>OOCX01000309.1_pt1 | contig 43428 bp, 40 predicted proteins | sample 1671231 | NCBI WGS metagenome assembly OOCX01 (sample SAMN06348135, study PRJEB24527) | human gut metagenome | biome: human gut; feature: ankylosing spondylitis patient; material: feces | host: Homo sapiens | place: China | collected 2015-10 | reverse complement strand
TGCTGCCGTTCTCCACCGCGGTGTTGGGCTGGATGTAGTCGGTAAACTCCACGATCTCCAGGTTGATTCCCTCCTCCGCCAGCAGTTCCTTCACCACGGCCAGGATCTCGGCGTGGGGAGCGGGAGAGGCGCCCACCTTCAGGGTGGTGCCCTCCAGGGAGCCGGTCTGGGTGGGGGCGGCAGGGGTGTCAGTGTTTGCGGCGGGGGTGTCGGCGGTACCGGGGGTGCCGCCGCAGCCGGCCAGCAGGGACGCTGCCATACCGGCGGCCAGCAGAGATGCAAGTGCTTTTTTCATGTGTTTGACCTCCTGTGATCAAATCTGTTGTGTTCTTGTGTGTTCTTGTGTGTTCTTGGCGGTTGTCTTTTTGCGCAAAAAGATGCTGTCAGGATCCCGTTTTTTTGTAAGTTCTGTACTTACTGTGTGCCTATATTATACAGTTTTCACTTTTCCTTTACCAGCCAAAAAAATGCGTAAAAATAAAATAATACGCTCAAAATTTGAGCGTATTATTTTTCCGCTTAAAAATATTCGGTCAAACTTTGTGCATAACTTACAAATTAAGGTCATGCTCCGCGGGAAGTCCGACGGTACTCCTGCGGTGTCACACCGAACACTTCCTTAAAACATTTGGTAAAGTAGCTTGGCGCTTCATAGCCCAACTCGTAGGCGATCGCAGATACCGGCTCGTTGGTCACCAGCAATTTGCGGGCTGCGTGGGTCATCTTGGTTTCCCTTATAAATTCATACAGCGTTTTCCCCGCCTGTTCCTTAAAAAGACGGCGTAGAGTGCTCTCGCTGATTTCTGCCATATCGCAAAGCTCTTTGGTTGTATAGTTTTTTTCTAGGTGGCTGATGATGGTGTCTAGGATTATGGTGATACGCGGGTCGTTTTTCTGGGTAGCGGATTTGACGGCACGGCGGCGGATGCTTTCAATATCAAAACGCGCCTCCATCTTTTTGCGATCTTCTTCCAGTGTCTCATCCTTGTCAAAGTTATCCAGCGAAACGCGAGCCAGCTGTGCACAAATCAAGTTCAGGTAACCGCGTATTTCCAAATATTTAAAGGTGGTTTTAGTCAGTGCGCTGGCGTAAGCTTTCTCAAAGTAGGTCCGCATTTCCGGCATATCGGAAAAATTGTGCAGGAACGGAACGTTCCACAAAGCGCACAGCATATCTGTGTCTGCCAGTTGGACAGAGCCGACAAACCGGATACTGATAAACGCGATTTCCTCTTTGGCTGCGCAGGACAATACACTTCCCTGCGGAATGTAAAAGACATCGTCCGGCCCGACATCATACGATGTATCCCCCAGAGAGAAGACCGCTGTCCCGGAAATAACATAGCGAATCAGCGAGTAAGGGACCGTTGAGCCGGGATACCCCCAGTTCTTAGAAAACCTGTATTTGTCAACATACAAGAAAATGGGGGAGTAATCGGAATAGATGGCATTCATAGACGTTCACCTCTTTCGTAGGCCATATGGATTCTACGCACATTGTAGCAGAGTCTTTTTCAAAAAGCAAACAAAACGCGCATTTTTTAGACGTATATTTTTATTTTTGAACATTTTTTCTACTATACTTCAAACTTCAAATTGTTATACTGAATATAAGGTTCTCAAAATCATACCCGTCAAAGAATAATTTCATTTTTTATAAAAAGGAGATCTCACCTATGAAAGACATCAACAAATACCGCGGCATCATCCCCGCCTTCTACGCCTGCTATGCATCGGACGGCTCCATCTCCACCGAGGGCGTCAAGGCACTGACCCGCCATCTGATCGCAAAGGGCGTCAAGGGCGTGTATGTGGGCGGCTCCTCCGGTGAGTGCATCTATCAGCACGTCGATGAGCGCAAGGCCGTGCTGGAAGCCGTCATGAGTGAAGCCAAAGGCAAACTGACCGTCATCGCACACGTCGGCTGCAACAACACCGCCGACAGCGTCGAGCTGGCCCGCCACGCCGAGAGCGTGGGCGTGGATGCCATTGCATCGATCCCGCCCATCTACTTCCATCTGCCGGAGTACGCCATCGCCAAATATTGGAACGATATGTCGGCGGCGGCTCCCAACACCGAGTTCGTCATCTACAACATCCCCCAGCTGGCCGGCACCGGCCTGACCATGAGCCTGCTGCGCGAGATGCTCAAGAACCCCAACGTCGTTGCCGTCAAGAACAGCTCCATGCCCACCCAGGACATCCAGATGTTCAAGGATGCCGGCATTGCCGCCCGTGGCGAGGGCAATTTCGTGGTCTTCAACGGCCCGGATGAGCAGTTCGTCTCCGGCCGCGTCATCGGCGCGGACGGCGGCATCGGCGGCACCTATGCCGTCATGCCGGAGCTGTATCTTGCCATGAACGAGCACATCAACAAGGGCGAGATCGAAGCTGCCCGCGCCATTCAGTACGACGCCGACCGCATCATTTATAAGATGTGCGAAGCCCACGGCAACCTCTACGCGGTGCAGAAGGAGATCCTGCGCCGGATGTACGGCCTTGAGCTGGGCGGCGTCCGCGAGCCGATGCCCGGCCTCATCCCGGAAGATGAGCCCATCGTCGCCGAAGCACAGGCCATGATCGAAGCTGCCATCGCAAAACTCTGAAAAATCAAAAAGCGCCCCCTCTCCGTCTCTCAATGAGGGGGAGAGGGCAGGCGCTCTTTGTGCTTCTGTTAAAAAAACACTTGGTTAGGAGAAAATCAACATGATCTGCGACGCACTGGAGCACCTGAACCGTTATCGCGGGCTCCACCGGAACCTTGACACCGCCATCGACTATCTTACCGCCTACCATGTGGCCCACGATTTGTACGATCTGCCGCTGGGCCGCACCGAGGTGGACGGCGAGAACGTCTTCATCAACGTGATGGAGGCCGATTTGAGCCCCGACAGCACCCGCCTTGAATACCACAAAAAGTACGCTGACCTTCAAATCGATTTGACCGGCGGCGAGGGCTGGGGCTATACGACTCTGCCCGGCGAAGAGGCAGGGGAGTTTACGGGAGATATTGGTTTCAGAACCAGTCCGGATGCCGTCAGCGGCACACTGGGCGAGGGGCGGTTCGTCCTGTTTTTCCCCGGCGAGCTGCACAAGCCCGGCGTGGCACGCCCCGGCTGTGCGCATGTGCGCAAAGTGGTCATCAAAATCAGGATGGAGGATTGATGGATATGGAGAAAGAAAAACTGTTTGAGCAGATCAAAGGCGGCCTCATCGTCTCCTGTCAGGCACTTGAGACGGAGCCTCTTTACACCAAAGAGGGCGGCGTCATGCCCCTGATGGCGAAAGCCGCCGCCATGAGCGGAGCCGTGGGCATCCGCGCCAACACCGTCCGCGACATCACCCAGATCAAACAGGTGGTGGACCTGCCGGTCATCGGCATCATCAAAAAGGATTACCCCGGCACCCCCATGTACATCACCGTCACCATGAAGGAGGTGGATGAGCTGGTAGCCTGCGGCGTGGACATCCTCGCCGTGCAGGGTACGGGTGCGCTGCGCCCCGACGGCTCTACTTCGGCCCAGTTCATCCGCGCCATCAAGGCGAAATATCCCGACCAGCTGCTCATGGCCGACTGCGACAATTTCGAGAACGCCATGCTCTGCGCCGAGGCCGGTGCTGATTTTGTGGGTACCACCATGCGCGGCTACACCCCCGAGACGCAGGGGATCAACGATATTGATTTTGAGTTTGTCCACAAGCTGGCCGCGGAATGCCCGGCGAAGATCATCGCCGAGGGTCATATCCATTACCCTGAGCAGGCTGTCAAGGCGCTGGAAGCCGGAGCTTTCGCCCTCGTCGTCGGCGGTGCCATCACCCGCCCGGCGGAGATCACCGCCCGCTTCACCGGTGCCATCAACGCCATGCACAAATGATACGGAGATACGACTATGAAACAGTATCTTGCCATTGATATTGGCGGCACTGCCGTCAAGCTGGGCATCGTGGACGAAGAGGGCCGTGTGCTCTCCAAAACGGAGCAGAGCGTCTGCTTCGACAACTACGAGACGCCCATCCTCATCACGGTGCTGTCTGCTGCCGAACGGTTCCTCAAGGAGCAGGCTGTTGAACCGCAGGGCCTTGCGGGCATCGGCGTTTCCGCCGCAGGACAGATCGACACCAGAAAGGGCATCGTGGCCGGGACCTGCGGCAGCCTGCCCAACTACATCGGAAGCCCCATTAAAGCGGAGCTGGAAGCAAAGTTCGGCCTGCCGACCACTGTCGCCAACGACGCCAACTGCATGACGCTGGGTGAAGTCTGGGTCGGCGGCGCGAAGGGTTACACGGACGTCATCGGTGTCACGCTGGGGACCGGCGTCGGCGGCGGCATCCTCACCGGAGGCCGCCTGCTGGAAGGTGCGCGGGGTCTCGGCGGTGAGCTGGGACACTTCCGCACCCACGCGCTGGATGGCGTGTTCTGCACCTGCGGCGCGTCGGGCTGCTGGGAGCGGTACGCCGCAACCACCGCTCTGGTGCGGGGCGCACAGCCCCGGAACCCGAAGTGGAAGGATGGCCGCGCTATCTTTGAATCGGCCCATGCAGGCGACCCTACCATCCTGGCGCTTCTGGACGACTGGACGGATGAGATCGCCCAGGGCCTTGCGGGCATGGTGCATATCTTCAACCCGCAGCTCATCCTCATCGGCGGCGGCGTCAGCGCACAGCAGGAGCTGCTGATAGACCCCGTCGCCAGGAAAGTGCGTGCCTCCGTGATGCCCGCTTTTGCGGAAGGACTGGAGATCCGCGCCGCCCAGCTCCACAACGACGCCGGCATGGTGGGCGCAGTTTACTATTTCCGCCAGTCGCGGGGCGAGATCTGAAAGGGGAAGAGACGATGAAAAAACATATCCTTTGTCTGGGCGACTCCAACACCCACGGCTACTGCGCCGACCCGGCGGACTGTGCCGACCACGGCATCCGCTTCAATGAGGACGAGCGCTGGACCTGCCGCCTGCAGACGGCGCTTGGCAGCGACTATCTCGTGACGGAAGAGGGTCTTTCGGGCCGGACGACCGTTTTCGTGGACCCCATCCATGAGTCGATGGACGCTCTGAGCGTGGCTTATTCGCTCCTCAAGAGCCATGAAGTCATCGATCTGCTCATCATCATGCTGGGTACCAACGACGTCAAAGAGCGGTTCAACGCCAATGCCGCCTGCATCGGCGCGGGGATGGAACGGCTGATCCTCAAGGCCAAGAGCGTGGACTGCTGGGGGACCAGGGCTCCCAACATCCTCGTCGTGGCCCCGCCCCGCATCGGCGACGGCTTCCATGATGCCGTCATGGGCGAGGGCTGCGTGGAAAAGTCGAAGGGCGTGGCTGAGCAGTTCCGTATCGTCGCGGAGCGTCAGAACGTCCATTTCCTCAACGCTGCCGACTGCGAGTTCAATCAGGTGGACTTCATGCATCTGACCCGTAAGGGCCACGCACAGCTGGCGGATCTGCTGGCAAAGAAAGTGCCGACGCTTTTATAATAGCATGACGAGCCGCCCCGGCTTCCTGTTACGGAAACCGGGGCGGTTTTGCTGTTTTTGCAGATGGGAAGGAAACGATTTCGAACTTCTCCGTTGCATTTCGCACCAAAGTATGTTTCAATAAAAAGCAGCAAATGGAATGGAACGGAGAAGGGAGAGACTGCAGGATGCTGAAAATTGCTGTCGTCGAAGACCAGCAGGAAGTGCGGGACGAGCTGTGCCGGTTCATCCGGCAGTACGCCGCCGAGAACAGCCTGCAGGTCGAGGTGCTGCCCATCGAGGATGGGGCCGTCATCGCGGAGCACTACGAGCCGGGGTATGACATCATCTTTATGGATGTGGAGATGCCGGGACTGGACGGCTTCGGCGCGGCGGAGAAGATACGGGCCGTGGACGCAGACGCCGTGCTGGTGTTCGTGACCAACATGGCGCAGTACGCCATCAAGGGCTACGAGGTGGACGCACTGGACTATGTCCTCAAGCCGGTGAACTACTACCAGTTCTGCACCAAGCTCTCCCGGGCTGTCCAGCGGGTGCAGCGCCGCCGGGGCGGACAGGTCGTTTTACAGCTGGCCGGAGGCGGGATGCAGGTGCTCTCCACCGGCGACATCTACTATCTCGAGACCCATGACCGGCTGCTCTGGTATCACACCACCAAGGGTGAGTTTTCCGTCCGTGCCAGCCTCGCCAGCGCCGAAAAGCAGCTGGCGCAGTACCATTTCTCCCGCTGCAACCAGTGCTATCTGGTCAACCTGAAATATGTAAAGGCTGTGGAGAACGACTTTGTCCATGTCAACACCGACCACCTGGAGATCAGCCGCCGCCAGCGTGCGGCTTTCCTGACGGCGGTGGCGTCCTACATCGGAGGTGTGCTGTGAATCTTCTTGCACGCCATGTCATCTTCCGGGCATTGCTGCGGTGGACTGCTGCGGTGGCGTTCTGCGTCCCGCTCAAGCACCGGCCTCACGCCCGCCTGCGGGCGCTGGGGATGCTGCTGCCCCTGCTGGGGCTGACCTATGTGCTCGACCCCGCGGCCCAGAGCACCAGCCTCCACGAGCTTCAATTCTCTCTGCTGACGCTCTATGTCGCGTTTTTCGTCCTGCTGGGCATGATGATCTACGCCTGCGTTGAGATAGACAAAAAGAGTGCGCTCTACTGTGCCGTATGGAGCCTGCTGGCCTCCCAGACCGCTTACGAGTGCTGGCATCTGGTGGAAGTATTCTTCGAGCGACGGGGAACGCCCCTTGACCTCAGAAGCCTGCCGGTCATGCTGGCACAGCTGGCCGCTGGGGCATTCTTTTATTTTGTTATCTGCACCACCCTCTCCCGGAAGATGTCTTATAAAGGAGCGTATAACATCGGCCCGCGCCAGCTGACCAGCGCCTTTTTCATCGGGATCCTCTTCATGTTCCAGGCTGCGCTGCTGAGCGGCGGGCAGGTGGTGGCGCTGGATCGCAGTCTCGTCATGACGATGTTTGTCGGGCAGTTTTACTTCCTGACCCTGCTCTACTTCCAGACCGAGGTGTTCAAGCTCTCGGCCATGCAGAAGGAGATGGACACCCTCAACCTTTTATATGAGCGCCAGCGGGAGCAGTACCAGGTGGCGCGGCAGAACGTCCAGATCATCAACAAGCGCTGCCACGAGCTGAAGCTTCAAATCGCCGCGCTCCGCCAGATGTCGAGCGCCCCGGCAGACCCGGAGCTGAAAGCCCACATCGACGAGGCCGAAAAGGCCGCTCAGCTCTACGACGCAAGCCGAAACACCGGCAATGAGGTGCTGGACGTGGTGCTCACGGAAAAGAGCCTGCTCTGCGAGTCCCGCCGCATCCAGCTCAACGCGGTGACGGACGGCAGCTGTCTGAGCTTTTTTGAGGCCAGCGACCTCTACGCCCTCTTTGCCAATATGCTCGACCACGCCATTGAAAGTGCAGTGAAGGTGCCGGAACCGGAGCGCCGCTGCATCGACCTGCTGGTCTGCACCCGGCAGAGCTTCGTGGTGGTGAATGTCATCAGCCCCGACCGTCCGGCGGAGGTTGCCGACACCCGCGCCGCCCACTACGCCGTCAAAGTGACCAACCGCATCGTTCAGAAGTATAAAGGTACCCTGACCACAGAGAGCCAGAACGGGTTCTTTGCGGTGAAGATCATTTTCCCGAGCGCCCTCTCGTAAAGGCTCTCCCTTTGGGAGCAACGGCGACGACCACCGCCAGTGGCGGAAACAGGGAGGAGCTGTTGGGGCAGCGGCCAGCAAGACGCAAGCGGAGCGCGGCGGATGCTGGGAGCCGCAACCCGGCCTTGTCGAGCGAATGCGAGACTGAGAGGTTGGACGAAGGCACAGCTTACCGCTGTGCAGCGGCTCTGACGCAGGAGGCTTGCCCTCTCCGTCTGCTTCGCAGACACCTCTCCCAGAGGGAGAGGCTTTTGCTCACGGGCAGGCTGCGGCAGCTCCCTCTGTCGTCATTCTCCCAGACAGGCCGCAAGATCGTCCTCCGGCGTGGTGATGGGCCGGAGGTCATACTTCTCCTGCAAAACAGCGGCCACCCCGGGGGAGAGGAAGGCGGGCAGGGTGGGGCCGAGACGGATGCCCCGGATGCCCAGCGCCAGCAGGGCCATCAGCACACAGACCGCCTTCTGCTCGAACCAGCAGAGGATGATGGAGAGGGGCAGCTCGTTGACCGAGCAGTCAAAAGCGCCCGCCAGACCCAGCGCGATCCGGATGGCACTGTAGGCGTCGTTGCACTGGCCCACATCGAGGATGCGGGGCAGACCGGCCACCGTGCCCAGCGGCAGGTCGTTGAGGCGGAACTTGCCGCAGGCCAGCGTCAGGATGACGGTGTCGGGCGGGGTCAGCTTGGCGAAATCCGTGTAGTACCGGCGGGAGGGGCGGGTGCCGTCGCAGCCGCCGATAAGGAAAAAGTGCCGGATGGCACCCTCGTGGACGGCTTGGACGATCTCCTCCGCATGGCTCAGTACGGCATGGTGGGCAAACCCGGTGGTGACCACACTGCCGCCGTTCATGCCCGGGATGAGGGTGTCCTCCGGGTAGCCGCCCAGCTCAAGCGCCTTGGCGATGACCGGCGAAAAATCCCGGTCCTCTCCGATGTGGGTGACGCCGGGATAGGAGACGACAGAAGTGGTGAATACCCGGTCGGCATAGCTGGGCCGGAGGGGCATGATGCAGTTGGTGGTGAAGAGCACCGGTGCAGGGATGTCCTCAAACTCCCGCTGCTGGTTCTGCCATGCGGTGCCAAAGTTGCCTTTCAGATGAGGAAAGCGCTTTTTCAGCTCCGGGTAGCCGTGGGCAGGCAGCATCTCGGAGTGGGTGTAGACATTGATGCCCTTGCCCTCGGTCTGCTCCAACAGGCACTTGGCGTCGTAGAGGTCGTGGCCGGAGATGACGATGAAAGGCCCTTTCTCGATGGTCAGGGGCACCTCCACCGGCTCCGGGTCGCCAAACGCGCCGGTGTTGGCCTTGTCCAGCTCAGCCATGACCCGGTAGGCCATCCGCCCGGTGTCCTCCACCAGCTGAAAGAGCTTGTCCTTGTCCCGCTCCTGTGCGATGGCCCGCAGCGCCGTGCAGAAAAACAGGTCGATCTCGCCATCGGTATAGCCCAGCACCCGCGCGTGGTAGGAGTAAGCCGCCATGCCGCGCAGCCCAAAGAGGACAAAGGAGCACAGGCTCTTCCGGTCGGGGTCCGGCTCCTGCCACAGCTTCTGCATATCGTAGTCCGACACTGGTGCAGGTGCAGGGCTGGCCGAGGCAAAGGCTTCCTGCTTGGCCTTCCAGACCTTATCGGTCAGCTGCGCCACCGTCTGGGGGTCGAAATCAACATTGGTGATGGTGGTGAACAATCCTTCCGTCAGCAGGAGTGCCTGCGGGGGCTGGATGGGTCTGCCGATGTCCAGCAGCAGGGTGGCAAAGCCGATGAGCGCCCCGGTGAGCTTGTCCTGCGCGTCGGCTGTCTCGGCTGATTTGCCGCAGACACCCGCTTTTCCGGTGCAGGCCGTGCAGTTTGCCGCCTGCTCACATTGATAACAGAACATCATTTCGTCCATGCAAAAACCTCTTTTCGTTTGATGAAAGGAGTATGAGCGGGACAGCAGACAGTTATGCAGACAGGCGGGCAAAACAAAAGGGCCGCACCCGGTGTGGGTGCAGCCCTCTGGAACGATTTGGAAAAAGTTTAGTAGGTGATGCCCTGAGCCATCATGGCGGTAGCGACCTTCAGGAAGCCGGCGCAGTTTGCACCGACCATCAGGTTGCCCTCGGAGCCGGCGGCCACGGATGCATCGTAGGAAGCGTGGAAGATGCCCTCCATGATGCCCTTCAGCTTTGCATCGACCTCTTCGAAGCTCCAGCTCAGACGCTCGGAGTTCTGGCTCATCTCCAGACCGGAGGTGGCCACGCCGCCGGCGTTGGAAGCCTTTGCGGGTCCGTACAGGATGCCGTTGGACAGGTAGACCTCGATGGCCTCGGGAGTGCTGGGCATGTTAGCGCCCTCGCAGACCACGGTGCAGCCGCCCTTCACCAGAGCCTCTGCGGACTCCTTGTTGATCTCGTTCTGGGTAGCGCAGGGCAGGGCGATGTCGCAGGGGACAGTCCAGACCTTGGTGCAGTCAGCAACATAGGTTGCATCCTTGTGGGTCTCAGCATACTCCTTGATCCGGCCGCGGCGGACTTCCTTCAGGTCCTTGACGTAGGCCAGGTCGATGCCGTTGGGGTCGTAGACATAGCCGTTGGAGTCGGACATGGTGACGACCTTGGCACCCAGCTGGGTGGCCTTCTCGCAGGCGTAGATCGCGACATTGCCGGAGCCGGAGATGACCACGGTCTTGCCCTCGAAGCTGTCGCTGCGCATGCACTTCAGAGCCTCAGCGGTGAAGTAGCACAGGCCGTAGCCGGTAGCCTCGGTACGGGCCAGAGAACCGCCGAAGGTCAGGCCCTTGCCGGTGAGCATACCGCCCTGGAAGCTGTTGGTCAGGCGCTTGTACTGGCCGAACATGTAGCCGACCTCGCGGCCGCCGACACCGATATCACCGGCGGGGCAGTCCACGAACTGGCCGATGTGGCGGTACAGCTCGGTCATGAAGCTCTGGCAGAAGCGCATGACTTCCATGTCGCTCTTGCCGTGGGGGTCAAAGTCAGAGCCGCCCTTGCCGCCGCCCATGGGCAGGGTGGTCAGGCTGTTCTTGAAGGTCTGCTCAAAGCCCAGGAACTTCAGGATGCCCTGGTTGACAGAGGGGTGAAAGCGCAGGCCGCCCTTGTAGGGGCCGATGGCGCTGTTGAACTGGACGCGGTAGCCGCGGTTCACCTGGACCTTGCCCTGATCATCGACCCAGGGCACACGGAAGGTGATGATGCGCTCGGGCTCGACCAGACGCTCGATCAGGCCGGCCTTCTCGTACTCGGGATGCTTCTCCACCACGGGCTGGATGCTCTCCAGCACCTCGCGGACAGCCTGCAGGAACTCAGGCTCATTGGCATTGCGCTGTGCAAGGCCATCGTAAACGCGCTTCAGGTATTCATTCGTCAGCATAATAGAATACTCCTTTTCCCATGATTTACAATCGCTCTGCCCACTATCACAGAACGCTTCACCATTATAAAGCATTGTGCGGCGATTTACAAGAGAGGAAATCGGAAAATGTTTCAGTGAAGCCAAAATAAAAATGAATCCGCTTCACAGTGTCAGTGTCCGGCAGCGCTGGGGATCTCCTGCAGCTCAAAGCGGTATTCCTGCGCGGCATCGGGATATTTTGCCTTATCCACGGGGCTGAGGAACATGGCAAGGGGCCGCAGCCAGAGCCCGCCGTCCCCGTAGAGCTTGCGGTAGACCACAAAGGGCTCCCCCGTTTCGGAATCGTTGGCAACGGCCTCCACCAGATAAAAGTCGCCCTTGAAGTGCCGGTATACCCGGCCGATCCTGAGTTCGTTCGGCATTTGCGTTCTCCTTTACATTCCAGCCAAAATGGCATTCACGGCAGTCACAAAGGGCTCCATATCCTCAAACAGGACTTCGACGATGATGCTCCAATTGATACCGTCGTAGTCATGCACCAGCCGGTGGCGCAGCCCGGCGACCATATTCCAGGGCTGCTCCGGATAAGAGGCCTTGAACTCCGGACTGAGCTGGTAGACCTGTTCTCCGATGTTATAGAGCGGGGTCGTGACGGCCCACTGGGAAAACTCGTCCTCGAGCAGAAGCTCCGGCGTAATGCCGCGCTTGTGCATCTCGGCTTTCAGGCTTTCCCATGTGGCAACGATCTTTTTCAGGCGCTCCTTGTCCGATCTCTTCATGCGATCCTGACCCCCTCCCGCATGATGCTTTCATAGAAGGGAGTGCCGGTGTTGACCTCCCGGATCTCAAAGGCATCCACATCCTTCTGGGTGCGCTGGCGCAGCTCCTCCCCGAAAGCAAAGATGTCCCTTGCCCGGAAGTTGGCACCGCCCACCACGATCACATCGATGTCAGAAGCGGCAGTGGCTTCTCCCCGGGCATAGGAGCCGAACAGCAGGGCATACTCGGCGTGATATTTGTGCAGCAGCTCCCGGATGACCTGCTCGATCTCAGTGCGGGAAAGCGTGTTCATGCGGACACCTCCAATCGGAAATTCTCTACCAATATTGTACCATAGAATGCCGGAAATGCAAACAAAAATCCCCCGCAGGCGGCTGGCGCTGGCGGGGGAGTGGTGCACGATTTACTTCTTCAGCAGCTTCTCGCAGGCATCGGCGGCACCCTCAAGGTACTGGCCGGGGTAGGCCTCGATCATGCCGGCATCGGAGCAGGCAGCCAGCTGGGGATCGATGGGGCACTTGGCCAGCACGGGCAGGCCGTGCTTTGCGGCCACCTCATCCACATGGCTCTCACCGAACACGCTGATCTTCTTGCCGCAGTCGGGGCAGACGATGTAGCTCATGTTCTCCACGATGCCCAGCATGGGCACCTTCATCATCTCAGCCATGTTCACGGCCTTGGCCACGATCATGCTCACCAGCTCCTGCGGGCTTGCCACCACAACAATGCCGTCCACCGGCAGGCTCTGGAACACGGTCAGGGGCACATCACCGGTTCCCGGAGGCATGTCCACGAACAGGAAGTCCACGTCCTTCCAGACCACATCGGTCCAGAACTGCTTGACCGCACCGGCGATGACGGGGCCGCGCCAGACGACGGGGTCTTCCTCGTTCTCCACCAGCAGGTTGATGCTCATGACGTCGATGCCCATCCGGCTCTGGATGGGCCAGCAGCCCTTGTCGTCGGCCATGGCGCGGCCATGGATGCCGAACAGCTTCGGGATGGACGGGCCGGTGATGTCGGCGTCGAGGATGCCGCAGTGGTAGCCGCGGCGTGCCATGGCACAGGCCAGCAGGGCGCTGGTCATGCTCTTGCCGACGCCGCCCTTGCCGGATACGACGCCGATGACCTTCTTGACGCTGCTATTGGGGTTGGGGGCATCATGCTGGGGCGCAGCATCGCGGGAAGAACACGCTGCCCCGCAGTTGGAGCAGTCATGGGTACATTCTTCGCTCATTGTCTCGTTGCGCACGGCCGTGGTACCGGGGTGCGCTTCCTCCTTGCATTCTTAGATCCTGTCTGGCGGAACATTCCCGCCAGATACAATATATATCATATCATAAAACTGGGAAAGAAACAACCCACGGCCCCGCTCATATTTCCCAGAGCAGTTTACATATCTATAAAAAGATACACTGGGGAAAGGGAGGGGTGCGCTGTGCGGCAGAGCTATCTGAAAAACGCAGCCCTGATGACCGGGGCGGACATCCTGCTCCGTCTGGCGGGCATGGGGCTGCGCATCTGGCTGGCGAACGCTCTGGGCGGCGAGGGGATGGGGCTGTACCAGCTGGTGCTGGCGGTCTATTCGCTCTTCGTCACGCTGGCGACGGCGGGCGTCTCGGTGGCGGCCACCCGCCTGATGGCCGAAGAGCTGGCCCGCAGCCCGGCGGAGGCCCGGGGGATGCTTCACCGTCTCCTGCTGGCGGGGGCCGGGCTGGGCGTGCTGGCGCTGGCGGCGCAGTTCGGGCTGGCGGGCCTCGCCGCAAAATGGTGGCTGGGCGATGTCCGGGCAGCGGGGGCGCTGCGTGTCTCGTCGCTGGGTCTGCCGTGGATGGCGGTGTCGTCGGTACTGCGGGGCTTTTTCATCGCCCGGCGGCAGGTGGAGCCAAACGTCCTGAGCCAGCTGGCCGAGCAGACCGTCCGCATCGGCATCGTCTACTTTGCGCTGGAGCGGGCCGACGTCCTCGGCTGGGACGTGGGCGGGCGCTGCACGGCAGTGCTGGGCGCAACGGCGGTCAGCGAGGCCGTCAGCACCGGGCTGATGACACTTTTTTACCGCAAAGAGGCCCGCCGCTGCTTCGGCGCGCGGCCTGCCTGCCGCCCGCAGGAGCCGGGAAAGCGCCTCTGGGACATCCTCTGGCCGGTGGAGGGAGGACGTTGTCTCGCCAGCGCTCTCCACACCGCGGAGAATATGCTGGTGCCGGCCTGTCTGGCAGTCTATCTGCAGTTTTCCGGCGGGCGTGCCGAAGCCGTGGCCCAGTACGGCAGCCTCAAGGGGATGGCCCTGCCTCTGCTGACCTTTCCCTTCGGACTGCTGGGGAGCCTTTCCGTCCTGCTGATGCCCGAGATCACCCAGGCCCACCTCCGGGGCCAGAGCGGGCGGCTGGCGGCTCTCATCGACAGGATGCTCCGGCTCACCGGCTATTTCTCGGCGCTGGCAGGAGCGGCGTTCTGGGTGTGGGGTCAGCCGCTGGCCGAAGCCCTCTACGGCAGCGCCGAGGCGGGCAGCTACCTTGTCATCCTCGGCCCGGCTATGCCGCTGATGTACCTCGAGAGCATGGTGGACGGTGCCATGAAGGGGGTAGGGGAACAGAAAGCCGTCTTCCGCTACAGCATGTGGGACTCCTGTCTCCGCATTGCGGGCGTGCTGCTCCTGCTGCCCCGCTTCGGGATGAAGGGCTTTCTTTTTGTGATCTTGCTGTCCAGCTTCTACACCTGCACCGCCAACACGGGGCGGCTGCTGTCCAGCTGCGGCCTTCCGCTGCGTCTGTGGCGGTGGCTGGGTGCGCCGGGACTTGCGGGAGCCGTCAGCGCCGGGGCCGGGCTGGCTCTGCGGCATCTTTTAGCGGACTGGCTCACCGGCGGAGTCCTCTTGCAGCTGGCGGCGGTAGCGCTGGGCGGCGCGGGGATGGCAGTGGTCTGCTTTGCGGCGGCGTGGCCGCTGGGCCTCGGCGAAGAGCTGCGGGCCGTGGCGGCAGGGGAGAGGCGGCATAAGAAAAATGTCCAAAAAGTGAAATAGCTGGACACGGGGGAGAGAATCGAGTATAATACTAAAGATATTATGGGGTGATAGGCCCTTGAAATGAAAAACGGCAGCTGACATCTTCGGATGCCGGCCCCCGATGCAAAAGAGGATATGCTGTGAAGGAAAAGAAAACAAATCTGCTGCAGGTACTGGCCCGCCGGGCTCTGCTGGTGGCGCTGGACGGAGCCATCGTAGCCTTCAGCTTTTATTTCGCCCTGCTGCTGCGCGCAGACGGCGCTGTCGAGGCCTCCTGGTGGCCCCACAACCGCGCCCTGCTCTACGCGAATCTGCCCTGGATCGTGGCAGTCTATCTGCTCAGCTTTCTGGCCGGGCGGCTCTACACCATCCTTTGGAAGTATGCCGGGGAGCGTGACCTCATCCGTCTGGCCGGGATGATCGCCGTCCCGACGGGCATCGTCTATCTGGTCAACCGCTGCTTCATCCACGGCGTGCTTTTCAACTCGGCCAACGCCATGGCGGCGGTGCTCATTTTACTGTTGATCGGCGGGAGCCGTCTGGCCTGGCGGCTCTTCCTGAATCACCCGCTGGGCGAGCGGCTGCGCGGCAACGCCAGCAAGGACCCCAACCGCCCTGTCATGATCGTGGGTGCGGGCGAGGCCGGTGCGTGGGCCATCAATGTCTGCAAGACCAATACCAGCTACGGCCATGTCATCTTGGCCGTGGATGATGACCCCAACAAGCTGGGCCAGACCATCCATGGTGTCCCGGTGCGCGGCACACTGGAAGAAATTCCTGACCTGTGTACCCGCTATAACATCCACACCATCATCGTGGCGATCCCGACCCTGAAGGGAAACCGCCTGAACCACGTCATCGACCTCTGCGTCTCTACCCATTGCGCCGTGCAGATGCTCAGCGACCCCCAGCTGGTGGGTGCAGGCACCCCTCAGCAGGGTGCGTTCCGTGAGCTGAACACCGCCGATTTCCTCTCCCGTGAGGAAGTCACACTGGACACGGAGAAAATTTCCGGCTACCTCACCGGAAAGACCGTTCTGGTGACGGGCGGCGGCGGCAGCATCGGCAGCGAGCTCTGCCGTCAGGTCATGCGCTTCAAGCCTGCAAAACTGCTTATCTTCGATATTTATGAGAACTGCGCCTATGAACTGCTGATGGAACTGCAGCAGAAGTATGGCCGCGATGTGCCGGTCACGGTGCTGGTCGGCTCCATCCGGGACAAAGCCCGTCTGGACGAGGTATTTGAGACGTACCACCCGACGGTGGTGTTCCATGCCGCCGCCCACAAGCACGTCCCGCTGATGGAGATCAGCCCCGCCGAGGCCGTCAAGAACAACGTCTTTGGCACTAAGAACCTGCTCACCAGTGCCAGCGAACACGGCGTGGAGCGGCTGGTGCAGCTCTCCACCGATAAGGCCGTCAACCCCACCAGCGTCATGGGCTGCACCAAGCGCCTGTGTGAGATGCTCATTCAGACCTTCGCGGGCAACACCGACATGAAGTGCGTCGCCGTCCGCTTCGGCAATGTGCTGGGCAGCCACGGCAGCGTCATCCCGCTGTTTGAGGCGCAGATCAAAAAGGGCGGCCCCGTCACCCTCACCGACCCCAACATCGAGCGCTACTTCATGACCATCCCCGAGGCGGCCCAGCTGGTGCTGCAGGCCGGTGCGCTGGCCGAGAGCGGCAGCATCTATGTGCTGGACATGGGCGAGCCGGTCAAGATCATGGACCTTGCAAAACAGCTCATCCGCTTCTACGGCTATGAGCCGGGCGTGAACATGGATATTAAGATCGTGGGTCTGCGCCCCGGCGAAAAACTCTACGAAGAGCTGATGATGGACGAGGAGCAGGACAAGATGCGCCGCACCGTCCACAATAAGATCTTCGTGGCTCCGCCCCGGAACATCGACCTGGGCGAGTTTTACCAGCAGCTCCAGGAGCTGGCCGTCGCCGCCGAGCACAACGACGACAGCGTGGTGGAGCAGTTGGCCAAAATGGTGCCTACCTTTACCCCCACCCGCGAGAACCTCAAGCTGTAAAACCGCTGGCTGCACGGCACCTTTGCTGTGTAAAAATATATAAGAGGGATGTACAATCATGGAAAAGAAACCGTTTTTGACTGAGTCGATGGCTCAGGACATCATTCAGGACGTACCCACCCCCTTCCACGTCTATGACGAGAAGGGCATCCGGGAGAACGCCCGCCGCATCAACAAGGCATTCAGCTGGAACAAGGGCTTCCGCGAGTATTTTGCGGTCAAGGCTCTGCCGAACCCCGTCATCCTCCAGATCCTGAAGGAAGAGGGCTGCGGCGTGGACTGCTCCTCTCTGACTGAGCTGATGCTCAGCGAGGTGTGCGGCTTCAGCGGCAGCGACATCATGTTCTCCTCCAACCAGACCCCTGTGGAGGACATGCAGAAGGCTTACGAGCTGGGCGCTTATATCAACCTCGACGACGCCACGATGGTGGACTTCCTCGACCGGGTGGCCGGTGTGCCGGAGAACATCTTCTGCCGCTACAATCCGGGCGGCACCTTCCAGCTGGGCGAGAGCAAAGAGGGCTTCCAGGTCATGGACAAGCCCGGCGACGCCAAGTACGGCATGACCGAGGAGCAGATGATCGACAGCTACAAGAAGCTGGCGGCAAAGGGTGCCAAAAACTTTGGCATCCACGCCTTCCTCGCCTCCAACACCATCTCTGACGCCTATTATCCTGAGCTGGCAGGCATCCTCTTCCAGCTGGCTGTCCGCGTCCAGAAGGCCACCGGCGTGCATATCGCCTACATCAACCTGTCCGGCGGCGTCGGCATCCCGTACCGCCCCGAGCAGACTGAAAACGACATCATGGCCATCGGCGAGGGCGTTCGCAAGAAGTTTGAAGAAATTCTGGTCCCCGCCGGCATGGGCGATGTCTCCATCTTCACCGAGATGGGCCGCTTCACCACCGGCCCCTACGGTGCTCTGGTGGCTACTGCCATCCACGAGAAGCACATCTATAAGGAATACATCGGTCTGGATGCCTGCGCGGCCAACCTGATGCGCCCCGCCATGTACGGCGCTTACCACCACATCACCGTGCTGGGCAAGGAGAACGAGCCCTGCGACCACAAGTACGACGTGGTGGGCGGCCTGTGCGAGAACAACGACAAGTTTGCCGTTGACCGGATGCTGCCTAAGATCGACATCGGGGATATCCTTTACATCCACGATACCGGTGCCCACGGCTCCGCTATGGGTTACAACTACAACGGCAAGCTGCACTGTGCCGAGGTGCTGCTGTGTGAGGACGGCTCTCACCGGCTGATCCGCCGCGCCCAGACCCCCCGCGATTACTTTGCAACGCTGGACTTTTTGCCCTTTATGAAGCCCCTGTTTGAGGACTGATCCGACTTTGCATTCTGATAAAAACGAGGTATGACCCATGTTTTTTGGCTTTCAGCTTACCCTTGGCCTGATGATGGCCTTTTACGGTTTTTCGGTGATGAAAAATCCCCGCGTGTGGGGCGATCAGGGCCGCAAGGCGGTCAAGGCCGAAAACTTTGAGGAATACTGCCGCCAGAACGGCCAGTTCTTTTTAAAGGCAGGCTGCGTTGTGGCGGTGATCGGTGCACTGGATGCCCTGATCACGCTGGATGCCCTGCTGTACGCCCTGCTGTACATTTTTGGCTTGGCCTTTGCCTTCTACCCCCTTACCCGCTGGTGCAAGCAGAACGAGGGCTTCTCCTGGCCGTGGCCCCACGTCCAGAGCGAGAAAAAGCGCATCAAAGAGCTGCGCCGCGAACAGCAGGCACAGGAGAACGAGGAAAAAGGGGAGAAGTGATCCCCCGGACAAGACTTAGATAGCAAAAGAACAGCTCCCGGGCACGCCGCTTAACGTGACCGGGAGCTGTTTTAGCTTACTGCTGGATAAGTGGGCGCTTACTCGGCGTCCTTCGGGTCGGTCATCAGCTCCTTGATGCTGGGCACAACGCCGCCCAGATTCTGCAGCTCAGAGGGGATGATGATCTTGGTGGCCTTGCCGTTGGCAACCTTCGCCAGCGCCTCAAGGCTGCGGATGGCCAGCACCTTGTCGCTGGGCATGGCCTCGTTCAGCAGGCGGATGGCATCGGCGTTGGCCTTCTGCACAGCCAGAATGGCCTGTGCCTCGCCCTCGGCCTCCAGAATGCGCTGCTGCTTTACGGCATCGGCGCGCAGGATGGCGGATTCCTTTTCGCCTTCGGCGGCGGTAATGGCAGCCTGCTTTTCACCGTCTGCCTTCAGGATGACGGCGCGCTTCTCACGCTCAGCCTTCATCTGCTTCTCCATGGCCTCCTGAATTTCCCGCGGCGGGATGATGTTCTTCACCTCCACGCGGTTCACCTTGATACCCCACTTGTCGGTGGCTTCGTCAAGGATGGCGGTGATCTTGCCGTTGATGACATCGCGGCTGGTCAGGGTATGATCCAGCTCCATCTCACCGATGATGTTGCGCAGGGTGGTGGCAGAAAGGCTCTCGATGGCGGCAATGGGCTGGTTGACACCGTAGGTGTACAGCTTTGCGTCCATGACCTGAAAGAACACCACCGTGTCGATCTGCATGGTCACGTTATCGCGGGTGATCACGGGCTGAGGGGGAAAGTCTGCAACCTGCTCCTTCAGGCTTACCTTTTTGGCAATGCGCTCAATAAAGGGGATCTTGACGTGCAGGCCGGCAGTCCATGTATCGGAGTAGCTGCCCAGCCGCTCAATGACATATACCTTGGACTGCGGCACGATGACGATGTTGGAAACAATGACCAGCACCAGAACAAAAACAAGCGCAAGGATGACAAAAAACAGAACCATAGTGCATCTCCTTTGTCAGGTTGTTGTGTGGGGGTTACGGCTTTCGGTCAGAACAGGCTCTACGATGAGCAGGGTGCTGTGGATCTCGGTAACGCGGCAAAGCGCACCGGGGTCAAGGGTGTCGCCGGGGGTGGCGCAGCGGGCGTTCCAGTCCACGCCGTCCAGCCGCACCCGGCCGGGGACTTCGGCGGTGACAGGGGAAAGCACAGTGGCCTCCCGTCCCAGATTGCGGTCGCCGTTGGTGGCGGTATGTTTGAGCCGCAGCTTTGCCGCCAGCGGATGCTGCAGGCGCAGGTAGGCGTCCTGCGCGTCCGGATCGACGACGATCTCCCACGCGGCACAGCACGTCTGCGGGCACGCCCCGGCAAGGCACCGGAACGCGGGGTAGTCATCGGGTCGGGTCTGGTACATGGCGGCCTCCTTGCGCGTATTTTTTCCATTGTAACACATCGCGCGCCGCAGGAAAAGGGACGTTTCCGCGCTCCGTGCGCAAAAAACAGACGGACACCGAAATGTCCGTCTGTCTGTTGCTGTTATGACCGGCCGGCAGCTTACTGCTTGACCAGATCCACGAGGTTGATGATGCCGCGCGGGCAGATATCGGCGCAATGGCCGCAGCCGACGCACTTGTCATAGTCGATCGTGGACACGAAGTTCTCGATCTTGATGGCTTCCGCCGGGCACTCGCGCTGGCACTTCATGCAGCCGATGCAGCCGACGTCGCAGATCTTGCGCGTGACGGCGCCCTTGTCCTGATTGCGGCAGCCGACAAGCACAGCCTGATTATACGGCACCTTCTCAATGATCTTCTTCGGGCAGGCCTCGGCGCAGGCCATGCAGCCGACGCACTTGTCGCGGTCGACCTTGGCGACACCGTTGACGATGTGCATGGCGCCGAACTTACAGGCCTTGGCGCAGTTGCCGAGACCGATGCAGGCGAAGCGGCACTCCTTGTTGCTCTTGCCGCCGAACAGCATGGCGGCCTGGCAATCCTGGGGCCCTTTGTAGTTGAAGCGCTTGACGGCGACGCCCTCCGCACCGGAGCACGGCACGAACGCGACCATCTTCTCCTCCGCACCGGCGGAGACGCCCATGATCGCAGCGATCTTGTCGGCAGCTTCCTGGCCGCCGGCGACGCAGCAGTTGACCGGAGCCTTGCCCGCCGCGACCGCAGCGGCATAACCGTCGCAGCCGGGGTAGCCGCAGCCGCCGCAGTTGGCGCCGGCAAGACACTCACGCACGGCTTCCTGCTTGGGGTCGACTTCCACATGGAAGATCTTGGCGGCGAACGCCAGCAGCGCGCCGAACACGGCGCCCATGATGCCGAGGACGGCGATCCCTTCGAGAATCAAAGTAAAACTAAAATCCATATTTCAGCCCTCCTTAGCCGATCTTCATGCCGGAGAAGCCCATGAAAGCCAGGGCCAGCAGACCGGCGGAGACGAGGCAGATCGGGAAGCCCTCGAAGCTCTCCGGATAGTCGGCAAACTCGAGCTTCTCACGCACGCTTGCGAACAGGCAGATGGCGAGCATGAAGCCGAGGCCGCCGAACACACCGTAGACCACGCTCTGCAGGAAGCCGAAGCTGTACTGCGTGTTGAGCAGCACGACGCCGAGCACGGCGCAGTTGGTGGTGATCAGGGGCAGGTAGATGCCGAGCGCGGAGTACAGGGACGGGATGGACTTTTTGAGGAACATCTCGATGAACTGCACGAGCGCGGCGATGACGAGGATGTAAGCGATCGTCTGCAGGAAGCCCAGGCCGAGCTTGACGAGCAGGCAGTTGACGAGCCAGCAGATGGCGGACGCCAGGCCCATAACGAACGTGACGGCGAGGCCCATGCCGGCGGCGGTGTCGATCTTGCTCGAGCAGCCGAGGAACGGGCAGCAGCCGAGAAACTGCGAGAAGATGAAGTTATTCGTCAGCACGGCGCTGAGGATGATGGCAAAAATACTGGTCGTAGAACTCATGTTATGCCGCCTCCTTTTCCTGCGCTGCAAGCGCTTTTTCTTTGGCTTCCTTCTTCTCGGCGGACTTGCGCAGCGCGTACTGCATGAGCGCGATCAGGCAGCCGAGGGTGATGAAGCCGCCGATCGGGAGCGTGAGCACGAGCGCGCCGTACTCCGGCTCAAAGATCTTAATGCCGTTGCCGGTGCCGATGACACCGTCGATGGTGTTGAAGATGCCGGTGCCGAACGTGCCCTTGCCGAGCAGCTCACGGATGACGCACATGGCGATGAGCACGAGCGTGTAGCCGAGGCCCTGGAAGATGCCGTCGAAGAACGACGGGCCGACGGGGTTTTTCTGGCAGAACGCCTCGGCGCGGCCGATGATGATGCAGTTGACAACGATCAGCGGGATGAACACGCCCAGAGACGCGCTCAGTGCGGGGACGTAAGCCTGCAGCAGCAGGTCAACGATGGTGACGAAGCCCGCGATGACCAGCACGAAGATGGCCAGACGGATATCGTTCGGAATGACTTTGCGGATGAGGGAAATGACCACATTGCAGCAGGTCAGAATGACGAGCACGGACAGGCCCATGCCGATGCCGTTGAAGAGGCTGGTCGTGATGGCCATGGTGGCGCACATGCCGATGAGCTGCACGAGGACCGGGTTATTGGTAATGAGGCCTTCCTTGAACTGTTGTTTGATATTCATGTTTCAGCCCTCCTTAACCCAGCGACTTGGCCGCGTTGATGACGGTCTGCACTTCGGTAACGACGGCGCGGGACGTGATCGTCGCGCCGGAGATGGCGGTGATGTCGCCGCCGTCTTTGGCAAGCTTCATACCGTCGCCCTGGCCGACGAGGTTCTCGCGCCAGGCGCCTTCGTTCGTGTCCGCCGCCTTGGCGCCGAGGCCGGAGGTCTCGGAGTGCTTGGTGACGTACACACCGGTGCAGTTATAGTCATTATCGAGTCCGACGACCATGGTGATCATACCCTGCGCGCCGGAGAACGTAGTCTCGGCGACGTAGCCGACCTGCTGACCGCCGGCAGTGGCGGTGCAGAGCTTGGTGATGGTGTTGTCGTTCTTGTACTCGGACTTCACTTCGGGATAATCGTCAGCCTGGAGCTCAGCGGTGACCGAGGCATATGCTTTCTTGGTCGTCTCGGCCGCGCGCATGGCGATGGTGCCCTTCGTCAGCTCATTGACGAGACCGAGGGCCAGCGCCATAATGGCGGACACGGCAAAGAGCACGAGCGCGAGCTTGATGATCTGGCCGCCGCCGGATTTCTTTTCAGTCTTTTCAGCCATTTGCAGCAGCCTCCTTTGCTTCTTTCTTCGCAGCCTTTGCAGCGGCCTTCTTGGCCTTGACGTCCTCGCGGCTGACGCCGAACTGACGGCGCTGGGTGTGCTTGTCGAACATCCATGCGCAGCAGTTCATGATGAGGATAGCAAAGGAAACGCCCTCCGGGAAGCCGCCGAACACACGGATGAGCACGGTCAGCGCGCCGCAGCCGACGCCGTAGATGATGCGGCCGGGAGCGGTGACGGGGCTGGTGCTGTAGTCGGTCGCCATGAAGAAGGCGCCGAGCAGCAGGCCGCCGGACAGGAGGTTGTCGAGCATCCACTGGACGTGGGTGTAGCCGCCGCCGTTTTTGCTGCCGAAGATGAGCGTCAGCAGCGCGACGGTGCCGATGAACGACACGGGGATGTGCCAGGTGATGACCTTGCGGCACAGCAGGTACACGCCGCCGATGAGCAGCGCGAGCGCGCTGACTTCGCCGAGGCAGCCGGGCATGGTGCCGAGGAACATGGACTTATAAGTAAAGTACTGCGGCAGCGCCTCGCCGGCCTTCATGTAGCTGAGCGGGGTGGCCATGGTGGTCGCGTCGACGGCGGACGCCAGGCTGCTGGGCACGACCCAGGTGGTCATGAACAGCGCGTAGGAGGCGAGCAGGAACGCACGGCCGGCGAGCGCCGGGTTGAGGAAGTTCTTGCCGATGCCGCCGTAGAGCTGCTTGACGACCACGATGGCGAAGAATGCGCCGATGATCGGCATCCACCACTGGCAGTTGGCCGGCAGGGTGTACGCGAGCAGGATGCCCGTGACCACGGCGGACAGGTCGCCGATGGAGTCGGGCTTTTTCATGAGCTTGCGGTAAGCCCACTCAAAGAACACGCACGACACGATGGACACGGCCAGCGGGATGAGCGCCTGGGCGCCGAACTGCCACACGCCGACGACGAGGGCCGGGAGCAGCGCGATGATCACATCGAGCATGATCTCGCGGGTGCCGCGCTTGGCGCGAACCTGAGGCTGATAGGCAGCGTCAAAGGTAAATTCTTTCGGTGTCATTTCGTTTCAGCCTCCTTTGCAGCGGCTTCCGCGCGGGCCTTTTCTTCGGCCGCACGGGCGGCGAAGAGGAGCTTTGCGGTCTTGAAGGTATGGGTCAGGGGCAGACGGCCCGGGCAGTTGTACGAACAGCTGCCGCACTCGAAGCAGTCGAGAATGTGGTACTTCTGCATATTCTCGAAATCGCGCTTCTGATAGTACTTATACATGTACAGCGGCTCGAGCTTCATCGGGCAGACGGTCAGGCACTTGCCGCAGTGGATGCACGTCGGATTCTCGACGGAGCGGTCTTCCTTATCAGTGAAGAACAGGATGCCCGCGGTGCCCTTGATGTTGGGCGCCTCGAGATTCGTGGCGATCAGACCCATCATGGGGCCGCCGAGGACGATCTTCTTCGGCTCGACGACGAAACCGCCGCACTGCTCGACGATGTAGCTGAACGGGGTGCCGAAGCGGCACTGCAGGTTGTAGGACTTATCGCCCATGGCGCTGCCGGCGACGGTGAGGACACGCTCGATGCTTGGCATGCCTTCGTAGCAGGCGCGGTAGATGGCGTAAGCCGTCTGGGTGCTGATGACGTTGCAGCCGACGCCGGACGGCAGGCCGCCGGGCTTGACCTCACGGTTCGTGATGGCCTTGATCTGCATCTTCTCGGCGCCCTGGGGGTACTTGACGTTCTCCGGCACGATCTCCACGCCGTACTGCGCGGGGTTCTTGGACAGCAGCAGGTCGATGGCGTCCTGCTTGTTCTTCTCGATGCCGTAGTAAGCCTTGTCGAGGCCGGACGCGATGCGCGCCAGCTCGATGCCCTTGAGCAGCTCCTCAGGGTGGTTTTTCATGGTCAGGTGGTCGCCGTTGAGGTACGGCTCGCACTCTGCGCCGTTGATGATGAGGGTATCGACCTTGCCAAGGCCGCCGCGGATCTTGAACGCGGTCGGGAACATGGCGCCGCCGTGGCCGACGATACCGGCCTCGCGGATGCGCTCGAGGATGGCCTCAGGATCCTTCATCTGCTCGGGCGTCAGGGGCGCGAGATCCGTGCAGGGGGTGTCCTGGAAGTCATTTTCGATCACGATCGCGGGAATCATATCGCCCAGTGGGTGGGGTCTCGGCTCAATAGCGATCACCTTGCCGGAGACCGTCGCGTGAATGGGCGCGGAGACGGGTGCCGGATTGTCAGCGATCTTCTGACCCATCTTCACATAATCGCCCACCGCGACCAGCGGTTTGCAGGGTGCGCCGATATGCTGCATCATCGGGAGCACGACCTGCGGCGGAGGCGCAATGACGGTCACCGGAACGTCCGGAGCCTTCATGTAGTTGGGATGAACTCCGCCATGAAACTTAAAGGGCATTTGCATCACCTCTCTATTTTTTGACCCACATATATTAGCACACCAGCCTAACTTCGTCCACCAAAAATGGCGGAAAAACATCAAATTGTACTAATTTAAATATTAACGAACCTGCAAAAATGCTGACAAATCCAACATTTCCGGAAACTTTGCAACATTTTGTGCATATTGGCGGGATTCCTCGCCATCCGGGCACAAACCGGCGGAAAAAAATTCTGTGTTCGGGACTTAACAAGCGGGGAAAAATCCTGTAAAATAGATAGCAAATGCTCTGCCGGCGCCGCCGGCGGCAAAAGGAGGCCACGTTATGCTGACACCCTGGGCGGATACGCTCGACCGCGCGCAGCCCCTGCCGGAGTATCCCCGGCCGCAGATGGCGCGCGACAGCTACCTGAATCTCAACGGCCCGTGGAGCTACGCGATCACGACGAGCGCGCAAAAGCCCGCGCAGGCCGACGGCACGATCCTCGTGCCCTTCTCACCCGAGAGCGAGCTGTCCGGTGTGGGACACGTCCTGCAGCCGGAAGAATACCTGTGGTACATCCGCACGGTCACGCTGCCGGACGGGTTCAATGTCGGCCGCGTGCTGCTGCACTTCGGCGCGGTCGATCAGATCGCGACCGTGTGGTGCAACGGCGTGGAGCTGACCACGCACACGGGCGGCTACCTGCCGTTCACGGTGGACATCACCGAGGTGCTGGCGAAAGAAAACACGATCCTCGTGTGCGTGCGCGACGCAACGAACCGCTCCCAGCTCCCGCGCGGCAAGCAGACGCTGCACCCGCACGGCATCTGGTACACGCCGCAGAGCGGCATCTGGCAGACGGTCTGGCTCGAGAGCGTGCCGCAGAACTATATCCATTCCCTGCGCGTGACCCCGCTGTTCGACGCGCATCAGGTGGAGATCACCGTCGAGGGCGAGGGCCAGTGCACGATCGATCTGGAGGGAAAGCGCTTCACGTTCCCGGCGGGTGTGCCGGCGCACGTGCCGGTGCAGTCATTCCGCCCCTGGTCGCCGGAGCACCCGACGCTCTACCCCTTCAGCGTGACGCTCGGAGACGACACGGTCTACAGCTACTTTGCCATGCGCAAGTGCAGCGTCGAGACGGATGCGAACGGCGTGCGCCGCCTGTTTCTCAACGGCAAGCCGTATTTTCACAACGGCCTGCTCGACCAGGGCTACTGGCCGGACGGGCTCTACACCGCGCCGAGCGACGACGCGCTCATCTATGACATCCAACTGGCCAAGGACATGGGCTTCAACATGCTGCGCAAGCACATCAAGGTCGAGTGCGACCGCTGGTACTATCACTGCGACCGGCTGGGCATGCTCGTCTGGCAGGACATGCCCTGCGGCGGCAGGCGCTACGACCCGCTCATCGTCTCCACCCCGCTCGTGACGGGCTGGCACCTCGACGACAGCTGGTATCCCCTCTTCGGCCGCACGAACGTGACGGCGCGCAAAGCGTTTTTGAACGAGCTGCGCGACATGGTCACCACGCTCTACAACCACCCGTGCATCGCCGTGTGGGTACCGTTCAACGAGGGCTGGGGCCAGTTTGACAGCCAGACGGCCGTGCAGGTCATCCAGTCCGTGGATAAGACCCGCACGATCGACCCGGCCAGCGGCTGGCACGACCAGGGCTTCGGCGATGTGCGCAGCCTGCACGTGTATTTCCAGAAGTACAGGTTCCGGCCCGATAAGCTCGGCCGCGCCACGCTGCTGTCGGAGTTCGGCGGCTATATCCACCGCGTCGAGGGCCATGCCGTCGGCGGCAAAAGCGTCGGCTACAAGACGTGCGACGCCCCGCTCTCGCTCGAGTATGCGCTCCAGGCGCTCTATGACGAGCAGATCCGCCCGGCCATCGCGCAGGGGCTCAGCGCCGCGGTGTACACACAGCTGAGCGACGTGGAGCACGAGCTTAACGGTCTCGTGACCTATGACCGCAGCGTCGTGAAGCTCCCGGTGCAGACGCTGCACAAGATCTTTTATATCGAAAACGAATAAACAAAACCGCCCGCTGCGATCGCAGCGGGCGGTTGATTTTTGCGTTTCGGGCCCGGCTCAGTACGCCACGCCCCAGTAGATCATGCACTTGGCGGGCTTGCCGCACACGGGGCACACGTCGTCGAGGTGCTCCTGCTCGAACGGGATGCAGCGGCTGGACATACCGGCCTTGTCCTTCATCTCGAGCTCGCAGGCGAGGTCGCCGCACCACATGGTCTTGATGAAGCCGCCATTTTTCTCCTGCAGCTCCTTGGCCTCGGCCAGCGAGTGCGCGGCATAGGTGTGCTCGTCGAGATTGCGCTTGGCCTTGTCGAACAGGCCCTGCTGCACGGTCTCGAGCAGCTCGGGGATGCGCGCCTCGAGCTCGTCGAGCGCGACGGTGATCTTCTCGCCGTTGTCGCGGCGGACGGCGACGCAGTGGCCGGCCTCGATGTCCTTCGGGCCGATCTCGACGCGCAGCGGCACGCCCTTCATCTCCCAGTTGGCGAACTTCCAGCCGGGGCTGTTGTCGCTGAAGTCGCCCTGCGCGCGCAGGCCGGCGGCCTTCAGGCGCGCGATGAGCTCCTCGGCCTTCTCGGTCACGCCGGGCTTGTGCGCCGCGATGGGCAGCACGATGACCTGGATCGGCGCGATGTGCGGCGGCAGGACAAGACCGTTGTTGTCGCCGTGGGTCATGATCAGGCCGCCGATGACGCGCGTGGACATGCCCCACGAGGTCTGGTGCGGATAGGCCTGCTGGTTGTTCTTGTCGGTGTAGGTGATGTCGAACGCGCGGGCAAACCCGTCGCCGAAGTAGTGGCTCGTGCCGGACTGGAGCGCCTTGTGGTCGTGCATCATGCACTCGATGGTGTAGGTGTTCTCGGCGCCGGCGAACTTCTCCTTGTCGGTCTTGTTGCCGCGGATGACGGGCATGGCCAGCTCCTGCTCGCAGGTCTCGGCATAAATTTCGAGCATCTGCAGCGTCTCCTTGCGGGCCTCGGCCTCGGTGGCGTGCAGGGTGTGGCCCTCCTGCCAGAGGAACTCACGCCCGCGCAGGAACGGACGGGTGGTCTTTTCCCAGCGCACGACGCTGCACCACTGGTTGTACTTCATGGGAAGCTCACGGTAGCTGTGCAGCACGCGGGACCAGTGGTCGCAGAACATGGTCTCACTGGTGGGACGCACCGCCAGGCGCTCTTCCAGCTTGTCAGAGCCGCCCATCGTGACCCACGCCACCTCCGGCGCGAAGCCATTGACCAGCTCGCCTTCCTTCTGCAGCAGGCTCTCGGGGATCAGCACGGGCATGGCCACGTTCTCGTGGCCGGTTGCCTTGAACCGGGCATCCATGTCCTTCTGGATCAGCTCCCAGATGGCCTGACCATAGGGGCGCAGGATGATGAAGCCCTTGACACTGGAGTACTCCACCAGCTCTGCCTTGACGCAGATGTCGGTGTACCACTGTGCAAAGTTTTCTTCCTGGCTGGTGATCGCCTGCACAAGCTTCTTGTTGTCTTTTGCCATTTTGTCATATCCTCCTAAGCCGTGCGCCAAACGCCTGTGTCCCAGCCGTTCCGCACGAGCTCATATTAAAAGCCCCGCTGCAGTGCCGCCGTGTGCAGCGCTGCGGGTGCGGGGCCTTTTTGCAAAACTGTTATCAGCCCTTGTGGCTGTCCACAAATTCCACCACGTCGCCCACGGTGCGCAGATTCTCGATGGCATCGTCCGGCACCTCAATGCCAAACTCATCCTCCAGCGTCATCACCATGTCCACGATATCCAGGCTGTCGGCCTCGAAATCACTCATAATGTCGCTCTCCATCGTGATCTTAGCAGGGTCAATATCCAGCTGCTCTGCCAGCAGTGCACGGATCTTTTCAAAAGTATCCATCGTCGCGGTCTCCTTTTGTCAATGATTCTTTCTTCTCTGCCTGCACGCCCTCTCCGGCGCGCAAAAGCACTCTCTCTTTTTATATCCCATGGGCCGTATCTTGTCAAGCCCTGTTTTGCATTCCGGCCCTTTACGGGCAGAAAAAACCGATGAAAATTGCACAAAGCCCTCTTTTTTGCTTGACAGAAGCCCGTTTGGTTCTTATGATTATATGTGACGAACCAAGCCTCTCAGCCATGCTGCATCAGCATGGCCGCAGAGGTCCCGCCTGTAAAGGAGAATGCTCCATGAAATTGTCATTTACCAAGATGCAGGGCTGTGCCAATGATTACATCTATCTGGACTGCCGTGCATCCGGTGTGCCCGCAGACATTGCCGCGCTTGCACAGCGGCTCTCTGCCCGGCATTTTTCCGTGGGTGCGGACGGCATCATCTGCATCTGCGCCCCTGTGACCCCCGGGGCCGATGGCCGAATGCGCATTTTCAACGCGGACGGCAGCGAGGCCCAGATGTGCGGCAACGGCGTGCGCTGTGTGGCCGAGTGGCTCTACACCCACGGGGTGGAAAAGCCTGTCCTGACCATCGACACCAACAGCGGTGTCAAGCGCATTACCCGGCAGGGCGCACAGCTGTGGCAGGTGGAGATGGGCGCTTACAGCACCCTGCCGGCCGACCTGCCTGCCATCCACATGGGCGAAGGCCCGCTGGTGGATCAGCCGCTCACCGTAGAGGGAAAAGTGTGGAAGGTGACCTGCATCAGCGTGGGCAACCCCCACTGCGTGACCGTAGTGGAGGATGTGGGCAGCCTGAAGCTGGAAGCCATCGGCCCGGCGTTCGAGCATCACGCCAACTTCCCGGAGCGCATCAACACCGAGTTCGTGCAGGTGGTGGATGCCGCCCACCTGAAGATGCGGGTGTGGGAACGCGGCAGCGGCGAGACCTGGGCCTGCGGCACCGGCACCTGCGCCACCGTGGCGGCCCTGACCGAGCTGGGCATCTGCCCCGCCGGGCAGGATATCCATGTGCAGCTGCGCGGCGGGGAGCTGGTCATCCGGGTGCTGCCCGGCAGGCAGCTGCTGATGACCGGCAGCGCTGTCACGGTGTACGAGGGAGTTGCGGAAGTTTAACATCCTCGCCCTCTCCGTCATTGCTTTGCAATGCCACCTCTCCCAAAGGGAGAGGCAATTGCGGCTCAACGGTCAGCTTCTGCTGGCGTAGACGCTGCATCGGCTCTCCCTTTGGGAGAGCTGGACGCGAAGCGGCCTGAGAGGGCGGGCAATCTTATAAAATGAGGGAACAACTTATGAAAATGAATCACCATTACGGCGAGCTGAAGGCAAGCTACCTGTTCGTGGACATTGCCCACAAGGTGGCCGCCTATCAGGAAGCACACCCCGAAAAGGAGATCATCCGCCTGGGCATCGGCGATGTGACCCAGCCTCTGGCAAAGTGCGTGGTCACCGCCATGCAGGATGCCGCCGCTGAGATGGGCACCAAGGAGGGCTTCCACGGCTACGGCCCCGAGCAGGGCTATCCGTTCCTGAAGCAGGCCATTCAGGGCTACTACGCAGGCCGCGGCACCCAGCTGGCTGAGGACGAGATCTTTATCTCCGATGGTGCCAAGAGCGACCTGGCCAACGTGCTGGGCCTGTTTGATGTGGACAACACCGTTCTGGTCCCGGACCCCGTTTACCCCACCTATGTGGACGACAACGTGACCGACGGCCGCAAGATCATTTACGGCCGCACCAGCCAGGAGAACGGCTTCCTGGGGATGCCCGATGACAGCGTGAAGGCTGACATCATCTACATCTGCAGCCCCAACAACCCCACCGGTGCCGCCTACACCCGTGAGCAGCTCAAGGCCTGGGTGGACTACGCCAAAAAGAACAACGCCGTTATCCTGTACGATGCCGCCTACGAGTGCTTCATCACCGATCCCGCTCTGGCACGCAGCATCTTTGAGGTAGAGGGTGCCCGCGAGTGCGCCATTGAGATCTGCTCCTTCTCCAAGATCGCAGGCTTTACCGGCACCCGCTGCGGCTACACCATCGTGCCCCACGAGCTGGAGCGCGAGGGCATGAACCTGAACAAGCTGTGGCTGCGCCGCCAGACCACCAAGTTCAACGGCGTGCCCTACGTCGTTCAGCGCGCTGCTGCTGCCGTGTTCACCGAGAGCGGCATGGCTGAGATCCAGGCCAACCTCGATTACTACCGCCAGAACGCCAAGGTCATTGCTGACGCGCTGGACGAGTGCGGCGTGTGGTACTGCGGCGGCAAGAACAGCCCCTACATCTGGCTGCGCTGCCCCGGCGGCATGAAGAGCTGGGAGTTCTTCGACTGGCTGCTGGAGAACTGCGGCGTGGTCGGCACCCCGGGTGTCGGATTTGGTGAGTGCGGCGAGGGCTACTTCCGCCTGACCGCCTTCGGCGATGCCGAAAAGACCAAGGTCGCCGCCCAGCGCATCAAGGCCGCCATCCAGACTCTGTAAACTTACACAAGCAAAAAGGCGATGCAGTTTTGAACAGCTGCATCGCCTTTTTCTTTTATTTCCGGCCCGTCAGCCGGTTGAGCAGCATCACTGCCAGAACAATGATGCCGATGACAAGGATGATGCCGACCATTCCGATCAGCATCATCGGCAGCGTGGTCATCCACGAAGTAAGATGAAGCATGCGATCACCTCCGTTAAGCCATCAGGGTCAGGATCAGGCCGCCTGCAATGACGGACGCGATCTGTCCCGAAACGTTGACGCTGATGGAATACATCAGCAGGAAATTCTGGTTGTCCTCTTCCAGGCCCATCTTGTTGACCACACGGCCGCTCATGGGGAAGGCCGAGATGCCGGCCGCGCCGATCATGGGATTCAGCTTTTTGCCCTCCGGCCGGAAAAGGTTCAGCAGCTTTGCAAACAGCACGCCGCCTGCCGTATCAAAGACAAAGGCCACCAGACCCAGTGCAAGGATGAGCAGGGTGTCGGGCCGCACGAACTTGTCAGCGGTCATCTGCCCGGCAACGGTCAGGCCCAGCACGATGGTGATAAGGTTTGCCAGCACATTCTGGGCGGTCTCGCTCAGCGCATTCAGCACCCCGCACTCCCGCAGCAGGTTGCCGAACATCAAAAAGCCCACCAGCGCCACACTGGCCGGAGCCACCATGCCTGCAATGATCGTGACCACGATGGGGAACAGGATCTTGGTCAGCTGGGAAACACTGCCCTTTTCATAGGACATCCGAATGCGGCGCTCCTTCTGCGTGGTCAGCAGTCGGATCACGGGCGGCTGCACGATGGGCACCAGCGCCATGTAGCTGTAGGCTGCCACCATAATGGCACCGAGGTACTGGGAGTTGAGCGTGTTGGCCACGAAAATGGCGGTGGGGCCGTCTGCCGCACCGATGACAGCGATGGAGGCAGCATCCTTCAGGTCAAAGAAGAAGCCCGCCAGAAACAGGGTAAAGAAGATGCCGAACTGGGCCGCCGCACCAAAGAGCATCAGCCACGGCTTTTCCAGCAGCGGGCCAAAATCGATCATGGCACCGATGCCGATAAAGAGCAGCAGCGGGAACAGCTCGTTGGACATGCCCGCTTCAAACAATGCAGAGATGGGGCCGACCGTATCCCCCTGCGTGATGGCACCCGAGAGGGGCAGGTTGACCAGAATGGCACCAAAGCCCATGGGCAGCAGCAGGCTCGGCTCCATCTTTTTGGCGATGGCAAGGTAGATGAGCAGCGCACCGATGCCCCACATTACCACCATCTGCCAGGTCAGATTCCCAAAATTGGAAAAGAGACTGGCGAATGTGTTCAGAAGATCCATATTTATTTTTCCTCCTTGTGTTCCTGTGCCGGGCAAGAAAAAAGAGACCCCTGCCACAGCACTCTGTCTGTGACAAAAGTCTCAAGCCAACACATGACATCGGGCATTTCTGCCGTGATGACGCTGCCATGCAGCACCCCGCAGGCCCTGCGGAATGCCCTTTACTCCCTTTTATCGATTCTAATTAAATCAGAATGCAGTCCCCTCTGTCAAGGGGTTCCTGCATTTCTTTGCCAAACTTTGCTTCAGCGCTCAAACGTTGTGCTGAGGGTGGTCTCCCAGGTCTGGCCGGGGGCAAGGCAGGCGGCAGCGGCGCGCTGGCTCCACTCCTGGGTATCGGTCTGGGCACCGGGCAGGGAGTGCCACGGCTCAATGCAGACAAAGCGCACAGGCTTTACCGGAGCCGACCAGATGAGGGTGTAGGGGTAGCCCTCCACATTGCAGACGATCCCCTTGCCGGTATCCTTCTCGTAGATGCCCAGCGTGCGGCTGCGCAGACCGGCCATGCAGAAGCTGTCGTTTTCAAACAGATCGTCTGTCAGGGGGATGCTCTGCTCGTTCTTCCACCGGTAACCGCACTTGCCCGTCAGCAAGCCGTTGGGGTAAGCGTCCAGGATCATCGGGCTTTCCGGCTGGTCGAAGTGGAACTCGTAATCGGTGGTGGTGTGCTTGTCATCAAAGGGGATGCGGAACGCCGGGTGGTAGCCGATGCCGAACTGCAGCTCCTCGGCGGCATCGGCGGGGTTGGTGACGGTCAGGGTGTGGTGCACCGTCCTGCCCTCCAGCCGGAAGGTGCTGGTCAGAACAAAATCAAACGGGAAGCGCTCTGCCTTGCTCTTTTCATCCGAGCGCAGCTCCAGCCGGATGGTGTCGCCCTCGGCGCAGAGCAGGGTGTGCTCCACATCCCGGGCAAAGCCGTGCTGCCCGCCGGGGTAGGTCTTGCCCTTATGGGTAAAGGCTCCGCCGGTCAGCTTGCCCGTCCAGGGGAAAAGGATGGGGGCATGGCGCTTCCAGACAGCCGGGTCGGCCTGCCAGAGCATCTCCTGCCCGGCGGCATTTTTCAGGCTGACTGCTTCGGCACCATGGGTATCCACGGTCAGGGTCAGGAATTCGTTGTGAATGGTTGCCTGCATGATTCATCTCTCCTTTTTATCTGTTGACGATGTGCTCGCCGTTTCCTTCCAGCCAGGTGCGCAGGTTCCGGGTGGTAATGTCCATCAGGTTCTGCAAAGCCTCCCGGGTCGTCCACGCAATGTGCGGTGTGAGGATAGCGTGGGGTTCTGCCCGCAGGGGGCTTTCCTGAGGCAGAGGCTCGGTGACAAAGGCATCGGCCCCGTAAAAGCCCAGCTGACCGCTGTGGAGGGCCGCTGCCACGGCCTCCTCATCCACCAGCGCGCCCCGGGCCGTGTTGAGCAGAATGGCCCCGGGCTTCATCTTCGCCAGCGCCTCCGCGTTGACAAGGCCCCGGGTCTGGGGCGTGGCCGGGCAGTGCAGGCTGAGGATATCGCACCGTCTCAGCAGGGTATCATAATCCACGAACTCCACACCGTCGGCGGCGTATTCGGGCCGGACGGTGCGGGTGCAGACCAGCACCTCCATGCCAAAGGCTCTGGCAATGCGGGCCGACTGCCGCCCGATGCTGCCATAGCCGTAAACGCCAAAGGTCTTGCCGTAGAGCTCCATCTGGGGCAGCAGGCCGATGCTCTCCGGGATATCCAGCTGCCAGCATCCCTGCTTGACGGCACGGTTGTAGCGCTCCGCGCACTGGCAGATGGCCAGCAGCAGGCTGAAGGTCATCTGGGCCACGCTGTAGGTAGAATAGCCCGGCACATTGGCCACTGCAACGCCGTGGCGGCGGCAGGCTTCCAGATCCAGGTTGTCGGTGCCCGTGGCAATGATGCCCACCCATTTCAGGTTCGGGCACTGCTGTAAGATCTCCTCATCCATGCGGCACTTGTTCAGCAGAACGATGTCCGCATCTCCAATGCGGGGGGCGATCTCCTCGTAGGTTGTGCGGACATAGCTGGTGGTATCGGGCACCAGCGCCTTTACCCCCGACCAGTCGAGGTCGCCTTCCTCCATGACATAGCTTTCCAGAATGACAGCTTTCATCTCAGTCCTCCAACAAAACGTCCTCGCTCAGCACCTGCCCGATGGGCTTTGCAATGCACAGGTCGGCCTGTGCATCCGCCCCGGTGGGCTGCATGTTGATGACCACCAGATGGCGGCCCCGGAAGTACCGGATGAGCCCCGCCGCCGGGTAGACCACCAGACTGGTGCCTCCGATGATGAGGGTATCCGCCTTGCGGATGGCAGACACGGCCCCGGAGAGCACTTCCTCGTCCAGCCCTTCCTCGTACAGAACGACATCCGGCTTGACGATGCCGCCGCACTTGGGGCAGCGGGGCACGCCGGTACTGTTGGCAATGAAGTCCACATCGTAGAACGCGCCGCACTTCACGCAGTAGTTGCGCAGGGTGCTGCCGTGGAGCTCGTAAACGGTCTTGGACCCCGCAGCCTGATGCAGGCCGTCGATGTTTTGGGTGACGATGGCCTTCAGCTTGCCCTCCCGCTCCAGCTTTGCCAGCCGCAGGTGGGCAGCGTTGGGCTTTGCCCCCTTCACAATGAGCTTATCCCGGTAGAACCGGTAGAACTCCTCGGGGTTCTCCTCCCAGAAGGTGTGGCTCAGGATGGTCTCGGGCGGGTAATCGTACTTCTGGTGGTACAGGCCGTCCACGCTGCGGAAATCGGGGATGCCGCTTTCGGTGGAGACTCCCGCGCCGCCAAAAAAGACGATGCGGTCGCTCTCGGCAATGATTTTTTCCAGTGCAGGAACCATAAAAGAAACGCTTCCTTTCCGGCAGATCGTTGTGTTTTGGATAGCTCCAGTATAACACAAATCCAGAGGAAAGGAAGCGTTTCTTTTTTTGATGGGATCGTCCCCTTGCTCAGCGCCCGTTTTCGGCAAACAGGGTTCCCAGTGCATCCAGCAGATCATGCGGGAGCATCCCGGTTTCCCCGTGCAGAGCGGCGGCACGGTCGGCAGCTGCACCATGGAGATAAACGGCACAGGCGGCGGCCTCAAAGGCAGGCAGACCGCAGGCCAGCAGGGCGCTGGTCATGCCCGCCAGCACATCCCCGCTGCCGCCCCGGGAAAGCCCCGGGTTGCCGGTGGGATTGACCGCGCAGCGGCCATCCGGCCCTGCAATGACGGTATGTGCCCCCTTCAGCACCACCACAGCATTCCATGCTTTCGCATAGCGCAGCGCCATGCCTTCCCGGTTCGCATTGATCTCTGCCGCAGAGCGCCCGGTCAGCCGGGCCATCTCGCCGGGGTGGGGCGTTAAAATCAGTTCTCCTTGAGGGTGAAGCATTTTTTCCGTTTGGAGCAGGTCAGCGACCGCGTTCAGTCCGTCCGCATCCAGCACTGCACTGCCGGAAAAACCGGGCAGGAGTGTTTTTACCAGCGCCCGGGTCTCGGCGGCACGGGCCGCGCTCTGGGCCGTATAACCCAGCCCGGGGCCCGCCAGCAGGACAGAGGCCTTCTGCCGCCGGATGCGGTCGATATTCTGGGGCGAGATGCCGCCCTCTGCCCCCGCTTCGCAGGGGCAGAGACAGCACTCGGGCAGGCGGGCGGCCACCGCCGCCAGCACCGGCTCCACACTTGCCAGCGTAACGATACCGGCTCCGGTGCGCAGGGCACCTTCCACGGCCAGCGCCGCCGCGCCCCGGTAGGACGCACTGCCCGCCACCACCAGCACGGAGCCAAAGGTTCCCTTATGCGCATCCCGGGGACGGGGCTGGATGGCCTGCCAGACAAAATCGGAAGTTATTGTCATTTTATCACGCTCCCTTTCACACAACCTCTCAGTCGGGCTTGCGGCTCAACCCCCCAGTCGCCTGCGGCGACAGCCCCCACTAGTAGGGGGGCCCTTGGCATGGCGTAAAGCTCGTCCTCTTTGCCAAGGCCGCCCCTATTAGGGCAACAACGACGACCGCCGCCAGTGGCGGAAACAGGGAGGAGTTGTTGGGGCGAACCCCCCAGTCGCCTGCGGCGACAGCCCCCACTAGTAGGGGGGCCCTTGGCATTTCGTAAAACTCGCCCTCTTTGCCAAGGCCGCCCCTATTAGGGGCGGTGGCATCCCGCAGGGATGACGGTGGGGTTTAATCCGTTCCCTGCAAATACCTCCGGATCTCCTTCTCCGCCTCCTGCACCTCTTCATGGAACATGCGGGCAGAGACCCGGAGAGCACCATGGCCCAGGATAATGACCTGCTCCATGCCATCGGAGGTGGCCACGCGGACGCGGCGGCCCTTGCCGATCTCATGGGTGACACGCTCGATGAACATATCGGCGGTCTCGGCTTCCCGGGTGTAGACCACATGGATATTGTGGTACTGCTCTATGCTGCCGGGGCTGCCCGGCACACGGTAGGCATCAAACACAAGGATGAGCACGCACTTTTTGAAGCCCTGATAGTTGCAGAGGATGTCCATCAGCCTGTGGCGTGCCGCTTCCAGGCTCTCTTTGGAGAGTGCGTTCAGCTCGTCCCATGCAAAGATGATATTATAGCCGTCCACCAGCAGGTATTCGGGCTGGATCTCCCACTGCTCGGCGTTGAAATCAGGGCGTTCCCGCTTCTGGGTGGGGCGGAACGCCGCCAGCGGGTCCCGCTTGATGGGCCCATAGGTCTGTTCAAAGATCTTCAGCAGCTCAGCATCCTCTTCCAGGGTAGCGCGGTAGGCGGCCATCCGGCGGGGACGGGCCTGCACCGTTTCCTCGGTCTTTGCAGTCCTGCCCCAGCCGCTGTCCACATGCATGTGGCTGCGCACCTGTTCCCAGGGCACCACAAATCCGGCCCCGTGGGCGCAGAACACCGAATCCGCCGGGTTATCGAGATCGTGTTCCGGCTCATAGCCCGCAGCCTCGATGACCTCCGCTGCATTGTGGCAGGGGCGGTAGCCGTCCAGCGTCAGGGTCAGGTGTCCCCTGCCCCGGGTGTAGCCCACCACCTCCATGGGGTAGCTGCGCATGGTGGAGGCCGGTGCGGTGCCGGTGAGCAGGGTGGTATCCCCGTCGGCTCCGGTCTCGGGTGGGTCAAAGCTGCCGCCCATGTTCTGGATATCGTTCATGGCGCGGCCCACGTTGTCAGAGGGCAGCTCCAGCCGGAAGGCATACCACGGCTCCAGCAGCTGGGTCTTGTGGATCTGGTCTGCCATCATCAGGCCCTGCCGGACGGCGCGGTAGGTCGCCTGCCGGAAGTCGCCGCCCTCGGTGTGCTTGAGGTGGGCGCGGCCCGCAATGAGGGTGATCTTTACATCGGTCAGGGGTGCCCCGATGAGCACGCCCAGATGCTGCTTTTCCTCAAGATGCGTCAGCACCAGCCGCTGCCAGTTCTTGTCCAGCACCTCTTCCCGGCAGTCGGTGGCAAACTGCATCCCGCTGCCCCGGGGCAGCGGCTCCAGCTTGAGGTGGACTTCCGCATAGTGGCGCAGGGGCTCGTAGTGGCCCACGCCCTCCATGGCTTCGGTGATGGTCTCCTTATACAGGATGCCGCCGGGGCCGAAGCTGACCTCCAGCCCGTACCGCTCGGCCAGCAGGCTTTTCAGCACCTCCAGCTGGATCTCGCCCATCAGCTGGACATGGATCTCGCCCAGGGTCTCGTTCCAGACCACATGGAGCTGGGGCTCCTCCTCTTCCAGCCGATGGAGCTTTCCCAGCGCGGCGTGCACATCTGCGCCCTCGGGCAGCAGCACCTGATAGCTCAGCACCGGCTCCAGCACCGGCAGGTCGCTGTCCCGTTCCGCCCCCAGACCCTCGCCCGGGCGGGCTTTGGTCAGGCCGGTAACGGCGCACACCTGGCCGGGGCCGATGCACTCCGCCAGCGTAAACTTTGCGCCGGAGTAGAGCCGCAGCTGGTTGGCCTTTTCGGCCCATGGCTCTCCGTCGACCTCTCCGGTGAGCTGGGCTTTCACCTTGAGCGCGCCGCCGGTCACCCGCAGCCAGGTCAGGCGGTTTCCCTGCTCATCCTGGCTCACCTTGAACACCTTGGCCCCGAAGGCTTCCAGCGCGGGGGCCGGGCGGGTATAGCGGTCCAGGCCCTCCACCAGCGCGTCCACCCCCTGCAGCTTCAGGGCTGAGCCAAACCAGCAGGGAAACACATGCCGCCGGGCAATGGCGGGGATGAGGTCGGTATCGGTCAGGCTTCCCCGGTCCAGCATCGTCTCCATCAGCCGCTCATCGCAGACAGCCAGCGCCTCGTCCCGGTCGGCCTGCTCTGCCCCAAAATCCACAAAGCCATCCCCCAGCCGACGGTTCAGCTGGGTCAGGAGCGCTTCCCTGCCCGGGCCGGGCAGGTCCATCTTGTTCACGAACACAAAGGTGGGGATGCGGTACCGCCGCAGCAGCCGCCAGAGCGTCTCGGTATGGCTCTGCACGCCGTCGGTGCCGCTGACGACCAGCACCGCATAATCCAGCACCTGCAGTGTCCGCTCGGTCTCCGTGGAAAAATCCACATGGCCCGGGGTGTCCAGCAGGGTAAAATCGGTATTGCCCGCTGTGAAGAGGGCCTGCTTGGAGAAAATGGTAATGCCGCGCGCCTTTTCCAGCGCGTCGGTGTCCAGAAAGGCATCCTTATGGTCCACCCGGCCCAGCTTGCGGATGGTGCCGGTGCCGTAGAGCAGGGCCTCGGAAAGGGTGGTCTTGCCGCTGTCCACATGGGCCAGAATGCCGATGACCAGCTGCTTGTGCTCTTGTTCCATGCCGCGGCCCCCTTACAGTGCGCTGGCGATCAGCGCAGCAGCGACCAGCGGCAGGCCCAGCACCAGATTGGAGAGCAGGCTGCAATAGGTGCGCTCCTCGGGTTCCAGCTCCTCAAAGGAGACGATCTTCTCATCGGCATAGTCGATGATGGAGCGGGTGGAATGGATCTTTTTCTGCCGCTTGCCCATCCCCTTGAATTCCTCCAGCAGATGGTGGATGGTCACGCCATCCAGCCGCAGGTAGTCCACCCAGGCCCAGATGAGCAGCACCACGCCGCACAGAAAGCCCGGGGCCTCCCAGATGGTAAAGGTACCATCGCTGACATAGCGCTGCCATAGCAGCATCAGCACGGCCACAATGGAGGTGCGGGTCACGGTCTTATATAAAACGGGGTGGAACATGTAGCGTTTGTACATCGAGGTCAGTTTCTTCATGGTGCGCTCCTTATTGATACAGATACGCTTTATTGTATCATGTTTTTGTGAAAAAAGATAGCTGTTTTGTGCGCACAGCGTGAACAGTTTCTCTCTTTTTCCTGTTCTTCATAGATATACAGTTCTTTCCATTTTATAGTAATTTTTTCCATATTCTTTTCCCGCGAAAGTGTTTGTCACCGTTTTGTTTCCAATTCTATGCTGTGGCGGATTGACTTCTTTCCAGTAAAGTGCTAAAATATACAGCGGTGCGACTTTTGTCTTTCCTGTGCACTTTTTGGAAAGGCAGACAGCCTCACTGCATTTAGGAAAAGGAAAAACGCGCAGCTCTGTCCGCGCAAGATCTGGGAGGATCATCCAATGAGCTTCAATTTTGATCGCCGCACCTTCCTGAAGGGTGCAGGTGCTGTGGGTGCCGCCAGCCTGCTGGCAGCCTGCGGCGAAAAGTCCAACAACACCGGCAATGGCGCTGCCGCCAGCGGTGCTGCTGCCCCCAACTCCACCGGCGCTACCCCCCTGAAGGAGTTCATCTCCTTTGAGAGCGGCAACCGTGAGCTGGAAAGCTGGAACATGCTGTACAGCCAGAGGGCTGAGGATGCCAACGTGGTCACCAACCTGTGGGACGGCCTGCTGAGCTTTGACTGCTACGGCAAGGTGGTTCCCGCCATCGCTTCCAGCTGGGAGCACAATGAGGATGCCACCGTCTGGACCTTCCACCTGCGGGACGACGTGGACTGGGTGGATTGCAACGGTGAGGTGAAGGCTCACCTGACCAGCAAGGACTTCCTGGTTGGTTTTGAATGGGTGATGAACGCCATCAAGAACGAGGCCAACAACACCTCCATGCCAAACGATACCATTGTGGGCGCTTACGAGTACTACGAGCTGACCAAAGAAGCCGGTGACGCTGCCGCTGACATGACCTACGAGGACATGCTGACTGCCGGTGTGGGCATTGAGGCTCCGGATGATTACACTCTGGTGTTTACCTGCCCCAGCGCCTGCCCCTACTTTGATACCGTTGCCGCCTACAACAGCTTCTACCCCGTGGCTCCTGCTCTGATCGAGGAGCTGGGTGTCGATGGCTTCCGGAGCTGCGACAACACCACCATGTGGTACAACGGACCCTATGTGGTGGAGGAGTACATCCAGGGCAACACCAAGAGCTACATCCCCAACCCCAACTACTACGATGCTGCCAACGTCAGCCGCTTTGAGCGCTTCACTGTCACCATGATCAGCGACGGTTCCATCAGCCTGCAGCTGTATCAGAACCGCGAGCTGGACGAGGTGGACCTGGGCGAGAGCAGCATCACCACCATTCAGTCCGATCCTTCCAACGAGTACAATCAGCAGCTGTGCGAGAAGCGTGCCAAGAAGTTCAGCTACTGCTTCATCTTCAACTACGACAAGAAGAACACCGATGGCACCCCCGATGAGAACTGGAACAAGGCCATTGCCAACAAGGCCTTCCGTCAGTGCTTCTCCAAGGGCATGGTGCTGAACAAGTTCTTCGCCCGTTATAACCCCATCAATCCCCTGAAGTGTGAGAACGACTTCTTCACCATGAAGGGCCTGTGCTACACCTCTGACGGCACCGACTATACCAACCTGGTGGCCAAGGAGATGGGTCTGGACGGCGAGGCTTACGATGGCAAGACCATGAAGCGCCTGCGCGCCAACAACGGTGACATCACCGAGCTGAAGAAGCAGGCCATGGAAGAGCTGAGCGCCATTGGTGTCACCTTCCCTGTCCACTGCTCCTACTACATTCTGGCCGGCTCCACCTCCGCTCTGGACCACGCCACCGTCCTGAAGCAGTGCTTCACCGACAGCTTCGGCGATGACTTCATCGTGCTGGATGTCAACACCTTCGTGTCCTCCACCATGAAGGAAGTCGTGGCTCCCAAGCTGCAGAGCTTCACCCACATGGGCTGGGGCGCTGACTTCGGCGATCCCGTCAACTTCCTGACCCAGATCATCGTTCACGACGACAATGCTTACTACAGCTGCAACATGACCAACATCGCAGGCATTGTGAACAATGGCCCCGCCAGCTACCAGACCGAGCTGGTGGCTGCCTATGAGAAGTTCACCGATCTGGTGAACGAGGGCCGTGCCATCGTTGACGACACCGATGCGCGCTATGCCGCATTTGCCAAGGCCGAGGCTTACTTCCTGGACGAGAACCTGATTTTCCCCACCGTCTACGATATCACCTGGTGCCTGACTCACGTCAACGAGTACAGCAAGATCAACGCAATGTATGGTCCCTGCAACTACAAGGCTGTGAACTGGGAGACCAGCGAGGAGGCCTACACCACCGAACAGTACGATGAGTTTGCTGCCGCATACGATGCAGCCACTCAGGCCTGATCGAGTGAACCAATAACCAATCGCAAAAGCAGAACCGGACGTTTTTGAAGCGTCCGGTTCTGTTTTTTGCTCCCTGACAGCACAAAACCCCGCCGTGCGGGAAAGCTCCCAGCGCGGCGGGGTCATTGTGTTAAAATACAGGAAAGCGGTTCAGCTTACAGCTGGCTTTCATACTCCTTGCGGTAGCCCTCCAGCTCACGCTGGTTGCCATACACGAAGTGGCCGTTTGCGATCTCTTCCCAGACCGGCTTATCCACACTGTAATCGTGGATCGAGGGGTCATAGACCAGCAGCTTCTTGTGCTTTTCAAGGCTGGGGTCAGGGATGGGAACCGCGCTCAACAGGGCTTTGGTGTAGGGATGCAGCGGATGGAGGAACAGCTCCTCCGCCTCAGCCAGCTCCACGATGCGGCCCTTGCTGATAACAGCGATACGATCCGAGATGAACCGGACCACCGACAGGTCATGTGCAATGAACAGGTAGGTCAGGCCGCGGCTCTTCTTCATCTCGTTCAGCAGGTTCAGCACCTGTGCACGGATGGAGACATCCAGTGCGGAGATGGGCTCATCGGCCACGATGAACTCCGGCTCCATGACCAGAGCACGGGCAATGCCGATGCGCTGGCGCTGGCCGCCCGAGAACTCGTGGGGGAAGCGGGAGGCAAACTCCGGCAGCAGGCCGACCTCATGCAGGGCGTTCATCACCTTTTCGTGCAGGTCATTCTGATCCTTGTAGAGATGATGGTTCAGCAGGCCCTCGGCAATGATATACTCCACCTTGGCGCGCTCATTCAGCGAAGCCATGGGATCCTGGAAGATCATCTGGATCTTACGGATGACCTCCTTGTCCAGTTCCTTGGAGATCTTGCCGTTGATCTTCTGGCCCTTGAAGAAGATGTCGCCGCCGG
>OOCX01000307.1_pt1 | contig 43581 bp, 70 predicted proteins | sample 1671231 | NCBI WGS metagenome assembly OOCX01 (sample SAMN06348135, study PRJEB24527) | human gut metagenome | biome: human gut; feature: ankylosing spondylitis patient; material: feces | host: Homo sapiens | place: China | collected 2015-10 | reverse complement strand
TGATAAAATTTATTTACGGGTGCGTAAAAAGGGCTTATAAGGAAGAAAGGGCAGGAAAATGATTCCTACCCTTGTGCTTTAGAAAATAAACTTCTCAAAAAAATCACATAACAAATCTTTTTTATCGGGCGGCAGGTTATCGTATTCAAGAATGATTCTTTTGAAACGGGGGTCTGACTGCTCGATTTTTGTAACTACATCTCCAAATTCAATATCAGGGTCTTGATTCTCTTTTAAATCTGTCAAATCTGACATTCTTATTCGGAAATAATCGGCTAAGGCTCTAATCTTTCCAGTTCCTGGCATCGAATTACCTTTGCACCACATATTAAATGTAGATGCGTTTGTTCCAATGGCTTCAGCAATTTCCTTTTGCTGTTTCCCACTTCTTGAAATGTACTTATTAAGATTATTCGAGAAGATCTTTTTCTGCTCTTCAGTTGTCATGGTTGTCATGATTCTTTTCCTCCTTACATTTTGTATTGTACATCATATTTATAAAAAATTCAATAGTTAATTCAATTATTTTGAATTTTGGTGTTGACAATTCAATACAGTTGAATTATAATAATCTCAGAAGTTAAGAAAGGAGATGAGCAAATGCCAAAAATTTCATTAGAAGCTGTTCGAGTGAACGCAGGATGTAATCAGAAAGAATGGGCTGAAATATTCGGTATTTCCAATGCAACTGTAGTTAATTGGGAAAAAGGAAAAACAGAGCCGACATTATCACAGCTCAGAAAAATGAGTGAGCTTTCTGGAATTCCTATGGACTTTATTTTTGTGCCAAATAACTTCAATTAAATTGAATTAGAAGGGGGCAGTTAATAATTGAACAAATCAGATATTCAGTATCTTTTTGATTACGTAAGGGATTTGCAGAGACAGGTAAATCAGTTAAAAGTGGCAGTCCTTACCGGGAAAACAAATGGATTAGAGCTTCCGAATCCTATCTATCTGGAACCCGGCAAAAGAATACCACTCGGACATCTTGCAGACGATCTACTTGATACAGAATTTCAAAATTGTGGAAACGATACTTGTGATAAGAGCAATGAATGAGATCGCAGTAGTCACTTTAAAACGGTAAGTATCTTCTCTATATATTTTCATTTCAACTTCACCGTCTTGAGTGACCACATAGCCTTCATATCCACGCACAGGTTGCTTACGTAAGAATCCTTTAGATGCTAAGTATCTATACATTTCGTGATTCTCGGTATCTTGTGCAGTGGTTCCGTTATTTTTAAGAACGGACTTCATTAGCCGATATTGTTTCCCAGTTATCATTTAATCACCTCCCATCTATAGGGAGTATATCACAAGAAAGGAGTAAATATATGAGTAGATCACTTGAAAAAAGGATTCGTTCATTGGAAAGAAGAGCTGCCAGTCTTGAATCGCAGCTTCAAGACCAGCAACAAATTATTTCTTCTCAGCGTCCGAACGTCCGCCCTGAATCACTCTTAGACCAGGCGGCTCATGATGTTCAGTCAGGTGTTCGTATTCCAGCATTCCGAATGAATCTAGGTAATCGAACATTATTTGAACAGAAGACTGAATAGATGTATTTACGGCGTTTCTGATGATTTGTAATTGTTCTTTTGATATGCAAGGTTCAGTTTCAGATAGGCCTTGCAACAGACTGTGAGCAATATTAGCAGAGTTTTCAGTCAGAATTCTTTCAACATCAGAGTTAATGGCCGACATAAATTCATCATAAGTCATTTTCACACCTCCTTTCTCAAGGAGAGTATAGCACAAAAAGAAACAAAACAGCATAAATATCATAGTTTATTAGGAAAGGAGAAATTGTAATGGCAGTAATCAAAACAATTAAAAAAGGGTCTGGGGTAATCAGAATACATGATGATTACTGCAAAGATAATACACCGGAAGACAATCAGAGGATTGTAGATGAGTGTTCAAGAATTATCTTGAGCTACTATCGAAGAAAAGAAACAAATTTGACGTAAGTGCTCCGAAGGAGAGCTGAAACCTCTCGCCTCGGAGCTGTAAACCACTAATCGTGCTAGCGGATTACAGGATAATCATATCATTTCTTCCTGTATTTCGCAAGAGAACAGGAGAATTTTTTATGAAGAAAACCGAGGATAAAAAAGTGACAAATTTTGAAGAGTTCGAAACTTTCTATGCAGTCGAAGTTGTAAGAGAGGCAAAAAAGCAGACTCACAAATGGTTCTGCGCATGGATTGTAACCATGATTGCATTAATTTTTTCAAACGCTGCATGGATGTTTATTAAGTAAGAAAGGAGGAAAGACTGTGGCAATTAGATATACCACAGAACAAAAGAAATACATCCTTTTGAAAGGCAATATTGCAAAAAGGATGGAGGCCGAGCGAGTAAGTGATGCTCAGATGGCAGCAGTAACAGGAATGGCTGAAAACACTTTCCGTAAAAAGCGAAATAAGCCGGAAACATTCACGTATCCGGAACTGCGGCATATTTTTATTCGATTGAACTTCCCTAACGAGGAAATATTGGAGGCTTTGACATGAAAGATTGGATAGACTCCATTCTGATTGGAGGGATAGCAACGTATCTTCCGTTCTGGACCTGGGACAACAGCCGTGACCAGATCATGGGAGCGTTGGGACTGATCGGAGCTGTGTACATAGCAAGGACGTGGAAAGAATGGACATGCTAGACATGCCAACTAAAAAAGGATCCTCAGAGCTGCAACTCAAATAAGGATCCAAGACAATATATCTCTTCTTCATTGTAGAAGGAAAGAAACTAAAAGTCAATACAAGGAGGAAATTATGAACGAAGAGAAAGTCAGAGAAATCTTTGATTTATGTGTCAGGGTTTCTGACGAGACAAGCAGGCGCATAACATTTGATTACAAAATTGATGGTGATGAAACGATGGTTTATTTGTATATCTTTGGACACAATGGTGCAATCGAAAAGCATTTTATGCTTTCGCAGCATTATGAGTTCAAATCAGACATCTATAGTTTCGATAAAGCCAATGAATATCTACTCAGCATTCTGAATGAAGGAGGGTGTCCGGTATGAATTTAGAGGAGCTTAGACTTCTCCCCAAATGGGATATGGTCTTGGCGGCAAACGTCATTCTGGACGAACTCAACAAACGTGAGGCACCGATCGTTGATTGGGAGAATCCAGATATGTACGTGGATCATCTTGAATATCACGCCGCTGATTCCATTCAGAACGGTAAGACGGTTCCGGGCATGGGGGATAAGTCAGACGCAATCTATTGTTTTTTTAAGCAGTTAAAGGAGCCAGTCTATGAACGAGAGGATACAGGAAGTACTGAGACTGATTGATGTTCAGCTTGCACTTGTTCCAGATAATCCAATAGAGGAACAGTACAAGGCGAGGACATTGGCAAGTTACACGCAAGCACTAAATGGGCTTTTAGCGGCTCAGAAAGCATATAAGGAGAACGCTCATGAGTGATTTTGAAATCCGTATTCCAGCGAGAAAGAAACAGCCTGCAACTGATAAGGATAACCCGGTCGTGAAAGTATCAACAGGCGCATACAATGCGCTGGTTGAAATCTATAACGAATCGACCTTATCAATGAAAGATATCGCAAGTTTGCTGATCGTTGAGGGCAGTAAGCATGTAGTTTATGACAAGGAGGAATAACAATGGCAACACCAGTATTGATTATTGGAAAATCTGGTTCCGGTAAAAGTACTAGTCTTAGAAACTGCCAGAATGAACACTGGAATCTTATTAGAGTATTAAATAAGCCACTTCCGTTTAAAGGAAAGATTGACGGATGGTTTACAGATGATTACCAGCAGGTAATGAAGTGCCTGATTGCATCAAAAGCGGAGTCAATTGTGATTGACGATGCAGGTTATCTTATCACGAATCATTTTATGAAAGGACACGCTTCTGCCGGAAAAGGCAATGCGGTGTTCGCTCTGTACAATGATATTGGAGACTATTTCTGGAATCTTATCCAGTTCATTGTAACAAAAGTACCGCAGAATAAAATTGTTTACCTTATGATGCATGAAGAAAAAGATGATTCCGGGGAAGTAAAACCTAAGACAATTGGTAAGCTTCTGGACGAAAAAGTTTGCATCGAGGGTATGTTTACCATCGTTCTTCGCTGCATCGAAGAGAGTGGAAAACACTTATTTGTCACTCAGTCCAGTCAGGGAGCGGTAAGCAAGTCCCCGATCGGAATGTTTGACAGTTTGACTATTGATAATGACCTTGCAGAGGTGGATAAGGTTATCAGAGACTACTACGAATTAGGAGGAATTGAAGATGGTGGAAGTAACTAACTATTGTTTTAAATACGCAATAGAATTAAATACTATCATCGATGAATACAAAGGTGAATGTTCTTTTGATCATTTGATTAAAGTCGAACCAAAAAGCTATTCAAATTTAAGCTCTATATTTTCAAAAATTAATAATTCCGTTCACTATGTGCTGGAAAAATATGGAGACGTAAGAGAATGTCATTTGTTTTATCTCCCGGCATTTATGGGTGATACGTATAATTCGTCACTTATCAACATTGTAAAAGCAGACAATAATGGAACGACAATCGTATTTTGTGATAATAAAGAAATCGTTCCGTCAGATTGCATCGAAAAAATAATTTGTTTTGAGGAGGAATCAAAATGTTAAAACCACAGAATTATGACACAACACAGGCAGCAGGAGAATTTGAACCAATTAAGCTTGGTGGTCATAAGATGGTAATTAAGCAGGTATCAGAGAAAAAATCCCAGGGTGGACTTGATATGCTTGTTATCTTGTTTGATTTCGCAGAAGGAGACGAACAGGCGGGTTATTTTATGAAGCAGTTTGAAAATGACATTCGTCCAGACAAGAAATATCCGAACGCCGGCACTAACTATATGGTCATTGACGAGAGTGTAGATTATGGCGTCCGTAACCTTAAAACATTTATCACATGCGTAGAAAAGTCAAATCCGGGATTTGCCGTTAAGTGGGGCGATAATTTCGGGCAGCAGTTTAAGGGAAAACTGATCGGCGGCATCTTCCGTCTGGAGAGAGACTGGTACGACAATAAAGAAGTGAAACGTCACAAGCTTGCATGGTTCCGCAGTATTGAAGGAATTAAGGATGTAGATATCCCAGAAGAGCGCGCCACGAGAGCCTATGACGATCATCTGAAAGAAGAAGCTATCATGGGAGCGAATCCGGCAGGTACGGACTTTATGAGTATTCCAGATGGAATTGATGAAGAACTTCCATTTAATTAAAAGGATGTGTTTTTAATGGTTATACAAGTGGACACAAGGGAACATAAATCAGAATGGGAACGGATTCAGAGTCAGTTTGATAGCCTTGGAGTGCAGTATTTTCGCTCTAAATTGTATTGCGGTGATTATCAATCACTGGACAATGCAAAACTCTGTATTGACCGTAAAAAGGATTTACAAGAGCTTTGTGGAAATGTCTGCCAGCAGCATGAAAGATTCAAAGCAGAGCTTATCAGAGCGCGTGAAGCAGGTATTCAGTTGATTATTCTATGTGAACACGGGCCAGATATTAAATCAGTTGGTGATGTGTATTTTTGGGAGAACCCAAGAAAGCACAAAGTGATCTGGAAGACGGTAAACGGTAAAAAGGTAAAGACTGTGATATCGGACAAGGCTGTTGATGGCTGCCAGTTATATAAATCTCTCTGCACAATCAGAGATAGATACGGAGTCCAATTTGAATTCTGTACAAAAGAAGAAACCGGTAAAAAAATTGTGGAGTTATTGGAGGGTGGAAATGCCAAAAGCAAATAAAGCTAAAAGACAGTATGTTGTAACAGATCCATACGGAAATAATAGAATGACTGTTGCGGTATCTCCTGAAAAAGCAATTAATAACGCAAGATACAAAGACTATCTGGAAGCTGGCGCATGGTATGACGTGCCTGATTTCGATGAATATGAAGTAGATGAAATTGTATGACAAAAGATGAAATTAAGCAATCAATGAAAATGTCCGAGATTCTTTCCAGATATGGGCTAAAGCCGAACAGAGCCGGATTCATACAGTGTCCCTTTCATAACGATGACCGTACCGCATCCATGAAAATCTACAAAGACAGCTATTATTGTTTCGGTTGTGGTGCATCAGGTGACATATTTACATTCGTTCAGAACATGGATAATTGCGATTTTAAGACAGCTTTTACCATACTTGGGGGAACTTACCAGAAACCAGATTTCTCCTCCAGAATGGCAATATATCACGCTCAGAAGCAAAAAGAAATGAGAGAGAAAGCAGAACAGAAGAAAAAGGTTGAGCTGCAAGAATGCTTGTCGGATATAGATTTCTACAGAGCTATCCTTGGCAGAGTGAAACCATTATCTGACGGATGGTGTGAAGCATGGAACAGGTTGCAACTTGCGCTATATCACCATGGATTTATTACAGGACTGGAAGAAGGTGATTAACACGTGGAAATGATAAGCAAGCTCACGAAGGACTCTATTCTGGGCGAAGAAGTATTTGACGAGATATTCAGTCAGGAAGACGAGATATACAAGGCACGTCTTACACTGACACTTCTGGACAGAGCCAAGGAGCTTGGCGTAAAGAAAAAATTTGAGGATTTGCTAAAAGTTTACACGAAAGTACAGAAGCAGATGATTGAAAAAGAAAAAAGTAGCAAGGCTGTTTCTATGCTAGACCAGTGGACTAATTTTTCTGATTGTGAGTATGATCGAATGAAATGCCTTAACTGGGTGGCAGACGATGATGGAATCAGAATTTCAAACACAAATCCAGGATCACCGGACATTATAGCCTGTTATCATCCTATTCTTCCGATTGAACGAATGAAGAATCTGGAGACTGGAGAAGAACAGATAAAGCTAATCTATAAAAGGAATAATAAATGGTCCGAGGTTATTGTACCGAAAACTATGGTTGCATCGGCCAGTAAAATTGTTGGTTTATCCGCACTTGGTATTTCAGTGACTTCTGAGAATGCGAAGTTCCTTGTCCGGTATCTGTCAGACGTAGAAAATGCAAATGACGATTATATCAATATTCAATATTCATCAAGTAAAATCGGGTGGATCAGGGATTATTTTCTTCCCTACGACAAGGATATTGTGTTCGATGGAGACATGAGGTTCCGACAACTGTATGAAAGTATCAGCGTAGGTGGCAGCAGAACAGAATGGTATGAACACGTGAAGAAGGTTCGTGCCACTGGAAGAATAGAGCCGAAAATTATGTTAGCCGCAAGTTTCGCCAGTATTCTGATCAAACTGGTCGGTGCTCTTCCATTCTTTGTGGACTTATGGGGCGAAACCGAGGGTGGTAAGACTGTAACACTTATGCTAGGAGCTTCTGTCTGGGCAAACCCTGGCGAATCCAGATACATAGGAGACTTCAAGACAACAGATGTGGCTCTGGAAGCAAAGTCTGATATGCTTAACAATCTTCCGCTAATTCTGGATGATACTTCCAAGGTATCTGCCAAGATCAGGGATAACTTCGAGGGCATTGTGTACGACCTGTGTTCCGGCAAAGGAAAGAGCCGTTCTAATAAAGAATTGGGTGTGAACCGGGAGAATCGCTGGCAGAACTGCATTCTGACCAATGGCGAGCGTCCGCTTGCAGGATATGTCAGCCAGGGTGGAGCAATTAACCGAATTATTGAGGTCGAGTGTTCTGAAAAGATATTTGATGATCCGCAGCTTACCGCAGATACCCTTAAAAAGAACTACGGATATGCAGGAATCGATTTTGTAAATGTAGTTAAGGAAATGTCCATTGACGATATAAAAGCCATGCAGAAGCATTTTCAGAGCCTTATACAGGACGATGACAAGATGCAGAAGCAAAGTATATCAATGAGCATTATCTTGACAGCAGATAAAATCGCAACAGATCAGCTGTTCCATGATGGCCAGTACATTGACATTGAGACGGCTAAGAATCTTCTGACAGAGAAAGAAATGGTATCTGAAAACGAACGCGCTTACTGGTTCGTGCTTGATAAGATTGCCATGAACGGAATTAAATTCGATGATAACCCAGATATAAAAACAGAAAGGTGGGGAATTATTGACAATGATCCGATAGAGAAAACATCAACTGCAATAATCTATAGCGCAGCGTTTGATGATTTATGCAAAATCGGAAGATTCTCCAGAAAAGCATTTTTGTCATGGGCTGTTAAGAAGGGACTTGTGGAAACCGACAGCAGAGGTTATCCGACCAAAGCAAAAAAACTTGACGGAATTGTCACCAAATGTGTGTTTTTGAAAATTGTAGATGAAATTCCGAAAGGATTCATGAATTGTAATGATGATTTTGAGATTACAGACGATATTGTGTTTGATTAACAAACAATTCGCCCAAAAGGTAACCGGGTAACCTAGGTAACCTTTGATTCTGCATATATATATTTGAGTATTTATATACACATATTGAGTATAAAAGTTTCCCTATATGAGAAAGTCAGGGTTACTCGGTTACTCGGTTACCTGCCAGTAAAATCAATGGTTTGCGGATTTTTGAACGGTTACGTTTCGGTTACTATCGGTTACTTATATTATATACCTAATATATATAATATATAATAATTTTTAAAAATTAAAAGAGCGTATACAGTGTGCAGAATATTGTATACAAAAAAGGATGTGAGGAATTGAAAGTAGAAGCTAAAGATATTCCGATCATGCATAAGTTCATGCCGGAGTTTTGGAAGGCGATAAAAGAATTTTACAATGTAGAAAATAACGATGAATATTTTGATGCATTGCATAAAAGATTTGAGGATTTATATGAAATCTATCCAGACAGTTTGGCAAGATATCTGTCTTTGGCCTTTTACAAATGGGCTGCGGATGTGTCAAAGGGAAAATGCAAAGTATGAATGAGGTGATAGAAATGCCATATAACACAGCAAGAAAGTACTATGAGGGTATCCAGACAAGGAAAGACATATATCTGTACATCATAAGATACTTGAAAGAGCACAATTATCCGCCAAGTATTCCGGATATTGCAGCAGGTCTGAGCATATCTAACCATACCGTGCAGAATCATTTCGGTAAATTACTGGAAAGTGGATTACTTGCGACAGACAACCCCGGTGCGCCACGAGCGTATCGAGTGACAGGATACAGGTTCAGAAAGGTGAAGGAAAATGAGTAGCAAGTTAAAAGTCAAGAAAAAGACCAGATTTCCTGTTCAGACTTCTAATCAGGCGGCTTATGCGTTTGGACGGGCTATGCAGAACTGTTATAGACAGGTAAAAGACGTAGAGCAGCAAGCCTACGAGGATGGATTCACTGTTGGTGAAGATTGGAGCAACACGATCAACACCGTCACAACCATGATGGCTCTGAGACGCTTATATGGCTTTTCCACGAAGCGATTGCTTGATGTGATAAGAACTGCCAATGAATACGTTAAAATGGCAAATGAGGGCAAAATGAGCGTTCTGAGTATGATGCAGGACATTGAAGAGAACACAGATGTAAGATTTGACGAGATGAATAAGAATCTGGTTAAGAAAATGGGAGTATAAAATCATGGAGGACTACACAATAGCGTGTCAGTTGCTTACATGGGGAAAGTGAGGATGGAAAATGAGAAAGAATAATTATACTTCATTTTTTAAAATCAAGCCAAAGAAAGTAGAGAGATACATTCGTTGCAGAAAATGTGGCGGAAACATGGAATGGGTTGAATACTATCCACCACAAATCAAATGTCCGAAGTGCGGATATACTGTATATCCAAAACCTTATGAGCCAGATTGTATCAAACTGCCAGAAACATTTGAAGAATATTTTGAATTATATGAGAAAGTGAGGACGCAAAATGTTAATCAGAAGTCAGGATAAAAGAATGATTGTAAATTTCGACAATATTTGCACAGTATCAGCGTTTCCTGAAAAGGATAGTGAGGATATCTATGTCGAAGATGGCACAGGCTCACTCATGGTCGGAAGATATTCCGCCAAAGCAAAAGCCATGAAAGTACTGGATATGATTCAAGAAGCCTATGTAAATGGACATATTGATTATCAGATGCCAGCGGACAGTGAGGTGGTTGTATGATTACATTCTTATTAGGATTCACCCTTGGAACCATATTCGGAGTGGTTGGCCTTGTATGTGTGGCGATCATGTACGACAAACACCACCCAGACAAATAGAAAGGAGAACGGTATGCTGACAAGGAATAAAAAGCTGAAAGACTACGGTATTCCGGCAGAGGACATAGAAAAACTGAATACGATGCTGAAAGACTTCCCGGCAGAGTACGAATACCTGCTTTCCAGTGCTGCCTTGTCAGCTTGCCCGAAAAACACGGTGATAGCGGATATGGTTATTGAGAATATCCTACACCGGAAAAGTTACAGAAAAATCAGCAGAGAAAGATATATCCCGATGAACCCGAAAGACTTCTACGGATACAGACGCAAGACCGTCGCTGTACTGTATGAGAGGATGCGGTTGTTGGGAGTGTGGGAGGATGAAAGATGGGCAGATTAATTGATGCAGATAAATTGAAACATGCGATACATTGTGCATATTCTGATGATTTAGAGATCCTTGAAAAGATTGACGAGCAGCCAACAGCTTTTGATGCGGAAAAAGTTACGGAATCGCTTATGGACAGATTTCGTGTTGTTTCCAATGATGAGGACTTGGAATGGAATAGAGCTATAGACTATGCTGTTAAAATCGTGGAAGGCGGTGGAGCTGAATGAGCAATGTATCAGTTGGGACATTAGGGAAGCTAAAAGATAGCATGGTCGGAAGAAGATATAAACACTTCAAAGGAAGAATCTATATTGTCACCGATATCGCAGTACATACAGAATCTGATGAAATCATGGTGATCTACAAGTGCTTTGCATACCCATTTGTAACATGGTGCAGACCGTTGACTATGTTTACGAGTGATGTGGACAGAAAGAAATATCCAAATGTAAAGCAGAAAAGAAGATTTGAACCACTTTCTAAGATACAGGAGGAATCAGATGAATAAAGGCAAAGACATTTCAACCATGTTTACAAAAGAAGAAAATAGAAAGAATGGAAGGCTCGGATACGCAGATGCTACCAGAGAGAAGGAAGATATTATCAATCCTGCACAGTATGGAGCATTCTTATAGAAAAGAGGAAAGAGAAAAATGAGAAAATCAGCATTAGTGACGGATACACCGAAAAACTGTTACGATTGCCCGTTCGGAACTGAATACTGCGGCGATTCTGAATATGAGGGGTGTTGTGAGTTAGCTGAGTGCTTAGACAGTGACATGAGGCTTATAACAGAAGAGCATTATGATTACGAAAGTGAATCAAGACCAGATTGGTGTCCATTGAAGCCACTGCCGGAGAAAATGAAAGTAACTGGGCTTTATAACGGCGAGTATTTCAAAGCGGGAGGCAAACTACCGAGCTATAAGATCGGCTGGAACCAGTGTATTGATGAGATTACAGGAGGAATGGATTAATGGCATGTGCAAAGAAATGTGATAGATGTGGAAAACTGTATGAGCAGTACAATTCTAAAAACGATAGAAAAAATCCTAATGGGATCATGGTATTAAATCTGGATAGTCAGAGAAGATATTTCGCACATAATGCTCTGGATTTATGTCCTGATTGTATGAAAGGATTTCAGGACTGGTTTGGAGAGGTGAAGTAGATGGAGAGATTAACAAAATGGGAAGATGGTAGTATCACATATAACGAAAAACGAGAGCTTGAGTGTGGTGAATATTGCGATAGCTGCTCACAGGGTGCAGGAATTTGTAAAACAGTAGAGAATATGATAAAAAAACTTGCCACTTATGAAGACTTAGAAGAGCAGGGTTTGTTTGTAAGACTGCCGGTTAAAATCGGTGATGATATTTATAAGATTCCGAGCAAAGCGAATTATGATTTAAATGTTCTGAATGGATATAAAGCAAATAACAGAGTGTATCATCAAAAAGCTTACAGCATTGTATATTCACAAAGTGGTTGGTTCGTGCAGTGCGATAAAGATAGTATTAACGCCCCGAATGTAATTTGCGTTGACGTAGAATACGGAAAAACATGGTTTCTCACTCGTGAAGAAGCTGAGAAGAAGTTGGAGGAGATGAAGAATGGCTGAATATGTTAAAAAGTCAGATGTAATAAAAATCATGGAAAATAATTCTCACATGATAGAGGTATTTGGAATTAAGAAGAAAATAATTGACGGATTCGCAATGGGTTGTGATTTCGAAGATCTGGAAACTGTCAGTATTGAGGAGGACGATAAGGAGGATTAACATGAAACCAGAAGAAGCAAAAGACATATTATCCGATATGAGAGACCAGCATTTATGTTTCCTTGAAAGTTCTGAAAACAAAGATGAATGGCAGAAAAAATATCTCAAGGAAGCATGGGCGTGTGATTCCGGAGCAAAAGCATTGGAAAAGCAGATTCCATGCAAACCTGAAGAATATGTTCCAGATTTTCCGTACAATATATTTTCCACTCAAAAATGTGCGAAATGCGGAACATCTGTTATTGGTAAAAAAATAAGCAAGTACTGTTCTGAATGCGGGCAGAAAATTGACTGGGGAGATGAGTGATTAAATGGATTTTAATACAGCAATGGCGAAATCAGTAGCATGGGCCAGTACATCATTTGCCGTAATAGCGGCACTCAGTTATACAAAAGAACCATTATGCTTAATGGCATTAGTTCTTCCGCTGTTTGTTGGATTACTTGCACATTAATGAGAAGGAGTTGATAATCATGTTGGACAAGCCTACACTTAAAATTAACGGAGAAGAAGTTATAATAAAATGTAATGGGGATACTATAAATTTCAAAGATGATAATGTGGAAGTGACCAGGGCGAGCAAAAACATGATGTTTAAGTCACCAGACATAACCCCGCAACTCGCCATATCAGCATTCACAGTACTACATCAATATTGCAGCTTAATCAGTCCACATGACTGCATCAGATGCGTATTCTATGAGCATTGCCCGGAGTGTTTCATGGGGTGTCCAGGAGATCAGGGCGAGACGATCAGAAAATTGCGTAACAATGAATAAAATTAGAGAGTCGGTATTTACCGGCTCTTTTTTAGCACAAAATTCCTCAAACATGTACCACAACTTTTCCGCCAACCTATGATAGAATATACTCAGAAGTGTTACTATGGGATTTTATAGCTTAATTCAGAAAGGATATGATTGGATGTTGATAGGATGGCAAATGATCAGAATTTAAATAATAGAGCGGCGACACAGTTTCGAAGCGGTGAGGAAGCGGTGAGAAATGGGAAAAAAGGCGGTATCGCATCTGGATATTCTAGGAGACAAAAAAAAGCCCTTTCTGATTATGTGAAAATTATAGCTGAAAGCCCTGCATCAAGTACTGCAAAAAAGAAACTTGCAAAAATGGGGATTGCTGACGAAGACGCAAATAACATGGCAGTCGTAGCAACTTCTCTGTATAAAAAAGCGGCAGATGGAAATATACAGGCTATCGAAAAATGGGAGCAGCTAACAGCAGCTTCAAAAGACGATGATAAAAAATATGAACTTCCTGCCAGAGTACTTGGCAAGGCGTTCGTGGATATTAACCGACAGATTAAGCCTAATATTGAATATGTATTTGAGGGCGGTCGTGGTGGCCTAAAATCGTCGTTTGTAGCCTTTAAGATTGTTGAGCTTATCAAGAATAATCCCCAGATGCACGCCTGCATTACAAGACAAGTAGCCGGTACTCTGAAAGATTCTGTATATGCTAACATGAAATGGGCTATCAATGAACTGGGATTGATGGAAGAATTTGAATGCAAGGTGTCGCCACTTGAGATCAAGTATATTAAGACAGGGCAGACAATATACTTCCGTGGTCTGGACGATGAAACCAAACTGAAATCTATTAAGCCGGAATTTGGATATATCGGAATCCTTTGGAAAGAAGAAAAAGACCAGATGAAGGGAGATGCTCAGGAACGTTCTGTTAATCAGTCAGTACTTCGTGGCGGCGATGAATCCTATGATTTTTCATCGTATAACCCACCAAAATCAAAATCAAACTGGGTAAACAGGATCAAGCTCACACCTAACCCGAAAAGAGTTATTCATCATTCGAGTTATTTGGAAGCCCCGGCGGAGTGGCTCGGACAGAAGTTTATTGACGATGCAGCACATCTGAAAGAAATCAATCCAGAAGCCTATGAACATGAATACCTGGGTGTTCCGAATGGCGATGGTGGAAACGTATTTGAATACCTAGAAATCAGAGATATTACAGATGAAGAAATTAGCCGCATGGATCGCATTTTTGCTGGTGTAGATTTTGGATGGTATCCTGACCAGTTCTGCTATCTCCGAACTTATTACGATTCTGCTAGAGAGAAAATATATCTGATTGACGAATTGTATGTAAATAAATGGAGCAACTCCAAGACCGCTGATTGGATCAAGAAAAAAGGCTATGACGATTATACGATGATATGTGATTCTGCGGAGCCTAAGTCCGTGAATGATTTCCGGGACGCCGGACTTCCTGCCAGAGGAGCAATCAAAGGGCCGGGAAGTATCGAGTATGGTTTTAAGTTCTTACAGACTAAGACACTTGTCATTGACCCGAAGCGGACACCGAACGCATACAAAGAAATTACAGAATATGAGTATGATCGGGACAAAGAGGGAAATGTAATAAGCGGTTATCCTGATGGAAACGATCATGCAATTTCGGCACTCAGGTATGCTTATGAGCCGTTATTTAACAGGAGGGGGTACAGTGCATAAAATGTTAGATAGGTACTTTTCAGATAAAATAAATAAATTCTTAAGCATCGGTTTAAAAATATATGGATCATCTGACATTAACGAAATCTTAAAAGTTGTAGAATATGAAGACATTATTGTGCGAGATACTTCTGTAAGATGGATGGATTTTAAAAGGTAGATTAAATGGGACTTATAACAACACTAAAAAGGTGGTTTAACATGATTTTCAAAAAACAAGCCGAAGAGGACTTTAATATCCAGGCGGCAGAATTCCCGGAGATGGAATCACTGATTAACCGGTGTGCGAACATCTATAGGGGTGCGCCGGAATGGCTGGATGATGAGGATAATATCAAGACGATCAATTTCGCGAAAACTGTCTGCTCAGAGACAGCACGGCTCACAACGCTGGCAATCGGCATCCAGATCGGCGGTTCCGCAAGGGCTACATGGCTTCAGAAACAGATTAACAAGGTATATTTTCAGATACGTCACTGGGTAGAGTACGGTTGCGCCTATGGAACGGTTTTCATCAAGCCGAACGGTGAGAGCCTTGATGTATTTACTCCGGCAGATGTGATGATTGTGGATTATGACAATCAGGAAATAAAAGGGATTATATTCAAGGATTCTTATACTGTTGGACGAAAATACTATACACGGCTTGAATATCATCGTTTTGTTGAAACCACCGTGGACGGCGTGACAACTTACCCATATTATGTTTCTAATAGAGCCTATGTATCAAAATCCCCTCAGTCAATTGGCAATAAGATTGACCTTAAACAGACCAAATGGGCTGATCTCATGGCAGATACGCCACCGATTCTCAAGGCAAACGGAGAAAAGCTGGACGGACCGCTTTTCGGAGTTCTACGGACGCCACAGGCGAACAATGTGGATATTAGCACACCACTGGGCTTGCCGGTTTTTGCTGAAGGCATTGAGGAGCTGGGAGACATTGATGTTGCGTATAGTCGGAATGCGGGGGAAATTAAAGACTCTCAGAAGATTGCTCTGTTAGATGATAGACTACTGATGCCAAGCGGTACACCTGTTTCAGCCATGTCACCACGAGGTATGGAAAACAGGCGAAACGAGATGAAATTGCCGCATTATGTCAAGAACGTGTTCGGACAGGACGAAAAAGAGTTTTATCAGGAAATCAATCCACAGCTCAACACGGATGCACGGTTGGCCGGAATCAATGCGCTACTGTCACAGCTTAGCTACAAATGTGGATTTAGCAGTGGTTATTTTGTGTTTAACGAGAAAACTGGAATGGTGACGGCTACGCAGGTGGAAGCGGACGACCGCCGGACAATTCAGTTTATTAAGGACGTTCGGGATAAGCTGGAGGATTGTCTGAATGGCGTAATCTATGCACTCAATGTTTTTGCCGACCTGTACGATCTAACTCCGGTGGGCGTTTATGAAACAACATACGACTTCGGAGACATAACCTACAACAGAGAAGAAGACCGTGCAAGATGGTGGCAGTATGTTGTACAGGGAAAGGTTCCAGCATGGCTGTTTTTCGTAAAATTTGAAGGAATGACCGAGGAAGATGCGAAAGCAATGGTCAAAGAAGCTCAACCAGACGAACCGAAATTATTTGGAGAGGAGTGAGAAAATGGCCGATACATTCAAGGGAATAATCACAGCAGATGGGAAGAAGAGACAGTTACCTTATGGAAGTGTTCTCGAAACGCCTGTATCTGATAAAACATTATCTGCGGACGGCGCTTTTGCAGATGCTAAAGTAACAGGGGACAAATTCAAAGAAGTAAAGGCGGAAACTAATTCACTAAAGGAAGATTTAGTTAACTTAGAGAATGGTACATGTATTTTAAAAGGAGAATTTGACGTTGGTAATATCAAAAGTTCTACTGGCGAATATGAACGTGATTATATTTATCAGGTATCGAATAAACATCCCATTTCCTATGATACAAATTTAATATTATATATTAAAGATGGATTTCAAGTTGCTTTTTCTTGGTATGATAACGATGGTAGTTTTATAAAAAAAGATTCGTTTATAAAAAATAGAAAAGTAATAACGGCAAATACAAAGTTTTCGGTGACTATTTTAAAAACAGGAATTACAACTGGAATTGCTGATGTTCACGAATATTTAAGCGCAATAACATATGAATGGGAATTGATAAATTTAACTTACAGAAATGATATATTAAAGAATTACATGAAATTTGTATATGGAACTTTATCAAACGGTATTCCAGTTTCAACATCTGCATCAAGATTTAGAAGCAAAGATATTTCTTGTGCATATTATGATACCACTTTTAGGTCGTTGGAAGATAGATTTGTTTTAGCATATCATTCTTATAATAAAAATGGTAATTTTTTATATGATAGTGGGTGGAACTATGAAGTATCAGTAAGCAAAGGCACTAAGTATAGACTATTATTGAAAGATACTATGGAGGAATATAAAGAAAATGATATAGAATTAATTACAGAAAAATATGTTGCATCATATAGTGGCATAGAAGGCAATAGACATCTTATAGATGAATTAATTGGTAAAAAACCGGTAAATAATTTTAATGATTATACTGTTATAATGGCTCATCGAGGATATTCAAGTATTGCTCCAGAAAATACAATGCCAGCTTTTGAATTGGCATATAAAAATGGCTGTAGGTGTATTGAGACTGATGTTGTTTATACATCTGATAGAATACCAGTTTTATCTCATGATATTAATATTAATAGAACTGCTAGGGACAAAAATGGAAACATGTTGCCAGAAACTGTTAATATTTCTACTATTACTTATAACGATGTTAAACAATATGATTTTGGAATTTGGAAAGATGTGAAATATAAAGGAACGGAAATATGCACACTTGAAGATTTCTTGTATTTCTGTAAGGTAAAATCGGTACAGCCTATTATCGAATTAAAAAGAGGCTACGACAATAGTTGGATAAAAGGCGCGTATAATGTGGCAAGTAAATTGGGAATGCTTGATAAGGTTGTATGGAATTCTTTTGAGCATTCGTTTTTAACATATATACACAGTCTATGTGATTTTACTAATTTTTTTGTAAATGTAGATAGGGATATAGATGAGGATGCAATAAATATAGCAATCAATCTTAAAACAAATAGTAATGCTGTTTATATAGGTTCTACAGTTGAGAAACTTACTTCAAATGGCGTTTCTAAAGCGTTGTCAAACAATATCCAAGTAGGCGTTGGTACAACAGATGAAAAATCTGTAGCAAAAGAGTTTGCAAAAAATGGAGTACATTTTGTTTGCACAAATGCGTTGTTGATCGATGATTTGTATTAAAGTAATGAAGTATGTTACATTACTAATTAACTAAAGAGGACTTTAGTTAACCAGTAAAATTCAAAACATGTACCACGACTTTTGACGAAAGAGGTGATATACTATGCTTAGTCCAGAATATTTACGGCAAATTACAGAGGGCAGTGAACAAATTGCCGAAGAACTGCATCAGTATATCATCTCTGAGATCGTGTCGAGAATGGTGGCAAGAATCGGCAGAGGTGAAGACTATATCCTAACCAATGCCGATGCGTGGAGAATCAGAACACTACAGGAATCCGGTGAATTGTTAGAGGACATTATGACGGAATTATCCAGATACACCAAACGCGAACAGCAGGAACTTCTTGAAGCGTTCGAAGATGCCGGTATCACTGCTCTCGATTATGATGATAAGATATACAAGGCGGCAGGATTAAGCCCTGTACCGCTCGAGCAATCCCCGACTATGATAAGACTCATGGAGCGAAATATGCTTGCGACTATGGGCGAGTGGAAGAACTTCACAAGAACGACTGCAAGTGCTGCTCAGGCGTTGTATATCAACCAGTGTGACCTTGCATACAATCATGTGATGACTGGGGCAGTTGGATATACGCAAGCGATTAGAGAAGCAGTTAACAATGTTGTAAGCAATGGCGTTACGGTAACATATCCATCCGGCAGAAAAGATACAATTGAAACAGCGGTTGCACGCTCTGTCAGAACTGGCGTGGCTCAGGCTACTGGAGATATATCCCTAAAACGCATGGAAGAAATGAACTGGGATTTAGTTCTGGTCAGTGCTCACATGGGAGCCAGAACAGGTGACGGCGGTGAGAATCCGGGAAATCACGCATGGTGGCAAGGAAAGATATACTCTCGTTCTGGCAAGAGTAAGAAATTTCCGCCGTTCTCATTGACCGGATATGGAACGGCAAGCGGATTGTCAGGGGTCAACTGTCGGCATAGCTTTGGGTCAAGTGACGGAGAATTTAATCCCTATACAGAACTATCAGCACAGGACAAAGCCAACAAAGGCAAACAGTACGAAAAGGAACAACGACAACGTACTTATGAACGGAGAATCCGCAAAACAAAGCGTGAAGTTCTCGGAATGCAAGCGGCGGTTGATAACTGTAAGGACGAACAGACAAGATTTGCACTCCAGCAAGACCTTGACCGGAAGTCTTATCTTTTGCAGAAACAAAATGCTGCATACAAAGATTACTGCAAGCAGAACGGCCTGAGAGAATTGCAAGACCGGCTCATGATAGCGAAGTGGAACCGCCAGAATGCCGCAAAAGCCAGAGGAGCGGCAAAACGATATAAAACAGCAAAGGGGATTGACTGATGGATAGATGGGAATATTACAATCCGAATCCTGCTGGAAATCGAGTCGGAGATTGTGCTGTTCGGGCAATATGTAAAGCAACCGGCTTCGACTGGGAAACGGTTTTTACCGGATTAATGATACAGGCATGTACTCTGTCAGATATGCCATCAGCTAATTACGTTTGGGGAGCGTACCTCTACAAACATGGGTACAGACGCAAACTGATTGAGCAATCAGAACGGTATATCTATACAGTCAACGACTTTTGCACAGACCATCCGACAGGTACATACATTCTCTGCATAGATGGTCATGTGGTGACGGTACAGAACGGCAAATATTACGATACATGGGATAGTGGTAATGAGATCCCGGTATACTACTGGGAAAAGGAGTAGCTAAATGAGCATATCAGAATTTGTACAAGTATTCCTCTCAATTTGCGGAGGAGTGTCTATTGTCGGAGGAGCGGTGGCCGTAATTCTTAAGTGGATTACTCCAGCATTTCGACTTAATAAGCGAGTTGAGACACTGGAAGAACATGATAAGCGAGATTACGAGAGTCTTCAGAGGATCGCGGAGCGTGATTCATTGATTCTGGAAGTGCTATCAACAATGTTGGACAGTCAGATTAGTGGAAATAACGTCGAGGAATTAAAAAAAACAAAACAGAAGCTTACAAATTATCTTGCACAGAATCAACGTTAGCATTAGTAAGGGGTATGCTCATGAAATTATATGTGTTCACGAAAAAAGATATAGACAGGTTCTTGATAGAGTGCAATTTCACACCGGACGAAGAAAGACTGTTCCGGTTGAGATGCCAGGAACGCACTCTCGAATACTGTGCTGAGCAGATGAATGTGAGCATATCAACAGCAAAGCGGTTAAGCCGGAGGGTGAATAATAAAATAATTAAAGTATGCTAAAAAGTAAGGAGAGGATTTTCTACCCTCTCCCATTTTTTTAACAAAAATCTTCTTTTACAGCTCTTTCAAGTAGCTTTATAACATATTCTGGTGGAGTTCGCTTGCCACTCTCCCAGTTTTCTATGCTTCTTTTAGGAATACCATATTTTTCAGAAAAAGCTTGCTGGCTCAGATTTGTAAAATTCCTTAATTCCTTTACATCCATATATTAACCTCTCGTTTCTTCCCAATCGCCATCGTCAAAAATGGTAACCTGTCTATGTATCGTCTGCATCCAGTCTTCACCAGTGAAATTTCCGAACGGATCTCGGCTTTTTCTCGGTACTTCCTGTTCTAATTTCACATAACGACACCACGTAGATTCGTCTTTTACTATTTTCCATCCTTTTTCAATTAATTGCTTAATCCTTTCTTCGCCCGTCATTTTATTATCCTCCCTTGACTATATTTTTACCTTCGTGGTATAATGTCTTTGTCACTTACAGAGGGATGTTCTGTAAGCGGAGTGCCTAACGATTCCGGGCACCACGGATTGAAATAATAATTTTAGGTATAAAGAGCTAGTTTTGCATGCTTAGCTCTTTTTACTTTGCATTTTTTCCGTCTCCATAACATTTATAAAACGCTTCAACCAGCTCTGCCAGTTCCTGCGGCGTGAGCTTTTCTTTTAGGTCATCCGGGATACGATTGTAATTGCGCGCAAAGGTTTCAACACAATCTCCAATTTTGCATGCCTTTTTGACCTGTTCAAGTTTGTACATTGCTCCGATTTCTTCAGCTGTAAACATCTCTTTTCTAAGAGCTTCACGGCCTTCTTTGTCTCGATCAAGCCCCAATGATTTTATCGCTACCTTCTTACTAATGACTCCGATTCCTTGTATTTTCATTTTAATCCTCCTTTATTATAAAACGCGATATCTCACGATATCTTCAACTTTCTCAGGACTTCCATACCAGTATTTTTCGTCTGGATTCCATTTAAGCCCAAATTCTTTTAAAGTTTTCCTACAATTAAAAGTATTTCCAGAAACAACTCCGTCTCCAAGGTTAAAAAGAACTTCGCATCCATCAAGGAAAGCATTGAAATATTTGCCAAGCTTTGCGAGCTTGAGATCTTCTTTAGCTTTTTCCCATGCTCTTTTAAGTGCTACAGAAATAGTACATTTACACTGTCTTACGATACTCCATGCATTTTTCATGATTTCTGATTTGTTATACTTCATAATGCTTACCTCCTAAATGATTCCTTATTTCCTCTTGTTGATATTATAATACCACCCAGTGAGTGATATGTCAATACTTTTTTGACACTTTTTCGAACTTTTTAGATTGATATATCTATGTAAAAATATAATCAGAAAGGCGGTGCATAAGATGGCATTATATAACAATCCTTATCAATACAGTTTTGGTGTTCCGGGGCAGATGAATCAGTTCCAGCAACAGCCTGCCCAGATGCCAGCTCAACTAGTACAGCAACCACAGCAGAATAATAGCGGTATCCTGTGGGTATCCGGCGAAGTCGGCGCAAAATCCTATCTGGTAGCACCCGGGACAAGTGTTTTACTGATGGATTCAGAATCAGAGAAATTTTATATAAAATCCACAGACGTATCCGGCATGCCGCAACCATTACGAACGTTTGAGTATCATGAAGTAGGCGCCCAGATGCCGCCTAAACAGACTGCTCAGAACATGGACAGTAAATACGTCACCAGACAGGAATACGACGATTTAAAGGGCAAATACGAAGCTATCATAAACCGATTAAATTCATTTTCTGAACCTATTAGAGCTAATACTGTACAGGAATCAGCAATCAATGGAGGAAATGCAGATGAGTAATCCATTATTTAACACACTTGGCGGTGGGATGCCACAGGGAAACGGACCAATGCAGATGATACAACAATTCATGCAATTTAAACAGAATTATAAGGGAAACCCAAAAGAAGAAGTTCAGAAAATGTTGCAGTCTGGAAGGATTTCACAGCAACAGCTTAATCAGGTTCAACAGATGGCAGGGCAGTTCCAAAATCTGCTGAAAAATATAAAATAGTACATTACAATCTGGCCAGATTGATGTAAATACAAAAAAGGAGATTATAACTATGGATGGAAATTTAACAGCATCAGACGTTGCTCTTTTGACCGGGAACAACAGAAATGATGGAATGTTTGGCGGAGATGGCGCATGGTGGCTTATCGTGCTTTTCTTGTTCGCATTTTGCGGATGGGGAAACAACGGCTGGGGCAATAATGGAAACGGCGGAGGATATGTAGCTACAGCAGCTACTCAGGCAGATATTCAGAGAGGATTCGACAATTCCGCTGTAATCAGCAAGCTTGACGGAATCAATAGCGGCCTGTGTGATGGCTTCTACGCCATGAATAACGGTATGCTTACCGGATTTAACGGAATCAACACCAACATCATGCAGACTGGTTTCGGCATTCAGCAGGCTATTAATGCTGATACTGTAGCAAATATGCAGAATACCAATGCACTCCAGGCACAGCTTGCAAACTGCTGCTGCGAAACCAGAGAAGCAATCCAGGGCATAAACTACAACATGGCGCAGAATACCTGTGCATTGCAGAACACCATGAACAGCAACACAAGAGACATCATTGACAGCCAGAACGCTGGAACAAGAGCGATTCTTGACTATCTCTGCAATGAAAAGATTTCTAACCTTCAGGCTGAAAACAATGACCTCAGACGTGCCGCTTCTCAGGATCGCCAGAGTGCGCTTCTCACAACTGCAATGGCTTCTCAGACACAGCAGCTCATTAATGCGATTAATCCAGCACCGATTCCGGCATATCAGGTTCCTAATCCGAACACATATTACGGATGCGGATGCAACACCGGATGTAATTGTTAACAACTTCATATCGAGAGTATCTTTCGATTGATTCGGATGTCGGCTTATGCCGTATTACACAGAGGGGCAGGCTGAGACCTGTCCTTTTGTGATATGAAAGGAGTATTTTTATGGCAGAATTTACAAATGTAGCTGCTCAGACTGTAGCAGCAAATGGAAACGTAGTATTTTCAAACACAGCAGTCAAAGGTTCTAACTGCATTCAACACAGGGAGGGAAGTGGAATCATTACGCTGAGAGGACTTACTAACCAGTGCAAGGCTAGATTTTTCGTGGACTTCTCTGGTAATATTGCAATTCCAACAGGCGGTACTGTCGGGGCTATTTCTCTGGCTATTGCAATATCTGGTGAGCCGGTTCTTTCTTCTCAGATGATTTCCACACCGGCAGCAGTAGACCAGTACAACAATGTGTCCTCTGGAATCTATATTGATGTACCTCGCGGATGTTGCGTTAATATCGCAGTAGAGAATACAAGCGATCAGGCTGTTTCTGTTGCGAACGCAAACATTGTTGTGACCAGAGAAGCATAGGAGGTGTGATTATGAGAGACATTAAGGATTTATGTGCAAGAATTGAAGACGAACTGTCCAAAATTGCTGACAGTGGACTGACTACCGGAAATCTGGAAATGACATACAAACTGATTGATATGTACAAAGATATCAAGAATACGTATTACTGGGACAAGAAAGTGGAATATTACAACACTGTCCTTGATGAGATGCGTAGCGGCTACAATGACGATTACAGCGAACGTGGAAGAAAGCGTGACAGCATGGGGAGATACAGCGCAAATGACGGCAGAATGATGCCAGATTACGACCGGGGCAGTTCTTATGCCAGACGTGGTGAGCATTATGTTAGAGGGCATTACAGCCGTTCTGACGGACGAGATGCTTATGACGACTATATGACGCAGAAACAGAGCTATCGTTCCGGCAAATCCGAGGACTGCAAGAGAAAGATGCTTGCCGCTCTGGAAGAACATCTGGACGAACTCACAACAGAAATGAGCGATATGTCCAAGGATGCGGAGTGCCGGGAGGAACGTGATCTTGTTAAAAGATACGTGGAAAAGCTCCGTGATATGCTCTAATTAGTCAAAACATGTACCACAACTTTTTGGAGGTTCTGTGGTAAAATGTATTCATAAGGAAGATTCGTAAGTGGTTGTAGCCACTTGACATAGACATTTTTTCATTGATTCCTCCTTTCTTAGGCGCGTGTCCTTAACAGAAACAGGTTCGGGCGGAACCTGGAGGTTGAAAAGCGGATGCAATTTCCGACACGTACCATTGCCGTTAGTGCATGGCGGCATACCTCCTTGTGAGCATATAACTGAACAGTGAAATCCAACCCGTGCAGAGGTGTGTGACCGTATAGGCGGTGTTGACGTAGCCCGAACGTCCCGTGTTTAGGCATAGCACGTAAAATACCTTGCTAACCCGGGAATCCGGGTTAATGGGATATAGCTCAGTTGGTAGAGCATCTGACTGTTAATCAGAGTGTCACAGGTTCGATTCCTGTTATTCCAGTTACCCTGCCAGTGGTCTAACTGGCTTAATCCACTTACCTGCGGCGGCAGGTCAATAAACACGACCAGGAGGATGTTATGCAGAAACTTATTGACACATTAAAATCATTTGGAATTGAAATCCCGGAGGACAAGCAGGCAGATGTGAAGAAAGCACTCTCTGAGCATTACAAGAATGCTAAAGAAGTAGCGAAAACTCTGTCAAAAGTCGAGGGAGAACGCGATGACTGGAGAGAACGTGCCGAGACAGCAGAAGAAACCCTGAAAGGTTTTGACGGCATCGACCCGGCGAACATTCAGACAGAGCTTGCTGGATGGAAGAAGAAAGCCGAGGACGCAGAGAAAGAATTCAATGCGAAAATCTACGAAAGAGATTTTGACGATGCTCTTAAAACTGCATTGGAAAATGTTAATTTTTCATCTCCAGCAGCTAAAAGATCTGTTACTGCTGATATCAAATCAGCTGGTCTTAAGCTTAAGGACGGAAAGATTCTTGGACTTAATGATCTGCTTGAACAGATGAAACAGGATGAACCTGATACATTTGTAGATGAAAGTCAGCAGCAGGCCCAGCAGCAACAGGCGAGATTTGCAACAGCGCGGATTGGACATCAGCAGACACCGGGAACCATGACAAAGAAAGATATTGAAGCAATTAAAGACCCGTCTGAGAGACAGGCTGCAATTGCTCAGAATATCCAGTTATTCCAGTGATTTTTTTTACACCGACTATACGTCAGAGTATAGCCGCTAACCCAATACCTTAACAATTATGGGTAGAAAGGATTTTTTTTATGGCAGCAAAAGCTAATCTTATTATGACAAATGATATTCAGGTCACAGCACGTGAGATTGACTTTGTAACCAGATTCGAAAGAAACTGGCAGCACTTACGTGACATTTTGGGTATCATGAGACCTATCAAAAAGACACCCGGAGCGGTTCTTAAATCAAAATACGCAGAAGGCACATTGCAGGATGGAAATGTTAAAGAGGGCGAAGAAATCCCTTACAGCAAATTCACTGTAAAAGAAAAGCCTTATGCAGAAATGAGTATTGAGAAGTACGCAAAGGCTGTATCTATCGAAGCGATTAAAGATCACGGTTATGAGAACGCCGTTCAGATGACCGATGATGAATTCCTTTTCCAGCTTCAGACCAATGTTACCGGCAGATTCTATGACTATCTAAAAACCGGTACACTTACTTCCACAGAAACAACATTCCAGATGGCTCTGGCAATGGCTAAAGGCCGTGTTGAAAACAAATTCAAACAGATGCACAGAAATGTGACTGGCGTCGTTGGATTTGTCAACATTCTGGACGTATATGAATACCTCGGAGCAGCTGAGATCACTATTCAGAATCAGTTCGGTTTCCAGTACATGAAAGACTTTATGGGATTCAATACGATTTTCTTACTGTCCGACAGCGAGATTCCAAGAGGACAGGTTATCGCCACCCCTGTCGAGAACATCGTTCTGTACTATGTAGATCCGAACGAATCTGACTTTGCGAGAGCTGGTCTGGTGTATACCGTTTCCGGCGAAACAAACCTGATCGGATTCCATACACAGGGTAACTACCACACAGCAGTGTCCGAAGCGTTCGCAGTTATGGGACTGACTCTTTTTGCAGAATACATTGATGCAATTGCAGTAATTACCATTGACGAAACACCAACACTTGGTACTCTGACAGTAACATCTGCGGCTGGAACAGAAAGCGGTGATACAAAAATCACTGTAAATCCGGCCAAGGAAAATGCTGGCAATGTATATAAATACAAAGTTGCAACAGACGCAGTAACTGTCGGATACGGACAGAATCTCAGAAACTGGAGTACTTGGGACGGAAAAGCTGATATCACAGCGGCAACCGGACAGAAGATCACAGTGGTTGAGTGTGACGGAACATACAAAGCGCTGAATGCCGGAAGTGCAAGCGTAACAGCAAAATCATAAATGTAGGAGGTAACTGACATGGCTTACGCAGATTATAAATTCTATACAGAATCATTCGGCAATGTCGTGCCAGAAACCGACTTTCCACGACTGGCAGAAAGAGCCAGTGATTTTGTGGACACAATGACGTTTGATAGGTTGGTGGATGGACTGCCGACAAATGAACGCGCACAGAAGCGTATCAAAAAGGCGGTCTGTTCATTGGCTGAAAAAATGTATCAAATTGAACTTGCTGAAAGGAATGCTACTAATGCCGCTGTGAGCGGTACGTCAACCGCAATCGGGTCCGGTGGTAGCACGACAGGCATTGTAACATCTGTATCATCTGGCAGTGAATCCATCTCTTATGCAACGCCACAGCAGATCGGAGCAAGTGCAAAGGAATGGAGCGCAGTGTATGCCGCCGCTGGAGACGTACAGAAAACGAACGACTTACTTCTTAAGACAGCTTTGCCACTGTTGATGGGAGTAAGAACAGACGATGGGATACCAATTTTATATGCGGGGGTGTGAGTATGAAATGCAGACAGTGCGGAAAAGAACTCAAGCCACATTGGAGTACTGATATTTGTCTTGAATGTTCAAGAAAAAATGTGAAAAAGATATTCAGAGAAAATCCCGAAATAAAGCAGGCATTCCGTGAAACTATTGAAGAACTTAAAAAGCCTGAAAATGTTGAGAAAATGGCTAAAAATACAGCCAATTTTATGAATGTTGTTCAGGCGTTAAGAGGTGGTAAATGATGGACATTTCAACATTAGGCTCATGCGTAGCAATCGTTATGATCTGCTACATCGTAGGAATGGGCTGTAAAGCATCAAAAAGAATCTCTGATGAATGGATTCCGGTAATCATGGCGGTTATTGGCGGGATTCTTGGAGCGGTCGGAATGGGAATTATCCCGGATTTCCCGGCAACGGATTATATCACGGCAGTTGCAGTCGGTATGTTTAACGGACTGTCGGCCACTGGTGTGAATCAGATTATCAAACAGACAGTGCAGAAAGAATAATTAAGGAGAGGGTATCATGTATTCGTCTAAAATTACACTTTTTAATTACTACGAAAGTGCCACAACTGGAGATGCGTACTGGTATCCTCATGTTTTATCCGGCGTTGACCTCATTACAGACAAAGGGGCAATCCTTAAAAAGTACGGGCCAGACGCAGCTGACAACGCACAGTTACACGTTCGATATGCTATCCAGAACGGAGATATAACCGTTACTGATAAAGACGGCAAGATTCTCCCATATGTACCGCCTAATGAGTGGAAAAGGCAGATTAACAACGCTCTGGAAGACACTATCACATTCTCAGATGAATCATTCTTCTGGGAGGGCGAGTGGACTGGTGGAACAGTAACCGAAAGTGATTACCGAAATGGATTCTATCAGTACATGAATGAGAACAAGGATAACGTGTTCAAGATTACCAGTGTAGGCGGTCCATATACACTGATTCCGCATTTTGAAATTTTGGGTAAGTAATATGAGCAAGATTCATCATTTCAAAGGATTCTCCGTAGTTGATGGAGATATGAAAATTAAACTGAATATGGACAGATTCTCCAGACAGTACCAAGAAGCTCAGTATCTCCTTGATGGAATGGTAATGGACAGCATGATTCCGTTTATGCCGATGATCACAGCGAATTTTATTAACCGTACAAGAGCAGAAAGTACATCTTTACAAGGCAGTGGAAAAGTATGTGCGGCGGCGGCTCCATACGGGCGCTTTCTGTATGAGAGTAAAACCATGGTTGACGAATTAACCGGAAGCCCTTACGCGAGACGTGGAGCAAAAAAAGTACTTGTTAGTCAGTATTCCGGCCAGACAAACGCAAAAGAGAATCTGGAATACACCAAACAAGCGCACCCACGGGCACAAGCCCATTGGTTTGATGCCGCAAAACGACAATACGGCAGTACGTGGATTCGTAAAGTAAAAGCACAGGCAGGAGGTGGACGGCATGGCAGATAAGCCAATTGGCAAAGATGCAACCGGATATGAGATTCTGACAGATGCCATGAAAGCACTTCTGAATCAGTATCCGGGACTATACGAAAATGAAACAATCAAATTTGAGGAACTCGGCAAAGAATCTGGAATTGCGTTCTCAGCAGATAACGGGGCCTTGATTTATTCGGAAAAAGAAGATGTTTGTGGCGTGATGCACCAAGTATGCCAGTACCCATTTTACGTGGTATACCGAACAGCATCCGACAAGGAGAGACAGAAGCTATCTGTTCAGAAATTTTTGGATAATCTCGGTAAATGGATATGTCGAGAACCAGTTATTATAAACGGCTCTGAGACGCGCTTAAATGCTTTTCCAGAGCTTTCACAGGGGCGAGTGATAAAACGTATCACCCGTGATAACTCCTATGGTTTAGAACCGCAGGAGAGTGGCGTACAGGACTGGTTATTGCCATTATCGGTACGCTACGAAAACACTTATGAAGCAATATAGCGAGTAACAACCGGCTATCAGTTGGAGATAGTCGCTAACCTACACAGCCTTTTAAAAGTTATAGGCAGAAAGGACATTTCTATGGCAGTTACAGGAAAAATTGACCGTAAATATATGGCTCATTATATTGATGCAGGTTCCCTCTGCGGAGGGCTGACACCGAAATATGAGCGTCTTGGAAAGGATCTGGAAGAGTACAACATCGAACTCAACCCGGATACCGAAACATCTAAAAACATTCTTGGAGAATCCACATTTAAGCATAATGGCTATGAGGTATCTTCTGATGCTGATCCGTTCTATGCGGATACCACATCTGACTTGTTCGGAGCATTACAGAAGATTGTAGATGGACGTCTCAAAGACGATAGCCTCAAAACAAAAGCAGTTGAGGTTCATCTCTGGACAGAAGCCACAGCAGGCAAGTATGAAGCATATCAGCAGGACTGCTACGTTGTGCCGACATCCTACGGTGGAGACACATCTGGCTATCAGATTCCATTTACTGTCAACTATGTTGGCGAACGTGTAAAAGGAAAATTTGATATCAGTTCCGGTACATTCACAGCTGACAGTGAATAAGCACATACACAAGGAGGATATGCTAAATGGCAAAAGTAATTAATACCAAAATTGATGATGGAATTCTCATTTTTACATTCACAAACAATGAAGACGAAGTTTTTTCTTCTTTCAAGCTGAATCCAACCGACATTAATGTAGCAGCACGTGCAGAAGAAACGGCAGAATACTTTGAACAGCTTAAAGAGTCTATCCAGAAAGTCACGTCTGGTAAAGAAATGGCTGAACTGAATAAACAGATCGAAGACAAAATCAACTATCTGCTCGGATATGAAGCATCAAAAGACCTGTTCAAGGAGCCGATCACAGCGACTACTGTATTTGGCAATGGTCAGGTATTCGCCTACATCGTACTTGACAAGATCGCAAAAGCAATCGCACCGGAAATCGAAAAGAGAAAAAAGAAAATGCAGACGGCAGTCAATAAGTACGTGGAGAAATATACAAAATGACCGCCTATGAGCTACCCACCTCACTAAATATCAGTGGGGTGGATTTTTCTATCAGAACGGATTTTCACGCGATTATTGATATTCTCATAGCTATGAATGATCCAGAACTGGACGAGCAGGCGAAAGCAGTTGTTATGTTACAGATTCTGTTTGAGGACTGGCAAAGCATACCGGCTGAGTGTCTGGATGAAGCTTGTCAGAAAGCATCGGAGTTCATCGACTGCGGACAGTTGGACGATAATCCAAACCGCCCAAAGCCCCGTTTGATGGATTGGGAACAGGATGGAGACATGATTGTTCCGGCGGTAAACAAGGTTGCCGGTAAAGAAATCAGAGCAGTGTCTTATATGCACTGGTGGACGTTTTTTGGATATTTTATGGAATCTGGCGAATGTCTTTTTAATACCGTAGTTGGAATTCGTTCAAAAAAGGCAAAGGGCGAAAAGCTCGATAAATGGGAAAAGAAATTCTATCAGGAAAATAAGAACATTATTGATATAAAAACACGTCTCAGCGAAGAGGAGCAAGCGTACAAGGATGCGCTGAATGAGATGTTAAACCTCAAATAGTTAGGAGGTGAATGTATGGCTGCTGATGGCTCAGTCATTATTGATACCAGAATGGATACAACCGGTGTCCAGAATGGTGTCTCAGCTATAAAACAGTCATTTAACGGCCTTGGAAGTGCTGTAAAAAAAATTGGTCTGCTGATTGGTGGGGCTTTTGCAGTTGGCAAGTTAGTACAGTTCGGAAAAGAATGTGTGGAACTTGGCTCTGACCTCACAGAAGTGCAAAACGTGGTTGATGTTACATTTACAACCATGTCTGACAAAGTTAATGAATTCGCAAAAAATGCTATGACCTCTGCCGGACTATCGGAAACAATGGCAAAGCGGTATGTTGGTACATTCGGAGCAATGTCTAAGTCGTTCGGATTCTCAGAAGCACAAGCTTACGATATGTCAACAGCTCTGACACAGCTGACTGGTGATGTGGCATCATTCTACAACATCAGTCAGGACTTGGCTTATATCAAACTTAAATCAGTGTTTACGGGTGAAACGGAAACATTAAAAGATTTGGGCGTGGTAATGACCCAGTCGGCACTTGACCAATATGCACTTGCAAATGGCTACGGCAAGACCACATCTGCAATGACTGAACAGGAGAAAGTTGCTCTCCGCTTTGCTTTTGTGCAGGAACAGTTATCAGCCGCATCTGGTGACTTCATTCGTACTTCTGACAGCTGGGCGAACCAGGTGCGAGTGATGCAGTTGCAGTTGCAGTCCCTCAAGGCAACAGTCGGACAGGGATTGATTAATATTTTCACACCTGTTCTGAAAGTAATTAATATCTTACTAGGTAAACTGGCAACTCTGGCGAATGCTTTCAAAAGCTTCACGGAGCTTATTACTGGCAAGAAATCTTCCGGTCAAACGAGCGGAAGTGGAGCGGGTCTTGCCGGAACAGACGCGATCGCAGATACAGCAGATCAGTATGGACAGGCAGCGGATAATGCAGAGAAACTGGCAGATGCCACGAACGACAATGCAAAAGCCACAAAAAAAGCGAATAAGGAAACAAAAAACTATCTTTCGTCACTTGATGAAGTTCACAAAGCCACATCTACTGGCAGCAATTCATCTTCCACACCATCTTCATCTGGTGGAAGTGGTGGAGCAGGTAACAGCGGTCTTCCGAATTCAGTTGGTAATGTGGACTACGGAAATCTCGCAGAAGGCGAAACCGCACTTGACAAGATTAGCGATTCCGCAAAGAAACTTGCTGACCTGCTCAAGAAACTCTGGAAACCATTCCAGGACGCATGGAAAAAAGAGGGTAAGAATACCATTGAAGCGGCAAAAAACGCTTTGTCGGGAATTGCAAAACTCGCTAAGAGTGTAGGTAAAAGCCTTGTAGAGGTCTGGACAAATGGCACAGGCGCAACGATGCTTACGACCATGCTGAGGATTGCTCAGAACGTTCTTAAAACTATCGGGAATATTGCATCCGGTTTTGCGGATGCGTGGAATAAGAACAATGTTGGAACGCAGATCATACAGAACATTGCAGACGCCCTTGTGGTGGTTATGCAGTTTGTTGAAAAAATCGCAGAGGATACAGCAACATGGGCGGCGAACCTTAATTTCTATCCTCTACTGGAATCTATCAGTAATCTAACAAGTACGTTTGCGCCAATTCTGGAATCTATCGGAAATGTTCTTGAATGGATTTATAACAATATTGTTCTTCCAATGCTGAAATGGCTGATTGAAACGGGAATTCCAATAGTGATCAACCTAGTGTCTGATTTGGCAAGATTTTTCGCAGACCATCAGCCAATTATCGAAGCATTCGGCGCAGCTTTGATTGGAGCATTTGCGGCGGCGAAAATTGCAGGGCTAGCGTCAAGAATAGCAGGAAGTATAACGACAGTAGCGAGTTTTATAAAAGGTCTTATTGCACTTATGACTGGTTCTAGCGGCATTATGGGAGGAATTAAAGCTATTGCAACGGCTATCGGACCGGGTGGAATTTTTATAGCGGCAGTAACAGCTTGCATTGCAATTGGCGTATTACTGTATAAAAACTGGGACAAGATTAAAGAAGTTGCGGGTGCGGTATGGGATTGGATTAAAGATAAGACCATAACTTTCGTTGATGGAATAAAATCCAAACTAAGTGATTTGGCAGAAAAGATTGTTTCTATCTGGAATGGTATCAAATCAAGTGCAAAAGAAAAGTGGGACGCTATATGGTCCACTATAAAAGAAGTTGTAAAGAGGATAGTTGATGGAATCGTTGATAAATTCAAAAGTGCAAGAGACAAGGTTGTTGATACGTTCGAGGGTATTAAAAACAAAGTTAAAGAGATATTCAATAAAGTTATCGGTATCGTAAATGGCGCAATCGGTACGGTGAACGGCGCGATCAGTGGAATTGAATCTGCAATGTCATTTGGTCCGTGGGAAGTACCTACGCCGTTCGGTAAGAAAACAATCGGATTTAGTGCAACATTTCCGAGAGTTCCAACTATTCCATATCTTGCAAAAGGTGCCGTTATTCCTCCAAGATCAGAATTTCTCGCTGTGTTAGGAGATCAGAAGCAAGGAAACAACATCGAGACACCAGAAGCTCTGCTCAGAAAGATTGTTCGTGAAGAATCTGGAAGCAGTTCCGGTGGAGATTATCGCTTTACCGCTCAAATTAACCGTAGAACAATCTTTGATGAAATTATTGATGAAGCAAAATTAAGACGCAGCACAAGCGGAAGAAATCCGTTTGAACTGGCATAGGAGGTGGAAACGTGGCAACTATTCCAAAAAGTATAACAAAACGATACAAGATGAACGGGGCCTCCATCTATCAGCCAGACAAAGATATGGGTTATAACCTCGAAACAACTTATTCAGAAGGTAGTAACCGTACGCAGTTTGGAAAAGCATTACTGACTCCACTATTTACAGTTGAACAATATAGCTATGAAGCATCAAACGTTCCAGTTGTAGAAGCAAACAAAATTCTCAAAATTATCGCAAAGGGAAAAACTTTCAATTTGTACCATTGGTCGCTTTACCACATGGCATGGAGAACTGACCCGTTTTATGTCGGAAAAGCAAGCCTAACTATTGGAGAAATTTCGCCAGACTTAAAATTTGTATCAAAAATATCTTTTAACATGCAGGGGGTGAATCCACTTGATTAATGTATCTGATACATTTAAGCAGAAATTAGCAGATGGCGAACCTGTCTGGGAGGTGGTGGATATCACCTTTCCTGATGGGAGAACCAAAACCGTACAGAACGAGATTATGAGCAGCAACAACTCATTTTCTGACTGTGCAGAAAGCAGCAGCTTTCCGATTGGCTGCGTTGTTTGTAAATCCATGACATTGGAGTTGGACAACACTTCCGATCAGTGGAAAAACTATAATTTCTACATGGCGAAAGTTCATGCGTATCTTAAAATGCAGACCTCTGTAGCAAGTCCGGCCGTGACAGATGAATTGCTGGATGAAAACTATGACCCAATTCTTGACCAGAGTGGCGGTGCGATTCTGGCAACAAAAGCAGCGACAGAATACAGAGTCGAAACCATTGATAAAGGTATTTATACAATTACGACACCAGAACAATATGGCGAAATCCTTAGTTTTACCGCTTTGGACGATATGTATAAGACGAACGCAACTTATATATCTCATCTGGTTCTGCCACAGTCAATAGAGACTCTTGTTAGAGATGCGTGTGAGGCTCTTGGTATTCCGTCAGAAGTCTCCATGGCTCATGGAAATCTGATCGTGTCAGAGATTCCGGAAAACATGACGTTTCGTCAGTTGTTCGGATGGGCGGCAATGCTTGAGACTGCGAACGCTCGCCTGGACAGCAGAGGATACTTGCGATTTATCAGATGGGATTTTTCCAATACACAAGAAGATTACAACGCAGTAGTGGACGCTGATGGAAATGTAACATTTAAAGGCGGCGCAAGTATTGACTCAGAAAGTTTTATCAGTCCGACAGGGAACTGGACAATTGATAGTGATGGATTCTTGACATTGATCGAATCAGCAGCTGACACATCCGAAAAGCTCAAAGACTTTTTTGAGAGTCCGACTGTATCCAGTGATGATATTGTGATTACCGGAATCAAACTCAAAAATAAAGAAAATGAAGCCATGTACGGAAGTGCAGGATATGTTCTTGAATTGGAGAATAATCTTGTAAACGATGTCGATTTGGACACTGTGGCTGCTCAAATCGGTGATTCCATAATTGGAGCTAAATTCCGTAACATGTCGGGAGAACTTGCATATAATCCACTCATTGAGTTTGGAGATATGGCATATACTTACGACCGCAAGTGGAATAGGTATATCACTCCACTGACAGACGTTTCCTGTTTCGTTAATGGAAAGACCACTGTAAAAACTCAAGCCGATGATCCGATCAGAGGAATGAGCAAGTTCCAGTCAGAATCCACTAAGGCAATCGTAGAGGCAAGGCGTCTTGTAAAAAAAGAAAAAACGGCCAGAGAAAAAGCAGTAAAGAAATTAGAAGAAACTTTAAAAAATTCTTCTGGATTATATGAAACATCAGTCACACAGGAAGATGGCAGTACTATCACATATCTGCATGACAAGCCTACACTCGCAGAATCAAAAAATGTAATTAAATTCACAGCAGAAGCCATTGGCGTATCCAATGATGGTGGTAAAACATATCCTTACGGTTTTTTTCTGACAGGCGATTTGATAGCAAAAATTCTGTACGCACATGGTATCAATGCTGATTATATTGACACAGGCGCACTGATTGTCAGAGATAGCGATGGAAACATAATCTTCCAGGTTGATATGGACACCAAAAAAGTAATCATCAGTGGTGATAATGTTGTAATTGGTGGTAGTTCTTTGCCGGATAAACTGACAAAAATGGACAACAATATTGCATCTGCCAAGAATATGACATTCCAGCTGTCGAACGATATGCAGACGATCACATCTGACGCAGACGGAAACATTCCGGTATTTCCAACAGTGGCAACTACAGCGAAAGTTATGTACGGCTCGTCAGATATCACAAATGATTGTAGCTTTACCGTGACGAAATCAGACAGTGTAACCGGCTCTTGGGATGTAGATACGCATACTTACACTGTCACAGGCTTGAGTGCAGACAATGGATGGGTGGATATTAAGGCAACGTACCTGATTAATCTTTCTATAACGAAGAGATTTACGATTTCCAAGCAGAAATCAGGGAAAAACGGAAAACAGCTTTATACATGGAGAAAATACGCATCCATGCCGGATGGCTCTGATATGAGTGATAGTCCAGATTATGTAAAACTTCTGGACAGCGCCGGAAGTCCCATACTGGACAGTACCGGGGATGAAATCTATACAGTCACAGAAGCAATCTATGTTGGAATTGCGGACAACAAAACTACAGAAACACCGTCTGATAATCCGAAAGATTACATTTGGAGCCGTTTTCGCGGTGAAGACGGAGCGGATGGAATTGGCATTCCGGGAGAGAACGGAGAAACTTCTTACATCCATACCGCTTATGCAAATAGTATTGATGGAACTGTGGATTTTTCCACAACTGATACAGATAGAATTTACATTGGTCATTATTCCGATTTCGAAAAGACGGACAGTGCAGACCCAGCGAAATATACATGGGCGAGAATGCGTGGAGAAGACGGGCCTCCAGGAAGAACGTATTACCTGAGAGCCAACGCAGGAGTCCTGATGATGGGACAGGATAAGAAAATAACTCCTAATCCATTCAAGGTTCATGCGTATTACAGAGATGGACAGGGTGACGAAGCAACTTTTAAAACCTGGTGGGTAGTAGAATACAGCAAAAATTCCGGAAAAACATGGACAAAACTGGCCTTTAATGTACAGACCAGTGGAATAACTATTAATCCAGATAGCTATTCTCTTGGTGCTGACGGAATGATACGTGCAACAATTTATACGGATTCCGGAAGAACTAAAATCGCCGATCAGCAAACATGGCAGGTTGCTGTTGACGTTGGCATGCTTACGCAGGAGCAGATTGTTGAGATATTGTCCAATGACGGAGAATTTAAAGGTCTCTACTATTTGAATGGACATCTGTACATCAGTTTAGACGCATTGATGGGAAACGCCGCAATTCTAGGTGGAACCAAAAACGGCAACGGATACCTAAAGATTAAAGATAAAAAAGGCACCGTGAAGGGACTGATAGATTACTCAGGCTACACTGCATTTACAAGCTATGAAGAAAATTCTACGCGCATGAAATATACAGGAATTTGTTTTTCAGATACTGGAATAAATCCTGTTAGTGCCGAGAAATACTTTAGCAGCACTGCGGACATTGAATACGTTGAAACGGCGTGGGGAATCGACTGGACTGCCGAAGAGCTTAATATTAGTGCAACAGAAGTATCGGCTGATACCGGTACATTTGGAGATTTAACTGTTACTAATTCTGCATCTTTCACAAAATCACCAAAGATAGAAGACATGGAGTATACGACATCATCAAATACTATTTGTTGGGATGGACGTACAGGATACAAACAGCTGATGCTGAAATCTTCATCCTCGAAACGCTATAAAGATATTGGAAATGATATTTCAGAGCAAGAAATTGAAGAATGGTACAATATCAAACCACTTTGGGCGAAATATAAAGAGGGATATCTAGTTAAAGGGGACGAGAATGAAGGAAGATATATCCCGATGTTTATTGCTGAGAATGTAGAAGCATTCTTTCCAGAAGCTACTCGGCATCAAAACGGACTTGTTGAGGACTGGAACGAACGTATCATGATACCGGCTATGTTTGCGATGATAAAAAGCCAGAAAGAACAGCTTGACCGACAGGATAAACTAATTAATCAGCTCTATAAAAAGCTCAATATAGAAAAGGAGAATTAATATGGCAAAATTTAATGAGTACACACAGAAAGCAACACCGGAAGATGCAGATACACTGATGATTTACGATGCGGCGGCGAAGGCAAACAAGCTTTCACCATTCAGCGGAATCTGGAACTGGATGGTCAATAAATTGACAAATGCAGTAATCAATAACTTGCAGACTTCAAACAAGACTGTAGTGGGGGCTCTTAATGAATTAAATAGTAACTCATCAAGAATGGAAAATCGCATACAATTCGAATGGCATAATAAAGATGAAAAATATCCTTCAGGCTTAAAATTGGTGGTCGATAAAACGACAACTTTATTGCTTCCAATAGAAAGTTTTGTAAAGATGGAATGACATTTAAGCAACTTCGTATTCCCATTTAGTTAACTAAGGACTTTGAAAATTTCATAAATATGTTTCATGATTTCATGAAAGGAGCTGATAAATTGGAAATTAAAGGAATTGACGTATCATCGTGGCAAGGGAAACCGGATTGGGCAAAAGTATCGAATTCTGGAATTAAGCTTGCAATTTTGAGAATTCATCAGAAATCCGGCACAGATGCATCATTCGAACACAACTACAAGGGCTGTAAATCCAATGGAATTCTTATCGGTGGGTACAAATACAGTTATGCTTTAACACCGGCACAGGCGATTGACGAAGCTGAGGACGTACTTTCCGTTCTTGGTGGTCGTGGACTTGATTTTCCAGTATTCTATGACCTTGAATGGAGTCAGCAGAGAAGCCTTGGAAAACAGGCTATCGAGAATATTGCAGTAGCATTTCTGACCAGAATTAAAAAAGCCGGTTATAAGGTCGGTATCTACTGCAATCTGGATTGGTACAATAATGTTCTGTCAGATGCTCTGAAACAGTATGATTGTTGGATTGCTCGTTATTCGGCTAACGACAACGGTTCTGTACAGGAAAGATTGTGTCCAAATGTTGGTGTAGGCTGGCAGTATTCCAGTAAGGGAAAAGTCTCAGGAATCAGTGGAAATGTTGATATGGATGTGTTCTACAAGGACTACAGAGATTCTAACCAGAAAGGAGAAACTAAAATGGTAAAAATCAGTAACTGCGGACATGATGAACGCGGAAGATATGCAGGTGGGAAAGCAGGAGATCAGACTGGTACAGAATATCAGATCATGAACTGGTACAGTAGACCGTGGCTCTGTGTCCTAAGATTCAATGACGCCAAAATCGCAACCATGATTGCAGACATGGCGACAAAAGCGGCACAGAACAATCTCATCGGATACGATCAGGGCACTGCCGGAAACAGCAATGACCGGTATTCGTTCTGGCGGCACTTAAAGGCAAGTAACTACGATCCGGCGCAGATCACGGTAGCTTGTGAATCTGATTGCAGCGCAAGTACAGCAGCTATTGTCAAAGGGGCTGGGTATCGCTTAAATAATGCAAGGCTCAAAGCGGTCAGCATCTATCTGACGACACGAAACATGAGAGCTGCAATGAAGATTGCCGGTGCGAAAGTACTGACGGATAGAAAGTATCTGACATCCGGCGACTATCTAAAGGCAGGAGATATCCTCCTGAATGATAACCACCACGTGGCTATCGCTGTTACCACTGGTGCAAAAGCAAGTACGCTTTCAACGCCAACTATTCTGTCTAAAACTCCGAAGTGGGTGGGAAAGGTAACTGCAAATACACTTAATGTCCGCACATGGGCAGGAACAGAGTATGCACAGCTTAAAAGCTATCCTACACTTGCAAAAGGCAACTTGGTTGATGTATGCGATATCATTAAAGCCAAAGATGGAGCATCTTGGTACTATATCCGCATTGCCGGAAAATATTTCGGATTTGCTTCTGCAAAATACATCAAAAAAGCATAAAATATCCCGGGGTTAATTCCCCGGGAGTTTCTTTTTGAAATTAATGATAACATCATTGCGCCAGCGAACTGGCACATAGAAGATGTCATTAATCATTTTTTTGGATTTTCGGAAAAATGTCTAGATCAAAATTGATCTCGTTACCTTTGCCATAAGTGTTTTTTATATTTTTCGAGTAGACGACTTTTTCAACCAGATTCTTGAGCATTCTATTTCGTGATTCCATGTTAAGGTTCCAATAGTTATTAAGCAATTCTTCGCAGCGTGGAACAAAATCTGATTGTTGTGCCATAATATTCTCATCGTGTTCGATTTCTTCTCTTAATTTCGTAATAATATCAGAACATGATTGGATAGATATAGCTATGGTTTTGGAGCGCTCAAGGAAGACTTCTGTGGTGTAGATTCCTTGCTCAAGTAGATCATATTGCTTTGCTTTTTGAGCATTTAAGTTTTCCAGCTCACTTTCTTTTTCACGTATAAGATTTTGCTTAGATACTATACCGGAATTGATAGTATTAGACGGAACATTAATATCATTGTTCAGCTTGTACTGCTCTGTTATTTCTTTAATTCCATCAAGCACAGCTTTTTCAACCAGAGATAATTTGCTGCTCACTGTAGGGCAAGACGTATATGGACACATGAGGGTATCTTCCTGTCCGCGTTTTTGATAAGGGCGGCGAACCATGGCGCGACCGCAATTGCTGCAATAGACAATTCCGGCAAGCGGATTGCGAACTGTGTTTTTTATGCTGATTGGGCGAGGTGGGTTCTTCTGTCGTACTTCCTGTGCAGAATTATACAGATCGTCTGATATAATAGCTGGATGCAATCCTTCACAGATAAGGACATCCCTGGACCGTGGGCGTGTCTTGACTACTTGACTATTCTGTATAGTCTTTACTGTTTTTCGACCATTCCACCGGATTTTTCCTATATACACCGGATTTGTTAGAATTCCCTGTATGCTGGCAGGAGTCCAGTCACCACCTAGCGCAGATTTTATTCCCATGTCGTTTAATTTCCGTACAATCTTCGCAACTCCAATTTGCTCACAACCATCACCGGCATACCAGGTGTATATCATCTTTACGATCTCGGCTTGAGCCGGAACAGGTCTGAGGGTATAACCTTTTTCTTTTTCGAGTTTAACTCTTTCGTATCCGTAAGGTGGTTTGTTGCCACAGTATTTCCCTTCTTTGACCGATGAGATTCTACCATTATTCAACCGACGTTTAATGGTCTTATACTCTCTACGGCTCATAAAAAGCCCGAATTCGAAGTACTCTTCATCAAATTCATTGTTTGGGTCGTATATTTTTGTTGGAGTAATAATCTTCGTGTCAGAATATTGGAAGGCTCTGGACACAACGCCCTGGTCGATGGTGTCACCTCTGGCAAGACGTTCTACTTCGACAACCAGAACACCGTCCCACATACCGGATTCTACTTCGTGAAGGAGCTGCTGCATAACAGGACGGTCAGCAATAGTTTCGCCAGATACCACTTCACGATAAATTGCGCCTACAATGTATTCTTTTTTCTTTGCAAGCTCTAATAGAATCCGTTCGTGTCTGGCAAGAGTTTCGCCCTCTCCATGCGCTTCAGCTTCCCGATCGGCTCTGGATTTTCTTAGATAGATACATACTGATTCATTCATTTTATCATTCTCCTTTTTGCACTTGTGCGGCAATCCCGGAAATGATATACTTAATGCGTAGGTAAGATTTTTCTCTGGAATTGTCTTATTTTTAAAAACCGGTCCTCGTTGGTAGCGAGAGCCGGTTCTTTTTTTACAAAAGTTCTGTTTTTTTCTGATTGAATTCTTCTTGTGTAATAATGCCACTATCTAAAAGTTCTTTGTAATCTTTCAGAAGTTCAACGGATGTTTTCTGGTTCCGAACATTTTCAGAGGCATCAGAACTTTTTGAAATATTGAAACTCTTTAGCTGCATATCTATATTCGAACTACAGTAGAATCCAATAGTATTTACCTGGTTTGTTTCAACATTCCGCATTTTCATAGACGCATAAGAATCTACTTCTATGTTATCGCTTGTCGTGGTGGCGGTTCCGGTAGTGGTGGAATTGTTCTTTCCTTTGGTTTTCTTTCCAGTTCCAACCGCTGCTCCAACTATAGTTCCGACTCCCGGAGCAATGACAGTTCCAACAACAGCTCCTGTCAGATGTCCTCTTCGTTTCGTTTTTTCTTTATTTTTTCCTTTAGTGCGAGATGTTGTTGTTGTTTTCTCTACTGTTCTGTATTCCGGCCCGTTCCATTCATAGTCGAAAAGTTCATATTTGGTTGGAGCATCTGACACTGTAACAGACCCATCTTTCCATTGCTTCAAATCAAATCTTGCGTGTTTGGAACCAAGCTCAAAATCCTCCTTACCGGATATAACTCTCAGATTCAATACTCGAACAGGTTTTTCTACAACCGCTGGCTGGGTTGCTACGGAATTATTTGATATTGCAGGTTTTTGAACCTTATTTTTAATAGACAGCAAAAGTGCAAAAATAAGATACAAAACAGCAATTCCAAATACCTCAAGTACAACAACGACCATAATATTGTCTGATGAAAGATCGTTTGAACTCATCAAGGCCACAATCATTAATACAATTAATGCGGTCCAAACGATCATCAACACATTTCGTATTTTTTTCATATTTCCCCCTTTTGACACGATTACTCAAAATTCTCGATATAATTCTTATATAGATTCCTTATTTTGGCAGCCTCCCTCTGCCTGATTGGAACAATATCCCCCGATATCATCTCAAAATGATCTGATGCATCTTTAATTTCGTCCATGTTGACGATATAACTTTGATGGCAACGGAGAAATCTTCCATCAAGATGCGGCTCTATATCTGACAGCTTTCCACGTGCTACATGAATAACGCCGCAAGTACAGTGGACGAGAATTGATTTATTTCGGCTTTCTATGTATTCGATGTGACGGAATTCTACCCGATGTAAGTGATCTCGGTTTTTGATAGTCAAGGCTTTCTCACGGATATCTTCCAATGTGTGTGCTACGACAGAATACATGCGTCCATGCTCAGAGCCTTTGATGATGTAATGCACTGGCAAGACGTCCAATGCGTCAAATACATAGTTTTTGTATGCTGTCCAGAAGGCAATGTTGCCATTATATCCATTTTTCCTGAGCTGTCTTGCAACATTTATGCCATTCTCATTATCAAGGACCACATCCAACACGACTATATCGTACCATTGACCGTCTGCTATATCGTCAATCAGCGGCTTTCCACTACTATAAGTGTTTAGCGTGTAACTCTTGTCTCCGCGCTTTTTCAAAAACTCATCAACATGAGCCTTAAAAAAATCAATCTGTAAAGAATTATCGTCACAAATCGCAATTTTCATGCAAATCAGTCCTTTAAATTGTCATTTTCGCCATTTGCGTTAAATAAGAATTCTATATGTTATAGTTGATTATAGCATCATGCAATATAGTTGTAAATAGACGTTTGTAGGTGATTTTAGAATGAAAAGAGTCAAAAAAGTACTAATTTTGATATCGGTTATAGTTTTTGTCAATTATATAATCCATCTTCCAATGTGCGTGGATGATTATGTACACAAGGATTCTGACATATACTCTGCTCAACACATGTGCAGGCATTCGACCTTGACCAGGAACGCGAAGGGAATTTTGAAAACAGACGGTATTATAGAAACAATAAAAATTCCACTCAAAGCGAACTTCCTTTTTGCAAAAGTAAAAATTATATTCGATATTACGAATATTCCAGTGTACCACTGGCAGTTAGCTAGAGGAAATTTAGGCGTGTCTCGTTTTATTGGACTTGTGGGTTGATATAATAAGAACGAATGTTCGGTTATATTTCCCACAAACCGGACATATACTGTAGTGTAGGCGGTAGCTGTGACAGGGAGGGTTATTTATGGATTATAAGAAAGAGATTATTGAAATGATACAGAAAATACATAGTGAATCAATGATAAAATTTATTTACGGGTGCGTAAAAAGGGCTTATAAGGAAGAAAGGGCAGG
>OOCX01000305.1_pt1 | contig 43887 bp, 36 predicted proteins | sample 1671231 | NCBI WGS metagenome assembly OOCX01 (sample SAMN06348135, study PRJEB24527) | human gut metagenome | biome: human gut; feature: ankylosing spondylitis patient; material: feces | host: Homo sapiens | place: China | collected 2015-10 | reverse complement strand
GCGGAAGCCATCTACCGCGACCAGGTGCTCTATAAGGGCGAGGAGGCACGGCTGCAGAACTGGCGTGTCAGCTATTTATATAAGGCGGCCTGCTTCCATGCTGGACGGTGTACGGCCCGCGAGGTGGTGGAAGAGCTGTTGGACATCATCCACCACACCGACATCCAGGACTACAGCGATACTGGCATCAACAAGAACCTCACGGCGGTGTCTTATCTGGTGGCCTACGAGGTCGAGATGCCGCCTGCCGACCGGAGGGAGATGGCATACCTCACCGAAGAAGTGATGGACCGCAGTTTGCGGTATCTGAACAATGTACCCCAGAATCGGTACTCTCGTGTGGTCAGCCGTGCCGTGCGCGAGCTGGTGGAGATGCAGGCCGAAGCCGGAACAGCCCGCCGCAGCCTGCTGAATTATATTCTCGTGGCCCACAAGCCGACCTATGTCCACTCCATGATGGTGGCCGGACTGACCCGCGTGTTCGTCAAGCAGATGCTCAAAAAGTCGCCCGAGCTGTTCGTGGGCGTCATGGGCTGCAAGACGGTGGAGGAAGTCCGCCGCAGCCGCATTGAAATATGTGAGCTGGCCTATGAGTGCGGCCTTTACCACGATGTAGGCAAGAGCTATGTGTTCACGTACATCGGCAACAACTACCGCCGCCTGCTGGACGAGGAATTTACCTGCATCCAGTGGCACACGGTGTTCGGCTACGAGCTGCTGTGCAATGTGGGCGGAAAGGACGACCTGGCCCCGGCGGCGCTCTACCACCATACCTTCTACGACGGACACGGCGGCTACCCGAAAAATTATCCGCCCTGCCCGGCGGGCATCAAGCCCATCGTGGACGCTCTGACCGTGGCCGACTCACTGGACGCGGCCACCGATAATATCGGCCGCTGCTACACGACGGCAAAGCCGGTGGATACGCTGCTGGGCGAATTCCACGCCCAGAGAGGCACCCGCTATGCGCCCGAGGTGGTGGCACTGCTGGACGATGAGGATTTCTGCCGTGGTTTGAAGGAAACGCTGGACGAGACGCGCAAGAGCGTCTATCTCGAGGTCTACCACGTCAAGCGGTAAAAGGGGGCGCTGAGGGTGAAAACACAGAAAACGCCCCTTTTTCAGGGCATTGGCGAGACGGCGCTGGCCGAGATGTTCACCTGCGGCGGTGCGCGCTGCAAGACCTACGCGAAGGGCGAAGTCCTTCTGCGGGCGGGCTGTATCACCCGCGAGGTGGGCGTCGTGCAGGCGGGCGGCGTCAACATCGAGAACATCGACCTCTGGGGCAACAGGAGCATCCTGAGCCATGTCCCGGCGGGGCAGGTGTTCGCGGAGACCTATGCCTTCTGCGGCGAGCCGATGATGGTGGACGTGGTGGCGGCGGAAGAGACGGAAGTGCTCTTTTTGAACATGGATGTCCTCGTCCACACACCTCACCCGGACAGCGAGTGGCAGCCGGTCCTCGTGCAGAACCTGCTCAACATCTCGCTGCACAAGAACCTGGCCCTCTCGGAGCGCATCTTCTGCACGGCCCCGAAGACCGTCCGGGGACGGCTGCTGCTGTATCTCTCCAATCAGGCCGCGAAGGCGGGCAGCAAAAGTTTCCGCATCCCCTTCGACCGTCAGGGCCTGGCCGATCACCTCAACCTCGACCGCAGCGCCCTCTCGAAAGAGCTGGGCAAAATGCGGGATGAGGGAATACTGGAAACAACAAAAAACGAATTTACCCTGCATGAGCTGCCGGAATGAGGAGAGCTTTTTCTCTTCACATTCCCCCTTTCCGCCGCATACATCGGTGGGAAGGGGGAATGCAATGTGAACATCTATCTGTTTGCGGCGGTCATCCTGCTGCTGCCGGCGCTCTGTACGGCGCTGGGAGCGGCGGGGGTCTTCTTAGTGCGTCGGGCCGACGAGCCCCGCACCCGGCGGATGCTCTGCGGTATGGCGGCGGGCATCATGCTGGCCGCCAGCGTGTGGAGCCTGCTGCTGCCTGCCATCGAGCGGGCGGAGGCCGGGACGCTGCCGGTCTGGCTGGCCCCGGCGGCGGGGTTGGTGCTGGGTGCTGTGGGCCTGCTGCGGCTGGAAGAGGCTGCCGGGCGGCTGATGCACACCGGGTCAAAAGAGCATGGCCGGATGGGCCGGGTGGTGCTGGCCGTGACCCTCCACAATCTGCCCGAGGGCATGGTGGTGGGACTTGCGGCGGCGCTGGCTCTGCAGGGTGAGCCGGAGGCCGTCAGCGGGGCGCTGGCCCTTGCACTGGGCATCGGCCTGCAGAATATCCCGGAAGGCGCGGCGGTGAGTCTGCCGCTGGCGCAGGCCGGGCAGGGGAGGCGGAAAGCCTTCTGCGCCGGTGCGGCGTCGGGCCTCGTGGAGCCGCTGGGGGCATTGCTGGCGCTGGCTCTCGCGGGCTGGGTGAGCGCGGCTCTGCCGTGGCTCATGAGCGCCGCCGCCGGGTGCATGGTCTGCGTGACGGCTCAGGAGATGATACCGGAAGCCGTGGAGCAGGACGAACCGGCGGGCGTCATCAGCGTGGTGCTGGGGTTCGCCCTCATGATGGCGCTGGATATTGCGCTGTAGCAAAAAAGCCGATGCAGCTGCATCGGCTTTTTTGCTGTCAGTTCTCTTTTGCGAGGTAGACCGTCGTGGAGGGAAATGCGAAATCCACGCCGTCGGCCTTCATCACGTCCATGATGTTGAGGTTCAGATCGTTCTGCATCCGCAAAAACACGCCGAGGTCGGCGGTGCGCAGATAGGCAGAGACCATCAGGTTGATGCTCGAGTCGCCGAAGCCGGTCATCCGGACAAAGGCGGTGTCCTCGTAGGTGTCGGGGCTGGCCTTGAGCATGGCGTCGAGGTCGGCCATCAGCTTTTCCAGCTGGGGCCGGGTGGTGTCGTAGGTGACGCCCAGCGTGAAGCGGTAGAGCCGCTTGTTGCGGAGGGTAGCGTTGTTGATGGTGGCACTGCTGACGGTGCTGTTGGTGAGGATGTAGATGGAGTTATCCACGGCCCGGACTTTCGTGGAGCGGAAGTTGATGTCCACCACTTCGCCCTCCACGTCGCCGACGGTGATCCAGTCACCGATGGAGAAGGGCTTGTCCAGCAGGATGACCACGCCGCTGAAGAAATTCTTGGCCATATCCTGTGCGGCCAGAGAGATCGTAAGGCCGATAAGACCGGCACTGGCCACGACGCTGCCCACGGGCAGGCCGCTCTCCTGTGCGATGGTCGCGCCGCAGAGCACGACGACGGCTACTTTGTAGACTTTGTCCAGCAGGGTGAGCAGGGTGCGGTTGGTGCGGACTTCTTCGCTGGACGAGGCCAGCAGCAGAGCCGCGATGCCGGAAGCGTGGTAGAAGCCGGTGCCGATGAGGAAGACCAGCATCATCCGATAGGCTTTGAGCAGCAGGGCCGGAAGGCCGGGGATGGCCCAGGGCAGGCTGCGCAGGGCCAGATACATGCCGGTGTACCACGCGATGCGGGCCGCCGGGCGGGCAAAGCTTTCCAGCAGGGGGTGCGTAAAGGCAAAGTGCCAGCTGCGCTTCAGCAGGCGGGGGAAGAGGTTTTTTTGCATCCAGCGGCTGAAGACCCAGCCGATGAACAGCAGGGCCAGCGCACAGACGCACCGGGCTGCAAAGGCCAGCCAGCCTTCCAGCAGCAGTCCGGCGATGGAAAAGCCGAGATCGTTGATGGTGAAAAGCATAGAAACAGATACCTTCCTGACGAATAATAAAATCAGTATATCATATTACAGCCAGCGGTGCAAATCGGGAGAGGCTTGTTAAAAAAATGCGCAAAAGGGCTTGACAAGACAAACTTGCCGCGTTATACTCTGCGAAGAAAGTTCGTTTCAGGGCGGGGTGCGATTCCCCACTGGCGGTACAGCCCGCGACCACTCCCAAAGAGTGCTGACCCGGTGAGACTCCGGGGCCAACGGTATAGTCCGGATGCAAGAAACGGCAGGCAATACGATTTGTCTACGCGCCCTGTTGCAGTGTTTGCTGCGGCAGGGCGCGTTTTTGATTGTCTTCCCGGTTCCGAACCATGCGAAAGGGGCTTTCCAATCTATGATTTGGGGCAAAAACGCCCCGGGAGGATATTACCATGAAGAAAAACACGACCCGCAACCTGACCGTTGCCGCCATGCTCAGCGCGGTGGCCTTTATCCTGATGTTCATCGAGTTCCCGCTCCCGATGCTCATCCCGTCCTTCGTCAAGATGGACTTCTCCGACCTGCCCGCCCTGCTGGGCGCGTTCGCCCTCGGCCCGGTGTACGGCGTGGTCATCAGCTTCATGAAGAACCTGCTCCACATCGTCATCAAGGGCACCTCCACCGCTTGTGTGGGCGAGCTGTGCAACTTCATGCTGGGCGCGGTGTTCTCGGCGGTGGCGGGCTTCATCTACAAGCACCGCAAGAGCCGCAAAACGGCCATCCTTGGTGCCCTTGCCGGTGCCGCAGCCATGGCGGTGTTCAGTGTGCCGTCCAACTACTTCATCACTTACCCGGCCTATGTGGAGTTCTACCACATGCCGCTGGAAGCCATTCTTGGCATGTACCAGGCCATTCTGCCTTCGGCCAACAGCCTGATCAAGTGCCTGGTCATCTTCAACATGCCCTTCACGCTGGTCAAGGGCCTGCTGGATGCCGTGCTCTGCATGCTGATCTACAAGCCGCTGTCTCCCATCCTGCACGGCCGCAAGTAATTTTTGCTTTTCTCTTTTCTCTTTTCTTTCTTCTTTTCTTCTCAATCAAACAGCAACTCCCCGGCTGGGACTGCCCAATTGCAGCGGTCCCGGCCGGGGAGCTGTTTTATAATGGAAAAGAATCTATCAGGCCAGTGCGCCCTTGTCCAGCCATTTGCCGCGGGCCAGCCGGAGCAGGAACAGGGCACCGCGGGTGCACAGCTCGGCGCACATAGCAAACCACACGCCCACAAGCCCGAAGCGGGGAGCCAGCAGCACGGCCAGCGTGAGCCGGATGCCCCACATGCTCACAAGGTTCAGCACAAAGCAGCCGGTGCTGTCACCGGCACCCTGCATGGCACCGCTGGCCACGATGCTGGCCCCGAACATCGGCTCGGCAAAGGCTTCGATGCGCAGCACCTGCGCACCCAGCGCAATGACGGCGGCGTCGGCGGTGAAGATGCCCATCAGGGCCGGAGCAAACACATACAGGCCCACGCCGGTCAGCGCCATGATGGCCATGCCCATACCGGTGCACAGCCAGGCAATGCGTTTGGCCATATCCCGCCGGTGGGCGCCCACGGCCTGGCCTACCATGGCAAGGGAGGCGTCCTGGACGCCGTAGCCTGCCATGTAACACAGGCTTTCGGCGCTCACGCCCAGGCTGTTGGCCGCAATGGCGGTGGTGCCCAGCCCGGACACGATGCGGATCAGCAGCACCTGAGCAGAGGAAAGGGCGGCTCGCTCTGCAGAAAGGGGCGCACCCACCCGCCACAAATTCCGCAGGCAGGACCGGGTGATCTTCCAGGAGCCGGGCTTGCGGATGCACAAAGGGCCCTCTCGCAGCAGCAAAAAGCCCAGGGCGCACAAGCCGCCAATGGCCGTAGCCAGGGCGGTGCCCAAAGCAGCTCCCGGCACCCCCCATCCGGCACCCCATACCGTAAAGGAGCGTCCGGCCACCACCATGGTACGGGTGGGGTTGATCAAAAAGAAATTGAAAACGATGTCCAGCAGGCAGGTGGCTACGCTGATAAGGCCAGGGGTCAGGGCGTCACCAGTGGAGCGCAGCATGGAGGAGTAGGTGCCTGTGGCCATGGTAAAGGGCAGGGCAGCGGACCAGATGGCAAAATAGGCTGAGGCATCCGCCTGCAGGGCCGGGTCGGCCCCCAGCCAGCCGGGCAGATACCGGCTGATGCCAATGCCGAAGGCGGCCGCTGCCAGACCGACGAACAGGTTGAACAGCATGGACTGCCGCAGCACGCCCCGGGCATCCTCCTGCCGGTCGGCACCCAGATACTGTGCCACCTGAATGGAAAAAGACATATACAGCCCGGCCAGCATGCCGTGCAGCAGCCAGGTGCTGGAGCTGACGATGCCGATGGATGCAGTGGCCGAAGCCCCGATATGACCCACCATGGCAGCGTCGATGTACTCCATGGCCGTGACCACGATCTGCTGCAGAATGGACGGGATGCTCAAGGTCAGCACGATCTGGGCCGTCTGCTGCAGCGGTACCTGCTCGCCCTGCCGCATTTTGGCCGAGAGTTGTTCAAGGGTAATGGACATGGATTCCTCCTTACGGGTCAGAAAAACGGATAACGAGTCCGGACACCTATTATAAAGGCGGATGGTACAAAAGTCAATCTGCTGCCTTTTTGTGCCCGGTGATTGATTTTTTGGGTGCGGCGTGATACACTCAACAACACAAGGCATGAATTGCAAAAGAAATGAGGAGAATAGAAATATGATCGAATCTCTGGTGTCTGTCGTCGGGCAGCGCGGGGTGGATGCCGCAGCGTTTCTGCTGGCATTTGCGCTCACTGCGCTGACCGATTCGCTGTTCCACAACAAGCTTCCCCACGACCATGGCCGTGAATTTGCCGTCAATGGCGGCCTGTCCAAGGGCAAGGCCCGCGGTTCCGGCCTGATCTTCGTGCTGTGCATCGCGCTGGTGTCGCTGGCATTCCTGCCGTTCCGGGTGGAATATGTCATCTACACCGTGCTGCTCATCGCTTCCATGCTCTCCGGCTACTTTGACGATGCCGCCGAAAAGGCCTGGAACGAGTACAAAAAAGGCATCATCGACTTTGTCATCGCCGTAGTGGCAGGTGTGACTTACCTCAACTTCAACGGCTGCGGCGTGCAGTTCCTGCAGTGGAGCTTCACCCTGCCGTATGCCGTGTACCTGCTGCTCATCGTCATCCTGATCTGGGCCAGCATCAACGTGGTCAACTGCACCGACGGTGTGGACGGCCTGTCCGCCAGTCTGGCGGTGGTGACCATCGGCACCTACCTGATCGCCTACCACGAAGAGCTGGCCGACTACAGCACCGCCGGTGTGGTGTTCATGGGTGCGCTGCTGGCTTACCTGTGGTCCAACGCAAAGCCCAGCACCCTGCTGATGGGCGATGCCGGCAGCCGCGCCATGGGTTTCTTCATCGCCATCCTGTCGCTGAAGTGCGGCCACCCCTTCGCCTTCCTGCTGGCAGCCATCGTGTTCATCGTGGACGGCAGCCTGGGCATCCTGAAGATCAGCCTGAAGCGCTTCCTGCACATCTCCATTCTCAAGAACACCCGCACCCCGCTGCACGACCATGTGCGTAAGAACAAGGGCTGGAGCGACGAGCAGGTCGTGGCCCGCTGGCTCATCCTGCAGTGCGTGGCATCGGCTCTGCTGCTGCTCGTGGTGCACGGCTGATAAACCATCATAAAAACAAAAGCAGCGCCTGACGGAAATTTCAAACCGTCAGGCGCTGTTTTTGCATCCGAAAATTGTTGTTACAGCCCGGCCTTTTTGGCGGCGGCCTGCACCACATGGCCCACCAGCACCGAGGTGGTCACGGTGCCCACACCGCCCGGCACGGGGGTGATGGCATCCACGACAGGCTCCGCCTCGGCAAAGCGCACGTCACCGCACAGCTTGCCCTCGTCGTTCAGATGAATGCCCACATCCACCACGGTCTGGCCGGGACGCAGGCAGTCAGCACCCACAGCGCCCATCCGGCCCATGGCCACCACGACCACATCCGCCTCTTGGCAGATCTGGGGCAGGTCTTGGGTGCGGGAGTTGCAGATGGTCACGGTGGCATTTTCCCGGTCCAGCATCATGGCGGCGGGCTTGCCCACTACCAGGCTGCGGCCTACCACCACGGCGCGTTTGCCGGAGAGGGGAACATTGTAGTGCTTCAAAATCTCCAGGCAGGCCTGCGCGGTGCAGGGAGCATAACCCAGATCGGTGTTGGTGAACACACCGGCCAGGGAACCGTCGGTGATGCCGTCGATGTCTTTTTCCGGAGCCAGTGCGGCACGAACGGTGCGGTCATCAAACTGCTTGGGCAGCGGGCGGAACAGCAGACAGCCGTGGATGGCATCGTCGGCGTTGATCTCTGCGATGACCTTCAGCAGGTCGTCCTGTGCTGCGTCGGCGGGGAGCAGATACTGTTTCACTTCCACGCCCACCTTACCGCAGCGTGTCATCACGCCGCGCTCATAGGAAAGATCGTCCTCGCGCGCACCCACGCGCACCACGGCCAGCGTGGGCACGATGCTCTTTGCCTTGAGTTGCTCACACAGAGCAGCGTTGCGTTCGTTCATGGCGGCCACTACGGGCGCGCCCTTCAGGATGCTTGCCATTTTGTATTCCTCTCATTTCAGATTGACGTAGTTGCGACGGGCCGGGAGCTTTCTCTTCGGACACGAATCGGGCCATTCCATCGCCCGCCCTATTGCCCTACGGGCAACAGGGTCCCACCCCAGCGGACGGTCCTCAGAGAAACTCCCGGCTCATCGCCCAATCAGACGCGCAGTTGCTTTGTGACCTGCGTAAACACGGCGTCCGCCTTCGGGACATACTCGCTCAGCAGGGCGTCGGCCTGCGCATCCAGTGCGGCGGCATGGGTTTTGTCGGTCATCAGCTTTGTGTTGATGAACACGTTCAGGCTGGCGGCCTGCAGGGCAGCCTTGCACAGTACGGCGGCGCAGCCTGCATCGGACACGGCCAGCGCGCTGCCCTTGGCTGCATATTCTTCCACAAGTGCAATGCCTTCGGCGCACTTGCCCATGATTTCCAGCGGCACGGCACAGGCAGTATCCAGTGCGGTTTCCTGCACAGCGGCCTTGTGAGCCGCCTGCTCCGGAGTGTCCTTGGGCAGGCCATAGGCAGCGGCCAGCGGCGCAAAGGCTTCGGCATCCGCCTGCACCAGTGCTTCCAGCTCTGCGCGCAGGGCACCGGCCCGCTCGTTCAGGGTCAGAATGTCCGCTTCCACGGCGGCATACTTCTTTTTGCCCACCGTCAGGCAGCCCACCATGTTGCCCAGTGCCACACCGGCGGCACCCACCAGTGCCGCGGTACCGCCGCCGCCCGGTGTGGGTGCTTTGCTGGCCAGTTCTGCCAGGAACCGGCTGCAGCTTTCGTTCATCATGTCCATGTGTACAAACCCCTCTCTGTCACAAACGCGTCCAGCCGCTGGTCGTGCTCATCCACGGCAGCGTGTGCAACGCGCTGAACTTCCAATGCAATGCCGATCTTTGCCGCTTTTGTGCAGCGGGGCAGGTAGCGGTCGTAGTAGCCTTTGCCCATGCCCACCCGGAAGCAGTCTGCATCAAAGGCAGTACAGGGCACCAGCACCAGATCCAGCTGTTCCGGTTCCAGCAGCACCGACCGTTCCAGTACCGGCGTGCGGATGCCATACAACCCTGTCTCCCAGCCGTCCGGGCCGGGCACGGCGGCGGTGAGGGAGCAGTTTTCTCCACACACCGGGTAGGCCAGCACCTTGCCCCGGCGGGCCGCTTCGGCGGCAAACCCGGCAAGGCCGGCTTCACCCCCAAAGGCCGCATACAGCAGGATGGTCTGGGCATTCTGCACGGCGTCCAGCTGCCACAGCCGGGCACACAACGCCGCGTTGGCGGCGGCCCGCTGCTCCGGCGAAAGGGCCCGGCGGGCCGCTTTGCCGGATGTGCGCTGGGCCTGCTTTTCCTCGGCGATGTCCACACAAAACACCTCGTTTCATCTGTGATCGTGGAAAGCTGAAAAATCCACAAAATCGACAATGCATTTTTATACAAATATAATAAACACTTCAGTCCAAAAAAGCAAGCCTTTTGGCGAAAAGAGGATTGAAGGTTTTGCAGCTTTCTGCTATGATAATACAAAGCAATGCGGCCCAGTGTGCAGGAGCCGGGTGCTTGAACAAGACGTCAATCTGTCTGTATCAAGAGAGAGGTAACTGAAATGTACAAAGAAATGATGGATACCATCGGCCTGGTCAATACCGTAGACCCGGAACTGGGGGCTGCCATGAACCGGGAGCTGACCCGTCAGCGCCAGAACATCGAGCTCATTGCCAGCGAGAACATCGTCTCGCCCGCCGTCATGGCTGCCATGGGCAGTGTGCTCACCAACAAGTACGCCGAGGGCCTGCCCGGCAAGCGTTACTACGGCGGCTGCGTCTATGTGGATGAGGTGGAGAACATCGCCATCCAGCGCGCCTGCAAGCTGTTCGGTGCCAAGTACGCCAACGTCCAGCCCCATTCCGGTGCACAGGCCAACCTGGCCGTCTACTTCGCCCTGCTGGATCTGGGCGATACCGTCATGGGCATGGATCTGTCCCAGGGCGGCCATCTGACCCATGGCTCCCCCGTGAACATGTCCGGCAAGAACTACCACTTTGTTTCCTACGGCGTCAATGCCGATGGCGTGATCGACTACGCCGAGCTGGAAAAGCAGGTCAAGAAGGTGCGCCCCAAGCTGATCGTGGCCGGTGCATCCGCTTACCCCCGTGCCATCGACTTTGAGAAGATTGCTGAGATCGCCCACGGCTACGGCGCATTCCTGATGGTGGATATGGCTCACATTGCCGGTCTGGTGGCCGGTGGCCAGCACCAGAGCCCGGTGCCCTATGCCGATGTGGTGACCACCACCACCCACAAGACCCTGCGCGGCCCCCGCGGCGGCCTGATCCTGACCAACAACCCGGTCATTGCCAAGCGCATCAACTCGGCCGTGTTCCCCGGCACCCAGGGCGGCCCGCTGGAGCACGTCATCGCCGCCAAGGCCGTCTGCTTCGGCGAGGCCCTCAAGCCGGAGTTCAAGGAGTACGCCCGCAAGATCGTGGAGAACGCTCAGGCTCTGGCCGCAGCTCTGCAGGAACGCGGCGTCAAGCTGGTGTCCGGCGGTACCGACAACCATCTGATGCTCATCGACCTGCGTGACGAGGAGTGCACCGGCAAGGATCTGGAAGCCCGTCTGGACAGCGTGCACATCACTGCCAACAAGAATACCGTCCCCGGCGAGACCCGCAGCCCGTTCGTCACCTCCGGCGTGCGTCTGGGCACTCCGGCGGTCACCACCCGCGGCATGGGCGTGGCCGAGATGAAGGTCATCGCCGACTGCATTGCCGACTGCATCTGGCACTACGACGAGAAGAAGGATGAGATCAGCGAGCGCGTGCTCAAGCTGACCCGCGACTTCCCGCTGTACGAGTAATCCTATCCCAGAAAGAAAATGAAGCCGCTGCGCAGAAAAATACGCAGCGGCTTCGTTTTTTGCTGTTCGGTTGCTTACTCTTCCAGTGCCTGTGCCATGGCGTCGTCCGCTTCCTGCTGGGTGATGGTCTGCACCTTGAAACCGAAGTAGACGATGTGCCCCACCCAGACAATGGCCATAATGGCGCGGCCCACGGGCACCTTGTCCATCAGGATGAACCCGGGGAGCATGATGGCCGTTACCGTGCCGATGAGGAGCGCCTTGGCCTTGCGGGTCATGCCGCGGCGGCGGAAATAGCTGCCGATGTACTTTTTATAAACGGTCGTGTGGGTGAACCAGGTGTGCAGCCGCTCGGAGCTGTTGGCAAAGCAGAAGGCCGTGAGCAGATAGAACGGCACCGTGGGCAGAATGGGCAGTGCAATGCCGATGGTGCCCAGCGCCAGGCTGATGCAGCCGAGGGCAACAAAAAACGCTTTTTTGAGAGGATGCATGACAAAGGTCCTTTCTGTGTCCGGGGAGATGTCGAATGTTAGAATGAACTAACTTTTGAGCAAAAAAGAAACGCCGTTCCAGAAGGAACGGTGCGTTTGCAAGAACAAACTGCATGGAGTGTATCATAAAAAATCCGTGTCTGTCAAGAGAAAATTTTTCCGGAAACGTTGTGTTCTGCCGCCGGGCGTGATAGGATAAAATGGAACAGAACGAATAAGGAGAACAGTATGGAACAGATGGGACTGCTGCATTTGTATTACGGCGACGGCAAGGGCAAGACCACCGCCGCCATGGGCCTTGCGCTGCGGGCGCTGGGCAGCGGAAAAAAGGTGGTCATCGTGCAGTTTCTGAAGGGCGGCAAGAGCGGGGAGATCCCGCTGCTGGAGCAGCAGGGGGCCACGGTCTACCGGGGCAAGGCCGGGCAGAAATTCGTCTTTCAGATGAACGACGCCGAAAAGGCCGCCACGCGGGCCCTGCAGGACCGGAACCTGACCGTTGCCATGGCGCAGGAAGCGGACCTGTTGGTGCTGGACGAGGCCGGCAGCGCCTGGGAACTGGATATGGTGGACAAGGACCTGCTTCGCCGGGCGGTGCTGCAGCGTCCCGCCGGGCAGGAATGTGTGCTCACGGCCCATGCCGCCCCGCAGTGGATGCTGGACGCCGCCGATTATGTGACCGAGATGAAGTGCATCCGCCACCCCTATCAGAAGGGAATTGCCGCCCGCAAAGGCGTCGAATACTGACCTTTGCACCGCACGGCTTGCAATTTGCCTACCGGTGTGATATGATGAAGCTGTACATTGCGCGCATTTCTGAGCAGCCCGGGCCGCAGGCCCAAAAAAAGGGGAACGCTCCGCACTGCTGCCGGGGCACCCCGACAGCATTTTGTTTAAAACTATGGTTAGCATTTCCTAACGTGCAGCGGCCCGCCGAACGCGCGCAGAAACCATCATGGAGGGAACAGACAATGATCGAAACAGTGGTACAGGTAGACGGTATGATGTGCGGCATGTGCGAGAGCCATGTCAACGATGCCGTGCGCAAGGCATTTCCGGAGGCAAAGAAAGTGGCCTCTTCCCACACCAAGGCCCAGACGGTGATCCACTCGGAACAGGCTCTGGACGAGGCAAAGCTGCGGGATGTCATCAACGCCACCGGCTACGAAGTCAAGGGCGTATCGAGTGCACCGTACGAGAAAAAAGGTTTTTTCTCGTTTTTGAAAAAATAAACCCGGAAACCATTTCATGAGGGAGGCGCATCTGCATGAGGATCCTGGTGTACGGAGCCGGCGTGCTGGGCTGTGAACTGGCCCATGTGCTGCTGCAGAACAAAAAGAACGACGTGACCCTGCTGGCACGCGGGGAGTGGAAGGAGCGCATCGACCAGAAGGGTCTGGTCATCCGCCAATGGGCGCAGCGCAAAACCACGGTGGACCGGGTGCGCACCATCGACGTCCTGGCCCCGGAGGACTTCTACGACCTTGTGTTCGTGGTGCTGCAGGCCGGTCAGCTGCCGGATGTGCTGCCCGTCCTCAAGGCCAACCGGAGCCCCTACTTTGTATTCGTGGGCAACGACCCCCATGCAAAGCAGGTTCTGGAAGCCATGCAGCGCCCAGCCGACAAGGTCGCCTTTGGCTTCCAGAACACAGCAGGCCGCCGGGAGCGCGACCGGGTGGTCAGTGTGCACACCGGTGTGGGCATGACGGTGGGCGGTGCCACGGCTCCGCTTTCCGGCACCTTCCGCATCCGGCTCAAGACCGCCTTTGACGGAACAAAGTATAAGCTGACTTTCTACAGCGATATGGACGAGTGGCTCAAGTGCCACATTGCGTTCATTCTGCCGGTCTGCTATGTGTGCTATGCCTGCAACGGGGACCTGACCCGCGCCACCAAACAGCAGCGCGCTGCCATTCTGGATGCCGCCTATGAGGGCTGTGAGATGCTCAAGGCTCTCGGCATCCCGGTGAACGACGCAGAGAATACGGACTACTACAAGCCCGGCACGGCAGGCCGCCGCAAGATGGACGCCATGGTGCTTGCCATGGCCAAGACTCCGCTGGGCCGCCTGTGTGCTTCCGACCACGCCATGCATGCGGTGCAGGAGATGCAGTACCTGGACGAAGCCTTTGAGGCTTTGCGCAAACAGGCCGGAACGGCCATGCCCATGTGGGAAAAGCTGCGCAACGAAATGCCTGCCTGGAACACCCTGCAGAAATGATCCTTCGGGCGCAAAGCCCCGCAAAAAGCCCCCGGCTCTCACGATCGAGAACCGGGGGCTTTGCTGTGTCTGTCCGGGAAGAAGATCATGCCTGATCCAACAGTTCCTCCGGGTCTTCCAGCACCTCCTCAATGGCGCTGTCATCCGGGTCAATCTCGCTGTCGGCGCTTTCCGTCAGGCCCAGCAGTTCCTTGAGCCGGTCACGCATCAGCACAAGGTTCCGGTCAAGGTCGGCGTCCTCATTGAGCAGGTCCTGCACCATCTCGGGCTTGTCGGTGATCACATCATCCACGCCAAGGCTCAGCAGGTCACGGGCGTCCTCCGCACGGTTGACCGTCCAGGCGGACACCGTCTTGCCGCGCAGATGGATCTGCTGCACCATGCCGGAGGTAATAAAGGTGGATTCCACGCTGAAAAAGTCGGCGGCAGGCAGGTCGTAATAGGTGCCCACGCCCAGCGCCAGAATATACCCCGTCTCGATCTCGGGGTCCAGCTCCTTTACCTTGCAAAGGGTCTCGTAGCTCTGGGAGGTGATCACGCAGTCCTTTTCAAAGCCTTTTTTCCGGATGATGCGCACGGTCTCAGCTTCCAGCTCCGGGGTGGCGGCATTGGGCTTGATCTCGATGTTCAGCTGGATTTTCCCCTTGCACAGGTCCAGCACCTCTTCCAGTGTGGGGATCTGCGTACCGGCGTACCGGGCACTGAACCACCGCCCGGCATCCAGCTCCCGCACCTGTGCAAAGGTCAGGTCGTAAATGTTGGCGTTGCGGCCGGTGCAGCGGCGCAGGCTGGTGTCGTGGGTCACCATGACCACACCATCCTTTGTCATCTGCACATCCAGCTCGGCCCGGTCGCTGTGGTGGTCGATGGTCAGCTGAAAGGCGGGCAGGGTGTTCTCCGGTGCAGCCGTCGAATAGCCGCGGTGTGCCGTGACGATGGGAGCCGCACCGCCCAGCATGGTGCGCAGCTCATCATCCGCCGGCAGAGCAATATAAATAAAGGAAAGGCCGATTGTGACCAGCGTGACGCCGACCACCGCAGCGGCCAGCAGGTGACGGCCCTTCGCACGGACGGGCTTCCCGTTCTGGGTATCCTCCGGCGCGGCATCACCCTCCCGCAGACGGCGGTACAGCAAAAACAGGATGCTGCACTGCGCAATGGTGATGGAGCAGTCGAGCAGGAACTGGAAGAACGGCACCTCGACCAGCAGGCTGGCGCGGGACAGCGCCACCATGGCAGCGGTGTTCTGGAGCCCGATGCCCAGAATGACCGCGTACAGCGGTGCCAGTACGCACAGGGCCAGGCTGCCCGAACGGAGGACTGCCGAGAGATTCCAGCGCAGCAGAAGCAGCGCTGTGCGGAAAATTCGCTGCCGCACGAACCCGACGCTCTCCCGGACGGCCTGCCACAGGCTGCGGCGCTCCAGGACAAACAGGGGCAGCACCAGCGCACAGGAGAGGAACAATAGAACCAGCAGTACCACGATCGCCAGATACAGCGCATGATAGCGTGTGGTGGTGCGCAGTACGCCAAGAAGGTACTCCGGTACGGCAAACTGGGTGATGTAGTTGGAGGTCAGGAAAAAGCTGGTGAAGGGGATGAGCACGGCGCTGTATACGAGGACCGGCCAGTTCTGCGGACGAAACGTGTGCCGGATGTCCACCAGCGCATCCCGCAGCAGGGCAGGCAGCTGCACCGGTCTGCCGCTGCGGGCCAACTCCAGCCCGTGCAGCAGCACCGAAAATTCATACAGCGCCCAGAATGCTGTCAGCAATGCAATGACCACAAGACACAGGATGATGGCCGGGGAGACAAAAATGTCCGAAGCATTGCTGTTGTTCAGGTAATGCACGGGCGCGAACCGGAGTGTCAGCGACCAGAGCTGCTGCATCAGCGGGATAAACAGCAGGTTGGTTGCGACTGCGTACAGTCCGACCAGCGCCGGCAGGATGACCCCGGCATGGTGCAGCAGAGCACCGGCTGAGCGCTGCAAAGAATGATAGGTCTGGTTGAAAGCGTGCAGGGAAGAAGCGAAAGATTTCAAAGTTTGTCGGACCTCTTTTGCGTGGATTTTTGTTGTTTTCCGGGCGGGAGGATGGCATTGTCTGTCGGATTTTACCCGGATTTTATGATTCCGCAGGGAATGTAACATCAGTGTAACACAATTCTGACCAAAAAGATATGTGCGGATGGAGAGCACATTTACCAAAAATGAAAGAAAATTTTTTACACCGGTGCCGGGTGCACTGCAGAGGGCTTGCGGAAGCGAAAAAAGCGCAGGGCGATACATCGTTAAAAAATTATGGATTACAGCTAACAGATGTTGCTTTCGATGGATTTTTATAGAAAGTCTTGCAATTTCCTGGCAAAAACAGTATAATAAAACCAATTTTGAAAGCTCACACAGACAACCAGGAGGTCTTATCATGGCTTCAAAGATCAATAAGGGAGAAATCCTCGCCAAGTTTTTCGATGACGGGGAATACACCGCGCTGTTTGCCGATGGTGCGGTGAGTGCTGCCTGCGGCTATGCAGCAGGTCAGCAGGCATACGCTGTCTATCAGAACGGCGAGGCTGTTACCGTCAAGGACGTTGAGAAGAACATCAAGGTCCTGGAGATGGCCGCACAGACCGGCTGCCCGGTCGTCACGTTCTATAACTCGGTGGGCGCAAAGCTGGCCGAGGGCCTGGATGTGCTCACGGCCAATGCCAAGCTGAATGCGCAGATCGCAAAGGTTTCCGGCGTGATCCCGCAGGTGGCGGTGGTTCTGGGTGTGTGCGGCGGCACCAGCGCACTGAGCGCTGCCAATGCCGACGTGTGCATCATGGCCGAGGGCGCAGAGCTGTTCTTCACCGCTCCGTTCACCTCTGCCGCCAAGGGCGACAAGGTGGCTGATGCCGGCAGTGCTGCTGCCGCTGCCAAGGCCGGTGTGGCATCCATCGTGGCTGCCGACGCCGCCGAGGCTGCCGAGAAGGCTGCCCACATCGTGGGTCTGCTGCCCGCCAACAACCTGACCGGCCCCGCCATCTTCGAGTTCGAGCAGCCCACCAGCGTTCTGAGCGCCGGTGCTGCTCCCGAGAAGGCTGCCGCTGCCCTGATCGACAAGGACAGCGCTGTGGAGCTGTACGCAGGCTTCGGCAAGCACGTCTACACCGCATTCGCAACCATCGGCGGCAACGCTGTGGGTATTGTGGCCACCGGCGAGACCCTGTGCCACAACTGCGTGGCCAAGGCTTCCCGCTTTGTCCGCCTGTGCGATGCTTTCAGTGTGCCCGTGCTGACCATCGTCAACACCAACGGCTTTGCACCCAGCGCCACCGATGACATCGCAGGCGGCATCCGTGAGGCTGCCCGTCTGGCTGCCACCTATGCCGATGCTACCACCGCCAAGGTGGCTCTGCTGTCCGGCAAGGCTGTGGGCCCTGTCTACACCGCTCTGGCCAACGCTGACCTGAAAATCGCCGTCAACGGCTGCACCGTCAGCGCTCTGGAGCCCAACGCTGCCGTCTCTGTCCTGTACAAGGCCGAGATCGACGCTTCCGACAACATCATTGCCGCCACCAACGCCAAGGCTGCCCAGTACACCGCTGAGGTGTGCAGCGCTGCCAACGCCGTTGCCGCCGGTGCCGCTGATATGACCTGCGACGCTGCCAACGCCCGTGCAAGCGTGGTTGCCGCCTTTGAGCTGCTGAGCACCAAGCGTGCCGCCCGCCTGCCCAAGAAGCACGGCAACATGGCTCTGTAAGCGGTTCCGGAACGTAAACCGTACATCGAATCCATACATTGATTTTGTTCAGGAGGATCCTTCCATGAAGTACTACAATATTACCGTCAATGGCGTTGCTTACAGCGTTTCCGTTGAGGAGACCGCCGCAGGCGCTGCTCCCGTTGCAGCTCCCGCTGCTCCCGCCGCACCCAAGGCTCCGGCTGCTCCCGCTGCCGCTCCCAAGGCTGCTGCTCCCGCCGGTGCTGCCGGTGCTGTCGCCGTCAAGGCTCCCATGCCCGGCAACATCCTGGATGTCAAGGTCGCAGCCGGTGCTTCCGTCAAGGCCGGTGACGTGCTGGTCATCCTCGAGGCCATGAAGATGGAGAACGAGATCTTCGCTCCCTGCGCTGGCACCGTCTCTTCCGTCGCAGTTGCCAAGGGCGCTGCTGTCAACCCCGGCGACGTTCTGTGCGTCATCGGCTAAATAACAGCATCTTCCCCCTGGATTAACTGTGAAAGGAAAAGAAATATAAATGACTGCTATTATCAATTTCCTGCAGCAGACCGGCTTCTATATGTTTGGTCAGGAGGGCAACTGGAAATGCCTCATCATGATCGCCATTTCCTTTGTCCTGCTGTATCTGGCCATCGTGAAGGGCTTTGAGCCGCTGCTGCTCCTGCCCATCGCGTTCGGTATGCTGTGCACCAACCTTCCCGGTGCGGACATGTTCCACGAGATCCTGTTCGCCGGAGGACATGTCCATTGGGACCTCTTCGGAGGAGCGCCCATCACACAGGAATTCCTGACAGAGATGTCGGAAGCCGGCGTAGCCGATGCGGTGCTTGCCCCGTGGGCGGTCGGCAGCACCGTTAGCCTCGGCCTGCTCGACGTTCTGTACCTCGGCGTCAAGCTCGGCATCTATCCCTGCCTGATCTTCATGGGCGTCGGCACGATGACCGACTTCGGTCCCCTGATCGCGAACCCCAAGTCCCTGCTGCTCGGCGCTGCCGCTCAGCTCGGTATCTTCATGACTTATGTCGGTACCCAGTTCATGGGCTTCACTTACCAGCAGTCCGCCTCCATCGGTATCATCGGCGGCGCTGACGGCCCGACCGCGATCTTCGTCACCTCCCGTCTGGCTCCTGAGCTGCTCGGTCCTATCGCCGTTGCCGCTTATTCCTACATGGCCCTCGTCCCGGTCATTCAGCCCCCCATCATGAAGGCTCTGACCACCAAGGAAGAGCGCCGCATTGTCATGCGCCCGCTGCGTCAGGTCAGCAAGCGCGAGAAGATCATCTTCCCCATCATGATCACTGTGTTCGTGGCGCTGCTCGTTCCCTCTGCCGCGCCTCTGATCGCGTGCCTGATGCTCGGTAACCTGTTCAAGGAGTCCGGCGTTGTGGACCGTCTGCAGAAGACCGCCGGGAACGAGCTGATGAACATCGTCACCATCTTCCTCGGCTTTACCGTCGGTGCTACCGCCACCGCCACCACCTTCCTTTCCGTTCAGACCCTTGAGATCATGGCTATGGGTATCGTCGCGTTCGGTTTCGGTACCGCGGGCGGCGTGCTGCTGGCCAAGCTCATGAACCTGTTCCTGAAGGAAAAGATCAACCCGCTGATCGGTTCCGCCGGCGTTTCCGCCGTTCCTATGGCCGCCCGTGTTTCTCAGGTCGTCGGCCAGAAGGAGAACCCCTCCAACTTCCTGCTCATGCACGCCATGGGCCCGAACGTTGCCGGTGTTATCGGTTCCGCTATCGCCGCAGGCGTCCTGATGTCCCTGTTCGGCTAATTTTCAGCGATTTGAAAAAGAGCACCCGTAAGGGTGCTCTTTTTTATATTTTTCCGCGCATTGCGCGGAGGAGGAAAGCAGCGCCGTAGGCGCTGCACGGGAAAAGGGGGATATTCTCTCACGTGAGAGAATATCCCCCTTGGACCCCCAAGAGAACGCAAGGGGCCTTGCCCCTTGACCCCGCCATTGCAAGCGAGCAGCTCGAAGAACTGCAATGCTTGCCGAATCAGGTGCCTGCCTTGTTTTATATCTAAACGATTTGCCTTACTTCTATCTTCGCTGTCGCTTTGCCTGCGATTCATTACCCTTACATAACTGCGTTCTACTTCGGATTCTATCAATCCTGGTATTGCCTGCCGAAGCGGCATAGCTTCGCTCGCCGCAGTACGCATTATCGAAACGGTATGCATTGTTGGCAGCAGGAGATTAGTCTGTACCTCTACAAGATGGGCAGAGCGGCAGCGGATAGTAGGAGCAGAGGCAAATCGTATAGTAGCTCTAAACGCGGCATCGCCGCGCGTAGGCATTTCCATTCCGGAGGGAAAAAGGTCATTCGAGATTGAGACTGCCAATCTAAAACCTTTCTCTTGGGGGATTGAAAGGGGGCTATTCTCTTTCACAAAAGAGAATAGCCCCCTTTGACTCGTGCCGCGCTCGGTGAGTGCGACTATTTACATCGAGATCCAGCCGAACGCGCTAGCGATCGAGCTGATCAAAATGATCGCCGCGAAGAACGGGCACAGGAAGCGGATCATGGCGTTGAAGACCTTTCTTCTGCGGAAGGGCGCGCCGTTCAGCGTGACCTCGTCCGCGATGCGGTCGACGCCGATGACGCGGGAGACGAGGATGCAGCTTGCGATGGCCGCGATGGGCATCATCACGGAGTTGGTCAGGAAATCGAAGAAGTCCAAAAACTGCATGCCGATCACGGTGACATTTGCCAGCGGGCCGTAGCCCAGGCTGGAGAGGCTGCCGAGGAGAACCATAGAGACGCCCATGATGCTCGTGGCCTTTCTGCGGCTCCAGTGCAGCTCATCCTGTAAGGTGGAGACAGCGCTTTCCGTCAGCGCGATGGAGCTCGTCAGCGCGGCGAACAGCACTAACAGGAAGAACGCAATGCCGATCACCGTGCCGAAGCCCATGGAATCGAAGACCTTCGGGATGGTGATGAACATCAGCGAGGGGCCGGCCTTCAGCGCGCTGGGATCGCCGCCGGAGAAGGCGAACACCGCGGGGATGATCATCAGACCCGCCATGATGGCGATGGCCGTGTCGAAGACCTCGACATTGCGGGTGGAGCTTTCGATCGGGACGTCCTTTTTCATGTAGGAGCCGAACGTGATGAGAATGCCCATGGCGATGGACAGGGAATAAAACATCTGCCCCATGGCGGAGACGACCGTCATCCAGGAGAAGTTGTCAAGATTGGGCACAAGGAAGTACTTGACGCCCTCCAGCGCACCGGGGCGGGTCACGGAATACACGGCGATGATCAGCGACAGCACCACGAGAATGGGCATCATGATCTTGGAGACGCGCTCAATGCCGTTTTCCACGCCCGCGAAGATGATCGCCAGCGTCATGGCCGTGAAGACGAGGAAGCAAAGCTCCGAGGACACGCCGTTGGAGATGAAGGACGAGAAATAGCCGTCCTCCGCGACTAAGTGAGCCTTACCCATCAGGTATTCCGCCAGATATTTGATGACCCAGCCGCCGATGACGGAGTAGTAGGGGACGATCAGAATCGGAATGATGGCGTTGATCCAGCCGCCCACGCGCAGCGCAGGCTTATCGCTGAAGGACTTGTAAGCGCCGACAGGGCTCTTGCCGGTCATGCGGCCGATCGAAGTCTCCGCAATGATCATCGTGTAGCCGAAGGTCATCGCCAGAATGATGTATACCAGCAGGAAAATAGCGCCGCCGTATTTGGCGGCCAGATAAGGAAAGCGCCAGATGTTTCCGAGGCCGACGGACGCGCCCGCAGCCGAAAGGACAAAGCCAATCTTGCCGGAAAAGGAACCTCTTTTATGATCCATGAAGAATCTCCTCTCTTTTTTACGACATACAATTTACCTAGTATATCATAGAATAAAGATGAAAACAATCTGAAATCCGAAGAAAAGAGAGCTATTTGTCGTTGCCGTGCAGAAAAATAAAAAAGGAAGACTCGAAAGAGTCTTCCTTTTTCCATATTTAAGACCAGAGCAGCTGCATCGCAACGATTAGCGCCGCAGCGGCGAGGATATACACACCTGCGATCAGCAGTCCCGCCTTGAGCGCGCCGCGGATGGCGGCATTGCGCTCCTCGCGCGTCAGCTCACCGGCAGCGCTTTCCCACGGGCGGTCGTTCGCACGGGGCGCGTCGGGCGCGGAAAAGTCGTTGCGCTTGCGGTGAAAGTGTGGGAGAAAGGTCGGCTGGCGTTCGATGCCGCTCATGTCGGCGATCGTGCGGCCGTCGTCCTCCTCGTAGAAGTCGTCCTTCTTCATCACTTATCGTACAGGTGGCAGCACACGAAGTGGCCCGGCTCGATCTCGCGCTGGACGGGTGCTTCCTCCTTGCAGCAGGCCATGCAGTTGGCGCAGCGGGTGTGGAATTTGCAGCCCTTGGGCGGATTGGCAGGGGAGGGGATGGAGCCCTCGAGCACGATGCGGTTCATCTTCACCTTCGGGTCGGGGATGGGGATGGCGGAGAAGAGCGCCTTCGTGTAGGGGTGGAGCGGGTTGCGGAAGATATCTTCCTTCGCGCCGTACTCCACAAGGTTGCCGAGGTACATGACGCCGACGGTGTCGGAGATGTGCTCGACAACGGAGAGGTCGTGGCTGATGAAGAGGTACGTCAGCTTGTATTTATCCTGCAATTCGTTCAGCAGGTTGATGATCTGCGCCTGGATGGACACGTCGAGTGCGGAGACCGGCTCGTCGCAGACGATGAACTCGGGGTTGAGCGCGAGCGCACGCGCGATGCAGATACGCTGGCGCTGGCCGCCGGAGAACTCGTGCGGGTAGCGGTCCTTGTGGAACGGCTGTAAGCCGCAGTTGTCCATGACCTGGTCGATATAATCGTCGAATTCCGCCTTCGGGACGAGGTTGTGCTCGCGCACGGCCTCGCCGATGATCTCGCCGACCGGCATACGCGGGGAGAGCGAAGAGAACGGGTCCTGGAAAATGATCTGCATCTTCGTGCGCAGGGCGCGCAGCTCCTTGTGGGAGAGGTCGTAGACCTCCTGCCCGTTGAAGAGCACCTGACCGCCGGACTTGGAGTCATACAGGCGCAGGATCGTGCGGCCCGTGGTCGTCTTGCCGCAGCCGGACTCACCGACAAGGCCCATCGTCGTGCCGCGCTTTAAGTTGAACGTGACGCCGTCGACGGCCTTGACATAGCCGACCGTCTTCGACACCATACCGCCCTTGATCGGGAAGTATTTCTTGAGGTGATTGACCTGCAGGATGTACTGCGGGTCGTATTCCACGGGGGTGAAATTGTTGTCGATGATGAGTGAGGACTTCTGCGCTTCATCGGCGTGCTCCTGCTTCTTGACAAATTCATCGGCATTCTGCTTCTGCGTTTCCTTCAGTTCATCGAGGACCTGATCGTCGTTCTTACCGGCTTTCCAAAACGGCATCTTATTCACCCTCCTTTCCGTTTTCCTTGCCCTCGGCCAGCTCTTCCTCCACGACCTCCTCAAGGTCGGGACGCTTGCCATCGTAGTAGCGGTAGCAGCTCACCTTGTGCGTCGGCGAGATGCTCACCTCGCACGGGTAGTCGCCCTCGCAGCCGTTCACGCACATTTCGCAGCGGTCCTTGAAATAGCAGTAGTTCGGCATGTTGATGGGGTTCGGCACTTTGCCGGGGATGGAGTAGAGCTTGTCGACCTGACGGCCCACGACCGGCTTGGAGGCCATGAGGCCGATGGTGTAGGGGTGCGCGGGATGGGCGAAGATCTCCTCCGCCGTGCCCTGCTCGACGATGCGGCCGGCGTACATGACGACCTCATAGTCCGCCATTTCGGCGATGACGCCGAGGTCGTGCGTGATGAACATGATCGAGGAATTGATCTGATCCTTCAGATTGCGCAGAAGGTCGAGGATCTGCGCCTGGATTGTCACGTCGAGCGCCGTGGTGGGCTCGTCGGCGATGATGAGCTTCGGGCTGCACGCAAGCGCCATGGCGATCATGACGCGCTGGCGCATACCGCCGGAGAGCTCGTGCGGGAACATCTTGTAAACGCCCTCGCTGTTGGCGATGCCGACCATTTCAAGGAGCTCAATGGTGCGCGCCTTGATCTGCGCTTCGTCGTGGCCCTTTTCGTTGTGCAGGGCCAGCACCTCGTCGACCTGGTCGCCGATGCGGAACACGGGGTTCAGCGCGGTCATCGGCTCCTGGAAGATCATGGAGATGTAGTTGCCGCGTAAGTGCTGCATGACGCTGTCAGGCGCCTTCGTGACGTCGTAGGCCTTGCTGCCGAGGTTCAGGCGAATTTCGCCCTCCACGACCTGGCCCTGCGGGCGCTGCAAAAGCTGCATGAGCGACAAACTCGTGACCGATTTGCCGCAGCCGGACTCGCCGACGACGCCAACAGTCTTGCCGATGGGCACGGAGAACGTGACGCCGTCGACCGACTTGACAACGCCCGTGTCGGTGAAAAAGTAGGTGTGCAGGTTGTCGAATTCGACCGCGTTGTTGGGGTCGTGCATCTCGGCCAGATACTCGGATTCGGGAACGTTCTTGCGCTTGCGCTTCTTTTCGAGCGCATTTGTGATCTTGCGGTTTTCTTTGGAAATGCGGCGGGATTCCTTTGCGGAAAGATAGCCGTCATTATGCTTCTTAGCCATTCAAATTCCCTCCTTTCTCAGCGCTTCATCTTCGGGTCGAACGCGTCGCGCAGACCGTCGCCGACGAAGTTGAAGCCGAGGACCGTCAGCATCAGGCAGATGCCGGCGGGGATCCAGATGAACCAGTAGCTCGTGAGGACGTAAGAGTTGGAAACGTCGTTCATGATGTTGCCCCAGGAGGCGAACGGGAACTTGACGCCGAGGCCGAGGAAGCTGAGCGTTGCCTCGGTGATGATGGTGGAGCCGAGGCTCATCGTGCAGTTGACGATGAGCTGCGGGATGACGTTGGGGATCAGGTGGCGGAAGATGCGGCGCGAAACGCTGATGCCGCAGGCCTCCGTCGCGGTCATGAACTCCTGCTCGCGCAGAGAGAGGATCTGGCCGCGGACGAGACGGGCGATACCCGGCCAGCCGAGGAAGCCCAAGATCAACATTAAGTAGAGCATTCGGATCTGCGGGTCGACGCGCATGCCGTCCATCGCTGCGCCCAGAATGATGATGAGCGGGGTGGAGGGGATGCAGTAGAAGATATCGACGATACGCATGATGAGGTTATCGACCCAGCCGCCGAAGTAGCCGGAGACGCCGCCGAGCACCACGCCGAGCGCCGCGGAGATGATGACGACGATGAAGCCGATCATCAGCGACACGCGGCCGCCGTACATCAGGCGGGTGAGCATATCCATACCGTTTTTATCCGTACCGAGCCAGTGCGTGGAGTCGGGGAAGGAATAGGCGTCGAACACGCGGGTGGACGTGCCCTCCTTGATCGACCACTGGTACTTGGCGGGATTGTATTCAAGCTTGATCTCGCGCTCCTGACCGGCGTCGTTCACATAGGTGTACTCGGTCTCACCGTTTTCGACGGCCTGCTGCACGCGCTCTTTGAAGTCCTTGCTGATGACCGTGCCGCTGACCTTGGACTGGATGACAAAGCGGCTGATGTAGGCGATCTCCTCGCCATTCAGCATGACGCTGTCTTCATCAAGCGTATAGGTTTTGCCGTTGGCCGTGAACTCCGTTTCGCCGTTGGCGTGCGCCTTGAGGGCGTTGAAGCTGAAGTTGAAGCCGAACTTCTGGCTGGGGTCGTTCGAGCTGATGATGTCCTTATAGGCGATGGCAAGGAGTCTGCCGCCGCTCGAGACGGAGTAGAGCGAGTCGCCCTCCTCGGTCACGTCATAGGTGACGCCCTTGTAGGAGAAGCTGTCGTCCTTGCCCATGTGCAGCGTGAGCTGCGCCTGGAGGATCGTGCCGAACTCCTGACCGTCGGCCACGAGATAGCGGTACTCGGTGTTCTCGCTCATGGCGGCGTATTCCTTGAGCTGGATATCGTCGCGGTAGAAAACCTCGTCCTGCCCGTAGGGGCTGATGAGGCCGCCGATGAAGGAGAAAATGAACATCACGGCGAGGATCGTCAGACCCACGACCGCGAGGCGGTTGCGGAAAAAGCGCTTGGCGACCAGCGTGCCCGGGGAAAGGACCTTGACGCGGCGGTCGTCGTTGAGGGAAAGCTGCTCGGGGGAGCCGCTCTCCTGCTGATCGTTGATCTTCTTTTCTTCAGACATGGATTAGCGCCTCCTTTCTTACGCGATGCGCACGCGGGGGTCGACCACCGCGTACAGGATGTCGGAGATCAGGTTGCCCAGCAGGGTCAGGATCGCCAGGAACGTCATGTAGAACATGGAGAAGGGGATATCGCCCGCGACCATCGCATTGTACGAGATGAAGCCGATGCCGGGGATGGCGAACAGCGTCTCTGTGATCAGCGCGCCGGCAAAAAGGCCGGGCAGCGAGCCGCCGATGAACGTCACGAGCGGGATGAGCGTGTTGCGGAAGGCGTGGTGATAGATGACCTTATGCTCGGAAAGACCCTTGGCGCGGGCGGTGCGGATGTAGTCGGCGTTGAGCACCTCGAGCATGTTCGTGCGCACATAGCGCATCCACGGGCCGATGGAAATGAACACCAGCGTCACGATGGGCAGCACCAGATGCTTTGCCATATCGAGAATCTGACCAAACTGGCTGAGGGAGTTGAAGTCACGTCCCGTGAGGCCGACAAGGTCGAACCAGCCGAGCTTGATGGAGAAGATGAGCTTTAAGAGCGTCGCAAAGAAGAACGTCGGCAGCGACATACCGAGCAGAGCGACCGTCGTGACGGTGTAGTCGGTCACGCTGTACTGCTTGGTGGCGGCCACGATACCGAGCGGCACCGCGATGAGAAGCTCGAACACGAGCGAGATGGCGCCCATGATGAACGAGACCCAGATGACCTCGTTGAACTTCTGGATGACGGGCACGGTATACTTCCAGCTGTCGCCGAAGTTGCCGGTGCACAGGTTCTTGAGCTGGACGAAAAAGCCGGGGATGAGGCCCAGGTCCAGACCGTATTGTGCGTTGAGCTGTGCCAGCCACTCCTCATAGGGCTTGGAGCCGGGAGCCTGCGAGAGCTGCCGCGCCATATTCTCCACGTAGGAGCTGGGCATGCAGCGCATAAGCAGGTAGATGATGAATGTCACAAAAAAGAGGATCACCACCGACAGCAGCAGGCGTTTTACCAGATATTTGCGCATAGAATCCCTCCGTTTTTTGATAACGGCCGCCCCGCGCCCGGGGCCTTGTCGCCGTTTCGGGTTTGATATGTCTCTCTCTGCATATCAGCCAAATGCTCCGATGCACCGGGGCATTTGGATCATAAGCAGATGTGCCTGAGGCAGGCTACCCCGCGGCAAAAGCCGCAGGGTAGCCATGCGCCTAAGTAACGTTTTTGTGCAGCGACGGAGCTTACTGCAGGTCGAGCAGCTCGATGTCGTTGTACCAGGCCCAGTAGGTCGTGATATCAGGCGTCACGGTGTCGAGGTTGACACGCTTGGCGGAGAAGATCACGCAGTTCTGGCGCTGATAGATGGGGATCTCGACCGCCCAGTCGGCCACGATGTCAAGGCACTGCTTATACAGGGTCTTGCGGTAGGTCTGGTCGGTGGACTGACGAGCCATCATGATGAGCTCATCGAGGTCGGCATCCTTGATCCAGTAGGACTTCTCGTTGGAGCCGCCCTGGCTGTGATAGATCTGGAACATATCCGGGTCGGGCGTGGCCTGCCATGCCAAGGCGAACATGTCGGCAGTACCGGCGTTGATCGCGTTGGTCATCTCGGCGAAGTTGGACATATCGGAGACGATCAGGTTGAAGCCGATCTCCTTGAGAGCGTCGGACGCGAGGGTCAGAGCCATGAAGGAGGGGTGGTCGCCCTTGCCGCTGCCGCCAACCATGACTTCAGCGTCCATGCGGCCGCCGGCGGGAGCAGCGGTGATCTTGCCGTCAGCGACGGTGTAGCCGGCAGCCTCGAAGTAGCCGAGAGCGGCCTGCTTGGCGGCGGCGTACTTGTCGTCGGCGCTCATGCCTTCGGTGTAGATGTCGTTGCCGTTGACGTCAACGGAGAAGGCGACCTTGTAGCCCTCATCGGTAACGCGCGGAGCGGCCCAGGAGGTGTCGGAGATGGGGTAGTTGATGACGTTGGCGAACTCACCGTAGTAGGAGTCGACAGCGACATCGCGGTAAACGGCGATAACCGTGGCGATGGCCTTACGCAGATCCTTGGAGGCCTCATCACCGCCGTTGCCGTCGCCGACCTTCACGCGGTTGGCGTTGAAGCCGACATAGCCGTAGCCGAGGTTGGCGACGAGGTCGGTCTGGATGGTATCGCCGGAGATCTCGCCGTTAGAGTTGGCTTCCTTGATCTGCTCGGCAGCTTCCTTGGAGTAGGAGGGGTCAGTTACGTCGATCGTGCCGGAGACAACGCCGGGGATCTTATCTTCGTCCTGCATCTCGCGCCAGATGACGGTGTCGATCTTGGGCTCGCCCTTCCAGTAGGTCGGGTTCTTCTGCAGGGTGACAGCGCCGTTGGACCAGCCCTCGAGGGTGTACGGGCCGGAGCCGACAGGCGTGGAGGTCACGGACTTGACGTGGGACAGATCGCCCTTGACAAAGCCGAACATGTTGTTGTCGTAGTCATACTTGTCAGTCTCGCCATAGTAGTGCATGGGGCACACGGTGACGGGGAGCTGATAGATGGCGGTGGCGTTGACCTCGGTGAGGGTGACGGTCATGGAGTAGTCACCGGTCTTGACGATACCGGCAACGTTGGGAGCGGACTCGCCGGTCTGGACGGCGACGGTATAGTCGTTGTAGGCGTCGCCCAGCTCGGCCTCGAGGAAGGAGGAGATGCTGGTGCCGGCGGTCTCGGCGTTGATACCGTCATCGGAGATGTCGTAGCCGTACTTAGCAACGATGGCAGCCCAGAAGTCTTCGACAGTCGCGTCATCGGCGAGATCGAAGCCCCAGTTGCCAGCCTGCGCGGCGACGGAGTCGTCAGCGGTGGCGTAACCGGCGGCGTTGAAAGCGGTCCAGTAAGCGTTGTACTGCTCTTCGGTGTAGAAGTCGTTGGCGGCGTAGGCGTCAGGACCGGCGGCGAGGATCAGGTTCTGCACAGTGTCCATACCGCTGCGATAGGCTTCCAGACCCTTGATGGGCAGGGAGTACAGCGTGGAAACGCCGTCATAAGCGGGGTCAAGCAGGACATAGTAAGAGAAGATGACATCGTCGATGGTCATTTCCTCACCGTCGGAGAACTTGACGCCCTCTTTCAGCGTGATGTTGTAGTCGACCGTGCCGTCGCTGTTTTCAACGATGTCGCAGTCGGCAATGCCCTTGTAAGTATAGTCGGTGCCGTTGTAGGGACGGACGTCGCCCTCGATGCCCTTGAGGACGACAGAGCCCTCGCGGTCGACGAGAAACAGACTGTCGAAGACCATATCCATGACCTGTTTTTCATAGTTATTGGTATAGAAGAAGGGGGAGAACTTACCGTCGAAGTTCTGCGTGCCGACAACAAGCGTCTTGCCGTCGGTCTGGCCGTCGTCCGTCTTCTTGTCGCCGCAGCCGGCCAGAAGACCAAGACACATGACCAGAGAAAGGATCAGTGCAAGTGTTCTTTTCATTGAATCTACTCCTTTATAAATTTTTGCCAAACGGGTCGCCCCGTGCAGCACAAAGTAAGGTGCCCGCGCGGATACACGCGCGGAAAGGGGCGTGCGCCCCTTATGGACATCTGTGCGCCGAAAAACAGCGCATAGAATTTTTTTAATTATAGCATGAAAAGATGAAGATTGTACAGAGTAAAATCTTAGAAGTTATCTTTTTTAGGCAATTTGTCCCATTCTGCCTGCATAATTTCGGCGCGCAGAACAAGGGCGCTCAGCAGCGCTGTCAGCTTCAGCAGGACATAGAGCAGCGCGAAAAAAGTCTGTCCTGCGTGGTCATTGACGAAAAAGAAGATCAATTCGCACACGATGCCGAGAAGAGAAAAGACCGCCGTGACCGTCGTTCGCACAGGCAGAACGGCCACGCTTTTTTTGTAGTTGTACTCGCGCACCGCGCTCCAGTCCGTTCCGAGCTTTACGAGCGCCCAGATGACGCTTCCCGCCGCCAGAAACTCGCCGAGGTAGGGGAGCAGAACGTAAAAACAGTTCTGCATCCCCGGCGCGGGAATGCACCCGCCCGCAATGACCGCGACGATCAAAATGGCCGCCATTCCCCACACGGCGCGCTTGAGTCTGCGCTGCTTTGCATCATCGCTTTGGCAGGCGTAGAGCGCCCCGTCGTAAACATATTCGCCCGCGACGTTCAGATGAAAGTCGTTCAGGTGCTCGCGGCGGCTGTGCTTTTTGTGCTGTTCGCCCATTATTCGATGCCCGTGAGGTCAAAGTCCGCGAGCGCCTTCTCCGCCTCGGCGCACACGCCGCGAAGGCACGCTTCGTCAAACGGACTCTCAAGGCCGGCGTTTTTGAGAAGGTCGGTGAACGTCCGGCTGCCGCCCTGCACGGTGTAGGCCATGTAGTGCTGCCAGGCATTCCCCACGTCCTTGCGGATCATCGCCCAGAATTCGAGCGCCACGGTCTGGGCAAGGCAATAGTCAATATAATAAAAGGGGCTCGAATAGATGTGGTGCTGGCGCTGCCAGCCCATGCCCTCGGAGTAGAACGGGATCTCGCCGTCGAGCTTCATCCACGGCATGTAGACGCCGAGCAGCTCCTTCCACGCGGCGTGGCGCTCGGCGGGCGTCATTTCGGGCTTTTCATACACGATGTGCTGGAAGTGGTCGACCATCGTGCCGTAGGGAATGAACGTCAGCGCGCCGGAGAGGTGGCTGTAGAGGAACTTTTTCGCGTCGGGGCCGAAAAAGCCGTCCGCCCACGGCTCGGCGAAAAACTCCATGGACATCGAGTGGACCTCGCAGGCCTCCATGCTCGGCCAGATGTAGTCGATGGGGATGCGCTTGCGGTTCGTCCAGGCCTCGAAAGCGTGACCGGCCTCGTGCGTCACGACCTCCACGTCGTGCTGCGTGCCGTTGAAGTTCGCAAAGATGAACGGCACCTGATAGTCCATGATGCTCGTGCAGTAGCCGCCCGCCTGCTTGCCCTCGGTCGAGAGCACGTCGAGCAGCTCGTCGCGCAGCATCGTTTCAAAGAACTCCTTCGTCTCGGGCGAAAGTTCGCTGTAGAACTTCATGCCCTGGGCGAGAATGTCATCCGGCGTGCCCGCGGGGCGGGGATTGCCGGAACGGAATTCGAGCGCGTTGTCGGCAAAGCTCATCGGATACTGCTTGCCCAGGCGTCTGGCCTGCTCGCGATACACCTTGTCCGCCACGGGGACGAGATACTTGACGACCGCTTCGCGGAACTTCTCGACATCGTCCTTCGTATAGCAGTTGCGGCCCATGCGGTAGTAGCCGAGCGTGGTGTAGCCCTCGTAGCCGAGCTTTTTGCCCATCGCGTCGCGGAGTTTTACGAGCTTGTCGTAGAGCTCGTCGAATTTTGCCTGGTTGTCCTTGTACCACTGGCCCTCGGCCTTCCACGCGGCAAGGCGCTTTTCATCGTCAGCGCAGGTCTTGAACGGGGAGAGCTGCGAGAGCGTGTAGACCTTGCCCTCGAACGGGATCTGCGCCGAGGCGAGCAGCTTTTCATACTCCTGCGTCAGGTCGTTTTCCTGCTGCAATTCAGGGATGATGGCGGGGGAGAAGGTCTTGAGCGCGATCTCGGCATTGACGAACATCAGATCGCCGTATTCCTTCTCAAAGTCCGCGCGGAAGGCACTTTCGAGCATCGCCGCTGTCCACGCCTGATTGTATTCCTCAAGCTCAGGGTTGAAGTTGTTCCAGAATTTCTCCTCGCCGTCGTAGAATTCGTCGCGTGTGTCGATCGAGTGGCGGATGCTCGCGAGCGTCGCGGCGGTGGAGATGTGGCTCATCAGCTCCTGCTGCGAAAGGAACACCTTGCGCGCTTCCTCATAGCTCTTGGCGGCCTTGAGCTCCGCCGTCAGCACGGAAAGCTGCTGCTTGGCCGCCACGGGATCGGGGCGGGTGTAGGTCATTTCGGAAAATTTCATGTTGTTTCCTCCATCAAATTTTTATTGTTACATTTCTTATTCTTGCCGGTTATAGATCGCGGACACGTCCCTGCGTCCGCCGCCGATGACGACAACCGCCGCGGCCGCCGTGACGAGCATAAAGCCCGTCAGCACGCCGCGCACGGGGAGAAACGCCACCAGCGCGCCCGCGAGCAGATTGCCCGTGAAGCTGCCGACGGTGTTGAGCATGTTGAACGCGCCGTTGAAGCGGCCCTTTTTCTCGTCGGGCACGTAGCTCTGCGTGGCGGAGATGCGGATGGTGTAGCTCGTCACGCCGAGGATGCCCGTTAAAAAGCACGAGACCATCATCACCGGCAGCGGGCAGTAGAGATAGAAGCCCTCACACAGCGAGATGACGACATAAACCATCAGGGCAATGGAATACTTATGCTGCACAGGCAGCTTGATTTTATAATGAATGCCGCCGCCGATGGCGCGGCCGAAGATCGCCATGCCCCAGACGAGCATATAGATGTATTCGCCGTTATCGAATGTCGACTTGAAGTACGGCAGCGTGATGACCTGCGACGCGCCCGAGGCCAGCATGCTGAATGTGAAATAGATGGCCACGCGCAGAAGCCCCTTTTCACTCATCAGATAGCGAAAGCCCTCTTTGATGTCGCGCAGGAGCTGGCGGCCCGAGGAATGCTGCTCTTCGAGCGCGAGCGCGGCACGCTGCTTTTCGATGTAGTGTTCCTCGGCGCGGATCTGCGTCTCCGCCGTCGCGGCGATGAAGAAGCACAGCGCGTTGATGCCGAGCAGCGGCGCGATGCCGAAGAGATTATAAAAGTACGTTGCGATCGGGATGATGAGCGCCGAGAGCGTTTCGAGCACGCTCGCGATGGAGTAGGCCTTGGAGTAGTTCCCCTCAGAGATCAGCAGGGGATAGAAGCTGTCGTAGGCGACATAGTAGATGCTGTTGATCGAGCCGATGATAAAGCAGAAGACCGCCAGCATCGGAAAGCTGAACCACCCGCGGCTTAAAATCAGCGCGGCGATCAGATAGACGCCGGAGGAAAGGAAGTCCAGCGTGTAGATCGTCTTCTTGCGCGAAAAGCGGTCGAGGATCGCGCCCGAGAAGATCGGCATGACGATCTGCGGCAGCGTAAATGTCGCAATATAGATGGCATAGAGCAGGTTCGAGCCCGTGTAGTCCAGCACGAGCAGGCTCAGTGCGAAGCCGGACATCGAATTGCCCAGCATCGAGATCACGCTGCCCAATGTGATGATAGTGAAATCCCGCGTCCACAGCGGTGAGACCGGAGCTGGCGCGGGAGAAGAGGATTCGTTCATAGAAATAGCCTCCTTCCGGCTTAAGAGCGCAAACAAAAGCCCGCTCGATGCGGGAGGGGGGACGGAAATCAACTGTATTATAAAGGATTTCGATAAAAGAATCAACTATAATTCCACCAAATATGGACAAATGCACAAATGCTGCCCCTGTTTTGTGCGGCACAGAGGGAGTGTCCGCTTGCCGAGAAGCATGACGTGTGCTATAATACCGCCAAACAAAAATAAACTGTGGAGGACATCACCATGCAACATGCACCGGCAAGAGAACTGCTGCATTTTATCAAAAATAGCCCCACCTGCTACCATGTGATCGAGAACATCCGCCAAAAGCTCCTCGCAAACGGCTATACCGAGCTTTCCGAACGCGAACGCTGGGAGGTAGCCCCCGGCGGGAAGTATTTCGTCCGCCGCAACGGCTCGAGCATCATCGCCTTCCGCGTGCCGGAGATGATCGACGGCGGCTTCGCCATGGCTGCGGCGCACTCCGACTCGCCGACGTTCCGCCTGAAAGAGCATCCCGACCGCCGCAGCGCGCATTATGTCCAGCTCTCCACCGAAAAATACGGCGGCATGCTGATGTCCACGTGGTTCGACCGCCCACTCTCCGTCGCGGGCCGCGTCTTCGTGCGTGAAAACGGTGAGATCGTTGAAAAGCTCGTGAGCGTCGACCGCGACCTGCTCGTCATTCCCAATGTCGCCATCCACATGAACCGCACGGCGAACGACGGCGTGAAGTATCTCGCGAATATCGACACGCTGCCGCTGCTCGGCGGCAAAGACAGCGGCGGCATCCTGCCCATCGTCGCCAAAGCCGCGGGCGTCGCGGAAAATGACATCCTCGGCAGCGACCTGTTCCTCTACTGCCGCGGCGAGGGGACGCTGCTTGGCGAGAACGAGGAGTACATCCTTTCTCCCAAGCTCGACGATCTCGAGTGTGCCTGCGGCTGCCTTGAGGGCTTCCTTGCGGCGAAGGAGAGCGGAAATATCGCCGTCTGCTGCATTTTCGACAATGAAGAGGTCGGCTCGTCCACCAAGCAGGGTGCGGGCTCGACATTCCTGCGCGACACGCTGCGCCGCATCGCCCTGTGCCTCGGAAAGGACGAGCAGGAGCTCCAGATGATGCTTGCGCGCAGCTTCCTCGTCTCGGCGGACAACGCGCACGCCCAGCACCCCAACCACGGTGAATACGCCGACCCCGACAACTGCCCGTATATGAACGAGGGCGTCGTCATCAAATTCAACGCCAACCAGCGCTACGCGACCGATGGCCGCTCCTGCGCTATTTTCCGTGCCGTGTGCGAAAACGCGGGCGTTCCCACGCAGGTCATGTCCAACCGCTCCGATCTTCCCGGCGGCTCGACGCTCGGCTCGATCTCCGACACGCTCGTGCCGGTCAGCACGGTGGACATCGGCCTTCCCCAGCTCGCGATGCACTCTTCGTGGGAGACCGCGGGCGTGCAGGACTATGAATTCCTGATCCGCGCGATGACGGAGTATTTCGGCAGCGCACTGTAAGAGACCTGCCGAAACGGTAGACAAAAGCGCGGAAACATGCTAAAATAAAACGATTTTTGTAGGAAATACGCTTTCAAACATAGAAAGGAAGAAGATAACTATGGACGTTAAGGAAATTCTCAAGCATGTTGACCATACCCTCCTCAAGCAGACCGCCACCTGGGAGGACATCAAGCAGATCTGTGACGACGGCATCAAATACGGCTGCGCGAGCGTCTGCATCCCGCAGACCTATGTGAATCACGCCGCACACTACGTCGCCGAGCAGCAGCACTATGGCTTCGGCCAGCTGCCCATCTGCACGGTCATCGGCTTCCCCAACGGCTACACGCCCAGCGGCATCAAGTGCATGGAGGCCGAGTCCGCCGTCGCTGACGGCGCGACCGAGATCGACATGGTCATCAACCTCGGCTGGGTCAAGGAGGGCCAGTACGACAAGATCCTCCAGGAGATCAACTCTGTGAAAATCTCCTGCCACGGCAACATCTTAAAGGTCATCATCGAGACCTGCCTGCTCACCGACGAAGAGAAGATCAAGCTCTGCGAGGTCGTCTCCAATTCTCACGCCGACTATATCAAGACCTCCACGGGCTTTGCCGGCGGCGGCGCGACCCGCGAGGATGTCGCCCTCATGGCCGCCCACATGACCAACGGCAAGAAGATCAAGGCCGCCGGCGGTATTGCGAGTCTGCAGGATGCCGAAGACTTCCTCAAGCTCGGCGCCGACCGCCTCGGCACGTCCCGCATCGTCAAGGCCGTCAAGGAGCTCGAGGCCAAGGGCGAACTTTAAGAAAGGGGAGGGCTCAATATGCCGACTCCGCATAACAGCGCGAAAAAGGGCGACTTCGCCAAGACCGTTCTGATGCCCGGCGACCCGCTGCGCGCGAAGTTCATCGCCGAAACATTTTTAGATGAACCAAAGCTCGTCAACAACGTCCGCGGCGTGCAGGGCTACACGGGTACCTATAAAGGCGTTCCCGTCAGCGTGATGGCCAGCGGCATGGGGATGCCGTCCATCGGTATCTACTCCTACGAGCTGTTCACGCAGTACGATGTCGAGAGCATCATCCGAGTGGGTTCGGCGGGCGCGCTGCAAAAGGACTTGAAGCTCGGCGACGTGGTCGCGGGCATGGGTGCGTGCACCAACTCGAACTACGCCGCGCAGTACGGCCTTGGCGGCACATTTGCCCCCATCGCGGACTTTCAGCTGCTCTCCGCCGCCGTTGAATCGGCGAAGGAGCTCGGCGTCCGCATGGACGTCGGCAACCTCTACTCGTCCGACACGTTCTACGACGCGTCGAACCCGTCGCTCAAGTGGGCGGACATGGGCGTGCTCGCCATCGAGATGGAGGCCGCCGCCCTCTACTGCAACGCCGCCTATACGAAAAAGCGCGGACTTTCCCTCTGCTCGATCTCCGACAATATCCTCACCGGCGAGGAGCTTTCGCCCGAGGCGCGGCAGACGAGCTTCACCGCCATGATGAAAATCGCGCTCGAAACAGCCGTAAAGATGGCGGCAGAATCCCAAAAGTAAGGAGATTATCATGCCATGCGCGTGATCGACATTGAAAACATTGTGACCAACATGAAGGACGACACCCGCTTCGTCCTGCGCTGCGAGGAGGTCTTCCACGACAAGATCAGCTCCGCCGCGGCGAGCATTTTAATGAACAAGGGGCAAAAGCCCATCGTCTGCCTGACGGGCCCAAGCGGCTCGGGTAAGACGACGACGGCGATGCGCCTGCGCGAATACCTCGAAAACCTCGGCGTCAAGGTCTGCATGCTCAGCATGGATAACTTTTTCCTGCCGCTTGATCAGCGCCCGAGCGAGGCGAGCGACTGGGAGTCGCCCTACTGCGTGAACCGCGATTTACTCATCGAGGATATCCACCGCCTGATGGACGGCGAGCTCGTGGAGCTGCCGGTCTACGACTTCAAGGCCGGCGGCGTCGGCGGTTACAAGCCCATGCAGGGCGACAAGGACGCCGTCATCATCGCCGAGGGCATCCACATGCTCAACCCGCTGATTTTCGACCAGCTCAGAAGCGAAGCTACGGGCGTTTACGTTGCCCCGCGTACGCGTATCATCACGCACAAGGACCGCATCGTTCGTCCCGAGCAGCTGCGCGTGGCGCGCCGCATGATCCGCGACTATCAGGGCCGCGGCCATTCGCTGCGTCAGACCGTCGAGCGCGCCGAGAGTGTCGACCGCGGCGAGCTCAACTACATCATGCCGAACAAGCCGAACGCGAGCATCCACATCGACACGTTCCACGACTACGAGCCGTGCATCCTCGCGCGGTATTTGAAGGAGATCCCCGAGTTTTACAGCCAGCTCGACGATCAGTTTATCGCCGAGCACGGGCTGAGCGACCTGATGGACGTTGTCAACTCCGTGCCGCCGCTGCGCACGGACTATGTCCCGCGCGACTCCATCGTGCGAGAGTTCGTCGGCGGCAGCTGCTTTGAGTATTAAATCGGCAAAATTCGACAACGAACTGTAATTTCTAATTTTGACAATACAAAACGTAATCGAAATTTGGCGCTTTTGCGCGAAAAGGGGAGGAAGAGCGAATGCATTCTGACGAGCGGCGAAAGGCCATTGCCGACGTGCTGCGCGCGGCGGACGCGCCGATCAGCGCCTCCGCGCTGGCGGAAAAATTCTCCGTCTCGCGCCAGATCATCGTGGGCGATATCGCGCTGCTGCGCTCCTCGGGCGAGGAAATTCTCGCCACTCCGCGCGGCTATGTGACGCCGAAGGAGGCGCGCGGCATCCTCCGCCGTGTCGCCGTGAAGCACACGCCGCAGGAGATGGAAGCCGAGCTCAACACGATCGTCGACAACGGCTGTACGGTCATCGACGTCATTGTCGACCACCCCATCTACGGCCAGCTCACCGGCCCGCTGCAAATTTCGAACCGCTACGAGGTCAGCCAGTTCATTGAGCGCTGCAAAAAGGCGGAGCCGCTGTCCAGTCTCACCGACGGCATCCACCTGCACACGCTCTCCTGTCCCGACGAGGCGGCGTTCGAGCGCACGAAGAGTGCGCTGCGCGCACTGCGCGTCCTGCTGGAGGAAAACGGAAATTAAGGGTTGACAATCCTCACACAAACGATTATAGTGTCATGTGCACGTGTCAAGACACCTGCGCATGACACTATTTTATTTTTAGGCTGTGAGGATATCATGGAAAAATTCAAAGCGTTCTGCAAACGCAAAAACATTGAAGTTTCGGCCAAGCGCTACGGCATCGATGCGCTCGGCGCAATGGCGCAGGGCCTCTTCTGCTCGCTGCTCATCGGCACGATCATCAAGACGCTCGGCGCGCAGCTGGGCGTTCCGTTTCTGACGGACATCGGCACCTACGCGATGTCCGTCTCCGGCCCTGCGATGGCCATTGCCATCGGCTACGCGCTGCAGGCACCCCCGATGGTGCTCTTCTCCCTCGCGGCGGTGGGCTATGCGGCGAACGCCGAGGGCGGCGCAGGCGGCCCGCTCGCCGTGCTCATCATCGCGATCCTTGCCGCCGAGTGCGGCAAGGCCGTGAGCAAGGAGACGAAGATCGACATTTTGGTCACGCCCGCCGTGACCATCCTGGTCGGCGTCGCGCTCGCCAAGTGGATCGCCCCGCCCATCGGCACGGCGGCCTCGGCATTTGGCATTATCATCGACAATGCGACCAAGCTCCAGCCGTTCTGGATGGGCATCGCGGTCTCCGTGCTTGTCGGCGTCGCGCTCACGCTGCCGATCTCTTCCGCCGCCATCTGCTCGGTGCTGGGCCTGACGGGCCTTGCCGGCGGCGCGGCCGTCGCAGGCTGCTGCGCGCAGATGGTCGGCTTCGCCGTGATGAGCTTTAAGGAAAACCGCTGGGGCGGCCTTGTCTCTCAGGGCCTCGGCACGTCGATGCTCCAGATGCCGAACATTGTCAGAAATCCCCGCGTCTGGATCGCGCCGACGCTCGCCTCCGCCATCACTGGCCCCATCGCCACGTGCGTGTTCCATCTTGAGATGAACGGCGCGCCCATCAACTCCGGTATGGGTACCTGCGGCCTCTGCGGCCCCATCGGCGTGTGGACGGGCTGGCTCGCTCCCTCCGAGGATGCCATTGCCAAGGGCGCGGCGGCCATGAGCCCAACGGGCTTTGACTGGCTGGGCCTTGTGCTCGTCGCCATCGTCCTGCCCGCGATCCTTGCGCCGGCCATCAACACGGTCTGCCGCCGTCTCGGCTGGGTCAAGGACGGCGACCTGAAGCTCGACTGAGAAAATAACGTGTAAAAAGTGTGGACTTTTTGTAAAGATTCCCATCAATTATCACAAAAAAAGTAAAATCGGGGAGAATCGGACTTGATTCTCCCCTTTGCTTTTGCTATACTGTCAGACGAAGTGCGTCCGCACTTCAAAATAAACCGGAAAGCGGCCCGCCGCCGACCGGAAAAATAAGGAAGGATAGAAGAATGAAGAAGTTTTTTGCACTGCTTCTCGCTCTCGTCATGGTTCTGTCCCTCGTTGCCTGCGGTGATAAGAAGACCGACGACAATCAGGGCGACACCAACACTGACGATCAGCAGGGCGGGACCACCACTTACACCAATCCTGACGATATCGACGACAACATGACGTCCGAAGACGGCAAGTATGAGATCGCGTTCGTCACCGACGTCGGCCAGCTGAAGGATAAGTCCTTCAACCAGGGCACCTTCGACGGCGTGAAGCTCTATGCCGCCAACAACGGCCTGAGCTACAAGTACTATCAGCCCGCCAACGGCGATCAGGCTACCGATGACGACCGTTACGACGCCATGAAGGCTGCCGTGGACGGCGGCGCCAAGGTCATCGTCTGCGCCGGCTTCATGCAGGGCACGGCCCTCGAGAAGGCCGCTAAGGAATTCACCGACACCAAGTTCGTCTTCATCGACGGTTGGTCCCTCGGCCTTGACAACGTTGCGGGCATCGCCTTCAACGAAGAGCAGTGCGGCTACTTCGCCGGTTACGCTGTCGTCAAGGAAGGCTATGAGAAGCTCGGCTTCACCGGCGGCGGCGGCGGCACGAACCCCGCCTGCATCCGTTACGGCTGGGGCTTTGCTCAGGGCGCCAACGACGCTGCTAAGGAAATGGATAAGACCGTCGACCTGAACTACTCCTGGGAGTACGGCTCTAACTTCGCCGCTTCCCCCGAGCTGCAGACCATGGTCTCCGGCTGGTACTCCAACGGCACTGAGATCGTCTTCGCCTGCGGCGGTTCCATGTTCCAGTCCGTCGCCGCTGCCGCTTCCGCTGAGGACGGCAAGGTCGTCGGCGTCGACGTCGACCAGTCCAGCGAGTCCGACACCGTTGTGACCTCCGCTATGAAGGGCCTGAGCGACGCTGCCGAGTGGGCGATCGCCAAGGTTTACGATGGCACCTGGGACGAGATCGGTAATGCTGCCACCTCCCTGGGCGTTGCTGAGAACGCTGTCGGCCTGCCGACCGCTACTTGGTCCATGGAGAACTTCTCCGTTGCCGACTATGAAGACCTCTTCCAGAAGGTCCTCAACGGCGATATCACCATCGACAACAACTCTGAGATGGCCAACCCCGCTGAGGGCGGCCTGACCAACGTCAACGTCAACTACATCGGCGGCTAATTCCCAATAGCGCATACATAAAAAGAACGGAAGACTTCGGTCTTCCGTTCTTTTTCACATTTCTGACAGGGAAAGACATGCGAAAACCTTTTGCTTTTCATCGGGAAACGTGATATAGTATAATGTAATTATGGTTTCCGTCCTCGCAGCGCAGCGCGTGCGGGCCATCAAAACGGAAGGAGGGCGAAAAAACTTGGAGAATCAGTACGCGATCGAAATGCTGAACATCACCAAAAAATTCCCCGGTATTATCGCCAACGACAACATCACCTTACAGCTCAAAAAGGGTGAGATCCACGCCCTGCTCGGTGAAAACGGCGCGGGCAAATCGACCTTGATGTCGGTTTTGTTCGGCCTTTATCAGCCGGAGGAGGGCATCATCAAAAAGGACGGCAAGGTCGTGTCCATCAAGGACCCGAACGACGCCACCGCGCTCGGCATCGGCATGGTGCACCAGCATTTCAAGCTGGTGGACGTGTTCACGGTGCTCGACAACATCATCCTCGGCGCGGAGACGACGAAGTGCGGCTTTTTGCAGAAGAAAGAGGCGCGCAAAAAGGTCGAGGAGATCTCGAAGCGCTACGGCCTGAACGTCGACCTTGACGCCAAGGTCGAGGATATCACCGTCGGCATGCAGCAGCGCGTCGAAATTTTGAAGATGCTCTATCGCGACAACGAGATCCTCATCTTCGACGAACCGACCGCGGTGCTCACTCCGCAGGAGATCGAAGAGCTCATGGCCACGATGAAGGAGTTTGCCCGCGAAGGCAAATCCATCCTCTTCATCTCCCACAAGCTCAATGAGATCATGGAGGTTTCCGACCGCGTGAGCGTTCTGCGCAAGGGTAAGTACATCGGCACGGTCAACACGAGCGAGACAACCAAGCAGGAGCTTTCCAACATGATGGTCGGCCGCCCCGTGCAGCTCGAGGTCACGAAGGACGAGGCCGAGCCCGCGGGCGAGGTTTTGAAGGTCGACCACCTCTGCGTCCACTCCCACGTGCAAAAGCGCAACGCCGTGAACGACGTTTCGTTCACCGTCCGCGCGGGCGAGATCGTCTGCATTGCCGGTATCGACGGCAATGGTCAGACCGAGCTTGTCTACGGCCTGACAGGCCTTGACAAGCCGTCCTCCGGCACGATCACCCTCTGCGGCAAGGATATCTCTCATGCCTCTATCCGCCACCGCGGCGAGCACATGAGCCACATTCCCGAAGACCGCCACAAGCATGGCCTCGTGCTCGACTTCACACTCGAGCAGAACATGGTGCTCCAGCGCTTCAACGAGCCGCGCTTTGAAAACCACGGCTTTATCAACAACAAGGCTGTGCGCGACTATGCCAACTACCTGATCGACAAGTTCGACGTGCGCAGCGGCCAGGGCGCGATTACGCGCGCGCGTTCCATGTCCGGCGGCAACCAGCAGAAGGCCATCATCGCCCGCGAGGTCGACCGCGACAAGCCGCTCATCATCGCCGTGCAGCCCACGCGCGGCCTTGACGTCGGCGCGATCGAATACATCCACAAGCAGCTCGTCGCCCAGCGCGACGCGGGCAAGGCCGTGCTGCTCGTGTCGCTCGAGCTCGACGAGGTCATGAGCCTGTCCGACCGCATCCTCGTCATGTACGAGGGGCAGATCGTCGGCGAGCTCGACCCGAAGCAGACGACCGTGCAGGAGCTCGGTCTGTATATGTCCGGCGCCAAGCGCAGCGGGAAGGACGGTGAATCGGCATGAAGCAGAGCAAACTCCATACCCTCTATGAAAAGGATATGACCAAGAAGATCCTTGCGTCCCTGCTGTCGATCCTCATCGGTCTCGTCGTCGGCAGCGTCATCATCGCCGCCGTCGGCTTCTCGAATCCGGAGCTCGGCGCGTCGAGCGTCTGGGACGGCTTCCGCCTCGTGTTCGCCGGCCTGTTCAGCACCGGCCGCACTGCCTCCGGCGTGCTCACCTGGGGCTTCAACTCCACGAATTTCGGCAACATGCTCTTCCGCGCCACGCCGCTCATCATGACGGGCCTGTCCGTCGCCGTGGCGTTCAAGACCGGCCTGTTCAACATCGGCGCGCCCGGCCAGTACCTCATGGGCACGCTCGTGTCGCTGTGCATTGCGCTCGGTATCCCGTCGAGCAGCGTTGCCCCGTGGCTGATCTGGATCCTCGCGTTTCTCGGCGGCATCGCCGCCGGTGCGCTCTGGGGCGCGATCCCCGGCGCGCTCAAGGCGTTTTTGAACATCAACGAGGTGCTCGCGAGCATCATGACCAACTGGCTGGCGGCAAACCTCGTGACCTGGATGTTCGACATCAGCAATTTCAAGAACCTGGTCGAGAACACCAAGTCCGGCTACATCTACAAGACGACCTATAACGACGTTGCCACGGCGAAGCTCGGCCTCGACAAGCTCTTCCCGAACTCGCAGGTTAACGCCGGTATCCTCTTGGCGATCCTCTTCGCCATCGGCATGTACATCCTCATGAACAAGACGGCGCTCGGTTACGAGCTCAAGGCCTGCGGCATGAACCGCCACAGCGCACGCTACGCCGGCATCCGCGACAAGCGCGACATTGTCCTGTCCATGGCCATCGCGGGCGGGCTCGCCGGCGGCGGCGCTGCGCTGTACTACCTGTCCGGCAACACAGAGTTTTTCTGGAGCACGTATCAGACGCTCCCGGCCGAGGGCTTCAACGGTATCCCGGTCGCCCTGCTCGCGGTCAACAACCCCATCGCCGTCATCTTTACGGCTATCTTCATGTCCGTGCTGGACATTGCGGGCCTGCAGCTGACCAACCTCACGGCTTACAATGAATACATCACGGACGTCATCATTGCGGCCATCGTGTATCTGAGCGCGTTCTCGCTCGTGATCCGCATGCTGCTCGACGGCCGGAAGAAAAAGCGCAAGTCCGGCGGCACGCCGGCGAACGATCAGCCCGCCGAGCCCGCGCACTCGCTTGGTGACCCGGACCTGCATCCGGACCCGGCCATCACAGACCCGGACGCGGATGCACCCGTCGCGGAAGGAGGCGAGCAGGCATGACCTTTCTTATTCAACAGACGCTGATCTATGCCGTTCCGCTCATGATCGTGGCGCTCGCCGGCGTGTTTGCCGAGCGCAGCGGCATCATCAACCTCGCACTCGAGGGCATCATGATCTTCGGCGCGTTCATCGGCGTGCTCTTCGTGCGCCAGATGCAGGGCGTGGATACCTTCATCGCCGCCAAAGCGGCCGGTGATTGGGGCACGCTGCAGTGCCTCGTGCTGCTGGCCATGCTCGTGTCGGCGGCCATGGGCGCGCTGTTCTCGCTGCTGCTGTCGTTCGCGTCGATCAACCTGCGCGCCGACCAGACCATCGGCGGCACGGCGCTCAACCTGCTGGCGCCCGCGCTGGTGCTGTTCTTCATCCGCATCATCGCCAACCAGAACACCCTCAACATGGCCAGCGGCGATTCGGCCAGCTGGTTCATGATCAAAAAGAGCACGCTCGGCATCGACAAGTCCGCCGACCTCGGCTTCTTCGGCGAGACATTTGTCAATAAGGTGTATCTGGCCACCTATGTGTGCATCCTGCTGTTCATCATTCTGTCGATCCTGCTGTACAAGACACGCTTTGGCCTGCGTCTGCGCGCGTGCGGCGAAAATCCGCAGGCGGCCGACTCGCTCGGTATCAACGTCTACAAGATGCGCTACGCCGGCACGACCATCTCCGGCGCGCTGGCCGGTATGGGCGGCTTCGTCTATGCGCTGACCACCGCCAACTGCTCGTCCAACGGCGACGTGGCAGGCTT
>OOCX01000286.1_pt1 | contig 45490 bp, 38 predicted proteins | sample 1671231 | NCBI WGS metagenome assembly OOCX01 (sample SAMN06348135, study PRJEB24527) | human gut metagenome | biome: human gut; feature: ankylosing spondylitis patient; material: feces | host: Homo sapiens | place: China | collected 2015-10 | reverse complement strand
GGCTTTGCCCAGATCCCGACGACGCTGCTGGCCGCGGTCGATTCGTCCGTCGGCGGCAAGACCGCCGTCGACCTGCCCACGGGCAAGAATCAGGCAGGCAGCTTCTATCAGCCCTGCATCGTGATCTGCGATCCCAACACGCTCGAAACGCTGCCCGAGGAGCAGTACCGCTGCGGCTGCGCCGAGATCATCAAGTATTCGATGCTCGGCAATGCGGCGTTCTTTGAAGAACTCTACAAAACGCCCGTGCGTGAGCAGTACGAGCATGTCATCGAGGTCTGCGTGCAGATGAAGCGCGACATCGTCGGCGCGGACGAGTACGACCTCGGCCGCCGCCGCACGCTGAACTTGGGCCACACGTTTGGTCACGCGGTGGAGCAGTGCAGCGATTTTTCTCTTCTGCACGGCGAGGCGGTCGCCATCGGCATGGCGACGGTTACGCGCGCGGCGGTCAAGCGCGGCATCTGCGGCGAAGAGACACTGACGCGCCTGCTCGACATTCTGCACCGCTACGGCCTTCCGACCGAGACGGGATATCCGCTCGACAAGCTCTATGAGGCCGAGCTCGTCGACAAGAAGATTTCCGGCGGCAAGATGCACCTCATCGTGCCGGAAAAGATCGGTCAGGTGCGCATGGAGACGATCCCCGTCGAAGCCCTGCGCGACTGGATGCAGGACGGTGGCATCCGATGAAGAGAACTATCATATCCGGCGCGCGCACGGGCCGCGTGCGCATTCCGGCGTCGAAATCGCAGGCGCACCGGCTGCTGATCTGCGCGGCGCTCGGCGAGGAGAAGACCGAGGTCGTCTGTGACGGCATTTCCGCCGATATCGCGGCCACGGCGAAGTGCCTGAGCGCGCTCGGAGCGAAAATTGAAGAAATGGAGACGGGCTTTCTCGTCTCTCCGATCAAAAAAGTGCCCGAGGGGCGCTGCGACCTCTACTGCGGCGAGAGCGGGTCGACGCTGCGCTTCCTGCTGCCCATCGTCGGCGCGCTCGGCGCGCAGGCGGTATTCCACCGCGAGGGGCGGCTGCCCCAGCGCCCGCTCGCCCCGCTGGATAGCGTTTTAAAAGAGCATGGTATGACGCTCCGCGAGGACGGCGACCTGCTGTATTGCAGTGGACAGCTGATCGGGGGAAACTATACGATCGCAGGCAATGTGTCCTCTCAATATATTTCGGGCCTTCTCATGGCGCTGCCGCTGCTGATCAGAGACAGCCTTCTTATGGTGTCCGGCCCGCTGGAATCCGCGGCTTACGTCGCCATGACGGAGGATGCACTTCAGCTTTCCAAGCTGACCATCCCCAAAATGGGGGCGATGTGGGCGATTCCCGGTCAGCAGAGATGTCATCTGCCGAAGCGCACGGTCGTCGAGGGCGACTGGTCGAACACGGCGTTCTTCCTCTGCATGGGTGCGCTGTCGAAAGAGGGCGTGACCGTCGAGGGGCTGAATTTGCACTCCTCGCAGGGCGACCGCGGCGTGCTGGACGTTTTGCGCCGGTTCGGCGCGGAGGTCACCGAGCACGGAGACGCCGTGACGGTCAGGCGCGGCACGCTGCATGGCGTGATGATCGACGCCGCGCCCATCCCCGACCTCATCCCCGTGCTGAGTGTCGTTGCGTCGGTCGCAGAGGGGGAGACGCGAGTCGAAAACGCCTACCGGCTGCGGCTCAAGGAGTCCGACCGCCTCAAGAGCACGGCGAATCTCCTGCGCGCGCTCGGCGGGCGAGTTGAAGAGAAGGAAGACGGCCTTGTCATCACGGGCGTTCCCGCGCTGCACGGCGGCGCGGTCGAAACGCAGAACGACCATCGCCTCGCGATGTCCGCCGCCACGGCGGCCTGCGCCGCGACGGGCGAGATCACAGTCGACAACGACGGCTGCGTGGCAAAGTCCTACCCCCGCTTCTGGGAGGACTTTGGCAGCTTGAAAGGAGAGGGCTTATGAGCAGCACCTACGGCGAAAATCTGCATCTGACCATCTTTGGCCAGTCGCATTCCCCTGCCATCGGCGTGACGGTCGAGGGCATCCCCGCGGGCGAGAAAGTTGATCTGGAAAAGCTCCAGCGCTTTTTAAGCCGCCGCGCGCCGGGCAAAAACGTCTGGTCGACGCCGCGCAAGGAGGCCGACGCGCCGGAGATCCTCTCCGGCCTTGTGAACGGCTATACCTGCGGCGCGCCGCTCACGGCCATCATCCGCAATACGAACACCCGCTCGCAGGATTACGCGAATCTTGCCGTCACGCCGCGCCCCGGTCACGCGGACTACACCGCCGAGGTCAAATACGGCGGCTATCAGGACCGCGCGGGCGGCGGACACTTTTCAGGCCGCTTGACCGCGCCGTTGTGCATCGCGGGCGGCATCTGCCTGCAAATTCTCGCGCGCGAGGGCATCACGGTCGTGAGCCGCATCGCCTCCATTGCGGGCATTTCTGACGAAGGAGAGCTGACAGGCTCGCTTGCAGGCAAGGAGTTCCCCGTCGTCAGCGATGCGCGCGGCGAGGAGATGCGCGCAGCCATCGCGGCGGCGCGCGAAGAGGGCGACAGCGTCGGCGGCATCATCGAATGCGCAGTTTTCGGCGCGCCTGCGGGCCTTGGCGACCCGATGTTCGGCGGCATGGAAAATCGCATCGCCTCGGCGGTTTTCGGCATTCCGGCGGTCAAGGGCATCGAGTTCGGCGCGGGCTTTGGCGTGGCGGGACTGCGCGGCAGTGAGGATAACGACACCTTTACGGTCGAAAACGGCAAAATCGTCACCGAGACGAACCACTGCGGCGGCATTCTCGGCGGCATCACGAACGGTATGCCCATCGTGTTCCGCGCGGCGTTCAAGCCGACGCCATCCATCGCGCGCGAGCAGCAGAGCGTCAATTTGCAGACGATGACGCCGGAGAAAATGGCCGTCACGGGCCGCCACGACCCGTGCATCGTGCTGCGCGCCGTGCCCTGTGTGGAGGCGGCGGCCGCCATCGCGGTCTATGATGCGTATCTATCGCGCAAAAAGGAAATGAGGTAAGGGAACATGGACTTAAACGACTATCGAAAAGAGATCGACAGCATCGACGATCAGCTCATCGCGCTCTTTGCCCAGCGCATGGAGACCGCTGAAAAGATCGCGGAATATAAAAAGGTCAACGGCCTGCGCGTGCTCGATGCGCGCCGCGAGAAGGAGAAAATGCGCGAGATTCTGGACAAAACGCCGGACGATCTGCGCGAATATGTCTCGTCGCTCTATTCCCTCATTTTCGAGCTGAGCCGCAGCCGCCAGAGCTGTCTTCTCGGCACGAAGGGTGATCTGCCCGCGAAAATTGCCGAGGCCATCGAAAAGACGCCGCAGCTCTTTCCCGAGGACGCCGCCGTCGCCTGTCAGGGCGTGGAGGGCGCGTATTCCGAGCAGGCGTGCGAAAGGCTCTTCAAGCGCCCGAGCACGTTCTTTTTCAGTTCCTTCGAGGCGGTGTTCTCCGCCATTGAAAAGGGCCTCTGCCGCTACGGCGTGCTGCCGCTGGAAAACAGCACGGCGGGCAGCGTGAACGCAGTCTACGACTTGATGACGCAACACAACTTCCGCATCGTGCGCTCCGTGCGCATCAAGGTTGACCATAATCTTCTCGCCAATCCCGGTGCGAAGCTCGAAAACATCCGCGAAATTTACTCGCACGAACAGGCCATCAGCCAGTGCGCACACTTTTTACAGGGGCTTCCCAATGTGAAGGTCATCCGCTGCGAAAATACCGCGGTGGCGGCGCGCATGGTGGCCGAGTCCGGCCGCGACGATGTGGCGGCGCTGTCGTCCCGCGCATGCAGAGAGCTCTACGGCCTTGACTGCCTCGCCGCCTCTGTGCAGGATCAGGGCAATAACTTCACGCGCTTCATCTGCATTGCGAAAAACCTCGAAATTTACCCCGGCGCAGACCGCACGAGCCTGATGATGGTGCTGCCGCACCACCCCGGTTCGCTCTACAAGGTGCTCTCGCGTTTCAACGCGCTCGGCGTCAACATGAACAAGCTCGAGAGCCGCCCGATGCCGGACCGCAACTTCGAGTTCATGTTTTACTTCGACCTTGAAACCTCGGTCTATGCCCCGCAGTTCACCCAGCTCATGAGCGAGCTGCCGGAGCTGTGCGAGGAGTTCACGTATCTTGGCTCTTACAGTGAGGTGGTTTGAATGAAGCGCTGCGGATTACTCGGTGAAAAGCTCGGCCACAGCTATTCGCCCGCTATCCACTCGGAGCTGGCGGACTATGAATACAGGCTCTATGAGGTCGCGCCCGAAAAGCTCGGAGAATTTCTGACAAGCGGCGGCTTTGACGGCATGAACGTCACCATTCCCTATAAAAAGGCCGTCATCCCGTACTGCGCAGAGCTCTCGCCCATTGCGCAAAAGCTCCAGAGCGTGAATGTGCTCGTGCGCCGCGAGGACGGCACACTGTACGGCGACAACGCCGATGCCTACGGCTTTGCCGGTATGGTCAGGGCGAGCGGCATTCAGATCGATGGCAAAAAGACGCTCGTGCTCGGCTCCGGCGGCGCCGCCTCGACGGTCTGTGCCGTGCTCGAGGAGATGGGCGCGCGCAGCGTGACCATCATCTCCCGCAAGGGCGAGGACAATTACAACAATCTGGACCGCCACGCAGATGCGGAGGTCATCGTGAACACCACGCCCGTCGGCATGTACCCGAACTGCGGTGTGTCGCCGATCGACTTATCGATCTTTCCGAAGCTCGAGGGCGTACTCGATATCGTCTACAATCCCGCGCGTACAGCGTTTGTCTTGCAGGCGGAAAAGCTCGGCATTCCTTATATGAGCGGGCTCTACATGCTCGTCGCGCAAGCTAAGCGCACGGCGGAGGTCTTTGAAAACCGCGACATCCCCGACAGCGAGACCGAGCGCATCTGGAAAAAGCTGAGCCTTGAGATGCAGAACATCGTGCTCGTCGGCATGCCCGGCAGCGGCAAAAGCACCGTTGCCGCGCGCCTTGCTGAGAAGCTTGACCGCATCGCGTTTGACAGCGACGCCGAGATCGAAGAGAAAAACGGTATGAGCTGTGCCCAGCTCATCGAAAAGCACGGCGAGGCGGAATTCCGAAAGCTCGAGAGCGGGGCCATCGCGGAGCTCGGCAAGCGTTCGGGCGCAGTCATCGCCACAGGCGGCGGCTGCGTGACGAGAGAGGAAAACTACGATCTTCTGCACCAGAACGGTATCATTTTCTGGTTGAAGCGTGATATCGACCAGCTGCCGCGCGAGGGGAGGCCTCTTTCGGCGGGCGACCTTGCGGCGATGTACGACAGGCGCAAGGCCTGCTACGAAAGATTTGCCGACCACATCGTCGACAACAACGGCACAGTGGAGGATACCGTGCAGGCAATTTTGGATTGCCTGAAATAAAGGACAAAACTGCCCGCCGCAATTTTGCGGCGGGCAGTTTTTGTGCGATGGCGGCAGCTACGGCAGGGGATGGCGAGATCGCTGCGCGAGCGCTTCGTCATAGCATCTCGCGCAGCGCCGCCAGTCGATCACCTGCACACGCAGGGCGAGGGACTCCTCGCTGCACGGCACCACCGGCGCGGTCAGGTCGAGCAGCACCGCGCCGAACGAGATGTCGGGGTCCTTCGTGCCGGTGAGCCGGAGTGAGCCGTCCGCCATCAGCGAGAGCAGGACGCGACCGCCGCAGCCGCGGCGCAGCGCATGTGTGAGCACATGCTCAAAGTCCTCCCGCTCGCCGAAATCGCGCAAAATCGCGGCCTCAAATGTATTCAAAACAGACCACCTCGCCATATGGTATGCAGAAAGTCCATCAGACAGCACAAAAAGCGGAAAGTCCTGCGACTTTCCGCTTTTCATTTCAATTTGGATTGACTTAGATGTGGACGACCTTCAGCTCACTCGCCTCGAAGAGACCGAGGCGCTTGCCGACGTTGACATATACCTGCGGGTCGCCGCTCGTGCAGATGACGAATTTGCCCTTTTTCTGCGGGTTGAGCGCGTTCTGCTCGGTGAGGTATGCCTTGACGGCGTTTGCCTGCTCGAGCGCGGGGTTGATGAGGTGCATTTCGGGATAGCACTCGTGGAAGTTCTCTTCCACGATGGGATAGTGCGTGCAGCCGAGGATCAGGTTTTCGACCTTTTCGCGCGCGAGAATGTTGTCGACCTGCGTACGGATCTCGGTGTTAATGTCGTGCTGGTTGAAGTCGCCGCGGTCAACGAGTGCCGCGAGCAGGGGAGAGCCCTTGCCGACGACCTTGCACTCGGGATCACCCTCATGGATGAGCTCGGCGTACTTGCCGGAGGCAACAGTGAACTCCGTCGCGATGAGGCCGACGCTTTTGAGATGCTCGCGCAGGACGTATTTGGCAGCTTCCTCCACGATGCTGACGATCTTGTAGTCGAAGCAGGGGCGCAGGCGGTCTGCCATGGTGGAGATGGTGTTGCAGGCGATGGCAGTGCACTTGACACCGTTGTCGCCGAGGAACTGGAGCATGTGACTGCTCAGCTCGAAGATCTGGTCAGAGGTTTTATTGCCGTAGGGGCAGTTGGCGCTGTCGCCAAAATAGATGATATCTTCGCCGGGGAGAATGCGCTGTAATTCGCGCACGACGGTGAGACCGCCGATGCCGCTGTCCATCACGCCGATGGGGTTGCCTGCGTTCAACATGGGTGAAAGCCTCCTTTTTTTGTCTATAAATATTTTACCACGCGCACACAAAAATGCAAGGGATAAATCATTTTTGCCGTTTATCACAAATCGGAGGAAAAGGATTGCAATTTTGCCCTCACCTGATAAAATAGTATCTGGTGAGAGTTGGGTATTTTACAGCCCGAAACCTGCGCCGCGCGGCGGCATAATACAGAAGAAGAGGTTTGAAACGCTTATGACGATTTTCAACTTGATCACCCTCTTTGGCGGTCTGGCGCTGTTTCTGTACGGCATGCGCCTGATGGGCGACGGACTGAAAAAAGGTTCGTCCGATGCCTTCAAGCGCGCGATGGAAAAGGTGACGAACAATCCGCTCGTCGGCTTTCTGCTGGGCCTTGTGGTCACGGCGGTCATCCAGAGCTCTACGGCGACGATCGTGCTGACGTCGGGCCTTGTCGGCGCGGGCGTGATGTCGCTGCACCAGTCGATCGGTGTCATTCTGGGCGCGAATGTCGGTACGACGATCACGGGCCAGATCATTCGCCTTCTCGACGTGAACGCATCGGAGACATCGCTGCTCAATTTCTTCAAGCCCTCGACGCTCGCGCCCCTTGCGGCGATCATCGGCATCCTCTTTCTAATGGCGGTCAAGACCCGCCAGTCCGATACCATCGGCTCGATCGCGATGGGCTTCGGCATCCTCTTCACCGGCCTTCTCAGCATGACCGCGGCGGTGAGCCCGCTGTCGGAATCCGAGACGTTTGCCAACATGTTCTACCAGCTCTCCGGTAAGCCGGTGCTCGGATTCCTGCTCGGCGCGGGCGTTGCGTTCCTGCTGCAGAGTTCGTCGGCGACCATCGGTATATTACAGGCCATTGCTACGACCGGCGCGCTGACATTTTCGTCCGTTTACGCCATCATCATCGGCGTCAACATCGGCGACTGTGTGACAACGGCCATCGTCTGCTCCATCGGCTCGAAGGCCGATGCCAAGCGCACGGGCGTGATCCATATCCTCTTCAACATCGCCGGTTCGATCCTCGTGATCGTGGGGCTGATGCTGCTGCACTCGTTCGGTGTGCTCGATGCCCTGTGGGACGAGGCGCTTTCCTCCGGCGGCATCGCGAATGTGCACACGGTGTTCCGTCTTGTTTCGGCCATCGTGCTGCTGCCGGTGTGCGGCCAGTTTGAAAAGCTCTCGCGCAAGCTCGTCAAGGATGATGTGCGCCTTGGTGAAAATGTCGACCACGAGCTTTCGCTGCTCGATGAAAAGTTCTTCACCTCTCCCGCCATCGCGCTCTCGGGCGCGGGTGAGGCCATCACCACCATGGCGCGCCTTGCGCGCACAGGCGTGATGAGCGCGATGGGCGTGCTCGAGCAGTACGACGCCCACACGATCGAGGTCATCAACGAGAACGAGGAGCACATCGACAAGCTCGCCGACCATGTGGACAACTACCTCATCCGCCTGTCGCCGCACATGCCGAGCGGACACGGAAGCGACATGCTCAACTACTATATCCAGTGCTTCGGCGAGTTTGAGCGTATCGGCGACCACGCCGTGAACCTGACGGAAAATGCGCAGGAGTTCCTTGACCGCAGCGCGAGCCTGTCGCCCACGGCACATCAGGAGCTCATGGTGCTGCGCGAGGTACTCGGCGAGATTTTAGATTACACCTACAAGGCCTTTGCCGCCACGGACTACGAGGCCGCGCGCCACATCGAGCCGGTCGAGGAGGTCGTGGACGACCTCGTCGCCACGCTGCGCGCCAATCACATCCGCCGCGTGCGCGACGGGCAGTGCACGGTGTACGCGGGCCTCACGTTTCTCGATATTCTCGTCAATGTGGAGCGCATCGCCGACCAGTGCTCGAATGTCGGCGTTTTCACGCTCTCGATGTTCGACGAGCACATCATGAACAACCACCACGACTATATTCAGGCGCTGCACCAGGGCAAAGACCCGGTCTTCAACCGCGCCTATCAGGAGGCGCACGACAAGTATTTCGGCGAGCTCAAGCGCATCGAGCGCAGCAAGTGAGCCGCGCCAGATATGCGCGCCCCTGATTTAATGGAAAATAACGATCAATGCGACTTTTGTGCGCCGCGGCTTGCGTTTGCCGCGGCGCTTTGCTATAATGCAGTGCATAATAGCAGCGTGATTCTCTGCAAAGGAGCATGAAAATATGAAAGCGATTCTTGATGAAATGCTCGCGGCCCTTTCGCGCGGCGAGCGTGTGGTGCTGAGCAGCATTCTGGCATCTTCGGGCTCTGTGCCGCGCGGCGCGGGCGCGAAGATGGCCGTCTTTGAAGATGGCCGCGTGCTCGGCACGATCGGTGGCGGCGCGGTGGAGCGGCTGAGCATCCAGCGCGCGCAGGACGCGCTCAAAAACGGCGGCAGCAACGAGCTCAAGTCCTACAACCTGCACCCGAGTGAAGTGGCCAGCACGGGCATGATCTGCGGCGGCGCGGTGACGGTCTACTTCCAGTTTTTCGCGCCCGAGCAGACTGCGGACGTCGCGGTGCTGAAGCGCTGGCGCGAAATGCTCGACAGGGACGTCGACCTATGGCTGCTGCTGTCTCTCGACGGCGACGGCGTGAACGAGTTCCATGTTGTCACGCGCGAGGAGATCCCGCAGGACAAGGCGGACTATTTCTCCGCCAAGGCCGTGTGGAAGAACGGCATTTATGTCGAGCCGCTGTGCCACGCGGGCAGCGTGTATATCTTCGGCGGCGGCCATGTGGGCCGCGCGCTCGTGCCGGTGCTGGCGACGGTGGGCTTCCGCGTGGTGATGTACGACAACCGCGAGGAGCTTGCGAAGAAAGAGCACTATCCCATGGCGAGCGAGGTCATCTTCGGCAGCTTTTCCGACATTTCCGGCAAGGTGGCGCTCACGGCGAACGACTATGCCGTCGTGATGACGCCGGGCCATCAGGCAGACTATGAGATCCTCTCCCAGGTGCTTAAGAGCAGCGCGACCTATATCGGCTGCATCGGCAGCCGCACGAAGGTCGCCAAGACGCGCGAGCGCCTCAAGGGCGACGGCTATACCGAAGAAGACATCGCGCGCGTCCACGCGCCCATCGGCCTTCCGATCCTGGCCGAGACGCCGGAGGAGATTGCCATCAGCATCGCGGCGGAGATGATCGAGCACCGCGCGCGCCTCGCCGGACAGCGGCACTGAGGGTGCGTATATGCAGATCGCACCGCTTTTGCACGTCGGCCGCGGCGTGACGGCCATCATCGGCGGCGGCGGAAAGACGACGCTGATGGAAACGCTCGCCGGGGAGCTTTCGAAAAAGGGAAAGGTCATTATCACGACCACGACGCACATCTGCCGCCCGGAGCAGTATGAAACGCTGCTGGACGCTAACGAGGCTGCCGTTTCGGCAGCAATGGAGCGGTCGAGCATCGTCTGTGTTGCCTCGCAGGCGGAGAGCGGCAAGCTCTGCGCGCCGCGGCTCTCAATGGGCACGTTGGCGCAGCTTGCGGATTTTGTGCTTGTCGAGGCGGACGGTGCCAAGCGCCTGCCGCTCAAGGCGCACGCTTCCCATGAGCCGGTGATCCCGGAGGAGGCGCAGCGTGTCATCATGGTCATCGGCATCGACGGCGTCGGCAAAACCATCCGCGAGACCTGCCACCGCAGCGCGCTCTACGCGCAGCTGGCGGGCGTGGATGAGGAGACGGTCGTCACGCCGCAGCTCGCCGCGCGCGTTGTCAACGCCGAGGGTTACGGCGACCGCGTTTATATCAACAAGGTGGAGTCTGCCGCCGATTATGAAGCGGCGCAGGCCATGGCAAATGAATTTTCCTGCCCGGTCATCGCGGGCAGTCTGCATCAGGGGGTATATGTATGCTTGCATTGATTCGCGGCGCAGGAGACATCGCGAGCGGCGCGGCCATGAGATTGTGGCGCTGCGGGATCGACGTGGTGATGACCGACCTCGCCCGCCCGATGGCCATCCGCCGCACGGTGGCGTTTTCCGATGCCATCGTCCACGGAGAGACAACGGTCGAGGGCCTGCGCGCCGTGCGCGCGGAGAATGCCGCGGAGGCGAAGAAGCTGCTGCGCGAGGGTGTGCTGCCTGTTTTAGCTGACCCTGAGTGCGCCTGCCGCGAGGAGCTCGCGCCGGACGCGCTCGTGGACGCGATTCTTGCCAAGCGCAATCTCGGCACGAAGATCACGGACGCGCCGATCGTCGTGGGCGTCGGTCCCGGCTTTACGGCGGGGGAGGACTGCCACGCGGTCGTCGAGACGATGCGCGGCCACACGCTCGGGCGCGTCATTTACTCCGGCAGTGCGCTGCCGAATACGAATATTCCCGGCCTCATCGGTGGCTTTGCGGGCGAGCGTGTGCTGCGCGCGCCGTGCGACGGCATTTTTACTGCCGTCCACCGCATCGGCGACACGGTCGAGGAGGGCGAGACCATCGGCTTTGTCGAGGGTCAGCCGATGAAGTGCACCATCAGCGGTGTGCTGCGCGGCGTGCTGGACGACGGTGTGCCCGTTAAGAAAGGGATGAAGTCCGGCGATGTCGACCCGCGCTGCAAGCCGGAATACTGCACGACGATCTCGGATAAGGCCCTCGCCGTCGGCGGGGGAGTGGTCGAAGCGGTGCTGTATTTGAACGCGAAACAACAGGGCAGACGTTGATATGCCCTGCACTGCGCGGGAGATGTCCCATTGGCATGGGACTGCGCGGGGCAAAGGGGGCCTTCTCTCACGTGAGAGAAGGCCCCCTTTGAATCCCCCAAGAGAACGGCAGGGGCGTTTCGATCTCGCCCCTGCACCCCTAACGACCAAAAGGGAGGGGCCTTGCCCCTCCCTTTTGGATTATCCACCCCGCTGTTGCTTCTGACGGCGCGGCATTGCTGCGCTCGCCGCTTAGGGGTACTGCTTTTTTAGACTTTTGCTGGGTCGGCACTGCTGTAGTCATTGCTGATGGGCTCATCGGAAATGATGTCGTGTGAAATGACTTGGTCTTCTGCGTCCAACAGGGCTTTTTTCAGGACTTCACGGGCAAGAATGCCTTTACCTTCGTCGTAAAGGTCGATGGCTTCGCTCATACTGCGTACCATCAAGTGGTATAGCGTTTTATAAGTCGTCATCTTATCACCTCTACACAATTATAGGTCAATATCACCCTATTATCAATAGGTCAATTTGCCATAATTTTGTTGGGGTGATTAGATGACTCGTATGAAAGAACTGCGCAAAAAGAAAGGCTTCTCACAGGTTAGAATGCAGATGCTGACGGGAATTGACCAGAGCGATTATTCAAAAATCGAGACCGGCAAACGAAATATGAGCTTTGAACAGTGCCGCCGCATCGCCCTTGCCTTGGAAACCAGCATGGACTATCTCGCCGGCTTGACCGACCAGGACACCCCCTATCCCAGAACAAAGAAAAACGACCGCTGACGCGGTCGTTTTTTCTATTAGAAGCGCGGCGAGCGAAGCAATGTCGCACCGTCAGAAGCGCGGGGAGGATAATCCAAAAGGGAGGGGCTGCGCCCCTCCCTTTTGGTCGTTAGGGGGTGCAGGGGGCGAAATCGAAACGCCTCCCCCTTTGCCCCGTGCAGCGCCACCGGCGCTGCCACCCCTCCTGCGCAGAGCACGGGATATTTTTCCTCGATTTTTCTAAAAAAGTGAAAGAAAACAAAAAATGACTGACCCTTGATCGCGATTACTGAACTACGATCAAGGGTCAGCCATGATGAATATTTGGATCTCTCATATTCTGTTTTCTTTCCTTCCTTTCTTCAATGATCTGGTGCCGAATATCGCTTACTCCGGTTTCCACTCCTGCTATCTCAAACACCGCGGTTGCGGCGGTTTTACCTGAATGACGGTACACATCAGAGAGTGCTGCGCGATGGATATGATCGGAACCATTTGGGATCGCCTTTGTGAAGATCACTTGTACATTGGTCTCACCCTTTCTGTGCTTAAAGAATAGCAAGAATGAGCACAAAAATCAAGCGGCGGAATGGATAAAGATGCGAGCGATATTTTGTGCGCAGGGCTGATTATTCGAAAATCGGCAGAAAATGCTTGCGGTTTATCCTGCGCTTTAGTATAATAAGGCTATTGGGCCGCCTGAAAAGGGCGGCTTTTTTCATTTTCGGAAGTACACGGCGTCCCACTCCTCGCCGTTGGGGACGAGCGGCGGCTCGATGACAAGGCCGCTTTTGCCGCCGCGCTTTCCCTCGACGAAGAGGAGCGAGGGCGCGGCGTCCGGCGATTTTGCGAGAAAGCGCAGGCGCTTGGGCTCGATGCCGTGACTCCGCATGGCGCAGAGCACGTCGGCGAGGCGCTCGGCGCGGTGAACGAGGGTGAAGCGCCCGCCATAGCGCAGCACACGCTGCGCCGCGGCGCAGACGTCGTCCAGCGTGCAGGCGGTTTCCTCGCGCGCGATTTGGCGCGCTTCGCCTTTGGCGCTCTCGCCGCTGCCGGCGGGAAAGTACGGCGGGTTCGAGATCACATAGTCGACGCTGCCGGCTTTCGGCAGGACGGAGACATCGCGAAGGTCGCCTTCGTGGAAAGCGGCTCTGTCCGCCCAGCCGTTTTCGGCGAACGTCTTTCGCGCAAGCGCTGCCGCGGGCGTGGAGAGCTCAACATTTTCGATAAAAAGCGATTCCTCGCGCGCGAGCAGGAGCGTTCCGAGAAGACCGATCCCGCTGCCGAGGTCGCAGACCGTGTCGCCGCGGGACGGGCGGGCAAAGTAGGCGAGGCAAAAGCTGTCCGTCCCCGGCGGGAAGAGGGCGGTGTCGTAATAAAAGCAGGGGCCGCGCGGCCAGAGCTCGTCGCGTTTTTCCATGTGATGACCCTTTCTGATGATAAAAATAAGGACGCGCTTTTGCGCGTCCTTATTTTTTAAGTACCCTTAGACCTTAGGCCTGGGAGATGGCGCCGTTGGGGCAGGTATCAGCGCAGGAGCCGCAATCCAGGCAGGCATTTGCGTCGATCTGATACTGGGAATCGCCCTGGGAAATAGCACCGACGGGGCAGGCGTCTGCGCAAGCACCGCAGCTGACGCAGGCAGAGCTAATCTGATAAGCCATAATTAGTACCTCCATAAGTTGATGTCGCTATTATAGCATGTCAAAGCGAAAATGCAAGAGTCAGAATGCAGGAAAATATTGAATTTTCTGTGTCATTTACGGTGTTTATTTTTGAATAAACCGGTCAAAAATGAAAGGACGAAAAGGAAGCGGAGGGTAGAGCGATGAATGACCGGAAATTCAGCCTGAAGGCTGAACATGTGCTGCGCTGTGCGCAGGCGGCGGCGGGCGAGCTGGGGCACGGCTATGTGGGCTGCGAGCACCTGCTGCTCGCGATGCTGCGCGAGGAGGACGACGCGGCCTGCCGCGCGCTGAATGCATCGGGCATCTACGAGTCGGCAGTGCGCGAGAGGATGATCGAAAAGCTGGGGCGCGGCACGGCGGAAAGATCGACCGTGCAGGGGCTCACCCCGCACGCGCGCTGCGCGGTCGAGCTGGCTGTGGGCGAGGCGCTGCGCGCGGGCAGCGGAGAGATCGAGGCGGGACACCTGCTGCTCGGTATCCTGCGCGACAGCGGCAATATGGCTGTGCGGCTGCTGCGATCGCTGGGTGTGGATACCAAAAAGCTGTACAGCGACACGCTGCGCGCGATGAGCCTGTCACCGCGCAGGCTCCCGCTGCCCGAGGTGCGCGCGAGCCGCAGCGAGGGCAAAAACGGCAAAACGCTTGCTGAGTTCACGCGCGATCTGACCGCGATGGCACGCGAGGGGCGGCTCGACCCCGTCATCGGGCGGGAAAAGGAGATCGCCCGTGCGCTGCGCATTCTGACGCGGCGGACAAAAAATAACCCCGTGCTCATCGGCGAGCCGGGCGTTGGCAAGACGGCCATCGCCGAAGGGCTTGCCGAAAAGATCGCCGCGGGCGACGTGCCGGAGGAGCTTTTGGACAAGCGCATCCTGCTGCTCGACCTCTCCGGCATGGTGGCGGGGACAAAGTACCGCGGCGAGTTTGAAGAGCGCATCCGCGCCGTGCTCGACGAGGTGCGGCGCGACGGCAACGTCATTTTGTTCATCGACGAAGTGCACACCATCGTCGGCGCGGGCAGCGCCGAGGGGGCGGTGGACGCGGCGAATATCTTAAAGCCCGCGCTCGGGCGCGGGGAGATCCGCGTCATCGGCGCGACGACGCTCGAGGAGTACCGAAAATTCATCGAAAAGGACGCCGCGCTCGAGCGGCGCTTCCAGAGCGTGCAGGTCGGCGAGCCGGACGAAGGAAAAGCGCTGCAGATCTTACAAGGCCTGCGGCCAAAGTACGAGGCGTATCACGGCCTTTCCATCGAGGACGAGGCCCTGCGCACGGCGGTGACGCTCTCAAAGCGGTATCTGCCCGACCGCTTTTTGCCGGATAAGGCTATCGACCTTATCGACGAGGCGGCGGCAAGCGTGAAACTGTCCGCGCGCAGCGCCTCGCCCGAACTGAAAGCGCTCGAAGAGAAGGCGAGCGCCGCCGCGCGGGACAAGGAGACTGCCATCCGCGCGCAGGACTATGAAAAGGCGGCGCGGCTGCGCGACGCGGAGGAGAGCTTCCGCGCGCAGGCGGCAGCTGAGCGGAAAAAACAGGCGCGCGAGGCGGAAAAGACCGCTGTGCGCGTGACGGCGGAGGACATCGCCGCCGTGGTGTCGAACTGGACGGGTATTCCGGTGACAAGGCTCAACGAGAGCGAAAGCGCGCGGCTTTTGACGCTTGAAGAAACGCTTCATGCGCGCGTTGTGGGGCAGGACGAGGCAGTGTGCGCTGTGGCGCGCGCCATCCGCCGCGGGCGCGTCGGCGTCAAGGACCCGCGGCGGCCTGTCGGGTCGTTCCTCTTCCTCGGTCCCACGGGCGTGGGCAAGACGGAGCTCAGTAAAGCGCTCGCCGAGGCGGTATTTGGCAGCGAGGACGCGATGATCCGCATCGACATGAGCGAGTATATGGAAAAACACACCGTCTCGCGCCTGATCGGCTCGCCGCCGGGCTACGTCGGCTACGATGAGGGCGGGCAGCTGACGGAAAAGGTGCGGCGCAAGCCGTACTCCGTCGTGCTCTTCGACGAGATCGAAAAGGCGCACGAGGACGTGTGGAATATCCTACTGCAAATTTTAGAGGACGGCGTCGTGACGGACGCGCAGGGGCGCAAGGTGGACTTTCGCAACACGGCGGTCATCATGACATCGAACATCGGGGCAAAGAGCATCACGGCGGCGGGCACGCCGCTCGGCTTTGCGCCGGAGGAGCAGAAAAGCGCCGATGCGCAGTTCGCTGCCGTGAAGGCGGCGGTGATCGCGGAGCTGCGGCGGACATTCCGGCCGGAATTTTTGAACCGCGTGGACGAGACGATCGTCTTCCGCCGCTTATCGCGCGAGGACTGCACCGAGATCGCGCGGCGGCTGCTTGCGCAGACCGTTTCCCGCGCCGCGGCGCTCGGCATCACGCTTGAGGCGGACGAGGGCTGCGCGGTCTCCCTCGCCGAGCGGGGCTACGACGTTTCCTACGGCGCGCGTCCCCTGCGGCGGCTCATCCGCAGCGAGGTGGAGGACGCGCTCGCGACTTGCCTTTTGGACGGCACGCTTGCAAGCGGCGACACGGCGGTTTTGGCGGCGGAAAACGGCACGCTCTGCGTGCGCCGGCGGGAGAAAGCGGCGGCCGCCGCCCTCGGCGACGTCGGTGCGCAGAAGGCGTGAAAAAAGGGACGCATCAGACAGAAGACCCGACCGATGGATGCTCATCGGTCGGGTTTTCATGCTTGTGCAAAGATTTTTTGCGGTCGAATGATGCGAGGCTTTTTTGCCCTTGAAGGGATGAAGCCGGCTTGGCAAACCGGAAGCTGTTAAAGAGGATGATTCCAATATTCTACAGCATTTCCGTTCACGTCATAAAAAGTAATGCTGCCCGCATTGATCGGCAGGACGATCGCAAAGGGCTGATCGCTGTCGATATCGATCGCTTGTTTGGCGTGGCCATCATCAATTTGAAGCTGCTGCACCTGCTGCTGATTCATGGAAATCAATGCGCGCTCATTAGCACCCTCTGTGGTGAACTCTGCAATTCCTTCCTGGATCTCCGAGAGTTTTCCGCCCGCGCGGAAGAAATATCCGAAGGAAAGTCCCGGGCGATTGACATAGACGGAAAAAGTGTGGTCGCTCATGTCCTGCGGATAAGAAATATATGCAGCCATCGTGTCAGAAACACTTCCATCGATCGCCCAGTCCTCCTTGATCTTCTGCGACGAACGAATGTCAGTCTCTAGATTCCCTGATGCTATGCCAATATCGCTGCTTACATAAAGAAAACCAACAAATAAGCTGCAAGCAAGAAGAATCCCTATCACAGTTTTAAGAACTATCTTTTTCATGGCTATCAAAACTCCTTAGTAGATTCCTGATTTTTTGCCCCGGATGCGCTCCTCCTCATTCAAAGCGCTCAACGGTCGTTGCGAGGTCGTAGCTTGCCTTGAGCGCCTTGAGCTTTGCCATCGGCTTGCCCACGGAGTGCTTGTCGAGCGCGGCGCGGTCGCGCCAGTGCTCCACGAGCAGCACGCAGTTTTCCTCGGCAAGAGGCCGGTAGTAGTCGTACTGCATGCAGCCCTCTTCCGCGAGGACGGCGGCACGCAGGCCGCTTCGCTCCATCTCCGATGCAAAGTCATTAGCCTTTTCGCCGCGATAGAGAACGTGAAGTAAAATGCCTTCCATAAAGTAAGGCTCCTTTCCTGCTTGTTCGTATTACGATACGTCGATCATTTCGAGGTATTTGTAGCCGTTTTCGGCAATGTGGTCCTTGCGGCCCTGCAAATTGTCGCCGAGCAGCAGGTCGAACGAGTGCGCCGTCGCCTCCGCGTCCTCGGGCATGACCTTGATGAGACGGCGTGTCTTGGGGTTCATGGTCGTGAGCCACATCATTTCGGGGTCATTCTCGCCGAGACCTTTCGAGCGGTCGACCTTGTAGCGCTTGCCCTCAAGGGTCTTGACGATGTCGTTTTTCTCCTTGTCCGTGTAGGCGAACCACGTCTTTTCGCCGCAGGTGATCTCAAAAAGCGGGGTCTCGGCGATGTAGACATAGCCCTCGCGAATCAGCGTCGGGCAGAGGCGGTAGATCATCGTCAGGATGAGCGTCCGGATTTGGAAGCCGTCGACATCGGCATCGGTGCAGAGGATGACCTTGTTCCAGCGAAGATTGTTGATATCAAAGGCGTTTAGATCCTTGACGAACTTGCCCGGCACCTCGACGCCGCAGCCGAGGACCTTCAAAAGGTCGGTGATGATCTCACTCTTGAAAATACGCGGATAGTCGGCCTTGAGACAGTTTAAGATCTTGCCGCGCACGGGCATGATGCCCTGAAACTCGCCGTCGCGCGAGAGCTTGACGCTGCCGAGGGCGCTGTCGCCCTCGACGATGTAGATCTCGCGGCGCGAGACGTCGCGCGTGCGGCAGTCGACAAACTTTTCGACGCGGTTTGAGATGTCGATGCTGCCGGAGAGCTTTTTCTTGATGTTCAGGCGCTGCTTTTCCGCGCTCTCGCGGCTTCTTTTGTTGATGAGCACCTGCTCGGCGATCTTGAGCGCGTCGACGCGGTTTTCGATGAAATAGGTTTCGAGGCGGGACTTCAAAAAGTCCGTCATCGCCTCCTGCACGAACTTGTTCGTGATGGCCTTTTTCGTCTGGTTCTCGTAGCTCGTCTGCGTGGAGAAGTTGTTCGAGACGAGAATGATGCAGTCTTCGATGTCTTGCCAGGCGATACGGGCTTCGCCCTTCTGGTATTTGTTGTTGTCCTTCAAATACTTGTCGATGGCGTAGACAAAGGCGGTCTTCGACGCCTTTTCGGGGCTGCCGCCGTGCTCGAGCCACGAGGAGTTGTGATAGTGCTCGATGCGCTGCACCTTGTTCGAGAAGCAGCACGCGCAGGAGAGCTTGACCTTGTATTCGGGCTTGTCCTCGCGGTCGCGGCCGCGGCGCTCCGTCTCCCAGAAGACGGGGGTGGTCAGGGCGTCTTCGCCCGCGATCTCGGCAACATAGTCAATGATGCCGTTTTCATAGACGAAGTCCTGCGTCTCAAAGTGGCCGGGGAGGACTTCGTTTTTGAAGCGGAACGTGATGCCCGCGTTGACGACGGCCTGACGGCGCAGCGTTTCGACATAGTAGTCGGCGGGAATGTCGATATCGGTAAACACGTCGAGGTCGGGCAGCCAGCGCGTGCGCGTGCCGGTTTTGCGGCCGCGGTCGGTCGGCTCGATCCTGAGCTCATCGCCCTTTTTGCCCACGGGCTCGCCGCGTTCAAAGTGCAGGGAGTATTTGTTCCCGTCGCGCCAGACGGTCACGTCCATATAGCGCGAGGAATACTGCGTCGCGCACGCGCCGAGGCCGTTGAGGCCGAGGGAGTATTCGTAGTTGTCGCCGTCCAAGTTGTTGTACTTGCCGCCGGCGTAGAGCTCGCAGTACACGAGCTCCCAGTTGAAGCGCTTTTCCTTGGGGTTATAGTCCACAGGGCAGCCGCGTCCCATGTCCTCTACTTCGATGCTGTGGTCTAAGTAGCGGGTGACGGTGATGAGCTTGCCGTGGCCCTCGCGCGCTTCGTCGATGGAGTTCGAAAGGATCTCGAACACGGCGTGCTCGCAGCCGTCCAGCCCGTCCGAGCCGAAGATGACGCCCGGGCGCTTGCGCACACGGTCCGCGCCCTTGAGGGACGAGATGCTCTCGTTGCCGTAATTCGTTTTTTTTGCTTCTGCCATTGGGGTTTCTCCATTTCGCCGAAATTTACGATTCTGATCTTCAAACACAAAACTTAGTGCATTATACGATTTTTTGACCACAATAGCAAGTGGCCGCGGCAGATTTTTGCCTTTGGCGGGAAAATGCAGAAATTCGCGGGAATTCCGGCACAGCTTTTGCCGAAGCGCGTCGAACATAACAAAGCGTCAACCGGCGGGAACGCACTGGAACAACAAAGTTATTCACAGTTTCCACAGAGTTTTCCACATCGTTATGTCAACAGAATAACCGCGGATAAACCATGAATGGACACGCTTCCGCCTCCTCAGCGCGGTGAAAGAGGGAGAAAGCAAATTTCGTCAATTTGCCCCCTTGACGAAATGGCGCGGACGTGTGCGAAAAAAGAGAGCGCCGCGGCGCTCCTTTTTTTCTCACAGCAGCATCAGGATAACGCCGTACACGACGCTTGCGAGCGTGCCGAACACGATGACCGGCCCTGCGACGACGAACATCTTTGACGCCATGCCGGTGATGAAGCCCTCTGGTTGTGTCAAGATAGACATACAGTTTTTTCGGAATTTTTTCAGCTGCCTCCAAAGTGGACCGCTTATTGTTTTAGCTTGCCGTTACAAATGCAAACCCGCTCGAAGTACGCATATCTATCTCAATCTCTCCTGAAGGGTACACACGAACCCGCTCTACAAAATTTCTAATTATTTCCGGATCATAATCTTTAAGCAGGATGATCTGATCGGCTGTTCTTTTTCCCGCCGCAAGATTACCTCGAGACTCATAGTGCTCTACCAGAAGCCGCTTGATCTCTTCAGCTCTACTTGAGAGTCTTGCCAGCTTCTCTGAATCTGTCTTCTGGATATCAGCAAATTTCTCTCTGCTTATGCGACCCGCTCGGTATTGCTCATATAGTTCAGCCTTTCTACTTTGGAGCCGTCTTGTCATATTGGTGTTAGCGACTTCTCCGAACACCCCTCCACGCGCTTTGCATCAATGAACATCGGAAGCAATGCAGGGTTTTGATCAGCCGATTTCGTGTCCTCGTCTACGGAAAGCCCGGAAAGATGCTTGTTCGAAACCAGCCTCGCGCACCATGATTGATCCTTGAAAGCATTGTGCTTTCAAGGATTTTTTCGTTTCTGCGATTCTTTGACCCTTATTTATACCCTTTACGGCTTGGTCACATTGTGGATGTATTGGTCCATTCTGTTTGCGCTTGCATGCTTCATGCTGCTTGTGGCATGGGCATATACATCAAGTGTGAATGCCGCCGTTTGGTGTCCAAGGTTTTCCTGTACAGTTTTGATGTCATCGCCGGACTTTAGTCTGTTAACGGCGTAGGTGTGGCGAAGATCATGGAACCTTGTCGCATCAAGGTGAAGGCGGCGCATAACTTTTTTGAATGCAAGATAGACCGTTTGATTGCAGAGGTAACGGCCTGTTTCTGTGGTGAATACAAGATTGTCTGAGTTCTCCCAGCCATCTTTCAACCGTGCTGCCCATCGCTGCTGCCGAATCTGCTGTTTTTTAAGTGCATCCATCACACCGTCTGCCGCTTCGATGAGGCGGGGACGGTCGTTTTTTAGACTGCTGAAGCAATACTCGCAAGTGCCTTTTTTCTTGCCGTGCTGTTTGTTTATCAGCAGTGTGTGTTTTTCAAAATTCACACAGTCCCAAGTTAAACCAAGCACTTCTCCTTGCCGCAGCCCCGTGAAAACGGTGACGAAGTACACCAGCTCGTAGGTATCTCCGCGAATCTCCTTAAGAAACGCGCATAATTCATCATCTTCCAGAGGCTTTATCTGTTTTTTTCCAATGCGCGGCAGCGTGACAGTTGCGAGAAGATTGTTACAGATAAAACCCGTTTTCTGAACTTGCTCCAGTGCGTGATGCAATACACCGTGTACATTTTTGCTGGTCTTGGGCGATAGCCCTTTTCTGTTTGCAGTTCGTTATACATTTGCTGGATCATGGCGCGGCAGTTAACTTTGAGAGGGGAACAACACCAATGTAAGAAATGATATTTAGCCGTACATGATCTTAATAATCTTGCGAGTGGCGGGCTTTACGTTGCCGATGTATTCTTCTATTGCAGGTCAAACCAGAAAGAGTAACACACAACATGTGATTCAGATGATGGAGACTAAGCTTAACAAGAGAGGGCCGGATCAGTTGATCCGGCCCTCTCTTTGAGTAAGGAAAAAGCGTATGAAAGTGAAAAGTCAGTTTTTGATGGCCTTGCCCTGTGCGACGAGTTCGTCGATGTACTCGTCGATGCGGCGCAGGCCCTCTTCCAGCTCGTGGGCGTGGGAGAGCGTGATGCGGAAGGTGTGAGGGATGTAGAAGCAGTCGCCGTGGCAGACAAGCACGCCCTTCTGGTCGAGCAGATCGTCGCAGAACTTTTCGGCGGGTACGTCGAGATCGTAGTGAACAAGATATGTTGTACCGTGCGCGTCGGCGTACTGGTGGAGATACGGATTTTTCTCGATCCACTTGTCGATGACGACCTTGTTGGCGTTCACGATCTTGCGGGAGCGCTCGAAGATCTTGTCGACGTGCTCAAGCGCGATGGCGAAGATCCATTCGTCAAACACGCCGCCGCAGATGGAATCGTAAGAGCGCCAGTTGAAGAGACGCTTGCGCGTTTCGGCATCGTGACAGACGATCCAGCCGACGCGGGTACCGGCCATGGAGTAAATCTTGGACGAGTTGGCCGTGACAATAGCCTTGTCGTAGAGGTCGGCAAACGAAGGCATATATTCTTCGTCCAGTCCGCGGTACATCTCATCGCAGATGATCCAGGCGTCCACACTCTTGGCGATCTCCACCAGCTCGTTCATCTCATCGAGCGTCATCACACTGCCGGTGGGATTGTTGGGATTGGTGAAAAGAATTGCCTTGGTGTTTTTGTCTGTCGCCGCGCGGACTTCGGACAGGTCGAGCTTGTAGCCGTCCTTGATCTTGAGGTCGACCTCGCGCAGTTCCGCACCGATGGAGCGGGGGATGGAGAAGAACTGCTGGTAGTTCGGCATGATGGAAATCACGTTGTCCGAGCTCTCAATGAGCGCGTAGCAGACGGTCGCGTTCGCGCCGGTGCCGCCGTGGCAGAGGATAACCTCGTCGGGCTCGACATTTTTGTAGAGCTTGGAGAGCGCTTTGCGCGTGCGGGGCGTGCCCTCGAAGCGGGGATAGCCGAGATTCATGTGCTTAAGTTCTTCAAAGAAGTTCTCCATGCTCTCGCCTGTGAGGTCGAAAAGCTCTTCGACCGTCATCGGCAGAACGCAGCTGCCGCCGAGGTAGTACTTGTTTTTCTCGCTGTCGCAGGCGGGATTTAGCCAGTTTTCCAGCGTAAAATCGTCAATTCTCATCGCAATTCTCCTTATAATTCGATGGTGTGCGCGGGATCATCGCCGGCCTCTTCCACGACCTTTTTTGCAACGGCGAGGTCGAGCAGCGCAAGCCCCGTCGCGTCGAAGACGGTGATCTCGTCGGCGCTCGTGCGACCCTTCTTCGCGCCGAGCAGCACCTCGCCGATCTGCCCAGAGATGTGCTCGCGCGTCATGTAGCCGCCCTTGACGGCAAGCTCGCATTCGCCTGCGTTCACGCACTGGTCGACATCGTCGACATAGACGCCCGCATCGCGCAGGATCGCGGGATCGACCTCTTCCTTGCCGGGCATGTCCGCACCGATGCAGCTGAGGTGTGTGCCGGGCTTGACCCAGTCGCGCGAGATGAGCGGCTTTGTCGCGCGGGTGATGGTGATGATGATATCCGCTTTGCCGACGCTTTCCGCAAGGTCAGAGACGGGGATAAACTGCACGTCGCTTGCGTCAAGGCCAAACATCTCCTGCATCCGCTGCGGGCAGGCGGCGGCGTAGGGCTTGGCGGCGTCAAGGTTCATCGGCTCAGCGCAGTAGACGGTCTTGATGTTTTTCATCGCGGTCAGCGCCGCGCCGATCATAAAGAGGGACTGACGCCCCGTGCCGAGCACAAGCAGTGTATCAGACTCCGGACGGGCCAGCGCGCGGGCGCTGACCGCTGCCGCCGCGCCGGTGCGCATCGAGGTGATGAACGAGGCGTCCATGATGCCCTTGGGAAGGCCGGTCGTGCCGTCCATTGCGACGAGAATGCCGCTGAACGGCGGGAGCCCGCGCTTTTCATTTTCGGGGAAGGTGGCGAGGAGCTTGGCTCCGTAGACCTCGCTGCCGCGGTCATAGCCGGAGCGAATATCCATCACCGCGCCGCGGTCCTCAAAATGGTGCGTGACGGTCGGTCAAACAACGGTCTTGCCCTCGGCCTTGGACTTGTAGACGCCCTCGACAACGTCGAGCACATCGGCCATTTTCAAGCGCTGCTCCAGCGCAGCGCGGTCAAAGTAACTGACTTTCATTATTGCTGTCTCCTGTTATAGTATTGGTTTAGAAATCACTGTTTTCGCCATCAGGCGAGCAGGTCGCGGATGACGCTGCGCAGGATATCGGGCATGGTCTCAAAGCTGTATGTCTTTTCAAGACGCTCGGTGTACTTGTGCGCATCGTAGCCGTAGGTGCCGATCATTGAGACGGGGATTTTGAGCTTTTTGAGCGCATCCAGCGGAAGCTGATACAGTGTTCCGAAGCCGGGCGTATTCTGCGAAACGGCGCTGAGTGCTTCGGGATCGTCGGGCGCTGCGGCGTAGCTCAGATCGGAGATACAGGGGAAGAAATTCCGCCGCTTCATCCGGTAACCGCTGCCTTCCTGATCCATGGCGCGTTCCACCGCGGAGAGGAGCCTGCGCTCCTTTTCGCTTGCTCCGGTCGCGTGGATGTGCGGATAGTACGGCGGCGTGAAGTAAACGATAATCACGGGATTCTGGTCGCTCCACAGGCCGTGGACGAATTCAACCAGCTTTGTCGTCCGCGCGCAGGTGTCGAGCGAGCTGTCGGCGAGCCATTCAGCGCATTTTTCCTGGATTAAGCGGTCAAGCGCCGTGCCCTGCTCGGCGCGCACGGCTTCGTAAAGCGCCTGATAGGGGAGTACTCTCGCCTTCCAGGGCAGCGGCTCAAAGGTGCGGCCGATGTGTGCGCAGAACGCCTTGTAGCGTTCATTGAGCGTGACAAGCGCGGCCTCAAAACACTCCTGCGCGGCCTTGGTCATGCGCGCAAGGATGGCATTCGGTTCGCTGTAATGCGTGACATAGTTGAAAAATACAATGCTCGATTTGGCAATCTGCGTGGAATACTCCGTCTTCTGGTCGCGCAGCTGGAGACTCACAGGGGGAAGCGTCGCTTCATCGCCCGTCACATCGCAGAACTCGGGGTTCATGTCGATCTTTTGCGTCAGCGTGGCGGCGAGCAGATTCGGATCGAGACCCTTGAAAGCCTCGCCCGCATGTGTCTCTTTGCCAACGACGTAGAATGTCGGCATGATCTTGCCAACGGTGCCGGTGTAAAGATAGCGGTTGGGGTCGCCCTCGTATTCCGCCGTCATGCAGTCAGTGTCCAGCAGAGCGAGAAAGTCAAGCCCCTCCTCGCGCTGCAGCCGCTCGAGCTCGGGGATGAGACGGAGCATTCCGCGGGAGTTGCATTCCTCGTCGCACACGGCACCGAAGAGGATATTGCCTTCAAGCTCGGACACCTGGCCGGCGAGCTCTTCGAGCAGCTCGATGAGCACGGCGTCGCCGGACTTCATGTCGAAAGCGCCGCGGCCAAAGAGGTAGTCGCCCGATTCAAGGTCGGCGCGGACATTTTCGGGAAGTTCCAGTGCGCGGAGCTTTTCACGCAGCAGATCGGGCTGGTTGGCATAAGGGGCAAGGGAGCCGTAGTCGGAGATGCCGACCGTATCAAAGTGGCCGATGGTCACAACGGTCTTGCTGCTGGGACGTTTTTCTCCGCGCATTAAGGCAAGGATACTGATGCGTCCCCATGGGTCGCCCTCGATCGGAAGGCGGCGCAGGTTTTCGGGATGCGCTTGAAAATAGGGGTTTTCCGCAAGCATTGCGTAGAGAATATCACCCATTTGGGCTTCGCCCGCTGTTTCGCTCACGCTGAAGCAGCTTGTCAGCTGACGGGTGATCTCTTCGATCCGTGCGCTGCGTCTTTCTTTGTTGTTCATAAAGGGCCTTTCCTAAAAATTGAGATTCTTAATCCTTCCTGCTTTCGGCAGCACCCATGACGCGGTTCTTCTCCGCGATCAGGTCGCTGTAGTGCTCGTTTGTGATTTCGTGCCAGAGCTCGGCGTTTTTAATGCCGCAGTCCTCGGGGACGAACACGGGATCGAGCCCGAGCTTCTTCTGCTTTTCAAAGTCTTTGAGCAAGGCTGCGATGGGCTTGACCAGGAACAGAAGGCCCAGCAGGTTGAACCATGCGATGAGACCGACGCCGACGTCGGCGATGTTCCAGACGAGTGCGGAGCTGTTGGCGCTGCCGTAGACGGTCATGATGACCTGGACGCCAACGACGATGGCGCAGATGATCTTGGCCTTCTTCTCATCGCCCGTCAGGAAGATGACGTTGGGCTTGGCATAGTAACCGAAAGAAAGGAGCGTGGTGAACGCAAAGAACAGAACGGCGATGGCGATGAAGGCAGAGCCAAGGCCGGGGAAGACTGTGTCGATCGCCGCCTGAGTGTAGCCGGTGCCGGCTTCAATGCCGGGGAGGGCTTCCACAAGCGCGTTGCCGGCGCCGTCAACGATATTGTAGCAGCCGGTGCAGAGGATCATCAGACCGGTGGCGGTGCAGACGACGAGCGTGTCGATATAAACGGAGAACGCCTGAGCGAGACCCTGCTTGACGGGGTGGGAGACCTCAGCTGCGGAGGAAGCCTGTGCACCGGAGCCCTGACCGGCTTCGGACGAGTAGACGCCGCGCTTGACGCCCCACATAATGGTCGAGCCGAAGATCGCGCCAAACGCCGCTTCCTTGTTAAACGCGCAGCGGAAGATGAGACCGAACATGGCGGGAACTCTTGTGATGTTTGCGCCCAGAATGACGATCATCAGGACGATGTACACGCCGGCCATGAACGGAACGACGTAGCTGGCGAACGAGCCGATACGCTTGGCACCGCCGGCGACGATGGCGGCGAAGAGGATCGCGACGATGATGCCGGTGACCAGTGGCGGAACGTTGAAAGCGTTGCGCATGGAGTCGGCGATGTTATAGGACTGGACGGTCGGGCCGGTCAGACCAAAAGCCACCACTGCGGCGAGAGCGTATAAAATGGCGAGCGGTTTGCAGCGCAGGCCGCGCGCGATGTACTGCGCAGGGCCGCCGCAATATTCACCGTTATCTTCGGTTTTCCAGATCTGGCCGGCAGTGGACTCAGCAAAGGCACTCGCCGCGCCCAGCAGAGCGTAGATCCACATCCAGAACAGCGCACCGGGGCCACCGTAGAAGATCGCGGTGGCAACGCCTGCAATATTGCCGACGCCGACGCGGCCACCGAGCGCCATGGCGAAGCCCTGGAACGAAGAAATGCCGTTTTCAGACGAGTTGCCCTTCGTCAGGTAGTGAACCATGCTTTTGAATAAACGAATCTGCGGAAATTTCAAAACGACAGAGTAAATGATCGCAACGCCGAGGCACAGCACGATCATAATTGGTCCCCATAGATAACCGTTGAGCGTGTTGACGAGTGTGTTGATAAAATTTGACATGGAATTTCTCCTCAAATTATATAGTTGAAAGTGCTATAGAAATTCTGTGTTTATGCTCTGACTTTGTATAGGCTGCCTATGGCTTATTTTTAACTGTTTTTTTACAACAAAGCAAGCAAAAAAAATTGTTTTTTCACACACGAAAAAACTCACATCGCGTTACGAATTAACAAATAAAAAATCTTGTATTTTTGTAAATAGTGCTGATATAATAAAAGAAAATTCTCAATAGTTGCCGAGGATTGCTTTTTGAATGAGGGATGACGGTTTTTTATGCATGACCTCACTTTTGCGATTGACTGTAAAAAAACATAATATAAGTTGGAACAGATTGTTGTTTTTTACAAATGATGAAGTGCTTTTATGTCGATATCCCTAAATGAACTGCTGCACTACGACTATTTTAAGAGTCTTGAACTGATCGCAGGGGCAGGGGGGTGCTCCCGGCAGGTCCTTGGGTGCAGCATTCTGGACTACGAGATGGACCGTAGCTTGAATCAGAAATATGCCAACTTGAACTTTTTGCCAGAGCGGATGGTTGTGTCATCGCTGCTGTTCGCCAAGAATGCACCGTTTATGATCCGCGATGCGGTAAAATATCTGATTTCCAAGGACGCAAGCGCGCTGGTCATCAAAAATGTGTTCTGCCTGCCGATCCACGAGTCCATTCTCCGTTATGCGGATTCCAAGAATTTTCCGATTTTCCTGATGGATGATACACATATGTTTTTCGAGGATTTCATTATGCAGGTCGGCCGATGTGTCGAGATCGCGGAAAGTACGGAAATGGCCTCGCGGGAGATCAACGCGCTTTTGTATCAAAATTTAAACACTGGTGAGAAAAAAGCGCGTATCCACAGAATTTTTCCGATTTTCTATGACCAGTATGCGATCGCTCGCTTTGACACCGAGCATTCCACTGTTATCTGGATCTCACCGACTATGTGACCTATAAGGTCACGGACGAAGAACTGTCCGCCTACGGGCTGGACGATCCCGAGCTGAGCGTCAGCGTGGATTACACGGACGACGGAACCTCCGACACCTTTGTGCTGCACATCAGCAGAGATCCCGCGGAGAAGAAATCCGCCGCGGACGCGGAGGATGAGGAAGCCTCGGACATTACCGCCTATGCGCGTGTGGGCGATTCCAAAATCATTTACCAGATCTCCGGCAGCAGCTATCGCTCGCTCATGGCTGCCGGCTACAATGACCTGCGGCATCAGGAGATATTCTCCGGCGACTTTGATGATGTGACCAGCATTGACATCACGCTGGACGGCGAGACCTATACGCTCACCTCTCAGAAGGACGGCAAGGAGCGGACATGGCTCTGCGAGGAAGCGGAAATCGAGATCGGTGATTTACAGGACGCACTGGAGGCGCTGACCGCGGAGGAGTTTACCTCTGAAAAGGCCGCCGGCCAACAGGAGATCAGCCTGACGCTGCACTTGGATCATGAGGACGAACCGGAACTCACGATCACGCTGTACCGCTGCGACGGCAGCAAATGTCTGGCCGTCGTTGACGGAAAGAGCGTCGCCTATGTCCCGCGCGGCGAGATGGTGACACTGGCGGAAGCCGTCCGTGTCATTGCCCTGAACTGAATCATAAAACAAAGCAGCACAAGCTCGCCTGAGTAGATCGGGCGGGCTTGTGTTGCATCTGCAAGACGCCCAACGAGGCCCGCTGCGTTCCCGGAACGCCGGAGGCACTGAGGGCGGATGGGGGCTGATCGTTCATCGTCTTCAAAATAGTGTAGGAAATATTGCGGATCTTTCAGCATGTAATTCGTCGCAGGAGGTTTATGTTGTTCTAAAGGCTGGGTTCTTTGCAAAAAATAGTAATTCGTGTGGGAAAGCGTAAAATCCCTTTTACTCTTGGACATTTCATGCTATACTGTGAACAATAGAAGAGGCATTGAGTAGAGGTATTTTAATATGGACTTGTTTATTCCAAAAGAAACGCTGGACTTACTGTCTTATCGTTCAACGCTTGGGCAAAGCCTGAAACAAATTTCTCTGAGCGCAACACCAATCAACTTGATTCTCGATGATATCGCGAAATACAGAGCAGGATACATTGATACGCTCGTTCAGGAGAATTTGATAGGTTCTCGCTTCAAAAGCGATGACTCCATCATGCGAAAATATGAAAAGACGCTCGCCAACCACGGCGGCTTTAAGCAGTGCTTTAATGATGTGCTTGGTTTTCGGCTTCGCTTTGATGAGTATCCAGTTAGCTTCCCAGACTATTTCAGAGTTGTTGATTTGCGGAATGGGAAACAGGTGGATGATGGTTATCGTGCGATCCATCTTTATTACCAGCGGGATAATTTGGCATACCCGATAGAAGTGCAGCTATGGTGTGGCAAAGATTATTACTTCAACCTCTGGAGCCACCAGTATGTCTACAAGTACAAAAGCCCGGAAATCGGAAAAAAGCTTTATCAGGAGTATATTGCCGGTTTGATCAAAACTGAGCAGGACTTCCAAAAGAGATTGGAGGCGTGTGACAATGGGCGATAAAAAGATATACATCGTTGCAAAAATCTTTGATCAGCAGGGCTGCCTTGCCTACCTTTGCAAGACGCCCAACGAGGCCCGCTGCCTTCCCGGAACGCTGGAAGCGCTGAGGGCGGATGGGGTGCAGATCGTTATTCTGGATTCTCCCGAAATCTATTCTGAGTACGCGCCATACACCTACATCGAGGATATGAAAGAGTTCATTGATAAGGTTGCGCAAATGAACCGAGTCGCGTGACCCGCAAGGCGTGCAGACTACTATTTGACTACTATCGCGAAAAACCTCAGAAGTCTTGCCCTGCAAGGCTTCTGAGGTTTTTCTTCAAAATGCCGAAAATTTGTGCGATACCAATCAAACCGTTGCACTGCAAGGCTTTCCGGTTTGACGGCCTGATAACTCCGACTCTGAAGGCCGCTGGTTCAAATCCTGTCGGGCGTACCAAAAAAGCCACCTTAAACGACAAGTTTAAGGTGGCTTTTTGCTGAAAAGATATTTTCAAAGCGGTACTACTTTCTGCATAGAATGCTGAGAACAATACGATTGGTGTAGTATAAGGTGTGGCGACAAATGATCGATCCCCCGGCTGAGCCGGGGGATCGATTGGATCTGGTCTTGCAGATCCCGGGCCTTAAAGAGAACGTATGGAAAAAAGTAATCAGTGTTAAGCGGCGGTGTGCTTCTCGCTGTACTCGTCGTGGATCATGCCTTCGCTTCTTGCGACGGCGATAGTGCTGACAACGTCACCGGTGCAGTTGATGGTGGTGTGCGCGATGTCGATGATTTTATAGATGCCAGCAATCATACCCATGATGTCGACGGGGAGACCCATGGTGGTGAGCAGCATGATGGTCATTACGATACCGCCGCCCGGGATGCCGGGAGAGCCGACGGAGATAAGCGTCGCGAGAATGACGATGGTGATCTCCTGCGTGAGCGTCAGGGGCACGCCGTAGATCTGAGCCGCGAAGACGACAGCCGCGGAGTAGTATGCGCCGCCGGCGTTCATGTTGATGGTTGCACCAAGGGGAAGAGAGAAGCCGTAGAGCTCTTCTTCGACCTTGAAGTCATCGCGCGTGATGCGCATGGTGACGGGCAGAGAGCCGGAGGAGCTGGTGGTCGCCGCGGTCATGGCCCACAGAGGCAGGATCTTGCGCATAAAATACGGGAACTTGACCTTGCCCATGAACTTTAGTATCAGGAAGTACATGACAAAGACGATGACGGCGCAGTTGAGATAGTCGCAGAGGATGAACTTGCCAAGGGGCCCAAAGATCTTTGTGCCGTACTGGCCAATCGCACAGGCCATCAAGGCGCAGACGCCGAACGGGGAGGTCTCCATGATGATGGCGGTCATTTTGTACATGATATCCGTGGTCTGAACGATGAAATCCTTGACGACAGAGACTTTGGTGCCCAGCATGACCATAGCGCAGCCGAAGATCGCACAGAAGATGATGATGCCCATCATGTTGGTGTTGGCCATTGCATTGATGATGTTATCCGGAACCATGGCCAGCAGCGTGTCGGAAACGCTGTTCATTGCGGTGGCTTCATAGGAGCCGATTGCGGAGGAATCGATCTGGAAACCGACACCGGGATTGATCAGGTGTGCAATGCCAAGGCCGATGAAACCAGCCAGCAGTGTGGTGACGACGTACATGCCAAGGATCTTCGCGCCCACGCGCTTGAGTTTATTGACGTCCGTGAGGTTGGTAATGCCGCTGATGATGGAGAAGAATACCAGGGGAACCGTCAGCATCTTGATGAGCTTGAGGAAGATATCGCCGATGATCTTAATGACAAGGATCTTTTCGCCGAAGATAACGCCGAGCAAAATACCTAAGCCGAAGCCGATAAACACTCGCGTGGATAAGCTTAGCTTTTTCACAATGTTTCCCTCCTGTTGTGATGTCTGATTAGAATTCAAGGTCGCGGTAAACGACCTGTCCGTCCTTGATCGTATTGCAATTATCATAAACACCTGCGGCTATCTGTGACGCATCCAGAGCTGGTAGCGCTGTGAGAAGAAACAATGAATGGGAGGCATCTGTCAGCAACCGAAGCAGAAGAGGACATAATTGTCCGTACTGTGCAGATCGTTCTAAAAGACTGAGGAGCATCGCGGCGCAGCGCCCTGATCTGCTGAAGGAATGGGATTATGAGAAGAACGCGAAGCCGCCGCAGGAGGTTACTGCGCGCTCGAATAAAAAGTGTGGTGGAAGTGCAGTACATGCGGTCACGAGTGGCAGATTTCTCCTGACGGCAGGTGCGGCGTAATCGGTTGCCTCTCCTGCGCAAAAAAGCAACGCCGAACCGCACCCGATGACGCGCACAAGATGTAAATCATTTCGCCCGGTCTGCGGGACTTTTGCCGCATGCAGCGTGTGCTGCCGCGCTTTTCTCATTGACAATTCGACGGGAAATGCTATAATCTGCTATGTCTGAAAAAATGTAAAATTGTATCGCAGAGGTGCCGCCGCGAGGCGGAGAATAGAGAATCCGGTGCGAATCCGGAACGATGCAGTCACTGTGTACGGGAACGGCCTGCGTAGCCACTGGGAAACTGGGAAGGGCAGCGCCGCGATGAACGAAGTCAGGAGACCTGCCTCTGCGAGAAATCTCAAGCCCGCTGCACACAGGCTGATATTTCTGCGAGTTTACCCGCGGCGCGATTTTTTCGCGGCGCGGTGTTGCTGGTTGGAATCATGAGAGCGGCTGTGGGTCACCATGGCCGCTTTTATATTTCTTTCAGAACGATTTTTGAAGAAGAAGGTAAAGAGAAACATGAAAAAAGCACTTGCAATCCTGCTTACAGCCGTAATGCTGCTGGGCGTGCTGACCGCCTGCGGCAGCAAGAAGGACGACGCTGCCGACGACACGCAGAACACGGAGGACACCGACAGGGCCGCGGCCGACAATGTCGCCGCGCTCATTGACGCGATCTATGTTCAGGAGCGCACCGATGAGACTGACGCGCAGTGCGAGGCCGCCAAGGCTGCCTGGGATGCGCTGACCGACGAGCAGAAGGCCATGGTCGAGGGTGAGGAAGCGAGCCCTGAGTACTTCGGCCTTGACACGGGCGATGCGTCCAAGGACGATCCCCGCAACCAGGACGAGATCGGCGAGAACGAGCTTCTGGTCGTTTCCTTCGGCACGTCCTACAACGACAGCCGCGTCAACGATATCAAGAGCATCGAGGACGCCCTGCAGGAGGCCTATCCCGACTGGTCCGTCCGTCGCGCCTTCACGGCTCAGATCATCATCAACCACATTCAGGCCCGCGACGGCGAGAAGATCGACAACATGACCCAGGCGCTCGACCGCGCTGTGGCCAACGGCGTCAAGAACCTCGTCGTGCAGCCGACGCACCTGATGCACGGTGCGGAGTATGACGAAATGTGCGCCGCCATCGACGAGTATCGCGATCAGTTCGAGTCCGTCTCCATCGCGGAGCCCCTGCTCGGCGAGGTCGGCAGCGACGCGACCGTCATCAACGCCGACAAGGAAGTTGTCGCCAAGGCCATCACCGCCGCCGCGGTCGAGGCAAGCGGCTTTGACTCTCTCGAGGCTGCCAAGGAAGCTGGCGCCGCGTTCGTCTTCATGGGCCACGGCACCGCACACGTCGCCAAGGTCAGCTACAGCCAGATGAGCGCCCAGATGCAGAACCTTGGCTATGAGAACGTCTTCATCGGCACGGTTGAGGGCGAGCCGGAGGAGACCTCCTGCGAGTCCGTCATCGAGGCCGTCAAGGCTGCGGGCTACACCAACGTCATCCTGCGCCCGCTGATGGTCGTTGCCGGTGACCACGCCAACAACGACATGGCCGGCAGCGACGACGATTCCTGGAAGACTATGTTCGAGGCTACCGACTTCACCGTCGACTGCCAGATCGCGGGCCTCGGCGAGATCGCCGATGTGCAGGCGCTCTACATCGCCCACACCCAGGCCGCCATTGACGCCCTGAACGCGTAAATAGACCCAAAGGGCTCCGAAGCGATTGTGCACCGCTTCGGAGCCTTTTCCGGATGGAGGTATTTCCCAATGAAAAGAACACTGACACTGATGCTGACCGCCCTGGTGCTCTGCACGCTGCTTTTCGGCTGCGGGCAGAAGAATGAGGACGGCAATCCGCAGGACAACAACACTGAGTCCGCGCTCGCCGACGGCGTTTACACCGCGGACTTCAATACCGACAGCAGCATGTTCCACGTGAACGAGGCATGCGAGGGCAAGGGTACGCTGACGGTCGAAAACGGCCAGATGACGATCCACATCAGCCTGCCGTCCAAGAGCATTCTGAACCTCTTCTGCGGCACGGCGGAGGACGCGCAGAAGGACGGCGTGTCGCTTTTGCAGCCCACGACCGACACCGTCACCTATTCCGACGGCCTGAGCGAGGAGGTCAATGGCTTTGATATCCCCGTGCCCGCGCTGGACGAGGAGTTCGACGTCGCCATCATCGGCACGAAGGGCAAGTGGTATGACCACAAGGTCTCCGTGACGAACCCCGTTTTGAAGGAAGACGACGCCGCCGCGCCCGCCGAGACGCTGGCCGACGGCACCTACACGATCGCCGTGACGCTCGAGGGCGGCAGCGGCAAGGCGAACATCCAGTCGCCCTGTACGCTGACGGTCGCGGACGGCAAAATGACCGCCACCATCGTCTGGAGCAGCAGCCACTATGACTATATGCTCGTGGACGGCGAGCGCTGCGACGTGCTCTCGACCGAAAACGGCTCGACGTTTGAGATCCCCGTCGCCGCGCTGGATACGCCGCTTGCTGTGGTCGGCGACACCACCGCCATGAGCACGCCGCACGAGATCGACTACACGCTGACGTTCGACGCCTCAAGCGCTGAGGTGAACGGATGAGACGCCTGCCGCGCGCGCTTTTGACGCTGCTGGCCGTGCTGACGCTCTGCGCCTGCGGGGACAAAGCGCAGGACGGCGCGAACGGCGAAGACGCGGCGGTCGCGTGGGATACTCTGTCGTTTGATAAGACCATGCCGCTTGACTATGCCACGCAGTTTTCGGTTTCCTACGCGGGCGACGACTACAAGCACATCACCATCGGGCAGGATCAGAAATTCCTGCTTGTGGCGGAGGGCGCGGCTGTGCCCAGTGGCGTGCCGGAGGGCGTGACGATCTTGCAGCAGCCGCTCGATGAAATTTATCTGGTCGCCAGCGCGGCGATGGACAGCTTTGCCCAGCTGGACGCGGTCGACAGCATCCGCTTCAGCGGACGCAAGGAGTCGGACTGGTATATCGAGCAGGCGAAGGAGGCCATGAGCGCGGGTGACATGCTTTACGCGGGCAAATACTCCGAGCCAGATTACGAGCTTATCTTGTCGCAGGGCTGCGATCTAGTGCTTGAAAACACGATGATCTACCACTCGCCCGAGGTCATCGAGCAGTTTGAAACGCTGGGCATCCCCGTGCTCGTGGAAATGTCCAGCTACGAGAGCGAGCCGTTTGGCCGCATGGAGTGGGTCAAGCTCTACGGTGCGCTCATCGGCAAGGAGAACGAGGCCGCGGCGCTGTTTGAGGAGAAAATGGACAGCGTTTCAGGCATTCTGGGCGCTGCGCCCATGGGAAAGACAGTCACATTCTTCTATGTGACGAGCAACGGCGCGGTCAATGTGCGAAAGTCGACGGACTATGTCGCTAAATCCATCGCCATGGCGGGCGGGGAATACGTCTCCTTTGACAATACGGAAGAGGAGAACGCCCAGTCCACCGTCACCATCCAGATGGAGGCATTTTACAGCGGCGCGCACGACGCGGATGTGCTCATCTACAACAGCATCATCGACGGTGGGCTTACGACGATCGACGAGCTTTTAGCACTCGAACTGCTGCTTGGCGACTTTAAGGCCGTGCAGAACGGGAACGTCTGGTGCCTGACGAAGGACTTTTATCAGGAATCGCTCGAATTGAGCGACCTCGTCGTGGATCTCCACACCGTTTTGAGCGGGGCGGATACGCCGCTCCGGTTTTTGACAAAGCTGCAATAATTTTTGACTGGAAAGTTGAAACAGACAGGAGGGACGGGCATGGAGCAGAAGCGGAAAACACGGATGTGGTGCGGCTTTTTGCTGCTGCTCGTCCTTTTGGCTGTTTTTTTGATCTGGAATTTATTCGCGGGCAGCGTGCAGCTCTCCGCATCTCAGATAGGACAAATTCTGCTCGGCGGCGGGGATGACCTGACGCAGCAGCGGATCATTATGCAAATCAGATTGCCGCGCATGGCGTCGGCGCTCATTTTAGGCGGTGCGCTGTCCGTGTCGGGGTATCTTCTGCAAACATTTTTCCACAATCCCATCGCGGGGCCGTTCGTGCTGGGCATTTCGTCGGGCGCGAAGCTCGCGGTGTCGATCGCGATGATCGTTTTCCTCAGCCGCGGCGTCAGATCATCGTCAGCGCTGCTGATCAGCGCGGCGTTCATCGGCGCGATGCTCTCGATGGGCCTCATCCTGCTCATTTCGCAGCGGGTCAATCAGATGAGCCTTCTCGTCGTCTGCGGCGTGATGATCGGCTACATCTGCTCAGCGCTGACGGATTTTTTAGTCACGTTCGCGGATGATTCAAACATTGTGAACCTGCACAACTGGTCGAACGGCTCGTTTTCCGGCATGAAGTGGGAAAACGTGACGACGATGGCGTGGGTGTGCGGGATCGCGCTGATTTTGACATTTTTCCTCTCCAAGCCGATCCGCGCCTATCAGCTCGGCGAGGTCTACGCGCGCAACATGGGCGTGCCGATCAAGGCGTTCCGCGCGGCGCTCATCCTGCTCTCCAGCGTGTTATCTGCCTGCGTGACAGCCTTCGCGGGCCCCATTTCGTTTGTCGGCATCGCGCTGCCGCACCTGATGAAGGCACTCTTCAAAACGGCGGAGCCGCTTTTGCTGATCCCGGCGAGCTTCCTCGGCGGGGGCATCTTCTGCCTTGCGTGTGATCTCATCGCGCGCACGGCCTTTGCGCCCACGGAAGTCAGCATCAGCTCGGTCACGGCGGTGTTCGGCGCGCCAGTCGTCATCTACATGATGGTGCGCAGAAAGGCGGGGCGGGAATGAGCGGCTATTTGGAGACAAAGAATTTATCCGTCGGCTACCACGGCAAGCCCCTCATCGAGGATGTGTCCCTCTGCGTGCAGAGGGGAAAGATCGTTACGCTGATCGGGCCGAACGGCTCGGGCAAGTCGACGATCCTGAAAACCGTCATCGGTCAGCTGCCGGAGCTTTCCGGCACAGTGTATCTGGATGGCGAGACGATGCGCTCGCGCAGCCGCAACGACGTCGCGCGGCGCATGGCGATCTTGATGACCGCGCGCGTCGAACCGGAGCTCATGACCTGCCGCGATGTGGTCAGCTCGGGCCGCTATCCCTACACGGGAAGGCTCGGCGTCCTGCGGGACGAAGATAAGAAGATCGTCGAGCAGTCACTTTCTCAGGTGGACGCGCTCGCGTTCGCCGACGCGCCGTTTTCCGCCGTCAGCGACGGCCAGCGGCAGCGCATTCTGCTCGCAAGGGCCCTGTGCCAGCAGCCGCAGCTTATCGTGCTCGACGAGCCGACAAGCTATCTTGACATTCGCTACAAGCTCGAACTGCTCTCCGTCCTCAAGCGCATGGTGCGCGAAAACGACCTCGCCGTGCTGCTGTCGCTCCACGAGCTCGATCTGGCGCGGCGCATTTCGGACACGCTTGTGTGCGTCGCGGGCGACCGCATTGACCGCGTCGGCACACCGGAGGAAATTTTCACGAGCGACTACATCGCGCAGCTCTATCACTTGGAGCGTGGAAAGTATGACCCGTGCTTCAGCACGTTAGAATTTGTACCGTAAATCATACAAGGAAAACAGCTTTACAGATACGATAAAAGGAGGACGGAACATGCAGAAGGCGGTGCCGAGATTGCTCATTGCCGGGACGAACAGCGGGTGCGGCAAGACGACGGTGACCTGCGCGATCTTGCAGGCGCTCGTCAATGCCGGTGTGTCTGTCGCAGCGGCGAAATGCGGCCCCGATTACATCGACCCCATGTTCCACCGCGAGATCATCGGCGCGAAGAGCAGCAATTTGGACCCCTTCTTTTTTGACGACGACACGCTGCGCTTCCTCCTCGCGCAAAACGGCGCAGGGAAGGACGTGACGGTCATCGAGGGCGTGATGGGCTATTACGACGGCATCGGCCTTGATTCCTCGCGCGCGAGCACCTTTGAGGTCGCGCAGCGGACGGAAAGTCCCGTCGTGCTCGTGCTGAACGCGAAGGGCGCGGGATTGTCAGTGCTGGCCGTGCTCGACGGATTTCTGCACTTTGCGCCGGAAAACCGCATCCGCGGTGTCATCCTGAACGGCTGCACCGCGATGAGCTATCCGACGCTTGCGCGGGCGATCGAAGAACGCTTCAGCGTGCGCGCATGCGGCTTTCTGCCGCAAATGCCCGACTGCTCGCTCGAGAGTCGTCACCTTGGCCTCATCACCGCGGCAGAGGTGAATGATCTGAAAGAAAAGATGCAGCGTCTCGCCGCCAAGGCGCGGGAGACGATCGATTTGAACGCGCTGCTGCAAATCGCGAAGAGCGCGCCGCCGCTCGCATTTACGCCGCCGGACATTTTGGCGGCGGGCGAGCATGTGCGCATCGGCGTCGCGCGCGACAGGGCATTTTGCTTTTACTATGAGGACAGTCTGGACCTGCTGTGTCGCCTCGGTGCGGAGATCGTAACGTTCAGCCCGCTGTCGGATGAGCGCTTACCGGAAGACCTGCATGGGTTATATCTCGGCGGCGGCTATCCCGAGCTCTACGCGGAGCGGTTGGAGGCAAACGCCGCCATGCGCGCTTCTATCCGCGCGGCGGTGGAAAGGGGACTGCCCTGCGTCGCCGAGTGCGGCGGCTTTATGTACCTGACGCAGTCCATCGCGGGACATGCGATGGCGGGCGTTTTATCGGGCAGCTGCTTCGACGCGGGGAAGTTGACGCGCTTTGGCTACGCGACATTGACGGCGCAGCGGGATTCGATGCTGTTTGCCGCGGGCGAGCAGATCCCCGCGCACGAGTTCCACCGCTGGGACGCCGAGCAGCCGGGAAACGATTTTCTTGCGGAAAAGATCAGCGGAAGAAGCTGGCGCTGCGCGTATGCGGGCGAAACGCTCTACGCGGGCTATCCGCATTTCCACTTTTACGCAAACCTGAGCGCTGCGGTGCGCTTTGTTGAAGCCTGCCGAAAGGAGAAACCCCGCCATGAGTGAGCCGATGAAGCCGATGGAAATTGAACAGCGCAGCTTCGAGATCATCACGGAGCTGCTGGGGGACCGCGTGCTCGACCCCGAAAACGAGCTTGTCATCAAGCGTGTCATCCACACGACGGCTGATTTTGACTATGCCGACAATCTGACGTTTTCCGAGCACGCGGTGCAAAAGGGTATCGCCGCGCTGAAAAGTGGCTGCGACATCGTCACCGATACGCAGATGGCGAAAGCTGGCATCAACAAGACGATCCTCGCGAGCCTCGGCGGCGAGGTGCACTGCTTCATGTCCGACCCCGACGTCGCGCAGGAGGCGAGATCTCGCGGCGTGACGCGGGCGTTCGTCTCGATGGAAAAGGCGGCGGCGCTTGAAAAGACCTGCATCTTCGCTATCGGCAACGCGCCGACGGCGCTGCTGTCGTTAGAGCAGCTGATGGAAGAGGGAAAAGCCGCCCCCGCGCTCATCATCGGCGTGCCGGTGGGCTTTGTGAATGTGGAGATGAGCAAGGAGCTCATCATCGAAAAGGCGCGCGCGCCGTACATCGTCGCGCGTGGACGCAAGGGCGGCAGCAATGTGGCGGCCGCCATCTGCAACGCCCTGCTTTATCAAATCAGGCGGTAGCGCCATGGAAGAATATCTCGTAAAGGACGGTAAGCGCCTGCGCCTTGGCTATACGACCGGCTCGTGCGCGGCGGCTGCGGCCAAGGCTGCGGCGTGGATGCTGCTGACGGGCAGAAAAAAGGACACAATCCGGCTGCAAACGCCAAAGGGCATCGAACTCAACTTAGACGTACTGAAAACGGAACTGTCTCCGGACGAGGCGCGCTGTGCGATCCAAAAGGACAGCGGTGACGACCCCGACGTGACGCGCGGCACGCTCATTTTTGCCGCGGTGAGAAAATCGGCCACGCCCGGCGTGACCATCGACGGCGGCGAGGGCGTCGGCCGCGTGACAAAGCCGGGACTCGACCAGCCCGTGGGCGCGGCGGCCATCAACTCCGTGCCGCGGCAGATGATCGAAGAGAACGTGCGCGAGGTCTGCATGCTCGTCGGATACGACGGCGGCCTTGACGTGACGATCTCCGCGCCGGAGGGCGAGGCGCTCGCGAAAAAGACTTTTAACCCGCGCCTCGGCATCGAGGGCGGCATCTCCATTCTGGGCACGACCGGCATCGTCGAGCCGATGAGCGAGCAGGCATTGCTTGACACCATTCACGTGGAACTGCGGCAGCGGCGCGAGAACGGTGCGGACTACATCCTCCTTGCGCCCGGCAACTACGGCGCAGACTACATCCGCGATTTTATCGGGCTTGACCCGAAGACGGCGGTGCTGACGTCGAACTTCATCGGCGACAGCCTGGAATTCTGCAAGGAATTCGGTTTTCACGGCGCGCTGCTCATCGGGCACATTGGCAAGCTCGTCAAGCTCGCGGGCGGCATGTGGAACACGCACTCGAAATTCGGCGACTGCCGCATGGAGATCATCGCCTCGCACAGCGCGGCGCTGGGCCTGCGCGCAGAACGCACGGAGGAAGTTCTGCACTGCGCCACCTGCGACGACGCGCTGCGCATCCTGGACGAAGAGGGGCTGAAGGATGCCTTTCTCGCGCATTTGGGACAGCGCATCGGCACGATGCTTGGCTACAAGAGCGGCGAACTCCAGAGCGGCGCAATCTTATTTTCGAAAGAATACGGTTTCCTCTGCGAAACGGAAGGCGCGGAGGAACTGCTCGAACAGATCAGGGAGGGCTGAACGTGGTACATTTTGTTGGCGCTGGAAGCGGCGCGCCGGATCTCATCACGCTGCGGGGCGCAAGGCTCCTTGGCGAAGCAGATGTGGTGATCTACGCGGGTTCGCTGGTGAATCCCGAGCTGCTTACACTCACGAAACCGGGCTGCGAGGTTCACGACAGCGCGAAGCTGACGCTTGAAGAGGTCATCGCCCTCATCGAGCGGGCGGAGCGCGAGGGAAAGACCACCGTGCGATTGCACACGGGCGACCCGAGCATTTACGGCGCGGTGCGCGAGCAGTTCGACGCGCTCACAGAGCGCGGCATCGACTTTGACGTCTGCCCCGGCGTCAGCTCGTTCTGCGGCGCGGCGGCGGCGCTGCGGGCGGAATACACACTGCCGAACGTGAGCCAGACGGTCATCATCACGCGCACGGCGGGCCGCACGCCGGTACCCGAGCGTGAGTCCATCCGCAGCTTGGCCGCGCATCAGGCGACGATGGTGCTGTTCTTGAGCACCTCACTCACAGAAAAGCTGCAAGGCGAGCTCCTTGCGGGCGGCTATGGAGAGACAACGCCCGCGGCCGTCGTTTACAAGGCGACATGGCCGGAGGAGAAGATCTTCCGCTGCACGGTGGGCACGCTGCATAAGACAGTGACGGAAAACGGCATGAAAAAGACGGCGTTGATCGTGGTGGGCGGCTGCCTTGGCGACGAATATCTGCGCTCGCTGCTCTACCACCCCGACTTTACGACGGAATACCGCAAGGGGAAAGCATGAAGATCGCAATTTTTGCCTACAGCCACGGCGGCTGCGCGGCAGCGCGGCGCGTTCGCGCGGTGCTGGCGGAGGCGGAAACCGTCTGCTACGCGGTACCGCGATTGGAAGAAGCGGGCTTTCTGCCGCTTGCGAAGGACATCTACCGCGAGCGCTTTTCATCGATGGATGCGCTCATCTTCATCGGCGCGTGCGGTATCGCCGTGCGTGAGATCGCGCCGTATCTTGTGAGCAAAAAGACCGATCCCGCGGTGCTCTGCATCGACGAGAAAATGCAGTTTGTCATTTCGCTGCTCTCCGGTCATATCGGCGGGGCGAACGATCTGGCGCGCCGCCTTGCCGCGGCGCTCGGCGCATCGGCGGTCATCACGACGGCAACGGACGTGAACGGTAAATTTGCCGCCGATGCCTGGGCAGCAAAAAATGAATGCGCCATTTCGAGTATGCTGCTTGCAAAAAAGGTCGCAGCGGAAATTCTGGAGCGCGATGTACCGCTTGTGAGCGATTTTTCAATCAAGGGTGCATTGCCCGGCGGAATTGTGGAAAAAACGCAGGGCGCGCTGGGAATTGTGATCGGATACTGCACGAAAGAACCGTTTGCCGAAACGCTGCGCCTCACGCCGAGAGTATTGCGTGTCGGCATCGGCTGCCGCAAGGGCATTTCGAAGGAAGCCGTCGAAGCCGCCATTCAGACGGTGTTTATGGATCATGACTTAGACTTGAATGCCGTCAAGGGTGTCTATTCCATCGACTTAAAGCGGCAGGAGGCGGGACTGCTCGCCGCCTGTGCGGCGCAAGACTGGTCCGCGGCGTTTTATACGGCGGAAGAATTGCGAGCCGTGGCGGGGAAGTTCACGGAATCGCCCTTCGTGCAGGAGATGACGGGTGTCGGCAACGTCTGCGAGCGCGCGGCGATGCGCGGCGCGGAGAAATTATTGGTGAAAAAGACTGCGGTGGACGGCGTGACCGTCGCCGTGGCGGCGGAGCATTGGGAGGTTTCCTTTGGGTAAAGTGATCGTGGTGGGCATCGGCCCCGGCAGCTATGAGGATATGACGATCCGCGCCGACCGCGCGCTGCGCGGATGCGACGCCATCGTCGGCTACGGAGTTTATGTTGACCTTGTGAAGGAGCGCTATCCGGACAAGGCGTTTTATGAAACGCCCATGACGCAGGAGGCAAAGCGCTGCGCGCTTGCGCTCGAACTTGCGCGCGCGGGCAAGACCGCGGCCATGGTCTGCTCGGGCGACAGCGGCATTTACGGCATGGCGGCGCTCGTGTACGAGCTGCGCGGCGAGAGCGAAGAGCCTGAGATCGAGGTGATCCCCGGCCTGACGGCGGCGTGCAGCGCCGCGGCGCTTTTGGGCGCGCCGCTGACGCACGATTTTGCCGTCATCAGCCTGAGCGACCGCCTGACGCCGTGGGAGACCATCGAAAAGCGCCTGACGCACGCGGCAAAGGCCGACCTGACCATCGCCCTTTACAATCCCGCGAGCCGTTCGCGGCCCGCACATTTGAAGCGTGCGTGTGATATCCTGCTGCGCGACCTGCCTGAGAATCGACTCTGCGGCATTGCGCGCAACATCGGCCGCGCGGGGGAAAGCTGGCGCACCCTGACGCTCGGGGAGCTCAGAGAGGCAGAGGTCGATATGTTCTGCACGGTGATCGTCGGCAACGTATCAACGAAGGAAATTGCGGGGCGGCTCATCACGCCGCGGGGGTACAAAAATGTGTAAGATCTGCATTTTCGCAGGCACGACGGAGGCGCGCCGACTCGTGGAGCTTTTGAGCACCCAGCCGGTCTCCGTCACGGCCTGCGTAGCAACAGAATACGGTGAAACGCTCCTGCCCGAAGGGGGCAACGTGACGGTGCGCTCGGGGCGTATCCCGGTGGACGGGATCATTCAAATGCTCTCCGACACGAAATTTGATTTGGTGATCGACGCGACGCACCCCTACGCGGCATCGATCACCGAGAGCGTTGCGCGCGCCTGCGCGGAGACAGGGACAGAATATCTGCGCCTTCTGCGCGAGGAGTCTGACAAGGTATCTGACTTTACTTGCGTGCTGAATGCGGAAGCAGCAGCGCTGTTCCTGTCGAAGACAGACGGAAATATCCTGCTGACGACCGGCAGCAAGGATCTGAAAACGTATAGCAAGGTAAAAGACTTTACAGATAGAGCCTATGCGCGCGTGCTGCCGCTGGACGCGTCGCTCGCGCTCTGTCGCGAGGCGGGCGTGCAGCCGTCGCACATTTTAGCGATGCAGGGGCCGTTTTCCGAGGAGATGGACACGGCCATGCTGCGCGCCGTGTCGGCTAAGTGGCTCGTGACGAAGGACGGCGGCGAGGCGGGCGGTTTTGCCGCCAAGGTCGCCGCGGCGCGAAAGGCCGGGGCAAATGTGCTCGTGATCGGACGGCCAAAGCAGCGGGAGGGGAAGTCCTTTTCGCAGGTGTTGGACAGCTTGGAGTGCCGCTTTGGTTTCCGATTTGCGCAGAGTGTGAAGATCGTCGGTATCGGGCCGGGCAGCAGGGATGCGATGACGCAGGAGGCGCGCCGCGCGATCGAAGAGGCGGACTGCCTCATCGGCGCGAGACGCATGCTGGATGCCACCGCGCGCGGCGGGCAGAAGACTTATGCCGCCATCGCACCACAGGAGATCGCGGATTTCATTCACGCGCACTGCGAATACCGGCAAAGCGCGGTCGTGATGTCGGGCGATACGGGCTTTTTCAGCGGCACGAGGAAGCTGCTGCCGCTGCTTTCTGACTGCGAGGTCAGCGTGCTGCCGGGCCTGAGCTCGCTTTCCTACCTCTGTGCAAAGCTGCAAACGTCCTATGAGGACGTTCATGTCGTCAGCCTGCATGGCCGCGCGCACGACATCACGGCAGACGTGCGCGCGCACGCGCGCGTTTTCGCGCTCGTCGGCGGCGAGAATGGCGTGAACGACCTGTGCCGAACGCTGGCGGAAAACGGCCTCGGCACCGTGACGGTGAGCGTCGGCGAACAGCTGAGCTACGAGGATGAGGCCATTACCACCGGCATGGCGGAGGAGCTGCAAAGTAAGGCCTTTGCGCCCTTGAGCGCCGTGCTGATCGAAAACGACCATCCCGATGCCATCGTGACGCACGGACTGCCGGACGAGGCGTTTTTGCGAGGCGCGGGCGAGGGCGGCGTTGTGCCGATGACCAAGAGTGAGGTGCGCGCCGTCGCGCTCTCGAAGCTCCGCCTGACCGAGCGCGCCGTCTGCTATGATATCGGTGCGGGAACGGGTTCGGTCGCCATTGAGATGGCGCTTCAGGCGAAGCACGGTCATGTCTACGCCGTTGAGCGCAGAGACGACGCGGTCGAGCTGTTGAAAAAGAATCAAGCGGCGTTCCATGTGGAGAACCTGACGGTCGTTTCCGGCACTGCGCCGGAGGCGTGCCGCGATCTGCCTGCACCGACGCACGTCTTTGTTGGCGGCAGCGCGGGCAACCTGCGTGACATTCTGTCGATGCTGCTTGCCAAAAATCCGCACGTCCGCATCGTGGCGACGGCCGTCTCGCTTGAGAGCATCGCCGAGCTGACGGCGTGCATGAAGGATTTTGCCTTTACCGAGGCGGAGGCCGTCTCCGTCCAGATCGCCCGCGGCAAAAAGGCGGGATCATACCACCTGATGGCGGGGCAGAACCCCGTGTATATCTTCACGATGCAGTCGGAGGAGAAGCTATGATTGGGCCAATTTTGCCGCTTCTCATCGGCTTTGGCATCGACTGCGTTCTGGGCGATCCGCACAGCCTGCCGCATCCGGTCGTGCTGATCGGGAAGACGATCAGCGCATTGGAGCGTGTGCTGCGCAAGATGTTTCCCAAAACGCCGCGCGGCGAGCGCGCGGTGGGCGCAGTGCTGTGGTTGATCGCGGCATTTCTTGCGACGGCGGTGCCCGCGCTGCTTCTGTGTTTGTGCGGCAGGGTGAGTCCGTGGCTGCGCCTCGCGGTCGAGAGCGTCATGTGCTGGCAGATCTTGGCGGCAAAGTCGCTGCGGGATGAGAGCATGAAGGTGTATCACGAGCTCGAGCACGGCAGCATCGAATCCGCGCGCCGCGCCGTTTCGATGATCGTGGGACGCGACACGGCGGCGCTCGACGATGCGGGCGTGACGCGCGCCGCGGTCGAGACCGTGGCGGAGAACACGTCAGACGGCGTG
>OOCX01000284.1_pt1 | contig 45821 bp, 32 predicted proteins | sample 1671231 | NCBI WGS metagenome assembly OOCX01 (sample SAMN06348135, study PRJEB24527) | human gut metagenome | biome: human gut; feature: ankylosing spondylitis patient; material: feces | host: Homo sapiens | place: China | collected 2015-10 | reverse complement strand
AGAGTTAAGGTATTTTCCTTAGCTCTTTTACTTTTCCTTGGGAACAGCGTAAGCTAGGAGATATTGCTTCTGATATGGTTGCAGGAGGCGACATCGACAAAGACTTAATTCTTGCTGAAGGTCAGTACCCAGTAATCGCTAATGCCCTCACTGGCGATGGAATTGTCGGGTATTATGATAAAGAATATAGAGTTAATGCTCCGGCTGTTACGGTTACTGGTCGTGGAGATGTTGGACACGCAAAAGCAAGATTGGTTAATTTTACGCCAGTTGTAAGGCTTTTATCAGTGAAATCAGAACACGATGTTTTCTTTTTAGAGAATGTCATCAATACTTTGAAAATTGTTATTGAGTCAACTGGCGTGCCACAATTAACTGTACCGCAACTCGCAAAATATGAAGTGGCATTTCCTCGGCAACTTGATGAGGAAGAACATATCGGAGCTTTTTTCAAGCAACTCGACCACCTTATCACCCTTCATCAGCGTAAGTATGACAAATTGACCAAAGTCAAAAAGGCTATGCTTGAAAAAATGTTTCCGAAAAATGGCAGCCTATATCCCGAGATTCGTTTTAAGGGATTTACTGACGCTTGGGAACAGCGTAAGTTAAGTGCGATTGCAGATAAAGTTACCGAGAAAAATGTTGGACTACAATATATTGAAACCTTTACTAATTCGGCAGAGTTCGGAATAATCAGTCAACGAGATTTTTTCGACCACGATATTGCAAAGATGAGCAGTTTAGGCGGTTATTATATCGTTAGAAGCGAGGACTTTGTTTATAACCCTCGTATTTCAACTTCTGCGCCTGTTGGACCAATAAATCGCAATAAGTTAGGCAGAATTGGCGTAATGTCACCGCTTTATACGGTTTTTAGACCACACGATATTGACACAACATATCTTGAATATTTCTTCAAGAGTAAGTACTGGCATTCATTTATGAATTTCAATGGTGACTCTGGGGCAAGGTCGGATAGATTTTCGATTAAAGACTCCGTCTTTTTTGAAATGCCTATCCCAATACCACATATTGATGAGCAGAAAAAAATAGGAGAATATTTAGCATATCTCGACCGTCTTATCACCCTTCATCAGCGTAAGCTCGAAAAGCTTAAAAATATCAAAAAAGCGTGCCTTGAAAAGATGTTTGTATAGGAGGTATTTGTATGATCTTCAAAAAAGAGGCAGAATTTGAAGATGCTTTGATAAAAGTCCTATTTAATAAGGGCTGGTCTTCGGAAGTTATTATGTATCCAACAGAGGAAGATCTGATACAGAATTGGGCAAATATTCTCTTTGACAATAATCAGAGCATTGATCGTCTCAATGGCTGTCCGCTGACAAGCGGAGAAATGCAGCAGATAATGGAGCAAATAAAAACTTTGCGTACTCCGCTTATGCTCAATAAATTCATAAATGGCAAAACTATCTCGATCACTCGTGATAATGCCGATGATAAACTTCACTTTGGCAAAGAAGTTTCACTTAAGATATACGACCGCAAGGAGATCGCCGCAGGTCAGAGCCGTTATCAGATAGCAAGACAGCCAAAATTTAAGGCGTCCTCTAAGATATTGAATGACCGCAGAGGGGATATAATGCTTTTGATAAATGGTATGCCTGTTATACATATCGAACTCAAACGCAGCGGCGTTCCTGTAAGCGAGGCGTGCAATCAAATTCAAAAGTATTCTCACGAGGGCGTTTTTTCAGGATTGTTTTCGCTTGTTCAAATATTTGTTGCAATGACACCCGATGAAACGCTGTACTTTGCCAACCCCGGCAGTTGGGACGCATTTAATCCCGATTATTATTTTCATTGGGCAGACTTTAATAATGAGGTCATAAATGATTGGAAGGGTATTGCGTCAAATCTTATCTCGATCCCTATGGCACACCAGCTTATCGGTTTTTACACCGTTGCTGATGATACGGACGGCGTTCTGAAAGTTATGAGAAGTTATCAGTATTATGCCGCAAGTGCGATCTCTGACAAGGTTTCAAAAACTAAATGGGGCGAGGGCAATCAGCGTGGTGGATTCATTTGGCATACAACAGGTTCGGGAAAAACTATGACGAGCTTTAAGTCTGCTCAGCTTATTGCAAACTCTAAGGATGCAGATAAAGTAGTTTTTCTTACTGATAGGATAGAACTCGGAAATCAGTCATATATTGAATACAATAATTTTGCTGATGATGGCGAAAGCGTACAGAAAACTGAGGATACCTATGTTCTTATCACAAAGCTGAAAAGCTCAGCTCCTGCTGATACTTTGATAGTGACATCTATTCAGAAAATGAGCAATATCAAGAATGATGAAAACGGTCTGAACGCTCATGATATTGAAGAAATAGGCAAAAAGCGTATCGTTTTTATTGTTGATGAATGTCACCGCTCAACTTTTGGTGAAATGCTTTCTACTATCAAAAGTACGTTCCCAAATGCTATATTCTTTGGTTTTACCGGAACACCTATATTTGAAGAAAATCAGAAGAAAATGAGCCAGACATCTACGATATTTGGCGGAGAACTTCATAGATATGTACTTGCGGACGGAATCAGAGATAAAAATGTTCTCGGCTTTGACCCTAGAATGGTACAGACTTTTAAAGAAAACGACGTTCGCAAACAGGTCGCACTCGCTGAGGCAAAAGCAAACAACGTGGAGGAGGCTTTTGCTGATGAAAAGAAACGAGAAGTTTTCAATAAATATATGAATGATGTTCCAATGGCAGGATACGAAAATGATGACGGAAAGTATGTCAAGGGCGTTGAAGACTATCTTCCTAATTCACAGTATATAGAACCTGAACATCAGAATGCAGTTGTTAATGATATTTGCGATAATTGGAGCATTCTCAGTGTAAACAAGAAATTCCACGCTATTTTTGCTACAAGCAGTATTCCTGAAGCTATTGAGTATTACGGGCTTTTTAAAGATAAAATGCCAAGCTTAAAAGTGACCTGTCTTTTTGACCCTCATATCAGCAACGAGGATGGAGAATACAAAAATACTTACAAGGGCAAACCTGTGGCGTTATTTAAAGAGGACGGGCTTGTAAAGATCCTTAACGATTACAATGATATGTTTGGACAAGATTTTACTATACCTACTCACGCAAGTTTCAAAAAAGACGTGTCTTTAAGACTTGCCCATAAAGAGAAATATTCAACGATTACACGCACACCTGAGAAAATGCTTGATCTTCTTATTGTAGTTGATCAGATGCTTACAGGTTTTGACTCAAAGTGGGTAAACACGCTCTATATGGATAAGATACTCCAGTATGAAAATCTTATTCAAGCAATGTCAAGAACAAATCGACTTTTCAAAAGCAATGAAAAGCCTTATGGTGTGATAAAATATTACCGCAGACCATTTACAATGAAAGCTTATATTGATGAAGCGGTAAAGACTTATTCAGGTGACAAGCCTACGGTTCTGTTTGTCGAGAAACTGCCGTATAATCTTAAAAAGCTTAATGTGATCTATATGGATATTTCAGAAGTTTTTAAATCTTCGGGAGTATCTGATTTCACAAAGTTGCCTAATGATCACGCAGAAAAAGCTAAATTTGCACAGCTTTTCAAAGACTTCAATCACCATCTTGATGCTGCTAAGCTGCAAGGATTTAATTGGGAACAGGACATTTATACATTTAATGATGAGGAAACCGGTTTAAATGAAACGATCAAATTAGACTTTGGCAGCAACGATTTTATGGCATTGGTACAGCGTTATAAAGAACTCTCCAACGGAAATGATGACGAAAACGGTAATGGTGGTTCAGACGGCGATGATATTCCATTTGATCTTGTCGGTTATATTACTGAAATTGACACAGGAAGAATAGATGCAGCTTATATGAACAGCAGATTTGAAAAATATTTAAAAAATCTGCACCAAGCTGATATTACTGAAGAGCAGCTGCAAGCGTCGCTTGATGAACTGCACAAGTCCTTTGCTACGCTTACACAAGACGAGCAGAAGTATGCTGAGATCTTTCTGCACGATGTTCAGCGTGGAGAAGTAGTTGTTGAAGATGGAAAGACACTTCGTGACTATATCACAGAGTATCAATATAATGCTAAAAATGACCAGATCCATAGTTTTGCTGTTGCTTTCGGATTGGACGAAGATTTGCTTAAAAATATGATGCAGTTAAATCTTACAGAGGCTAATATTGATGAATTCGGAAGATTTGACAAGCTGAAACAGTCAGTAAATAAAGCAGCTGCTAAAGCTTTTCTTGAAAAAATCGAGGGTAAAGTGATTATTCCGCCAAAAGTAAATATGAAAGTCGATAAAATCCTCAGAAAATTCATTTTAACAGGTGGCTTTGATCCTGATGAGGGATAAAAGGTATTTAACACCCTCTAAATATACGTTTTTATAAAAGAGTTAAGGTATTTTCCTTAGCTCTTTTACTTTTCCTTGGGAACAGCGTAAGCTGTCTGATACACTGAATTTTCTCTCAAATAACACACTTTCAAGAGCAGAATTAAGCGAGGATACAGGCACTTATAAGAATGTTCATTACGGTGATGTTCTTATAAAATTTGGTGAGTATATTGATGCACAGAGTACCGATCTTCCATACATTGCCGATGATGAAAAAGCGAAGAAATTTGAATCATCAAAATTGCAGGACGGAGATATAATTATTGCCGATACCGCAGAAGATGAAGCTGTCGGAAAGTGCGTAGAAATAGGCAATATCGGGGATTTGAGCATTGTATCAGGTCTGCATACAATCCCTTGCAGGTCAAAGGTGAAATTTGCTCCTGCATATCTTGGGTTTTACCTAAATTCGTCATCGTATCATGATCAATTGATACCGCTTATGCAGGGAATAAAAGTAACATCTATTTCAAAATCTGCTATCTCTGATACGCTGATTTCAGCACCAACAGATTTAAGTGAACAAGGTAAAATTGGTCAGTTCTTCTCCCAACTCGACACCCTTATCACCCTTCATCAGCGTAAGCCGTTTTGTTGAAATGGAGGTAATGTAATGTTAAATAACGTTAAACATACAGACTTGTTCTGTGATTACTATGAAAAGTGGGTCGCAGTATATAAAGAAGGGGCAATTAGAAAGGTTACATTGGATAAGTACAAAATGACAATATCCTGGCTGAAAAGGCTTGTGCCTGAACTTGTTTTGCGTGATCTAAACAGAATTGCTTATCAGCAGCTGCTTAATGATTATGCGCGGTATCACGAAAGACAAACAACAATGGACTTTCATCATCAGCTTAAAGGAGCGATACTTGATGCGGTTGATGAAGGGCTTATTGAGCGTGATCCAACGAGAAAAGCAATAATAAAAGGTAAAACGCCGTCGGTCAAGAAAATCAAGTATCTTAATCAGTTTGAACTGCACACGCTGCTGACTTCGCTTGATCTTAAGTCCGGAGTGAACTGGGATTGGTTTATTCTTTTGGTAGCAAAAACAGGTATGCGCTTTTCTGAAGCACTTGCACTTACGCCTCGTGATTTTGATTTTTCCCACCAAATGCTTTCTATAAGCAAAACCTGGGACTATAAAGGCAACAGCGGTTTTCTTCCAACAAAGAACAATTCATCTGTAAGAAAGATACAAATAGATTGGCAAACTGTCATTCAATTTGCTGAATTGGTAAAGGGGCTGCCTGAGGACAAACCAATATTCGTAAAAGGCAAAATCTATAACTCCACTGTAAATGATATACTCAGCCGTCATTGCAAAAGGTTGAATCTGTCTGAAATATCTATTCACGGTTTAAGACATACTCACGCATCGCTGCTGCTGTTCGCAGGAGTGTCTATTGCCAGTGTTGCTCGCAGGCTTGGTCACGCCAGTATGACGACAACACAAAAAACATATCTGCATATCATTCAGGAACTTGAAAATCAAGACGTTGATCTGGTAATGCGTTCTTTATCGGGACTAAGTTAATTATATAAACGTAAATTACGGCTTGCGTTGATGAAGGGTGATAAGGCGAGAAACAGTTTTAGAATACAAAAGCCATAGTAAATATAAAAAATACAACAAACCGCCGCGGGTCACATAGATTTGTGACCCGCGGCGGCTTTGCATAAAAAAATATTTTATTTCCCACAGCATTTTTTATACTTTTTTCCGCTGCCGCAAGGGCAGGGATCGTTTCTGCCGACTTTTTTCGGAGTGGTATTCTTACCCTCAATTTGAGAAAGCTGACGGAGCATATCCATTTTGACCTTTTCGGGCAGTTCGCTCATAAGGATTTCTTTTCTGTATTCTTCGATATCTGCTTCCCCGCTTTTAAATGCAGCAGTTATATTTGGTCCAAAGGAAATGCTGTCGATAACCTCTTGTCCGCCACGATATGTCGATAACTCGTGGGGAGTAAAACCTCTGTTTTGCGGCAGTCGTGTGTTGTTGTCCAAATCGGTGAATAGCTTGATAAAATCTTCGAGCTGGCTTTCTGTCATTTTGATTTTCACCCTATCAAGCATTTTAGATACCGCATCAAAAGGTCTGTCGTCACAGGTTATTATCAGTATAAAATCGGATATTATATCTTCAGCCCTCTGTACGGACAGCTGTAGCCTTGTGCACAAAAAGTTCATCATTGCTCTGACATATGGTGTGTCGGCAATGTACATATCATCTTTGTATTTAAGAAGTTCCTGCTTTGGAAGTATCTTTAGCGGCTTACCTGCCTGATGTTTGACCATATTATAATAATCTTCATAATCAATATCAACCAAGCAGGAATGAACGAGCTCTCGGTCGATAGGCTCTTCCTTAGGTGCGTCAAGATACAATTCGTCTTTGGCAAGAATGTAGTAATAATGCTTTTCGTGACGTGCTATCTCAGAAAATGCAATGAACTCGTCCAAGGTTATCAAGCCTTTATTCTGCCGGCTGATTATTTTGTAAGCGTCCTTTAGCGGCAATAGCTGGTACAGATTAGCAAAGGTTTCAAAGTAATCATAAAGGAGCGACATAGTTTCCTGCGGCAGGGCAAGCTTTTTATTCATTCTTGTTATTGTACTTTCAGCGTATATTCTAGGAAATCTACTCATTGTGATCTTACCTCGATATTTTTATTCTTTACTTGATTATACATTAGATCAGAATGTTAGTCAAGTGGAGCGGTAAAAATCTATTTTTTTGACATTGTCGGCGATGAACCATATAACAATTCAGCAACACTCTATCATCCAAAAATCCTATGTAACACCCCTATTACATCATCATTTTCTAACCCATAGCTTTTCAATGAATTGCTGTCAAATGGTTCTTGCTCTAGCGTGCCGATAAAAGCGTCAATATCTGCTTTTACTGTTGCAGGTAATTCTGATATGCTTTCAAGTACAAGTTCAGCAGCTATTCTCAAAATGTCCTTTTTGTGTTTCTTGATATCGCTGGAATCAACAGATTCACCGTTGTCTTTTCTCTGCTTTAAATCAAGATATGCCTTTGCTTTAAACAAGATAAGATATTCGGGACGAAGAACGGATAAACCATTTCGCACAACTCTTCCGTCCATCAAGGCTTTGTAATACTCATCATCAAGCAGTATTGCTGATAGGCTTGAAACAGAATCATCTATGTGAATCGGCGTTATCCCTGTCATCTCACGGAGTTCAAAATCATTCCTGCAAAAAAGTTCTATCATTTTCGGATATGTGTCATCTTCAGGTTTATCAAATCTGTAAAACTGCGGCTTTTGACCATTCGTGGCCTTGTTTCTGTATCTGCCGATCTCAATAAACTCCCAAAGCTTTTCTCCAAATTCAGGCGTGAGAGCCTCAACGATAAGAACCATATCAAGATCTCTTGTCGCCCTAAAAGATGCGTCGTTGCTTTCAAATACAATATCACAGGCAGCACCGCCTATAAGCACATACTGTTCTTCATATCCAGCAAAATGATTTCTGAAAGTGTCTAGTCCTTTTACCACACATATTCCTCCAACATTTCATTTATAGATATCATTACTCTTTCGTCCTGCTTTTCTTCATCGGTCAATGATAAAGCTATGCTCAAGGGGTCTTGTATCGGCTTCTGCCCATAGTCAATGAAATAGCCAAGCTCAAAAACAATACAGCCAATTTCTTCTCCACTGCGGACTTGTTTCAGCTTTTTTATACCTGTGTCAGCAAGCTCTTTTTTCGTCACCCCATAGGTAGGGTAGTCATTATCTGACAACAATGAATACTCACACAAAGCAGTAATGCCGGCCTTTTTCTCCAAGTGAATGTCGCTTGGAAAAGCATATCTTCTGATAACAGGTTGTCTCAAAATATGCTGTATCTGTTTCCACAACTGCTTTACATCAGGCGGAATTGTAATAGCTCGTGACTTGCCTTTTGTGTCGAGAATATTCACATTCAGGTATTCTATTTCATCAAAACATCTGCTTGCTGACGTTTTTGATACACCCAATTTTTCGGCAGCTGTTGATACTGTTACCTTCTCCCACTTTTCGTATATCGCAGTAAGTATCAGCTTTTGCGTCAGAAATGAAATAAGCTCGACAGGTGCGATATCACGTTCGCCCGAATTTGAAAGCAGACAGCCAATGAACGGCAAATATATCTGCTTGTCTTTCAGCACAAAAGGGATACCGTCCTCTATAAGTTTTTCCTTTATATAAGGGGTAGCGGATTTAAGAAATAAGGCACAGTTCAGCCCTGAAATATTCTGTACTTTAGCTCTGTCTTTTCGTAGTGCAATAAGCCTGATATCGCCTTTTGGTTGAATTGCAAGCCAACCCATTCCATTGGTTTCAACATTAAAGAGATCATATCGTCCCTTAAAAGCCAGCGGCAGTTTATCATACAGGTCTTTATTTTTTTTGATCGTAACTATTTGTCTTAAAGTTTTTTCTAAGTATTCTTTCATATGCTCACCTTTTTATATTTGTAACGCATTTTAAGTTACAAATATAAAATAACATATTTTTATATTTGTGTCAAGCCACTTACATATTTTTCTCACATTATTTTATGTACAGCCTATCCGCTAATCTGAGAAAGACAAGCAGGAAATCAAAGTCAGTGTTCAACGTTGTCTGTAACGGGTCGCCCTCACGGATACGCATGGTGCGCCTGATTTCTTTAGGTATGACAACTCTGCCGAGATCGTCTATCCTGCGGACTATTCCTGTTGCTTTCATATTTATGACCTCCGTTGTTTTTTCAAAATTGCAGTAATATTATTTGCAGAGGTGGGGAATTTATGCAGGAAAAAAAGCGAGTGATAATCGTATGGATTTTAGCTTTTATTGTTCATTATCACATTGATTGGGAAATGTAGTATATAACTAATACGATTATCATTATTATTACGATTGCAGCGGCTATAATGGCATTTACTTCATTGGTTGTTCTTGGAAGTTCTTCAAGATCAGCTTCTAAATAATTAGGATCTAACTGTTTCAATTTTTCGTCAACTCTATTTATTGAATCAAGCCATTGCCTTTTATTTTTATAGTTATGGCGGTAGGACGTTTTTCGACATACAGAATATATATATGCATATTGTTGGCGTATGATTTTCCAAAGATATGTTGTCTTATATTTGTCCGGTATAGTATGTATGATATGTTCTATTGATTCGATCATTCCCAATGATAGTTCCACGAACATATCATAAGTGTATTCACTATCGTTAGTTGTATAACTGCCATTCTTACCATATTCAGTCGTTGTATTCATTACAAATGAACTATTTAAAAAAGCAAGCAAATCAGAATTGATTCTTTGAATCAAAGCTTTGTTTTCTTCGTATTTTTTTGGTGAGCTATCATAATTGTCATCAATTACAGATATCGAATTTTTAACACTTTAATTTTCTGTTCTCTTTTAAAGCGGTCAGAATCTACAAGTGCCATTCTTGCTTTTCCATAGCTGGAGTAAAAAATAGCCTCAATATTTGTTGGCTCATACTGCTCTACCATGTTATAGTATTTTTCACATTCTTCCCAATCTTCTTTAGCTTTTGCACGGCGTGCGTTTTCGAGGGAACGCTCAACAAAAGAGGTGTTATCGACTGTGACTTTACTTCCTGACACATCGACCTTGCCATTAACTTCGACAATAAGACGTTTAGCTTCTTCAGGTGAATATTTAGCACCGCAATACTGACAGATAAAGCAGCCGTCCTCTTTGACTAAATCATTGCTACCGCAAACTTCGCATACGATTTGTTTCATGGTTTAACATCTTCTTTCTATGATTTGTATTTTCGTGATTAAAAAATCATTATATTTCTGGACCGTTATAATGTGGTAAACCAGCTAAATCCATGTTTTCATTATAATAATCAATACTATATACTGACAATGCGATTGCTTTACTTCCATTTGGTGTTATGGATAACAGATAGACATAATTTCCGCATTTTACTGAGATTGAATCAGAATCGTCCGTTAAATAATCTCCAGTGTACCTGTATCTCTCTAAAGAAGTGTCGAGAATATCACACGAATCACTTATATCTTCAGAAGAAAGACCAACATCAGTGTATAAAATTGCACTGGCATAAAACATTCTGAGTATATTTAAAGCATCAACTTCCGAAATTTCATCACTCGTTTTTTCAATCGTACAGTCTGCGTCTTCGTAATATTCCCTTATCCATTCTCCCAGATCATCATATATGATAGACATACTTTCAATGCTGTTATCATCTGAGCCGGTAATAGTGCATTTAAGTTTTGTTGGTGTGTTGTTGACAGTTATAGTGCAGATAACCTCAATGTTTCTCGTTTCAGTTTCATTAATGCTGTTTTCGTCATAATCAAAAACAGACATATTTTCTTTTGCATAATCTAAATTCTTTTTTACATTTGTTATAAATGTATCTTCATGGACATCTTGCGTAACCTCGCTTGTGGTTAGCGTGGTGGTCGCAACCTCATCTGACGTTGTTGTTGAGATCGCTGTTGTTGTGAAATCGGTTTGCTGTGAATTATCGGTTGATTCATTGCTGCTTTTAGTATTGTTTCCACAAGAACTTAAAATCAATGTTGAAATAACAAGTGATAATACTAAATAACAATTCTTCATAAGAAATTCCTCCATATTCTTCTATAGTGCTTTTTTTGACACTATTTATTTTGTACTGTCATTATACCACATTATTTCCATGATTTGTTAAGCTGGCTGCTTAGGATAACGATTACATTTTGTAAACAAAGTGTAAATTTTGCGGACGTGAACGTTGATAGGGGGCGTTTTTGAAATAAGGAGTGGGGAGCGAGGGGTGTTATTTCAAAAAGTCGGGAGTTTTTGTAATAAGGGGGATAAAAAAATTCCGCCGCAGGTCGCATTAATTCGTGACCTGCGGCGGCCTTGCATTATTTTATGTATAGCCTATCCGCCGATCTGAGGAGTGCAATTTTTTCGTGCAACATAATGCTCGTCAATAGTTGGAAATGTATGTTTAGAACGCCACAATAACGTTACGATTTTTACACGAATATTAAAATTATGATATAATTTCCGGCCATATAGTGCTACGATATAGTTGCAAACAAAACTAGAATCAGAAAGGACGGTTAAAAATATGAGAAGATTTAATGGCTATATGCACGGCATCGATATCGGAGGCTGGCTGTCACAATGCGTTTACAGTAAGGAACATCTTGATAATTTTATTACAGAGGAGGACATCAAGCGTATAAAGGGCTGGGGCTGCGACCACGTTAGAGTGCCTGTGGATTATAATATCTTTCAGGACGAAAACGGCTTTATAGAGAGCGGCTTCGACTATGTTCAGAAGTGTATCGATTGGTGCGGAAATAACGGTATCAATATGATACTTGACCTCCATAAGACAATGGGCTTTTTCTTTGACAAGGCTCAGGCTGAAAGCGGATTCTTTGATAACGCTGAGCTTCAGCAGAAATTCTATGACCTTTGGGAAGAGTTTGCAAAGCGTTTCAGCAAATATTCTGACAGAGTCTCTTTTGAACTTCTCAATGAGGTAACTGACCCGAAATTCAGTGCAAAATGGAATGCTATCGTTGAAAATGCCATAAAGCTTATTAGAAGATATAGTGCTGATATAAATATTATTGTGGGCAGCTACTGGAACAACTCTATTGATTCAATGAAAGATCTTGATAAGCCTTATGACGAGCATATAGTTTATACTTTCCATTGCTATGACCCATTTCTTTTCACTCATCAGGCTGCCTATTGGGTAGATGAGATGCCGAGAGATTTCAGGATCGATTATCCGGGAAGCGTCCCAAAATACAGAAGTGAGATAAAGCGTCTTGGTCTTGAATATATGCAGACATACGAGGAGGTCAAGACAGAGAAGTTTACGCCTGATTATTTTATGGGAAGATTTGCTGAGGCTGTAAGGGTCGCAGAGGAAAGAAATGTTCCTATGTATTGTGGCGAATACGGTGTTATAAATCTTGCATCTGCTGAAAATACTCTTAACTGGTACAAGGATATAAGCAGTGCCTTTGAGAAATGTTCTATCGGAAGAGCGGCTTGGTCATACAAGGGTGTTGACTATGGCTTTGTTGACGGACATCTTGACAGCGTTCTTGATGAACTGGTAAAGTATCTTTAATAGATCATTTCTTAATATAACTCCATTTTTGGACAAGCTCGGTCACGTTTGCCGAGCTTGTTTTTTTATGCTTAGTTTCATAAATTGATGTTTGCTCATAAAATTCTATTTACGATAATTATTTGATATAAATAATTAAATATTGATATAATAGTTTTAAAACAAAGCGTATAATATAAACATAATAATTCATAGTCACTTTCTTATAATAACTTCCGAATAAACAGACCTGCTTGAATATCAAGTGGGTCTGTTTTCATATATTTATAATCTTTCATAAATTTGATATTAAACACTTTTATGATATTTATGTTACGTTTTTGATATAAACAAAACGTTTACATGGTTATAATATATACAGAAACAACAAAATAAATTGCTTTTAGCGAAAAATTTTATTGAAAAATAGGAGGAAAAGGTTATGATGATCAAAAAATTTGTAGCAGGTCTTTCAGCAGCGGTTCTCGCAGCAACAATGATGTCAGTTTCTGTTTCGGCAGCAAAGCTAGGCGATGTTGTTCACCCGTCAGAGGAGGACTCAAAAATGAATGACTCATATTACTCTATCGGAGCAATGGGCTTTTATATGGGTCAGGACTGGACTTGGAATCAGGGCGACTGGGTAGGCATCGATGATGCTGGCAAGATAACTGTTGAATATAAGATAAGCAAAGTTATCACCGACAAGACAATGTCAGGCAAGGGAACTCTTGGAGATATGGGCGTTATGGTGGCTAATCTTCCTGATGGTGTTTATCCTGTGGACGTTAAGATATCTGACGCAAAGTTCGTTGCCGAGGACGGCACAACAACAGTTTTTGATTCGCTTAATTCTATCACTTCATTGGACGAGGACCCAGAGGGTGGAATAAGAATACATATCAGACCAACTGACGAGGTCAATGAGGAAACAGGCGAGGTAACAAAGAAAGCTTGCCCTGATGTCGCTGGCTGGGAGAAGGAAGGCGCTTTCAACGGCGGCACACTTTCAATGACGCTTGATTTCGGTGTTGCATCTGCTGAGGGCGGAGAGTCAAAGGCAGATACTTCAAAGGCAGATTCAAAGTCTGATACTTCAAACTCAAAGGCTGATACGTCAAAGAAAGACGTTTCTTCATCTAAGGCAGATACAAGCAAGACTTCTGCAGCAGCGGCTACATCTTCAAAAGCATCTGACGATACATCTAAGGCAGCAGAAACAGGTGCGGCTGTTGGCGGAGCACTTGCTGTTATCGCTCTTGCAGGCACAGCAGTGATCGTTGCAAAGAGAAGAAAGTAATATTCGGAGGTATGGCTATGAATAATGCAAAAAGAGTTTTGACATTTGCCCTTGCGGTTTGCTCGCTTTCAGCATTTGCATCTTGCGGAAGTTCAAGTGATTCATCAAGCAAGGTCGTTGACAAAAAGCTTAAGGAAGATCAGCAGCAGATAGTTCAAAGACTTGCTGATGATATGAAAGATGTGAGAGATCTCAAGAGCAACGAAATAAAGTGGTTTTCACATTGGGATATCAACCCTACTGAGGCAGAGGACAAGGAGATAGGCGCTGACCTTGCTTTGTTCAAGACAAAGTATAATGGTAAGATAAACTGGGTGCAGACCACTTGGGAAACTAAGTTTGACGATCTTGCGGCACTTGTAATGTCAAATGATTCACCTGATTTCATCGGCGCTGATGATATGGACGTTTTCCCTAAGGGCGCTATAAAGTCAATGATAGAGCCTATCGACGATTATATCGATCTTTCAAAGCCTCTTTGGACAGACATAAAGGGTGCGACAGATCAGTTTATGCTTGGCGACAAGCATTATGTAAGCGTTATCAGAACAGACCCTGCATATGTTTTTGTATACAACAAGCAGACAATGGAAGATAACGGATATGACGATCCTGCTGAGCTTTTCAAAGAAGGCAAGTGGAACTGGGATACATTCACAGAAATGTGTCTTGATTTTACTGACGCTGAAAGCGATAAATACGCACTTGACGGCTGGTATTATGAAAAGGCTTTGCAGCAGTCTTCAGGTGTGCCGCTCATCGGTATCACAGACGGCAAGCTTGTAAATAATATTTCTGACCCTATGATAGCAAAGGCTCAGAATATGATGTATGAGCTGCAGAAGAACAATGTTGTTTATCCAAAGCACGAGAACAACTGGAAACTCAGAGGCGACGCAGAGGGCAGCGGAATGGCAACAGGTCTGACGCTTTTCTATCCTATCGGACTTTGGGCACTTGAGAATGCTCCGTCAACAACTGTAAACTATGGCGATGTATCAAAGGGAGAGGTAATGTTCGTTCCTGTTCCTTGCTCAGCTGATAGCGATAAACAGTATATCCCTTCAAGAGTACACGGCTTTAGCATTGTAAGAAACGCTCAAAATCCTGAGGGCGTGGCAGCTTTCCTTGAATGCTGCCGTTATGCAGAGCTTGACGAGGCTGCACATCAGATAACCCTTGATCAGTACAAGGACGATTACGGCTGGACAGATGAGATGCTTGAAATGAGAGAAACTATCTATGATCTGTCTGCACAGAATCCTGTATTTGACTTTGAACAGGGCGTATCTGCCGACCTTAACTCTATTTGCGATACTGCAATAAGAGGAACAATGAATCCGCAGGAGTCAAAGAGCTGGTCACAGGTCGTTCAGGAAAATGAAAAGGCTATAGATTATCTTATCGACGAGGCTATGACTTCAATGAAAGAGGCTAAATAATATCTAATTATCAGAAAAAAGGGCGGCAGGGTGATTTGCCGTCCTTTTTCTATAAATATGAGGCTTTACTTGTGTCTGTAAATATGATATAATAAGCTAAAAAGCAGGGGGTGAAAGCTATGGAAATAAACAGAGAATTGTCTAAGCGGCAGTTTATGCAAAAGGAAAATGACTATCATCATTCACCATATGAAACGGAACTGGAATTCTATTCTGCGGTGCGGGCGGGCGACCTTGAAACGGTCAAACGTTTGTATACGCCGCTGGATACAAACGGAAAGGGCAGACTCAGCAAAGACGACCTTAGAAACGTCAAATATCATCTTGTCATAACCATAGCTATGCTGTGCAGGTTTTGCATCGAGGGTGGACTTGACCCGGAAACTGCGTATACCATAAGCGATATATACATTAATAAATGTGATGAGTGCCGCAATGAAGAAAGCGTTATGGCTGTACACAAAGAAGTCATCGTTTATTATACAAAGCAAATGAAAAAGGCGGCGTCACAGAACGTTTACTCAAAGCATATTCTTATGTGCTTTGACTGCATTTTCGATAATATTTACAAGGGCGTGACCGTCAATCAGATAGCTGATGAACTGAAAATAACGCCTCAGTATCTTTCAAAGCTTTTCAGAGAGGAAGTTGGCGTAAAGATCTCTGATTTCATTATGTCAAAAAGGATACAAGCGGCTGAAAATATGCTGAGATATTCTGAATATAGTCCGCTTGATATAGCCAATTATCTTGCTTTCAGCTCGCACAGCCATTTTATTGCCTGCTTTAAGAAACAGACAGGACTTACGCCGAAACAGTATAGAGATCAGTTTTTCCGTGCAAACTGGAACAAGCATAGCACAAGCAGATCGAAAATATAAGTTGATGTTAATAATCTGATATTTGCATTACTTTTCTGATATAAATATCACATTTGTTGATTTATAATACTTATAGAAGATAAAATTCTGATATTTATTCGGAGGTAATGAAAAATGAAAAAAGTTTTGGCTATGTCGATTCTCACAATGATAGTTATGTCTATGGGTGGCTGCGGTGCTTCATCTGACAGCAGTTCTTCGCAAGATGTCAGCAGCAAGGCGGAAACGGAAAGCAATTCCCCATACACGGTTGAGGCAGATTTCAGCAAGGGTGCGTCAAATGATTTTTCCATTTCAGCAGGCTGGTCAAATGGTGATCCGTTCAACTGTTCGTGGAGCGAAGATAACGTAACTTTCAATGACGGAAAAATGCAGCTTACCATTGACAGTATGGGCGATTCCGAAGCGTACAGAGGCGGCGAGTATCGTTCAAAGGAAAACTATGGCTATGGACTTTATGAGGTATCGATGAAAGCCATAAAGAATGACGGCGTTGTATCATCGTTCTTTACATACACAGGCCCGTCGGAGGATAATCCTTGGGACGAAATAGATGTTGAAGTCCTTGGCAAGGACACAACAAAGGTGCAGTTCAATTACTACACCAATGGTGTTGGCAAGCACGAATACATGTATGATCTTGGTTTTGACGCTTCTGAGGATTTTCACACTTACGCATTTGAGTGGAAAGAGGACAGCATAACTTGGTATGTTGACGGAAAAGAGGCATACAAGGCAACAGAAAATCTGCCTGTTACGCCTGGTAAAATAATGATGAATGCGTGGAACGGCATTGGCGTTGACAGCTGGCTGAAAGCCTTTGACGGTACAGTTCCGCTTACAGCGGAATATGAGTGGGCAAGGTTTACGGCAGAAAAGTAAAGTGATCCGCATATTATGCTTGCTTTTATGTCTTGATTTTTTTGCTTAATGATATTGATATTTGAACCGACCCCATTTGCTAGGTCAAAAAGTCTAGCGAATGGGGTCGGTTTATTTTACAAAGATAAACTTCATATATTCACTCTTCTCAGAGCCTGACTATTTATGATATCATGAGTATATTTCATTTCAGTATAGGGGTGCTTTTTTGCTATAATTTTCATTTATATTCTCACATCTCAACTTCTCGGTTATACGCCTCAGCCCCCTCGACATACAGCGTTCTCATTTCTTCAAACGAGTCGCTTGGGGACAGGATAACGCCGTCTTTGCCGAACTTATTGAAATAGTATTTGACTTGGATAGGCGGGGAGATGAACTCGTTGACAGCGTTGGGCTTGGGCTTTTCATTGCCTTTTAGTATGGGGCGCTGATAGAGTATTTTGCCGAACATTTCAACGCCTTTTTCTACTTAGATGCGTACAGCTTGGCATATCAATTCGTGACCTTGACTTGCTCACGATTGGTATGGTCAATGATATGTATGCAGAGAGCAGCAATGATGATTGGAATTATAATAAAGTCGCTACGCAGTCGGATTTTGATAAGTTCTAATTGTAAAAAAAGTGTAAACTCTTAAAAAAAGACTTGAAAAGATAGCTTAAAGTGATATAATATTCTCAGGAGGTTGAACAGACCCCTGAATATAATATTGGAGGTACTTATTATGAGAGTACAATTTTCGGTTGACTCTAACGAATTGTCAAAACTTCAGCACTTAGCCTCTGCGAATGGCTATCCTGATGTTCCGACCTATTGCAAAGATATTTCCTTAGAAGAAAGGACTTATGCGAATCTTTGGGATAAGGTAAAAAAAGGAATTGGCAAGATGCCATCAGGTCACGTATTTGCTCTAAGGGACTTAATACAATCCCCACCAGCAAATTTGGGAGTAAAATTATATGAAAATCAGGCTACCTTAGGTATAGCTGTAAATGCTAAGAAAGACAGCTTGAACACTAACACATTCACTAAATTATAATCTTACTCAACAATAAAATTTATTAGGAGTGATTGAACTGATCCCAAAAAGTTAGACAAAGATTCAAAAGAAAAATTATGCAATGCGACTAAGAGGAATCTTGGTCGCTTTTGTTATGCAGCTTCCTGTCTGAAATCTATAGGAGATAGACCATTAAGCTTGATGCGTTTGTTGTTGTACCATTCTATGTATTCATGAAGCTCTTGAATAAAATGCTCGATGGAATGAAATTCCTGCAAATAGAGAAGCTCTGTTTTCAGCAAGCCGAAGAAATTCTCGGCACAGGCATTGTCAAGACAATTCCCCTTTCGGGACATACTCTGCCTGATGCCTTTCTCTTTGAGCATTTTCTGATAGTGCTTGTGTTGATACTGCCAGCCTTGGTCTGAATGAAGAATCAGATTTGTGTTGTCCGGTATTTTTGTAAATGCTTTTTCCAGCAAGCATGGCTTTGAGAGCGGAGTGGAAATAAACACTTCAAACCCTACTCACAGAAGCGGTGAAAGCTCGCCTGTAAGAGGGGATATGCTGGGGCTTAAATCAGAGCTTGAAAAGCGCTTTTTCGGCAAAACTTTTGATGATAATATACATATCCAGCTTATTTACAACATTCTGGATATCGAAAAGATACTTGCGGTGTATGTAACGAATATCGTTTATGCGCTGAATAATATGCTCGGTGTAAAGGGTTCAGAAAGTCATGACGATTTTATTGGGTATCTTTCCACAAATAATACTTATGATGTTTTTATCGACCCTGATAACAGCAGTTTATCTGATGATAAGAAAGCGAATGTCAGAAAAAGCCTTAGCAAGTTCAATGTCCTGCTGAAAACTAAGCGCCTTGGCTATTTCGGTCTTGAAGAGCCAAAGACGAAAGATAATAGAGTTTCGGAAGCATACAAAAAGCGTGTTTATCATATGCTTGCAATTGTGGGGCAGATAAGACAGTGTGTTTTTCATGATAAATCGGGTGCAAAAAGATTTGACCTTTACAGTTTTATTAACAATATTGATCCCGAATACAGAGATACTCTTGACTATCTTGTTGAGGAGCGTTTAAAGTCCATAAACAAGGACTTTATCCAGGGCAACAAGGTCAATATCAGCTTGCTTATTGATATGATGAAAGGCTATGAGGCTGATGATATCATACGCCTTTATTATGATTTCATTGTGCTTAAATCTCAGAAAAATCTCGGCTTTTCTATCAAAAAGCTTCGTGAGAAAATGCTGGAGGAATACGGCTTCAGATTTAAGGACAAGCAATATGACTCTGTGCGCTCAAAGATGTACAAGCTTATGGATTTTCTGCTTTTCTGCAACTACTACAGAAATGACATTGCCGCAGGCGAAGCTCTTGTGCGTAAACTGCGTTTTTCAATGACCGATGATGAAAAAGAGGGGCTATATGCTGATGAAGCGGCAAAGCTTTGGGGCAAATTCAGGAATGATTTTGAAAATATCGCCGACCACATGAACGGTGACGTTATCAAGGAGCTTGGCAAGGCTGACATGGATTTTGATGAGAAAATTCTTGACAGTGAAAAGAAGAATGCGTCTGACCTTTTGTATTTCTCCAAAATGATATATATGCTCACATATTTTCTTGACGGCAAGGAGATAAACGATCTTCTTACAACGCTTATCAGCAAGTTTGATAACATCAAGGAGTTTTTGAAGATAATGAAAAGCTCTGCTGTTAATGTTGAGTGTGAGCTTACGGCGGGCTACAAGCTGTTCAATGACAGCCAGAGGATAACCAACGAGCTTTTTATCGTAAAGAACATTGCTTCCATGAGAAAGCCTGCGGCTTCGGCGAAGCTTACAATGTTCCGTGACGCACTGACTATACTCGGTATAGACGACAAGATCACGGACGATAGGATAAGCGAGATTTTAAAACTTAAAGAAAAAGGCAAGGGCATACATGGTCTGAGAAATTTCATAACAAACAATGTTATCGAGTCCTCTCGGTTTGTATACCTTATCAAGTATGCGAACGCTCAGAAGATAAGAGAAGTGGCTGAGAATGAGAAAGTTGTCATGTTTGTTCTTGGGGGTATCCCTGACACGCAGATAGAGCGTTATTACAAGAGTTGTGTGGAATTTCCTGACATGAACAGTTCTTTGGAAGCAAAGCGCAGTGAGCTTGCGAGAATGATAAAGAACATCAGATTTGATGATTTCAAAAATGTGAAACAGCAGGCAAAGGGCAGAGAAAACGTGGCTAAGGAGAGGGCAAAGGCTGTTATCGGGCTTTATCTTACGGTCATGTATCTGCTGGTGAAAAATCTTGTGAATGTCAATGCAAGGTATGTTATTGCGATACACTGCCTTGAACGTGATTTTGGGCTGTATAAGGAGATAATTCCTGAGTTGGCTTCAAAGAACTTGAAAAATGACTACAGGATACTTTCACAGACGCTTTGTGAACTTTGTGATGATCGTGATGAGTCGCCGAATTTGTTCTTGAAAAAGAACAAGCGGCTGCGCAAGTGCGTTGAAGTTGATATCAATAATGCAGACAGCAACATGACTAGAAAATACCGCAACTGTATTGCTCATCTTACTGTAGTTCGTGAACTGAAAGAATACATAGGAGATATTCGTACAGTGGATTCTTACTTCTCCATTTATCATTATGTTATGCAGCGCTGCATCACGAAAAGGGAAGATGACACAAAGCAAGAAGAGAAAATAAAGTATGAGGACGATCTTTTAAAAAATCACGGCTATACGAAAGACTTTGTAAAGGCTCTCAACTCGCCGTTTGGATACAACATTCCGAGGTTTAAAAATCTTTCAATTGAGCAGTTGTTTGACAGAAATGAATATCTTACTGAAAAGTAGCGTGGTGTAGATACCGCCGCTCTCTTGGGAGACAGGAGGCGGCGGTGATATTCATTCTTGTAAAAGACGTGGTGGATATTCTGTTTGATTTGTTTTTTGGGAAAGAAGAAGTAGGACAAGTGAAAATCAGAGCGCTGTATGCAATGTGGTGCGGATATCTACAAACGCTTAGCAACAGCATAAAGCTGTTGGATAAAGACGGCGAGATATCTAAAGATGTAACAACTCATATCACAAAAGAAGAAGCCAAAAAGCTGATGAAGTTCCTTAAAAAAGCTGAATTTTTTTCGATTTTCTACCTCACCAGCGTCATTAGGGGAATAGTCCCAATCGTCTGTAGAAGCGATAACAACAGTATCGTTCTTAAAGTCAACTATAGCGCCAACACCATATGTAGTGATAAGCTGAGTTTTTCTTATATCTCCAACGGAGATCTTTTTGTCTGAATATGTTGATATGCCATTCTTCTGCATAATCTCTTATTCTAGGCTCGATACTTTCGACACGTTCAAGCATGGTTTGTTATATCTGCTCTATATCTTTATCATCAGCAGTTTTTCGACGATGGCAGCAAAAATCCTGCTCTCACACAGAAGATCGTGGACAGCGTATCGAAACTTTCTGAGAATGATCAGAAGCTTGTGCTGGAGATTTCGGAGAGGTTGGGGAAAGATTGAATCGATAAAGTGCCTTAATGCTAGTCATAAGGCACTTTTGCTATGTGGAGCATACAAAAAAGAGTTACGCTTTTCTGTTCCTCAAAGCATAACCCTACTTGTTTAGTTAATACAAAAACTTCCCCTGCGGCGTTAAGTTCTGATAATAAAAAAGCCATGACGGACAATGCCCGTCACGGCGAGTGACTGGTCGAGGTGACGGGACTTGAACCCACGGCCTCTGCGTCCCGAACGCAGCGCTCTACCAAACTGAGCCACACCTCGAAATACCACTGTAATATTATATCACACCCATCAAACCTTGTCAAGGCGTTTTTTCTGTTTTGTATCCTCTTTGCTTTTTTTACTGCGTTGACCTTTGGTGTATGACGAATTTATTGAAATCATTCTCATTGTAACTTATTTTCATTGACATATGCCTTGCGTTGTGATATTATATATATAAAGGTGTTCTTGTTTAAAAGTTTTTGTATGAGGTGATGAAATTGATGAATGTGAAGAAAAGAATGTTGAGCATTGTCCTGTCTGGCGCAATGGCTGTTTCTACTGCTGTGTCTGCTGGATCGTTCAGTGCCTTTGCCGTGGCGCAATGTGTTGCGTATTCAGGCTCTAATGTGAATGATCAGGACTATGTGCAATGGTCTGACACAGTGAAATCTTACCTGACAGTGTGCGACAACGGCAATTATATGCGTGTCCAGTCAGGCGCTATCGAGGGCAAGCTCCTTGTGGAATATTACAGCTCTGATTTTGAACCGCTCAGCACTAAGCTTATCGACAATGAACTGCCGATCTTTGGCGCTTTCTATGACTCCGGCAATAATTATTATGTCCTTAGCGGTCAGGAAAATCCGAAACAAAACGACTCCCTCGAGGTTTTCCGTATAACGAAGTATGATAAGAATTGGAACAAAATAAAGTCCTGCGGTCTGTATGGAGCTAACACTACAGTTCCATTCGATGCAGGCTCGGCAAGAATGACCCATAGCGGTGACCACCTGCTTGTGAGAACCTGCCACGAAATGTATAAATCAAGCGACGGCAATAATCATCAGGCTAATGTTACCATTGAAGTGGATATGCCTTCAATGACTATCACTGATTCATATACCGGCGTCATGAACGTTGATTATGGCTATGTGAGCCACTCCTTCAATCAGTTTATAAAAACCGACGGCAACCATATAGTCGCCCTCGACCATGGTGACGCTCATCCACGTTCTGCCGTTCTGGTGAAGTATAATTCTGATTTTACTACAGGCAAATTCTTCCCAAGCTATTTTGATAAGGTCAGCAATATCGACGTTGTAACATACCCTGAATATACCGCCGGTCACTATAACTATACAGGTGCGGCTATAGGCGGCTTTGATGTGTCATCATCAAGCTATATCGTGGCACAGAGTACAGTTGACCTTGATTATATCAATACGTCAGAAACACGAAACGTCTACGTTTCCGCTGTTTCAAAGGATCTTTCCACAAACAAACTCAATAAGATAACTTCTTATGCAGAGGGTACAGACTCAGCTTCTGCTCCACAGCTTGTGAAGATAAATAATAACAGCTTTTTGCTATTGTGGAGCAGAGATACAAAGGTAAGCTGTGTGAAGCTAAACGCTGACGGCACAGTAAACGGCAGTATACACACCTTTGAGGGAAGCCTTTCAGACTGCCAGCCTGTTATCAAAAATGGCAGAGCAGTTTGGTATGTTTACGATAAAAATAACGTGACATTCAACTCCCTGAACCTTTCAAATCTTGACGATATAAAGACGGTTGACGTCAAAACAGGTCATGACTACGAAACAAAGTACGCATCAAAAACTGACGGCACTGTAACACAGACCTGCAAGTCTTGCGGCTATGTGAATAAGTTCACAGTTCCGACCTCTACCACTGTTTATTGGCGCACAGACATTTCGAATACGTCCTTTTCAAGCGTATTGAGCAAAACTCAGTTCAGTGTGGGCGACAGCATTGATTTCTGGCTTTATGACGATACAGACTACACAGTTGAATTTTCTGATCGCAGTATGGTAAGTGTAAATAAGCTTGAAAACTATGCTAATGATATCAGACGTATCACATTCAAAAACGGCGGTTCACTCACTGTAAAAATTTATCCTACATACAATCCGTCTGTAGCAAAGACATACAAATTCACCTGCGGATGCACGAGCCACACATATGGCAGTGCTGTTATCACAAAACAGCCGACCTGCACATCAGAGGGTACAAAAACAAAAACTTGTACGCAGTGCGGAGCGACAGTAACAGAAACTATAGCAAAGACTTCACACAAATATGTTGCCACAGTTGTTGCACCTACTTGCACTACTAACGGCTACACACTCCACAAGTGTTCTGTTTGCGGTACTTCATACAAGGACAGCACAACAAAAGCAACAGGTCACAGCTACGGAAATTCTGTTGTAACAAAACAGCCGACCTGCACAGCAGAAGGTACAAAAACAAAGACTTGCACAAAGTGCAATGCGACAGTTACAGAAACTATAGCAAAGACTTCACACAAATATGTCGACACAGTTATTGCACCTACTTGCACTACTGACGGCTACACTCTCCACAAGTGTTCAGTTTGCGGTACTTCATACAAGGACAACACAACAAAAGCAACAGGTCACAGCTACGGAAATTCTGTTGTAACAAAACAACCGACTTGCACATCAGTGGGTACTGCTATAAAGACTTGCACAAAGTGCAATGCGACAGTTACAGAAACTATACCAAAGACTTCACACAAATATACTGACACAGTTGTTGCACCTACTTGCACTGCTGACGGCTACACTCTCCACAAGTGTTCTGTTTGCGGTACTTCATACAAGGATAGCATAACTAAGGCAACAGGTCACAGCTACGGAAATTCTGTTGTAACAAAACAGCCGACCTGCACATCAGAGGGTACTGCTATAAAGACTTGCACAAAGTGCAATGCGACAGTTACAGAGAAGCTTCCTGCAAAGGGTCACACCGCAGTTACCGACAAGGGCTACCCTGCTACTTGCACCACAGCAGGCAAAACAGACGGCTCACATTGCTCAGTTTGCAATACTGTTATCAAGGCTCAGACAGTGATAAATGCCACAGGTCACAAGTCAAGCGGTTGGATAGTCGACAAGGCGGCTTCTATCGGAGTTAAAGGCTCAAAGCACAAGAAATGTACAGTCTGCAAGAAAGTTCTTGAAACGGCTGAGATCCCTGCACTTGCAAAGACTAGCATCTCAAAGGCAAGCGTGACACTTTCCACTTCGACCTACGCTTATGATGGCAAGGCAAAAACTCCGTCCGTTAATGTAAAGGTCAATGGAAAGACTTTGAAAAAGGATACTGATTACACTGTTTCCTACAGCAACAACACCAAGGTAGGAACAGCAAAGGTCACTATCACAGGCAAGGGCAATTACACAGGCTCAGTTTCTAAGACCTACAGTATCAAAAATAACTTCAAGAAAGCCACAGTTTCGGGCATTTCCACAAAGGCTTTCACTGGCAAGAACATCACTCATAGCATTACTGTTAAATACAATGGCAAAACACTGAAAAATGGTACTGACTACACAGTTTCATACTCAAACAACAAGAATATAGGCACTGCCACTGTAAAAATCACAGGAAAAGGCTCTTACACAGGCACTATCACTAAGACCTTCAAGATAAACCCTGCCAAGCAGGAGATACAGAAGCTCACTGCTAAGAGCAAGGCATTCTTTGTGGATTGGGAGCAGAAAGGCTCTGCTACCGGATACGAGATTCAGTACGCCACAAACTCAAAGTTCACAAGTGCAAAGAAAGTTACCATAACAAACAACAAGACCGACACCAAAACTATTTCAAAGCTTTCGGGCAAAAAGAAATATTACGTTCGTGTTCGTTCATACACAACTGTAAAGGGTACGAAATACTACGGCGCTTGGTCGGCTTCAAAGAGTGTGACTACTAAGAAATAATTTTATATGAGAACAGCGTATCGCAGGGGGCTGCGGTACGCTGTTCTATTTTTACTTTGATATTGCAGTTCGAGGCCTCAAAAATTATTCTTTTCCTAGTCTTTCAGAAACTTCAAGCACCAATCGTTGGTCTTTTTCTGAAAGTTTCGACCCTGCACCCAATTTCCGTCTTACTTTGGGTAGGACGGATTTTTTTTGTTCCCGGTGAGATAGAATTGCGTTATGATAAATTTTGAAAATACTCGCTGTGACGGGAATTTTATGTACTCATGTCCCTTGTGCATATGTGCTAAGCCCGCAAGATCGCAATTGTATGTAATGTCAAAAAGGTGCAGATAGTCTTGACAAAAGGCTGAACGTCTGTTAAACTTATCCTAAGCAAAGACCGGGGACGACACCCATAGAAAATAACAGCGTCGGAGCTAAACGCAAGCCTGTGTAATGCAGGCACTAATTTAATATTGCTGTGCAAGGGGGAGATACCCATAGAAAAAAACGTTATTGTTACAGACATAAACGGAAAACGAATCGGAGCTACCTATCCCAAAAGGGCTAAGGGGCTTGTTAAGAACGGTCGGGCAGAGTATGCAAGCGACTGTGAAAAATGTACTATAAGAATGTTGGATACTCATAAGCCGACCGTGGATGTTACGGAGGTAAATAATATGAGTAAAGTAATTGATTTTGACCCTAGAGATTTTAAGGCTGATAAGTCCTGCGAAAACAATGTCATAGCTAAATATTTTGTGACCGATAAGGACGGCGAAAACGTTATTGCCTATTCTATTGGAAACTGGAATTGGGATTGGACGCAGATATGCTGTGACAAAAAGCTTGAGAAAAATACCGACTATGTTTTCAGATTTGTGATAGTCGGAGGCTATTGCAATACGTGCAATGAAACCTCTCGTTTTGAGATCGTGCCTATGCCAGACGGCAGCTTAACCGATGAAGCTTACGAAGACAGATACACCTACGATCTGGCTCAGAACAGATATAAGCCTGTTTTATGCAAAAAGACCGACGAGGGTATGCTGAGGCTTTTTGAGATACCTTTCAGCACCTTTGATTGCGAAGATTTCAGGTTTGTATTCATTGCTATGCACGCTGTTGCAACGCTTTATGCGCCAAAAGAGTTTTCAGCTTATGCAGACCTTGAGGATACGAATTTTGACCAGCTTCGTGATGAGATCAACAGCAAAAACAGCGAGGATAATTCTGCAAATGTGGTGATGGATTTCACAGGCGCTCATGTCACACGCTCGACTGTCACCGATCTGCTGACAATGGCTCGTTTTGGCAAAAGCGAGAATGTTTGTATTGATTTTACAGGAGCTGTCATAGAGGACGATAAGCCGGACGATATTCAGGCTGATGCAGATGATACCGGGTCTGACGATATTGCTGTTGAGCTTATGGACGTTGCAGACAACTGAGCTTCGCAGGAAGATATACTTTACTAAGATATTATGATTTAATACAGCTAAAAGATGCAGAGAAACCCATTGATCGGGTTTCTCTGTTTTTTTTCGCAAAAAAACCACCCACAGCCAAATCAGCCGTGGGTGGCAATATTATTTTAAATATACACAATTCTTTATTTTCCCAGCGCTATCTTGCCCATTGCGTCTGCCTGCATGATAGCGTCATAAAGCTCGATAGGCTGTACGTCGCCTGCAAGATTGTGGATAGTTTCGCCTGGGATACAAGCGTTCTTTGCGATAGTTTCTACCTGCTCAGGTGTAGTTACACCTATCTCCTCGAGCGTGACAGGAAGTCCCACTTCAAGGCAGAAGTTCTGTACCTCTTCAAACTCTTCCTTTGGCGCACCCTCAAGTACAAGCTGAACCAGTGTACCAAGGGCTACACAACAGCCGTGGTCTGCGTGCTTGATTCCCAATGATGTTACGCCATTGTAGAACGAGTGTGCAGCCGCACAGTTTACGTTGTCTGCTCCAACACCTGAAAGATATACATTAGCCTCGCAGATAGCTTCAAGGGCAGGTGTAACTGCGTGTACCTTGCAAGCCTCAACTGCCTGCTTGCCGTATGTTTTCAGCGTGTCATAGCAAAGTCTTGCAAGTGCCTGTCCTGCTCTTGTGATGCCTGTGCCTTCAAGGCTTGCGGACTCTGTTCTTATGGAAGCTCTGCCCTCAAAATATGTACCAAGTGCATCGCCCATGCCTGCAATAAGGAACTTTACAGGTGCGTTTGCGATAACTGTTGTGTCTACCATTACTGCGTCTGGATTGGTAGGATAGAAAAGATATTTGTCAAAGCTGTGGTCATCATTGTATATTACTGACAGACCTGTACATGGCGCATCTGTTGCCGCAACTGTAGGCACGATAACAATGTGCTTGCCTGTGTAGTATGCTGTAGCTTTTGCAGTATCAACTGCGCTTCCGCCGCCAACTGCAACTACTGTGTCGATGTTGTCAGCCTTTACTATCTCTTCCATTTTGGCTATCTCGCCCTTGCTTGATATACCACCAAATACTTCATAGCGTCTGTAATCGTCAAGTTCGCCAAAGCTTTTCTCTATCTTGTCATGACAGGCTTTGTAGCCACTGTTTGAACATACAAACAGCCACCTTTTGCCCATATAGCCCATTTCTTCATGAAACTTAAGTGTAGCATCTCTGCCCTGAACATATTTGAGCGGCTCACGCATTGCTCTGAGTCTTCCCATCATAATGAATTACCTCCGATTTGTTTGATTTATTAACTTTATACGGAATTCTCTCCGTATTTTCAATTAGATTATAGCATTTTGCACAAAAGATACAAGAAACATTTTATTAATGATATGTGAATTATTTGTTGTGGCAACATTTGAAAATGTAAAGCTTGGAGGACGATAAAACAGAAAAAGCGGAGGCTCTTTGCGAGCTTTCCGCTTTTTTCATATGTTCAGCATTACGGAAGCGTAAAACATTCCGTCACCGTATTCAAATTTAGCTACGCCATTGTATTTTGCGGCAATGTTCTTGACAGACTCTGTGCCGATCCCTTTGCCTTTGCGTTTTGAGGAAAGGAAACCGCCTTCTGGGTCGGTGAGTATAGTTCCGGTGAAGGTGTTGTCCACCGCCAGGCATAGGGAATAGCTGTCAGCCTTTGCTCTGATTATTATTTTTTTATTCTTTGCACTGTCAGACACGCAGCCGTGAATGGCGTTTTCGATAAGATTTCCGAAAAGCACAGAGAGGTCGGTTATGTCTATTTTTATATCATCTGGTATGTCAGCGCTCACCTTGTATTCAATGCCGCTGCTTTCCGCTATTTGAGCAAAATATGCAAGAAGTGCGCTTACAGATGTGTTTTTGCAGTAAATGCGTTCTGATATATCGGGCATAGAATCCCTGAAAGAATTGAGATATTCCGAAAGCTTATCATATTCGCCCTTTTTCAGAAGCTCCTGCATAAGAGCGATATGATGTCTGACATCATGCTTATAGCGTCTTGTTTCTTTTATCTTATCCTGCAAATAGTCATATTGCAGGTTCTGCATTTCAAGCAGGTGGTTATTTTCCTGAAGCCGCAGATTTTTCTGCTGTTCGATGACCAGCCGTGCCACGATGTAATACACCAGAAACGCCCCTGCGTTTATAAAGAAAAGAGCTATGGTGTTCTTTGGCTCCAGAGCAAGCTCTAAGCTGCTTTTTGTAGAGTTGCCGTAGAGAGTATAGTACCATATTATATAGAACGTAAATGGGATAAGCCAAAGATAGCGCCACTCCAGACCTGACGGCTCTCTTTCCACCGCAGGTGTGTAGACCTTTTTCATGTAGATAAAAAGCGGCCCCCATACCACGGCTTCTGTCATAAGCATACAAAGGGAAAACGACCAGCGGTATGACTCATAGGCAAGTGACGGGAACAGAATACCCTCCAGACACTTTGAGGTAATGACGATAAAGCTTGCGTTATTTGAAAGCAGAAGCAGTGTGAAGCCTGTTTTGCCGACCTTGACCTTCACAGCGAAAAAGTAAAAAGCCGCATAGAGCAGGGTGCTGACTGCACTTAGCAGACCTGCATTTGTGCTGAAAAATGCCGCCTGCCAGCCTAAGAAGATCTGCACCAGTGAAAGAGCCACAACAAGTCCCACAGTAGCTGTTTTGGAAAAGCGAAGCCTATGCCGGAAGGGATAAAGGGCAAGCACCATAAGTGGCAGAAAATTCAGAAGGGAATATATGCCCACTTCCACAAGGCGGTATAAAGGAGGCATTACTGCTCACCGCCTTTTCGCAGATCACTGAAGCGAAACTGAGCGAAGGCGTCTAATGTTTCTCTGGATTTTCGGCGACTTATGGGGATATGTGTGCCGTCGCTCATTATGAAAAGGTCGCTTTTTTGCTGGGCTATCTCATAGAAATTCACGATGACGCCTTTGGTGGAGGTGTAAAAGTATGAATGACTGCAAAAAATGCTCTCGATCTCAGCGAAAGAATTTCTTGAAACTATGCTTTCACCGTCTGTGCAATGGATTGTCACGATATGTGACGCACAGTCTATGTAGATAACATTTCTGAGTATCACATTTTGACCGTCGGGAAGCTTAACGGAACGCATACGATCAATTTCATCAGAACCGATCCGGTCAAGCATGGCTTTTACTTTGTCAGCCTGAAAGGGCTTACAAAGATAGTAGCAGGCGTTGAGGTCGTAGCTTTCGCTTGCAAACTCGTTGCTTGAAGTGCCGAATGCGATATGCACGTTTTTGTCTGTTTCACGAAGCTTTTCTGCGACCTCTATCCCTGTCATTTTCCCCATGAATATATCAAGCACCACCAGATCATAAGCTCCCATCTGCCAACATGACAAAAAGCTTTCTCCGCTTGAAAACGTATCTATCTGACAGCTGTGAGCGGTTTGTTCGGAAATATATTCATGAAGAAGTGCAAGGTCGTTTTTATTATCGTCTACCAATGCCACTCTCATACTGTAAAAATCCTTTCTTATACATGATTTCTTAATATATAATAACACACATCAAAGCAAAATTCAAGCATTATTCATTTATTTTGTTACCACTTGTGCAGATTTTTGACCGTTTGTGCCAAATCTATTGACAAAGTGTGTAGGCTGTGTTAAAATAATCGAGTAAAATTATGTTCTGAGTAAAAAAGAAATATCAGCAACAAAAAATATTATGGAGGAATTAGAATGAAAAAGAAAATTTTAAGTCTTTTGGTGACGGGCTGTCTTTTGTTTGTGCCGACAACGGCATTTGCAGACGATAATAAGACGGTAATAAAAACTGTTGACGACCTGTTGGCGTTTTCAAAAGCGGTAAACAACGGAGATTATGACAAGAATAAAGACTCAGTTGTTGTTCTTGAAAATGACCTTGACTTGACAGGTGTTGTATGGACGCCTATCGGAAACGTTTTCGATGAAAACGGCTATATTGAACATTGTTTCAGCGGCAAATTCTACGGAAACGGTCATACTATTTCAAACATTGATTTTACGTCTATTTATGGTAAAGATTTGTTTGTCGGTTTCTTTGGCGATATCGAGGAAGCAGAGGTATCAGGTCTGACTATAGAGGGAAATCTGGATGTGACAAATACTGATAACGAATATACTGTTTATGGCACTATTGCAGGATTTGCAGGTGATTGTACTATTTCTGATTGTGTGTCAAACGTATCGTTCAACAATAACGGCAAATATGTTTATGGCTTCATAGGCATGGTAGGTCAGGCATACGGCACAACTTTTGAATATTGTGAGAACACAGCAGACATAACTATCTCAGGCGACAACGGAAGTGTTTATGTCGGCGGTATAGTTGGATATGCGCAGATTGGAACGGAAGTCCGCTATTGTTCAAGCACAGGCGATATGGTATATGCTGCACCAGACGCCGGCGGTATCGTAGGACGTTTGTATGGCGATTCCAAGGTTATAAACAGCTATGTTACAGGAAAACTCACGCCGGTTGGCAACGGAACCACAGATGTAGGCGGTATCGTTGGTTCAGTAGCCGGCGGTTCTGTAAGTGATTGCTATTTTGCAGGAGAAATTGACCTTTCACAGTACTCAGCCAAAAAGCCATATACACGTTTCGGCGGAATAGTGGGGAAGGATTCCTCGTCTACAACTGACTTTAAAAACAACTATTTCACAGAAACAGAAAATGTTGAAGCTTGCGGTTCAAATAAAGAAGCAGGCAAGGCTAAAGCATATGACTATATGACAACAAAAGAATTTTATGACGAGTTGACAGCTGGCGGTGCAAAGTATCAGTATGTTGAGGGAAAAACACCTGTCCTGCCAACTAAGGAATATGCAGTTGATTTTGAAGTAACACCTGCTGACCTGAAAAATGTTGTAATAAAGGTAGACGGAAAAGAGATAACAAACAATACTGCAATGCTTACAGCAGGCACTTACACAGTAGAGGTAACTGCTGACGATTGCGAGCCTCTCAGCAAGGAAATAACTATTTCAGCAGATATCGCAACACATACACAGGCTTTTGAACTTGCATACAAGTCAGCAGACTATACAGAGCTTGACAAGGCAGAGAAAGCCGCAAAGGCTCTCAACAAAGACGATTATGAGGACTTCTCAGAAGTCGAAAAGGCTCTTGCCGCTATTGACAGAACAAAGAACATCACAGAGCAGGCTGATGTGGACGCTATGGTAAAGGCTATAAATGACGCTGTGGCAAACCTTGTAAAGAAAACACCTGCTTCTTCACAGCCTGACAGCGTAAGCAGTTCTGATGCTTCGTCAGATACGAGCAGTTCTGCTTCCGACAGCTCATCTTCCGACAGCTCATCTTCTGACAGCAAGACAACTGACAGCAAGTCAGACAGCAGTTCAAAGGCAGCTTCAAACGCTTCAAACACAAACCCATCAACCGGCGTTGCAGGCGGAGCATTCGCTCTTGCACTTCTGAGCGGTGCGGCTGTGGTCATGGCTAAGAAGAAAAAGTAATACATCCATTAAATGGACATATAAAGCAATTAAGTGGGAGTTTCATACATTATTTGTTTAAATGAATACCGCTTGTGCAGATTTTTGACCGCTTGTGTCAAAATAGTTGAAAAATTATTACCGCTCTGCTATCATAATTATAAGCAGGGCGGTTTTATATCGCAATGCAAATATGATATGAAGTCTTATATTTCGGGAGGATAAAATATGAAAAAGACAAGAATTTTTAGCACAATGCTCGCAACGGTCATATGTATGGCATCTTTGCCTGCAATAAATGTTTTTGCGGCAAATCAGCAGAGAACTACAACTCTTGACCTTACAGTGGCAGGATTTCAGAACGATCAGAAAAATGAAGACGAGGGCTGGAGCTGGGACGCTGATACTCTGACGCTTACTCTTGACAATGTAGATTTTTCTACAGGAAATAAGTCGAGTATAAAAGTTGACGGCTTAAAGTCTACAACGATACTTTTCAAGGGTGAAAACAAGCTTGAATCATCAGCAACTATTATTAGCAGGACGGATAGAGGCTCAAAAGATACTGGTTTGACTTTAAAAGGCGAAGCTAAAGAAAGTAAGCTTAGCCTTGTTGAAACAGGCAATCTTCCTTCAATGGATCAGCCAAATATCACCTTTGAGTCAGGTACAGTTGATATTCAGGGCGGTGCAGCCATTACTTTGTATACCATAAAAGTAATGGAAGCGGCTGTGAATATTGATACAACTATGGCAGACCCTGAAGATGGTTGGAACGATGGTCTGTATGCTAACGGTTCTATCGAGATATACGGTGGAGAGGTCAATGTTAAGGCCGGAAGAATAGGTCTGTTTGTTGTTGGCATAGGCGCTCCTGAGCCAAAGACAGGTCTTAGAATAGAGGGCGGCAAGCTTGATCTTGAGGGTGGCCTCGCTGACGTATATCTGGGTTCTGGTAATGTTAAGAATGGCATTATTTCAGCGGGCGATATAACGCTTAAAGGCAAAAAAGGTATTTTCCTCTATGATTGTGAAAAGTGCGAGATAACAGGCGGAACCTTCCATGTTGATGAGTGCGAGGATCCGTTTATGGCACATAAGAACAGCTCAGGCGTTTTTGAGATAGCTGACGCTGACTACACAAAAGTAGACAAAGCAGAAGAAGCTGCAAAGGCTCTTAATAAGGACAACTATGTGGACTTTACAGCCGTAGAAAAGGCACTTGAAGCTATCGACAGAACTAAAAACCTTACACAGCAGTCAGATGTTGACAAAATGGCGAAAGACATAAACGATGCTGTTGAGGCACTTGTTTACAAGTCAGCAGACTATACAGAGCTTGACAAGGCAGAGAAAGCCGCAAAGGCTCTCAACAAAGACGATTATGAGGACTTCTCAGAAGTCGAAAAGGCTCTTGCCGCTATTGACAGAACAAAGAACATCACAGAGCAGGCTGATGTGGACGCTATGGTAAAGGCTATAAATGACGCTGTGGCAAACCTTGTAAAGAAAACACCTGCTTCTTCACAGCCTGACAGCGTAAGCAGTTCTGATGCTTCGTCAGATACGAGCAGTTCTGCTTCCGACAGCTCATCTTCCGACAGCTCATCTTCTGACAGCAAGACAACTGACAGCAAGTCAGACAGCAGTTCAAAGGCAGCTTCAAACGCTTCAAACACAAACCCATCGACCGGCGTTGCAGGCGGAGCATTCGCTCTTGCACTTCTCAGCGGTGCGGCTGTGGTCATGGCTAAGAAGAAAAAGTAAATAAGATCTCCCCTATTGTTGATATTTCGGAGAAGGGCAGTTCCTTGTGGACTGCCTTTTTTCTGTTTGCAGGAAAGCGGAATTTGCCTGCATAATTTGGGGCGCTTTTTTGCAAAGAAGCATAAAAATGCAATTATTTTATATTGATACTGCAAAATCGTCCGTGCAAGCTTAGACTAACTATTGATAATAGTCAATATCTTTTATTATCTATTTTATACCATGAAATTACATTTATTCATAAAAAATCGTTATAGATTTAAGCGAAATGTAAAAAATCAGCTCACAAAATCTGCGTTTACCCTTGCAATTCAGAAAAATATGTGGTATAATTATATTGCTGTAATAGGAGCACAGCATGAAATGCTGGCAGTGTGTTTTCAATTGTCAGATGAATTTCTGTATAGCTTATGCTTAATAATAAGGAAAGAAAATGAATGTGCCGGCGTGTGCTGTTTCATTATAGCGCCTATTAACGATATTTTTTTGAAAAGGAGTTATTGCAACATGTCAAAGATCGATTTGAGCAAGTACGGTATCACCGGAACTACAGAAGTTGTTTACAACCCTTCTTACGAGCAGCTGTTCGAGGAAGAAACAAAGCCAACACTCGAAGGCTATGAAAAGGGTCAGGAGAGTGAGCTTGGCGCAGTAAACGTTATGACAGGCGTTTATACAGGCCGTTCACCTAAAGATAAGTTCATCGTTATGGACGAAAATTCTAAGGACACTGTTTGGTGGACTTCTGACGAGTACAAGAACGACAACCACCCAGCTTCACAGGAGGCTTGGAAGTCTGTTAAGGAACTCGCTATCAAGGAACTTTCAAATAAGAGACTTTTCGTAGTTGACGCATTCTGCGGCGCTAACAAGGATACAAGAATGGCTATCCGTTTCATCGTTGAGGTTGCTTGGCAGGCTCACTTTGTAACAAATATGTTCATCAAGCCAACAGCTGAGGAGCTTGAGAACTTTGAGCCTGACTTCGTTGTATACAACGCTTCAAAGGCTAAGGTAGAGAACTATAAGGAGCTTGGTCTTAACTCCGAGACAGCAGTTATGTTCAACATCACAAGCCGTGAGCAGGTAATCATCAACACTTGGTACGGCGGAGAGATGAAGAAGGGTATGTTCTCAATGATGAACTACTTCCTTCCACTCAAGGGCATGGCTTCAATGCACTGCTCAGCTAACACAGATAAGAACGGTGAGAACACAGCTATCTTCTTTGGTCTGTCCGGTACAGGTAAGACAACACTTTCTACAGACCCTAAGAGACTTCTTATCGGTGACGACGAGCACGGCTGGGACGACAACGGAGTATTTAACTTCGAGGGCGGCTGCTATGCTAAGGTCATCAACCTTGATAAGGATTCTGAGCCTGATATCTACAACGCTATCAGAAGAGATGCTCTTCTTGAGAACGTAACTCTTGACGAGAACGGCAAGATCGACTTTGCTGATAAGAGCGTTACAGAGAACACTCGTGTATCTTATCCTATCGACCATATCCAGAACATTGTAAGACCTATTTCTTCTGCACCTGCTGCAAAGAACGTTATCTTCCTTTCAGCAGACGCATTTGGTGTACTGCCTCCAGTATCTATCCTCACACCAGAGCAGACACAGTATTACTTCCTCTCTGGCTTTACTGCAAAGCTTGCAGGTACAGAGCGTGGAATCACTGAGCCTACACCAACATTCTCAGCTTGCTTCGGTCAGGCTTTCCTTGAGCTTCACCCAACAAAGTATGCTGAAGAGCTTGTTAAGAAGATGCAGAAGAGCGGTGCTAAGGCATACCTGGTAAACACAGGTTGGAACGGCACAGGCAAGAGAATCTCTATCAAGGATACTCGTGGAATCATTGACGCTATTCTTAACGGCGATATTCTCAACGCACCTACAAAGAAGATACCACACTTTGACTTTGAAGTTCCAACAGAGCTTCCAGGTGTTGATCCTGCAATTCTCGATCCTCGTGACACATATGCTGACGCTTCCGAGTGGGAGACAAAGGCTAAGGATCTTGCAAGCAGATTTGTTAAGAACTTTGCTAAGTATGAGGGCAACCCAGCAGGTAAGGCTCTTGTATCAGCAGGTCCAAAGGAATAATCAATAACTCTGATACTATTATTATATAGTATAAAAGCTGCTGTGCCTTTTGGTACGGCAGCTTTTTTTGTGCTCTTGAAAAAGTGTGATGAAGGTGGTATAATTGGTATGGAGGCGAATTTAGTTTGGAAAAGAAGAATTATGCCGCAAGGGCGGCTATATATGCCATGGGGCTTGTGATACTTGCCGCAGGGATAACGATGAACATCAAAACAGGGCTAGGTGTATCCACCATTATATCAGTGCCATTTGCCATATCGAGTATATGGGACGTGAATTTTTCTCTTGTGACTTTTGCTACATATGCACTGTTCGTTGTGATAGAAATGATAATAAAAGGCAGCGACAGAACTGTTATAGACTGGCTGCAAATACCATTCAGTATTGTGTTCAGCCTGTTGCTGAATATGTTTTCAAAGCTGCTTGATTTCAATTTCGGACATTTGTGGCAGAACACGTTGTATCTGGCAGCAGCGATAATCTGCACGGGTGCGGGAATGTCAATGATGATAGCCATGAAGTTCGTGCCGAACCCAGCCGACGGTCTTGCTCAGGCTATAGGAAAAGCCTTTGGAAAGAACATGGGCTTTGGCAAGAATATACTTGACGCATCGTGTGTTGCCATTGCCTGCGTGATAGGTCTGCTGTTTGACAAGCGGATAATAGGTATCGGTATCGGAACGGTGGCGGCAATGCTCCTTGTGGGAAGGTGCGTGGCAGTATTCGATCATTTCTTCAAAGACAGAATGAAAAGTGCCGCAGGGCTTGCATAATAAAAAACGCCGCAGAGGACAGACATCTCTGCGGCGTTTGTGTATTTATATAATAAAAAAATCCGCTCTACATAACGTAAAGCGGATACAAGCAAAAGCTTAAACTTTTGCTGGCGCGGATTGAGAGATTTGAACTCTCGCGCCCGTTTCCAGACCTACTCCCTTAGCAGGGGAGCCCCTTCACCACTTGGGTAAATCCGCAAACCTGTATATATAAAAAATGTGGCGGACAGGGTGGGATTCGAACCCACGGTACGTTGCCGTATCACTGGTTTTCAAGACCAGCTCCTTAAACCACTCGGACACCTGTCCACATTAATTATTTGTTTTTGTGTCGTTCTCTCTCAGCGACTTAATTATTATAGCACAGTTCATCTGTCTTGTCAACCCCTTTTTCAAATTTTTTTGAGAAATTTTTTAAAGCATAAATATTCCTTCGTATGCTAACGATACTTGACGAAATCTTATAAATATGGTATAATAAATCACAGCTTTGTATGTTTTATCACTTTATATGATAATTTATACAGAAAATTTTTAATGGAGGCGACTTTATTATGAAGATGACTGTAAGTCAGGCTATGGTTGAATGTTTGAAAGCTGAGAACGTAAAAGTCGTCTTTGGCTATCCCGGAGCTGCTATCTGTCCTTTCTATGACGCTTTGCTGGATGCTGAAAACGACATCAGGCAGGTGCTTGTGAGACAGGAAGCTAACGGTGGTCATGCGGCTAACGGCTATGCACGAATTTCAGGCAAGCCTGCGGTCTGTATCGCTACATCAGGTCCGGGTGCAACTAATCTTATTACTGCTATTGCTACCGCTTATGCGGATTCTATACCTATCGTGTGCATAACAGGTCAGGTGAATACCGATCAGATAGGATCTGACGTTTTTCAGGAGGCTGACATTACAGGCTCGGCTGAGCCGTTCGTTAAGCACAGCTATCTTCTCAAAGACCCTGAGGACACTGCGAGAGTTTTCAAGGAAGCTTTCTATATAGCAGGCACGGGCAGACCGGGCCCTGTGCTTATAGATATCCCTATGGACGTTCAGAAAGCTGTTATCGACTTTGAGTACCCTGAAAAGTGCGAGATAAGAAGCTATAAGCCTACCACAAAGGGCAACTACGTTCAGGTAAGGCGTGTAATGGCGGCGTTGGAAGAGGCTGAGAAGCCGCTTATCTGTATTGGCGGAGGTGTTTTTGCCGCTCACGCTGAGAACGAGATAAGAGAGCTTGCCGACCTTATGCAGATACCTGTTATCACAACTATGATGGGCATTTCTGTTTTCCCTGATGACGATCAGCTTTTCTGTGGCATGATAGGCACGCATGGAGTGAAAATGGCTAACGCCGCTGTGAACGAGTGCGACGTGCTGTTCCTTGTGGGTGCAAGAGTTGGCGACAGAGCCGTTAAAACACCTTTGGCTCTGGAGAAAACTACTAAGATAATACATATAGATATCGACCCTGCGGAGATAGGCAAGAATATCGGTGCTGATCTGCCTCTCGTTGGCGACGCAAAGCTTGTTTTACAGCAAATGACGGAGCTTGCAAAGCCTATGAAGCACGATGAGTGGATAGCTCACATCAAGACCCTTGGGGGCGAAAGAAAGTATGTTGAGCCTGCAACGGGTACTGTCAATCCGAGGGTGTTTATCGACAGGCTTGCAAAGAAAATGCCTGCCAATGTTACTGTTGTGGCAGACGTTGGACAAAATCAGATATGGACCTGCACTGAATATAAGTTCCGCAAAGAGGGCAGACTTCTTACCTCAGGCGGCATGGGTACGATGGGTTATTCTGTGCCTGCGGCAATAGGTGCAAAAATGGCTGACAACAGCAGAGCAACAGTTGCTATATGCGGTGACGGAGCTTTTCAGATGTCGTTCATGGAGCTTGCAACAGCCGTTCAGTTCGGCGTTGATATAAAGGTGGTAGTAATGACAAACAACCGCCTTGGCATGGTAAGAGAACTTCAGACAAACGGCTATCATGACAGACAGACAGCAGTTTTTCTTGACGGCTCTCCTGACTTTATCAAGCTCGCAGAAGCTTATGGCATACCTGCAATGAGAGTTTATGACGATGATACTATGGATAAGGGCATCGAAATGCTTGCTGAACATAAAGGCATTTGCCTTGTTGAAGTCGTTGTGGATAAGGATATGCCAACATTATAAGGCCAATATTTTAACTATCTGTAGCGTTTACAGTATATAGCGTTTGCGTTCAAGAAATCTTAATAATAAGCTGATATAATAAAAAATCAAGGAAAGGTTTCCTTATGGAGGTTGATTTATGAAACATACGATCTCAGTTCTTGTAGAAAACCACAGCGGTGTTCTATCAAGAATTTCCGGACTGTTTTCAAGACGTGGGTTCAATATCGAGAGCCTTGCAGTAGGTCCAACTCATGACCCTGACGTTTCAAGAATAACGATAGTTGCCGACGGTGACGAGCATACAGTTGAGCAGATCGAGAAACAGCTCAACAAGCTTATCGAGGTCATCAAGGTAAAGACATTTGAGGCTAATGAGTATCTCGCAAGAGAGCTTATGATAGTCAAGGTGTCTGCGGTCGCAAACAGACGCAGTGAGATAATGACTATTGCGGATATCACAGGGGCTAAGGTCATGGATATAACGCTTACGACAATGACATTGGAGCTTTGCGACACTTACGCTCACCTTTGCAGATTTGAGGAGGTCATAGCACCTTACGGAATAATCGAAATGGTAAGAACAGGCACTATCGCAATAGAGAAAGGCTCTGACACATTCAATGCAGGCAAATAAACTTTGATTATATAGCCGAAAGGCTACATAAAATAAATCTTAAATTTCTGAATTTGGAGGAATTAACAATGGCACAGGCAAGAATATTCTATCAGCAGGATTGCGACATTAACGTACTCAAGGGTAAGAGAGTTGCCATTATCGGTTACGGTTCACAGGGTCACGCTCATGCACTCAACCTTAAGGAGAGCGGTGTTGACGTAGTAGTAGGTCTTTACGAAGGTTCTAAGAGCTGGGCAAAGGCTGAGCAGCAGGGTCTTACAGTTATGACAACTGAGGAAGCTGCAAAGACATCTGACATCATCATGATCCTTATTCCTGATGAGAAGCAGGCTGCACTTTATAAGAAATCTATCGAGCCATACCTCACAGAAGGTAAGACTCTTGCATTCGCACACGGCTTTAACATTCACTTTGGCTGCATCGTACCACCAAAGAATGTCAATGTTATCATGATCGCACCTAAGGCTCCTGGTCACACAGTACGTTCTGAGTATCAGGCTGGTAAGGGTACACCTTGCCTTATCGCAGTTGAGCAGGACGCAACAGGCAACGCACAGGATATCGGACTTGCATATGCACTTGGTATCGGCGGAGCAAGAGCAGGTGTTCTTGAGACAACATTCAGAACAGAAACAGAAACAGACCTCTTCGGTGAGCAGGCAGTTCTCTGCGGTGGTGTTTGCGCACTGATGCAGGCTGGTTTTGAAACACTTTGCGAAGCTGGTTATGACCCAAGAAACGCATACTTTGAGTGTATCCATGAGATGAAGCTCATCGTAGACCTTATCTACCAGTCAGGCTTCGCAGGTATGAGATACTCTATCTCTAATACAGCTGAGTATGGTGATTATGTAACAGGACCTAAGATTGTTACAGCTGAGACAAAGAAAGCTATGAAGAAGATTCTTTCTGACATTCAGGATGGTACATTTGCTAAGGAGTTCTTACTTGATATGTCACCGGCAGGACGTCAGGTACACTTCAAGGCTATGAGAAAGCTTGCTTCTGAGCATCCTTCAGAGAAGGTTGGTGAGGAAATCCGTAAGCTTTACAGCTGGAATGATGAGAGCGACAAGCTCATCAACAACTAATCTGTCAGATATATATGACAATAAGACCCGGGGCAGTGATGCACCGGGTTTTTTATATAGCAAAACTTGACAAAATATAGTGTGATGTGTAAAATTATGAATGTTAATCAGACGGATTAAAAATACGCCTTCGTCTCTTTGAGAGGCGGAGCGTTTTTGATATAAGGAGGCAAGTATGTCAGAACCATACAATCACAAGGCCATAGAGAAAAAATGGCAGGAATACTGGAAAGAACACGAGACATTCAAGACAGATGTTTGGGATTTTTCAAAGCCTAAATACTATGCACTTGATATGTTCCCTTACCCTTCAGGAGTAGGCCTTCACGCTGGACATCCGGAGGGCTATACAGCTACAGATATCATGTCGCGTATGAAGAGAATGCAGGGCTATAATGTACTTCATCCGATGGGATATGATTCATTCGGTTTACCGGCAGAGCAGTATGCTGTAAACACAGGTCATCATCCAAACGGTTTCACTCAAAAGAATATAGAGACCTTCTCAAAGCAGTTAAGAGAGCTTGGTTTTGATTATGACTGGTCAAAGATGATTTCTACAAGCGACCCTGAGTTTTACAAGTGGACACAGTGGATTTTCAAGAAGCTTTATGAGGCCGGATATGCAAAGCATATTGATATGCCTGTAAACTGGTGTGAGGAGCTTGGAACAGTTCTCTCAAATGATGAGGTTATAGATGGCAAGTCAGAGCGTGGCGGCTATCCTGTAGTCCGCAAGAACATGAAACAGTGGGTTATTGACCAGCCGGCATTTGCAGAAAAGCTCCTTGAGGGGCTTGATGAGATAGACTGGCCTGAGTCTACCAAGGAAATGCAGAGAAACTGGATTGGCAAGAGCACAGGTGTCGAGGTCAAATTCCAGATTGTAGGCGGTGGAGAGTTCTCTATCTTTACTACATGTATCGAGACAATATATGGTATCACATTTATGGTGCTTGCTCCGGACGGAGATATAGTAAATGGTCTCATGGACAGAGTCGAGAACAAAGAAGAGGTTCAGGCTTACATAGATGAGACTGTAAAGAAGAGCGATATGGACAGAACTGAGCTTAACAAGACAAAGTCAGGCTGTGAGCTTAAGGGTCTTCATTGTATCAACCCTGTAAATGGCAAGGAAGTGCGCATGTTCATCGGTGATTTCGTACTGGCAAGCTATGGTACAGGTGCTGTTATGGCAGTTCCTACCCATGATCAGCGAGATTTCGAGTATGCACAGGCTCATGATATTGAGATGATTCAGGTAATTGATGGTGCAGATGTATCAGAGCATGCATTTGAGAAGCATGATTACCTTGGAAAGGGCTGCAAGCTCATCAACTCAGAGGAGTTTACCGGAATGGTAGTTGAGGATGCTAAGGAGGCTATCACAGCCAAGCTTGAGAAGATGGGCGTGGCAAAGAGAACTGTAAACTACAAGTTCCGTGAGTGGATTTTTGCACGTCAGAGATACTGGGGAGAGCCTGTTCCATGTGTATACAAGGAGGATGGTTCAATCTATTTCCTTCCTGATGATGAGCTTCCACTTGTCCTTCCTGAGCTTGAGGATTACAAGGGCAAGAATGGCAAGGCACCTCTTGAGAACGCTACAGAGTGGAAGCAGTATGACAGAAACGGCGTAAAGGGTACTCGTGAGACATCCACCATGCCAGGCTCGGCAGGATCCTCATGGTATTATATGAGATATATCGATCCACACAATGATAAGGAATTTGCAAATCAGGAGCTCTTAAAGCACTGGATGCCTGTAGATCTCTATGTTGGTGGACCGGAGCATGCGGTAGGACACCTCATGTATTCAAGAATCTGGAACAGATTCCTCTTTGATCAGGGCTTATCTCCTGTAAAGGAGCCTTTTAAGAAGCTCGTACATCAGGGAATGATCCTTGGATCAAACGGTATCAAGATGGGCAAGAGATTCCCGGAGTTCGTAGTAAATCCTAGTGATGTAGTCGAGGAGTACGGCGCTGATACACTTCGTCTCTACGAGATGTTCATGGGACCACTTGAGGTTTCAAAGCCTTGGAACGACAGCAACGTACAGGGAGCAAAGAGATTCATCACACGTGTATGGAATTTCTTTACAGAGCCTGAGAATATTATCGAAGAGGATGACGGAAAGCTCACAAGAATCTACCATCAGACAGTAAAGAAGGTCACAAACGACTTCGAGGCACTTGGCTACAATACAGCTATCAGCCAGATGATGATTTTTGTCAATGAAGTATACAAGGCAGGCAGATGTCCTAGAGAGTTTGCAGAGGGACTTATCAAGATGCTTTCTTGTGTATGTCCACATGTTGGTGAGGAAATCTGGCAGAGAATGGGACATGACGATACAATCGCATTTGAGCCATGGCCGGTATACGATGAGGCAAAGACTGTTGAGGATACAGTAGAGATTGCTGTACAGATCAACGGAAAGACTAAGGGCACTCTTGCAATCGGAAAACAGGATCCTAAGGATGAGGTTATCGCAAAAGCAAAGGATGTTATTGCAGATAAGCTTACAGGAAATATCGTAAAAGAGATTTATGTTCCGGGACGTATTGTAAACATCGTAATGAAATAAAAATTACCCGGTATTTTGCACAGCCACTAGACGGCCGGCAGAATACCGGGTGATTTTATTTTTTGAGAACATGTGGTGGAAGAGATGGATCACTTCCGCGAAGCTTCTGCATACCGCGCTGGATCGCATCCTTGGAATTTTTCCAGTCGGCATCTTTATTTTTATAATCATATTTTTCGATGAACCATGCAACATCTTCATATATGCGGTTCATGTTGTCGTGCATTAGAGGGAGCACGATATCGTAAAATTCTTTGCGCTTATCACCTTTTAAATAAGTGTCAGCTCCTTCCAGAACCACTTTCAGGTGATCGAGACAAAATCCTTTTGTGTTCTTTAATTTTTCTTTTAGTTCAGGATCCTTTTCATACATAGTGAAGAAGGTCTTCATGTATGCATTAAAGGTCTTGTTTACGCTGTCACATATAAAGCAGGTTGATTCACGTTTGTTAATCCAGTCCACGATGGAATTGGAGGAGGCATTTGCTTTTTTGAAAAGACCGCTCCTTTGCACTGAATCAGGCTTAAAGTTCTTAAATTCTTTGTCCATCTCCTCAATATGGCGCATGTACATGGTTTTTAGTATCCAGGCGTTTCCGAGTGAATTGCCATAGTCAAACATTTTTTTGAAATGTGCACGGCAGAAGCCCTCCTTATCGGTCATATCGCGTATGTCAGCCTCCATGTAAGAGGCACCATGACCAAGTACAAAATCCATGACGTGATCCTCGGTGCGTTTTTCTATATAGCAGAAGGGGCATTCGCCGGCATTGTCAAAGGCGTCTGATATGGGGATAGTGTGTATTTGTTCTTTCAAGGTAATACCTCCGGGATCATATTTTTTTATTTAAAAATCCTCTGGTGTGTAGCTCTCATAAAACTTGATAAAGGTCTGCAGAGAGGTGGAAAGCTTTGAAGACTCCTTGTAGGCAAAGCCAACCTCACGCTTGTGGATTGGTATGCCGAGAGGAATTTCAATCAGGGTACCATCAGCAAGCTCCTTTGAAACTATGCTTTTTATGACGCAGGCCACACCTACGCCTATTTTGGCAAAGTCGATGAGCAGGTCCATATTTGATATATCTATAGAGTCCTTTACGTGTATCTGGTTCTCCTGCAGATAATCATCAATATATTTACGTGTCATATTGCCTTTATCGAGAAGCATGAGAGTAGAGTTTTGCAAAATCTCGCTCTTTTTGACACCACGGGCGCTTAAGTTGCGCAGATAGTCCTTTGTAGTGACAAATATATCCTCGATGTTGTCCAGATAATAGAAATTGAAAGTCTTAAGGGATGCTGGTTTTCCAATCAGACCTATATCTATTTTGTCATCATCGAGGAGCTTTAAGGTCTCGTTGGTGGACTGACATTCGATTGAGATGCTTATATGAGGATTTCTGTGTATGAATTCCTTGAGATATGGCAAAAGCATATATTTGCAGAGTGTTGAGCTGACACCAATCTTAAGCTGGCCGACACCGAGCTCTATTGAGCGCTTCAGCTTTTCCTCACCCTCATTTAATGCCTCAAAGGCCTCGCTTACATGATCATAAAGAAGCCTGCCCTCATCGGTCAAGACGACACCTCTGGAGCTTCTGGAAAAAAGCTTGCATTCCAGTCCGTCCTCGAGCTTTTGAATTGACTTGCTGATGGCAGGCTGGCTGATATAGAGCTCCTTGGCTGCCTTTGATATATTGCCGGCATTGGCGACAGTATAGAAAATCCAGTAAGATGAGAGATTCTGGTTCATTTGTACCTCCTGTGGTTTGTACTTTTAATGGGCTGTAATCGTTGCTTGTCACAAAAAGGTGTGAACATCAACAAATTTATGTTTATTATACCATGAGATTTAGTTATGGTAAATATGTTTATTATGTATTTTTATTATGGTAAATCATATGTTATGATGTCTTAAGTAAACTTGATTCAGATACAATCATAATACAATATTTTTATATGCTAGGAGGATATAAGCATGGGAATGACAATGACGCAGAAGATTCTTGCTGCACACGCAGGCCTTGACTCTGTTAGTGCAGGACAGCTCATTGAGGCTGATTTAGATCTTGTGCTTGGAAACGACATTACCTCACCTGTAGCGATTCATGAGATCGACAAGATGAAGGTAGAGGGAGTGTTTAATAA
>OOCX01000258.1_pt1 | contig 48411 bp, 47 predicted proteins | sample 1671231 | NCBI WGS metagenome assembly OOCX01 (sample SAMN06348135, study PRJEB24527) | human gut metagenome | biome: human gut; feature: ankylosing spondylitis patient; material: feces | host: Homo sapiens | place: China | collected 2015-10 | reverse complement strand
ATCGGCGGCGTGCACCGCGGCGCGCAGGAGACGTTCGACATCTCCGCCGACCTTGAAGAGCTGGCCAACACCTCCGTCATGGTCATCTGCGCGGGCGCGAAGTCCATTCTCGACCTCGGCCTCACGCTCGAATACCTCGAGACCCACGGCGTGACCGTCATCGGCTACGGCACGAGCGAGCTGCCCGCGTTCTACACGCGCAAGTCCGGCTTTGGCGTCGACTACGAGCTTGACACGCCGGAGCAGCTGGCCAAGGCGTTCCACGTCAAGCGCGAGCTGGGTCTGCGCGGCGGCTTACTCGTCACGAACCCCATTCCCGAGGAGTACTCCATGGACAAGGAAGTCATCGACAAGGCGATTGCCGAGGCCGTCGAGGACGCGAAGAAGGACGGCATTCACGGCAAGGCCACGACGCCGTATCTGCTTGCCAAGATCAAGGACCTGACCGGCGGCGACAGCCTGGATTCCAACATCCAGCTCGTGTTCAACAACGCGCGCCTCGGTGCGGCGGCGGCTGTGGAGCTCAGCAAGCTCGAAAAGTGAGCGTTTTTGTCATCTATCTCGCCGCGATCAATCTAATTACGTTCTGCGTCTACGGCGCAGACAAGCGCCGGGCCAAAATACAGGGCGCGCGGCGCGTGCCCGAAAAGACCTTATTTGCACTCGCGCTGCTGCTCGGCAGCGCGGGTGCTCTTTTCGCAATGAGGGTCTTTCACCACAAGACGCGGCACTGGTACTTCCGGTTCGGCATTCCGGCGATCTTACTTACGCAGATCGCGGCGGGGGCGTATGTGTACGTGCGGTTTTTCGCGGCGTAAAAAATTTTGAAAAATTTGAGATTTTGTGAAACAAAATCGACGCTTTTTGCGTCTAATAAGTGACACAAGGGGGAGGCAGCGAACGGGAAGATGAAGAATTTATGAATTTTGCATTTTTCTGTTCCCTTATTCCCCGCGGCATGGTAAAATACCGATGTATGAGAAAGGCTCTGTGCGCGCGGGGCCAGATCACAAAAATGAGAAAGGATGAAGAAAATTATGAAGAAATTTCTCTCATCGCTGCTGGCGTTGACCATGATTTTAAGTCTGGTCATCGTTCCGGCGAACGCGGCTGGTGACTACACAGTAACTGGCTTAGAGTTAAGCGCAACCGTTGGAGAGGGCGGAAGTGCTACATCTGCACCTTCGACCATTGCAAGCGGTACTTCGGTTAACTTTTCTATCACAGGAACTGCTGTGGTGAAAGAAGGCGAGACTCCGGTTGATGTAACCAGTGTCACACCTACTTATAGCTGGAGTGATTCGAGTTCTGCCGCAACGCTCAAGAAGGAGCTTACCACTACACAGGCTTCGGGAAATGTTACCGTGTATTGTGATGTTACCTATACCACGGGTGGCAAGAGCGGTACCCAGCGTGTGAGCAAGACCTTTACCGTTACGAATGGCCAGAAGGCTTTTGAAGATGCTACCAATAAGACCGTTACTTATCAGGGCAGAACTTATACTGTTCCTGCTGGCGCCAATCCGTCGGTTACGATCGACACTTTTGGTGAAGAGACTACTATTGAAAGCTTGACCGCGAAGGTCGGCAGCACTGATACTACTATCACCAAGACCGCCAATAACACTTTCACCCTCAAATCCGTTGATGGTAAGTACTCTGTTACCCTCACGGTCGCTCCACAGAAAGTAAATCCTACTCCCACTGTTAGTATCACGAACAATCTTCCTACTAACACCAACGCACTCAGCGGCCAGAAAGTTAGCCTTACGGCTGATTATAGCCGCAAGGACAGCGGTAAGAACATCACCTATACTTGGAGCGCTTCTAATGGTGCAGAGATTAGCGGCAATGGTGCAAGTGCAACATGGACGCCTAAGAGTGCTGGTACAAACCAGACTGTTACCGTCGTCGTTAAAGAAGGCGAGAATGAAGCCGCAAGATATGTAGCGACTTACACTGTCGACCCCGACAACAACAAAATCAAGGCTATCGATAACAAGACCTCTTACACGGTTTCGAGCACTACTCCTATCACGATTCCTGCTCCTGCACTTTACGACAAGACCACTGGCAACCGCGTAACTGACGCATCGATTTCCGTTTCCTGGGAAGACTATAACAGCCGCTATATTTCTACCAGACAGAGCGGCAACGACCTCGTCGTTACGGGCTTACGCACCAACGACAGCGGTGTGAAAGTCACCGCAACCATCACCTATAAGACTAAGACTTATAGCATTGATTACACCGTTTATGTTTCTGCACTCGATGGCAAGCTCGACGAAGTAGTCAATGGCAGCTCTTTGAACTTCGATCTCGGTGATCTTGAAAAGCTGGCTGAGAATGCCGTCTATAAGGTCGATAAGACTGACGTTACCATCAAGAGCGTTCGCATTCTGACCCTGCCGACCAGCAGCGACGGCGTTGTTTATAGCAACTCTCGTCTGTCCAGCAAGGTTTCTGTTCCTTATACCGTTGGCTCCAGCGACGAGCTTTACTTCGACGCGGCTGACGGCTTCCTCGGTACTGCTTCTATGACCATCGAAGCGACCGACTCCCGCAATAACAGATACAATGTCACGGTCAACATCCCCGTTGTCGGCGATAAGACCATCAAGGACACTGTGACCGGCACTTCTGCTGGCAAGTCTGTCACGTTCACCAACAGCGACTATAAGTATCTCTACTACACCACTTCCAAGGTCACCGATTATACGGGCCACTTTGATGGTACTTCCGAGAGCGGCTATACGCTCGTCAAGGAAGACAAGGACATCACCATCACTGCTTCTCAGTTCGACAAGAACGGTAAGGTGACCCTGTACGTTGTCGGCGTCGACAAGGATGGTGTTGCTTCCACCGGTACGATCACTGTTTCTCAGAAGTCCTACGACATCAACTACAATGTTGTCGCGGGCAAGAGCGTGACCTTCAACCAGAAGGACTTTGAGAGCTTTCTCGAGGATTACGCCGAAGACAATGGCAATTACAACTCCCGCAAGGATGAGCTGTCCTTCGACCACGCTGTCCTGACCTCTTCCATCCCCAGCGCCAAGAGCGAGGGCACGCTGTATTACGGCAGCACCGAGATCACCTCTTCCAACAAGAGCAAGACCGACATGACCGACATGGACAAGGTCAGCTTCGACTCCGTCTCCAAGCCCAGCAAGGGCACTGTCACCCTGACCTTCAAGGTCTACGGCGATCTGTACAAAAACGGCTCCAGCAAGAAGACCGAGGTCAAGTATGACGTCAACGTCGTGATCTCCGTCGTCAAGGAAGACATCACCTACACCGTCGGCATCGACGACACCGTCCAGCTGACCGCGCGCGACTTCGTCAACTTCCTGCAGGACGCCAAGACCTCTTACCGCAAATCCACGCTCGACTATGTCAAGTTCGACGTGAGCGGCAAGAACGTCTCCTCCTACGCTTACGGCGGCCTGTACCGCTCTTACAGCAGCTACTCCACCGGCAAGCTGGCCGACAGCACCGACAAGTTCTACTATGAGCCCTCCCGCACGCAGTATGACCTTGCGGACGTCGCCTACCACACCACCAGATGGGCCGAGGCCGGCAAGACCATCTACATCCCCTTCACCGTTTACGGCACCAAGAACGAAGAGGCCTCCGGTACGATGGCTATCACCATCGCCCAGACGATGAACTTCATCGACGTCAAGGCGAGCGACTTCTTCTATGAGCCGGTCAAGTGGGCCGTGAACAACAAGATCACCAACGGCACATCCAGCACGACCTTCTCTCCGTACAAGAACTGCAACCGTGCCGAGATCGTGACCTTCCTGTGGCGCGCCGCCGGTTCTCCGGAGCCGACCGTCACCCGCAACCCGTTCACCGATGTGAACTCCGTCAGAGACGCCAGCTATTACAAGGCCATCCTGTGGGCCAGTCAGAAGGGCATCACCGCCGGCACCAACGCGACGACCTTCTCCCCGTATCAGGAGTGCACGCGCTCTCAGATCGTGACGTTCCTGTACCGCTACGCGGGCAAGCCCAGCGGCTACTACTCCAACCCGTTCAAGGATGTCAGCTCCGTGAACGAGGCGAGCTACTATAACGCCATCCTGTGGGCTGTCGGCAAGGGCATCACCCAGGGCACCAGCACGACCACCTTCTCCCCCTACGCCTCCTGCACGCGCGGCGAGGCCGTGACGTTCCTGTATCGCTACGTCAACGGAGTGAAGTAAATCACTTAAAAAGAAAGCCCCGCTTTGCGGGGCTTTCTTTTTAGGGTTTGCAGGCCGCTGCGCGCAGAATTTGCCCGCCGCAGGCGGGCAAATTCCACACTTGCGGTTTGCGTTTACTCTTTTCTATTCTGTAAACTTTTGTTCAAACGCCTTTACGGGGGTCGAAAAAGCGTGTAGAATGGCAGCATCAAGATTTTAGGAGTGTTTTTTGTGAACAAATTCCGCGATGCCCTTTACCGCTTTATGTATGGCCGCAACGGCGTAGACGCGCTGAACTGGGCGCTCGTGATCCTTGAGCTGGCCGTGAGCATTCTGAGCTCGATCATCCGCGTGCAGGGCGTTTCCCAAGCGCTGTACTTTGTGTCGATGATGCTGATGTTCATCGTGCTCATCCGCATCTTTTCGCGCAATCTCGCGCGCCGTCAGGCCGAGAACGCGAAGTTTCTGACCTGGTGGACGCCGAAGGCCAACGCCATCCGCGGCGCGCAGGCCCGCCGCGCCGACAAGGCGCACAAATACGTCCGCTGCTCCTGCGGCGCGTACTGCCGCGTACCGAAAAACATCGGCAAGGTCGAGCTCACGTGCCCGAAGTGCGGCAAGAAAAAGGTCGTCAAAACGTGAAAGAAAAAATCCGTCCCGCGGGACGGATTTTTTTGTAAGAAAATCAATTCTCCGCCGTCCTATAGACAGAAAGGGGGTGAGGGCGCTGACGAATTTTGAAGAGGTGTACGCCGTGTACTTCGACGACGTGTACCGGTATCTGCTTTCGCTGTCCGGGAGAGAGAGCGTCGCCGAGGAGCTGACGAGCGAGACGTTTTTCCGCGCGATGGACGCCCTCGACCGCTTTCGGGGCGAGTGCAGCGTGCGCGTCTGGCTCTGCCAGATCGCGAAGAATCTGTATTATTCGCAGCTGCGGCGCGAGAAGCGGCTTGCCCCGCTCGAAGACTGCCGGATCGCCGAGGAGCGCCACGAGGAGGAGTTAGAAGATCACAGCGAGGCCGCGCGCATCCAGGAATTGCTGCACGGGCTCAGAGAGCCGTACAAGGAGGTCTTCATGTGGCGCGTGTACGGCGAGAAGAGCTTCCGCGACATCGGCGCGCTCTTCGGCAAGACGGAAAACTGGGCATGCGTGACGTATCACCGCGCCAAGCGCATGATCCGCGAGGGATTGGAGGACGACTGAAATGGACAAAACTTGCAGCATCGTGCAGGATCTTCTGCCGCTCTACGAGGAGGATATGCTGCGCGAGGAGACGAAGGAATTTGTGGACGGGCATTTAGCGCAGTGCGCCGCCTGCCGCGCAGAACTTGACGCGCTGAAGGCGGACGTGAAGCCCGCGCCCGTCAGCGCGCAGCCGCTGCGCGACTTGAAGCGGCAGCTTCGACGCAAGAAGCTGACCGCCGTACTGCTGGCCGTCACACTCGCGCTGACGCTGGCGACGGCGGGATTCGCGTATGTCACCGCGCCGCAGTATTTGCCGTACAGCGAGACAGAGTGGGCGATCTCGCGCTCGCCCCGAGCGCTCGCGGACGGCTCGGCAGCGGATGGGCTTTCTGATCTCAGCGGCGCGGAGAGCATCGCCGTCAGCCTGCTCGTACCGGTCTCCGGCGCAGAGGTCACGAACACGCAGGACCCCAACAGCGGCAAAACCATCTACTTCATCACCGCATGGCGCACGCCGCTCGACACATGGCGCGGCGCATTCGACAAAACCGGGGGCGCCCCGAACACACACAGCGCAAATGATCGCACACAGCGCGAGGCGGACGCACTGCAAGGCGTGCTCGCCAAGGCGGAGTCCGCGCGCACGCTCTTCACGCTCGACGCCGCGAACTGCGCGGCGGTCTGCTATTCTCAGAACAACGGGCAGGACGATGTGCTGCTCTGCGGCAGCATGAACGGCGGCATCATTTCTCTGCCGCGGCTGGTGTTGGGCTATTACGTTTTGCTATCGTTAGCGCTCCTTATTACGCTGGGTATTGCATTTTTCGCCTGCCGCAGGAAGAAAACGGGCAAAGCGCTCGGCTATCTCGCGCTGATTCCCGCGAGCTATCTTGCCGGTCATCTACTCGTCAAGGGTTTCACGACGACGAGCTACCAGATGCAGCGCGACTTCTCGCTCATTATCCTCGCCGCCGCGCTGATCTACGCCGCGGTCATGCTGGCGATCAACCTCTGGCGGCAGAAGCGGGAGAAGGTGTAAAACAAACAGGAAGAGACGCGAATGCGTCTCTTCCTGTTTTGGCGCAGCGGGAGGGATTCGAACCCTCGTGAGGTTTCCCTCAAACTGATTTCGAGCCATTTGGAGAGGAAATCCAATGAAAATTGATGCGTTCCTCTCGTGACCCTTAAAACCGCAATCCACTCGCACTCACTACTCTGCACAAAGCGTAGAAAATGCGTAGATGGAGTCAAGTCTGCTGGACACAGCATAGTCTAAAAAGCACCAAATGTCAAGGATTTCCGAGGACGGAAAGCCAAACGCTCCACACGATTTCGAATCGTATGGACAAGGTGCTTTCGGGATAACATAGGCGCTTATAGGAAGGCCAAATCCCTGATATCACAACGATTCCAGGGCATACAGTATGTAGGGCTTGAGCCAGTAAAAGCATGAACTTCCCGCAAAGTGTAGAAAAAGTGTAGAAGTAAGAAGGACGAATAACCCTTTGAGTAACGATAGTTTCAAGTTCCCATACGGGAGCAAATGTGGTCGGTTGCCCGTCATTGACAAGTATCTCAGCTCCCAAATGATAAGGAGAAGCATATGGCAACAGACTACACCTACCTATACGAAGAATACCCGGAGGTCATCAGCGCCGACCAGCTTTACCGAATTTGTCATATCAGCAAGCGCAAAGCGAAATGGCTTCTGGAGCATGGATACATCCCCTGCGAGGACAGTGGAAAAAAGACCCGACGGTATAAAATCCGACTGAATGACGTAATAGACTATCTCCGCACACTTGAAGCCGCACCGGATTTGGTTGCGACACCCGTGGGAGCATTCAATGTCAAGCGCAAGCAACTCAATCCGGTCGCTCAGATATGCCAAAAGGAGTTTCAACGGTTCCTCTACAATATATGGACAGATGAAGCGGACATCCTACGAATCTCAGATGTGCAGGTATTGCTGGGGTATAGTGCTGGAACGATTAGGCAATGGATACTGCGAAAAGAGCTTCGTAGCACAAGGCTTCCCTGTGGCATACAAGTAACTGCGAAGGAATGGCTGATTGACTTTACCGTAAGATATACCATCAAAAATCCCTCTCGCCTATCAATAACACATAGGAAACTGGTAGAACAGCATTTCTGCGATTGCTCTCAAAAATGCAATTAGAAGCACACCCTCATTGCAAGCTGTCATACAAAAAAATAGTATTCCAAGCTACAGACCGGAGTTTTATACTCCGGCCTTATTTTTTTACAACAGGAGGATCGCTCACATGGACACCCAAAACACAAGCCGTCAGCTCCGCTACCTTGAAGAAGTCCGTATTCCTCTGCACCGTGCAGGATTTGGAACCCTGCCGGTGGAGGGAGAGCAGTTGCCTGTCCTTTGGAACGGCACACCCCTCTGCCGCATCACCGGCAAGGGCAGCGTATTCTATCGGCGACAGGACGCGGACACGCCCCAGGCAGAGGATGCCCTATATCGCGTCGAGGACATCGCCGCGAAAACGCTGGAGTATATGACCGCTATGGAAGCCGCCCCGCAGCTCAAAGCCGGCGGGCTGGATGGCGACTACCGCATCCTCGCTGACTTCGGCGGCACGGTGCTGGCAGGTTCTCCGAGCAAATACGGCGTTCAATTCGTCACATGGGATTGGGACTATGACCGCACGGGTGTGGTACACGGACACTACTTCATGGAGAAATATGACGAAGCCAAGCAGGACTTCGCCACACGCTCAGGACTTATCCAAAAGGAACAGCTTTTCAGCCCGGAACAGCTGACTGAGATATTCCGCTGCTGCGCCGATTCCGTGGATGAGGACTTCTTTGAGCTTACGGATACGCAGGAAGAAATGATCCGCGGAATCCAGCAGCAGATCAGGGTGTGCGTACCGGATCTGGACGAGCGGATCCGACAGCAGGAGGAAGCATTGGAACGAGGCTCACAGGAACAGACAATGTAATAGCAGCATGGCATGGGCCGGAGTTTTAGCAATAAGACTCCGGCCCTTTTTATTTTCAAAAAAGGAGTTTGATTTGCTTGACGCGATATTTTATGAAGTTCACACCCCTGTTCGCCGCAGAGGTGCAGATGATGACGCCACCCCGTCATCAGCCTCGCGGCAACGGACGCATCCGCAGCAGCTTTCGCTACAGTGCCGACGATGTACGCTGCAAAGACTGCACGAGATATGACAGCGGGCACCCCTGTCACCTGAATGAGTGCGTCTGTCTGGAGGAGCGCATCGAGGCCGGCGTGGTGGAGCTGAACGCTCTGGCGCGGGAGTGCTTCGGCGGGAGGATGTTCCGCCCGCTGCAAAGACGGCTACGAGATGAGCTGAACAGGCAGCCCTTTCGCTTCTTCCTCGGTGACGCCCACAGAGAACGATGGACGCATTGGAAAAACCGCTGCTACGGTATGTCCGGGCGCAATGCGGCTGCGCTGTTTCTGCTTACCGCCGATGAGGAGCTTTGGAAAAGAGTCCTCTGGCATTTCGACAGCAGCGGCTTTGACTTCCCTGCCATCCGCCTCTCCGGTATTCACCCGGAGCTGTACAGCATTTATCAGGCGGCGAAGACCATTTCCGTTGGCGGTGACAACATCGTCATAGAAGACCTTGCTTTTTCAGAGCTGGTCAGTGACAGGGCCTTCCGGCTCATCCTCGGAGCACTCCTGCTGTGCAGGTATGGCGAGGTGGTCTTAAATCTGGAAAGAAAAACGGAGGAGGCAACATGATGATGTACGCAGTTTTGAGTAATCCAAACCACCCGAAATACGGTGTGGCAACGATTCCATTCCCCATTCCCCGAGACCAGTACACATACTGCATGGACTTGCTGGAGGCGTTGGAGGTCGGCGATACGGTCAAGGCGGACTGCAAGGTGGTGGAGTTCGACAGTGTCTACACCGTTCTCAAACGCATGAAGGCTCTTACGGTCAATGTGGAGGAATTAAACTACCTCGTCAAGCGGCTGGAAAGCTTCGACACCGGCGAGGCTGCGCAGTTTCAGGCGATGGCTCACAAGCTGGAGTTGTTCGAGCTGAAGGACCTCATCAACCTGACCTTCTGCTGCCAGCAAGCCACGGTCATTACAGACTTTTCCGACCTCGCCGCTGTTGGCCGCGACCATTACATGAACCTGCACGGAGGTAGTGCCAAAACAGAGGAATTGGATGCGCTGGACGGCAAGGGAACCGCACGGCAGCTCATCGAAAACGGCGGCGGCACGATCACCCCCTACGGCGTGGTTTACGACAACGGCATGAAATTAGAGCAGGTCTACGATGGCCGGTTCTTCCCCTGCTATTACTACAAGCCGAATGTCATCACCGTTGCGGTGACCTCTAAAGCCGAACCGGGGGATACGGAGCATATCACATGGCTGTTCCTCCCCATGGTGCAGGAGGAGATCGACCGCGCCCTCCTTCGTGGGGGCATCACAGATCCCGCCGATGTCCGCCTGCGGCTGGAGGACAGCCAGCTCCCCAACGAGGTGGATGTCCTGTTGGATATGGAGTACGAAACTCTCTCTGACCTCAACGAACTGGCAGAGGCAACGGATGGGTTATCAAAAGCGGATATGGAAAAGCTGGGCGCCGTGGTCATGTTGGCAAAGCCAAAGTCTGCGGCACAGATCAAAAACCTTGCGGAAAGCCTTGACCTCTTTGACCTCGCTCCCGGTGCGCATACGCCGCAGGAATACGGCAAGTACATGATCCAGCAGTCTGGCCGCTTCGAGTATGACGAAAATCTCGACGCTTTTTACGACTATGAAAAGTATGGCACGGAGCGCATGAATGAGGAGGACGGAATGTTCACCGACCGGGGCTACATCGCCTATAAGGGCTATATCAGCATGGAAGAAGTGATGAACGGTGGTCAAAGCAACCACATGGTGATGGGAGGGCTTTCACAATGATCATTCAGGCAGAACTGAAGTGTAAGCAGACCGGGTGTGAGGCAGATCCCTGTGCCGTGGATAAGGTCATCGAGCTGCCAAGCCCGCGGTTCCAGCAGTTCAGCCGCGCACTGCTGGCTGACTATGATTTCATCGCAGAGAACAAAAATGCCATCCGACACGATGAGGCTGCCAGGCACTGTCTGCTCATCCTCGATGCGGAGGGAACGGACGGTTTCCTTGTTGACCCGCAGGGGTACAACTATGCCCGGTACAGTGCCTTTGTCCCCAACGCCCGCAGCTTGCTGACGCCGGATATGGCAATCGACCGCAGCTATATTTCACTGGCAGAGCCTTGGCGAGACGAGAGCCGGGATGAAATGCTCCGCATGACATTGCATGTCAATGGAAAACCGGACTACACCATCGTCCTCCCTGCTGATGAGGAGTACCTCGACGCTGTGAGGGCTTACCTTGATATTGATGTTTTCGCGGATGCCATGCTCTGTGATATTCGCTTTAAGGTACCATACATTGGGGAACTGATTTGCGATACGGATTGCCCCGCCGTGGAGGATTACAACGATTTTGCTGAAGCCTTGGAGGACATCTGGCAGCAGGACGGTGCGCTCCTGACCTACGCCGCCGTGCTGGAGACCGAGCGGCCGGATACGCTGCCCGGAGCCTGTAAGCTGCTGCGAAATCTGGACAACTACCGGCGCATCACGGAGGGCGCCTACGGTTACGGTCAGCAGCGATTGCAGGAAACGCTGGGGCTGGACGATGAAGCCATCTATGAGTTGGACGGCTACATGGATTTTGAGCAATACGGTCAGGACTGCATAGAAAACGACTGCGTGACAAAAACAGAGTTCGGCCTGCTGCGCCGCTTGGACCCGCCCTTCCCAGAGCAGACGCGGAGCCAGCAAATGTTTCAGTAGACTTTGCGGCAGATGTGTAGTATGTTTGCCGTTACCAAAAAAGAAAGGGAGGAACACCAAATGGCTGTAAACGCAAGAACAGAGAAATTCCAGCACCTCGAAGTATTTGATAAGCCCGCGCTGTTCACCAACGGGCGCATCGCCCGTGATACCGTGCCGAAGGGCTGGTACTGCTATGATATTCGTGGCTCTGACGATGATCCCGGTGCGCTGTGCTACATGGAGGAAAATGTTGGGGTCAACCACGCAGGTTCGGTGCTGATGCCGGAAAAGCTGGCGATGCCTAAGTCCGGGTGGTTGGACGTGCGGGATGAACTCGGATTCCTCGATGAAGGCGACATGACACTCCGCGAATTCTGCGAGGTGCATCAGCTTTCGTATCCCGCGGAGAACATGAAATTTCATATCCGACCTGCCCGCCCGGAGGAGGCGGGCTTATTTTATACCCCGCACCCCGAAGAAGATAAGCGGCTGGGTACCGTTGGACATGTCCGCATGGACTTTGGCCGCAGCGGCAACGAGTTCTGGCATACATGGTGGCCCCGTGGCCCGGAGGAGCTGAATGCCCCGCATTCAAGCTGGAGCTGCAGGAGGTCGTGGACACGCTGCGGGAGAGCGTACTGAAAAACCGCTTCGCGATGGAGCGTTTTTGCTATGAACACGGCGGGAAAATCAGCGGCGGCTGGACACAAAACTACGGTTACGTCGTGGAAACGGAGCATTACCGCTACTGCCTGCGCTGCAATCCGTCCCCCGGAGATTATAACTGCTACTGTACGGCCTATGATCTGGATGTCCAGCGTCAGAATATGGTGCGGGACAAGCCTCTGGTGGGCCGCGTCACCTACGCCAATGGCGACGCGCAGGAGTTTACCGATGCCGAAGCCTTTCTCAAGTGTGTGCGCGAGGAACTTCCGTATCGCCCGACCACAGGCTTCCGTTACGAAGTGCTGACCGACGATCCCACCGTTCGCAAGCAGGTGGATGACATGATCTTCGACTTCTATGGCGAGGAAAATCCCCGTCAGTTGGAGGAATATCAAAAAACGCCCGATCAGGGCATGACCTTCGGTGGAATGTAATGGACGCTTCAAAAAAGCAGCGAGAGCCGGTCGCGTTCAAAAGTCTTGCCGAGCTGAAGCGGTTCATCCGCCCCGGTGTGGAGCTCAAGACCGTCAGCCACGCCAATCACGCGGATATGGTAGGGCTGACTCGTGTGGTGACCACGGTGCAGACGGTGGGCTTCTATTCCAAGATCAAGGACCAGCCGGAGCATCCCTTCTCCACCTGCAACCACGGCAAGGGCTTCTACACCGATTTTGGGAAAGCCGGCAATTACATCTTTGATGGTACGACGGTCAAGGTGAAGGATACCCGAAAGCAAGATCGCGGCGTGATCTACGAGCTGGAGTTTTACGACAGAGAGCAAAACATGGAGGAAACGATGATGGACAGAAAAATGGTGAATTTTATCAAGGAGCAGTATCCCCCCGGCACCCGCGTCCGACTCAATTCGATGGAAGACCCTTACGCGCCCATTCTTCCCGGCACCGAGGGCGAAGTGGACTTCGTGGACGATGAGGGGCAAATTTTTACGAATTGGAACAATGGCCGCACGCTGCCGCTCATCCCCGGCGAGGACAGCTTCACCGTGCTGCCGCCCAAGCTGACCACCCTCAAGCTGTATATGCCCTTGACCGCCGATCTCTACGAGCGGAATGAGTACGGTGATTTCGATGATTGCAGCACATTGCTGGAGGGCCGTGAGCTGCGGGGCTATCAGGATCAGATCACGGCGGCACTGGCGAAAAACCGGGTGCCGGAGGAGGCGGAGCGCGGTCTCATGCATTGGTATGATGAAGCCGACAGTGTTGACCGCAAGGTGCGCTCCGCCGTCTTCGCCGTAGAGGAGCGTGACCGGCAGCTCTGGGGCGTGGCGGAATGCCGTGTCGCCGGGGAATTGTCGGACACAGAGCTGGAAACCTTAAAGGAATACCTCACCGGGCAGGCTTCTGACGGCTGGGGCGAGGGCTTTGAGCAGCGGGATATCCTTGTGGATGGCGGAAGTGAGCTGTATGTCCACCTTTGGAATTCGGACGAGTGGAGCATCCAAACGGAACAGGAATTGTTCGCCCCCAAGCTGGCGGATGGACTGCCGGAGCTGTGCTTCTCCACCCTCCCCGGCACCGGCGAGCTCATCTGTATCAAGCGCGGTGAAAGCGGCTACTATCCCAGCGACTGGTCCACGAACGATCCAGCGCATAACCGTGAGATAGCGGACTATAACAACGAGCGGCTTGGCGTTACCCCCGCGCAGGAAAAAGCCATGAAAACGGGTTCCATGTTCGGCTGGGGCGTCCCCGGCGCGGACCCCGCCTGCTATGAACAGAAACAGGAAATGGGAGGGATGACCCTTGGATAAGAAAATACTGCGTGTGTATCTCGCTAAAAACGATACGCCGTATAGCGCAGCCTATGCCAAGCTGGAGCTGCCCGCCTCCCCGTGGGAGGTGTGGGACGCCATGGAAAAGGTGCGGCTTCAGACGGACGATATCCTGTACATGGAGATCGAAGACTACTTTGCCTTTGAGTATCTCTCGCCCCATTTGGATGGGTTAGAGATCAGCCTCAACGAGCTTAATGATCTCGCCGCGCTTCTGTCGGCATTGGACGAGGTTCAAGGGATCGCCTTTGAGGGATTGTTTTCTATGGAGGTGCAGAAAAAAGTAAACGCCAACGGCGGCGTCATCACGCTGCAGGCTCTGCGGGATCTGGCGGTCAGCGCAAAAACCGACTGCTATCATGTGGTGGATGCCGCGGATGACGCCCAGCTTGGCCGCTTCTACGCGGAAAACGACTTTGTGCCGGAACTGGATGGCATATCGGATGCGGCATTCGAGATGCTGGACTTCGCCGGCATTGGAAGAATGATGCGATGCAGTGAAAACGGCGTATTTGTGGGTAGCCTGTATGTGCTGCGGGATGGCGAACTGACCACTGCGCCGCCCGTCCAAAAGACGCTGCCGGAAAAGCCGGGATACCTCTTCCGGCTCACGCTTGGACTGCATCCCGACATTGGCGATGCGTGCACGGTGACGCTGGATCTTCCCGCAGCAGAGGCGGAGCTGCTGGACGCGCAGGAACACCTCGGTGTGGAGGGCTGGGAGGGCGTCACGGTCATTGACTATGACGGGATCATCCCCTATGCGGCAGAATTCACCGACCTGCCCATGGAACTGGAGGAATTCAACGTGCTCGCCGCAGCGGTGCGGGATATGCCCTCGCCTGAAAAGCAGCTTCCAAAGCTGAAGGCTTTGCTGAAGCAATTTGAAGTACAGGACATCGAAACCGCCCTGTTCCTAACGGAGCATCTGGCGGACTACATCCTCACGCCAGAGATCAGCTCACCGCAGGAGGCGGCGCTGGATCAGCTTTGTTTCATCATGGACCGTGAAGAAGCCGTTCGGCTGATCCCGTATGTGAACCTCTTCAACTACGGCGAGACAGTCATCCATGCGGACAACGCCGCCCTCACATCCTACGGCCTGCTGCACCGCGCGGACTATGAACCAATGCTCTCACCCATACAGCAAAAACAGGAAAAGGAGATGACGATGCAGTGACCAGGGAGCAGATCCAACACGAAGGTGACCGGCCGCTGCCTTGTGCAGCACAGGAGGCATTCCGATGCAGACCGGATGCTCTGAGCGATGACGAAAAGACGATCCTCTCCGCCATAATCCTGCAAAAAGGCGAGGCGGATGCTGCGGAGATTTTCAGGGAGTCACCGGAGCAGCTGCGTGATTACACGATCCTCAAGGGCGTCAACAGCTACGCCGCGCTGGGCAGATATTATCTTGCCAACGAAACCACCGTCCCGGAGGAGCTGTACGAATACATGGATCTGGATGCGCTGGGCTGCCGCTATGAGGACGAGCACCCCGGCGTGTTCATCGGCAGCGATTATGTGTGCTGCCCTGCGGAGGAACAGGAGCTTACCATGGAAATGCAGTAGCTGACCATATCTTACCACGCCAACTGCGCGGATAAGAACTACACCAAGGGGCCGTATTCCCGGACGGGGAAAAGCGGCCCCTTCTTTTTTGCGCTGATTTGACCTCCTGCTCCGGGATAACGGGCCCGGAAAGGAGGAACTGTGCCGATCAACAAAGCCCTTGCAGAGTATCTTGAACTCTACCAAAAGGGCGAGGCAAACGCCGTCACCAGCCGGGAGCTGGAGTGTGCCTTCCGAATGCGCGGCTCCGAGCTGCGCCGGGAGATCAACGCCCTGCGGGGCGACGGCATCCCCATCTGCAGCTTTGACGGCGGCTACTACTATGCCGCAACCGAGGAGGAGCTGCGGCGCACCATCCGGCAGCTCCGCAGCCGGATCAAGAAAATCGCATTTGCGGAGCGCGGCCTGTCCCGCACCCTGCCTGACTATGAGGACACCGGTCAGCTCTCCCTCCCACTGGAGGGAGGTGACACTTCTTGAACAGCTTTATTCCCTGGGTAGGCGGCAAGGGCAAGCTGCTGTGGATCATCAACAAGCTGATGCCGGACCGCTACACCCGCTTCATCGATGTGTTTGGCGGCAGCGGCACGGTGACCATGTGCCGTCCCATCCAGCGCGGCTGCATGGAGGTCTACAACGACTTCAACGGCAATCTCACCAACCTGTTCTGCTGTGTTAAAAACCGCCCCATGGCACTGCTGGCGGAGTTGGGATTCCTGCCGCTGAACACGCGGGATGACTTCAATGTCCTTTACAAGTTCTTCTCCAAGGGCGAGTTCACGGACGACTACCTGCAGGAGGAGATGGATCTGACGGAGGTCTACCTCAAGCCGCCCGACGCCGAGGCCATCCGCGCCCTTATGCTGGAGCGCGCGCCCCGCGGGAGCATCCGCCGCGCGGCGGACTTCTTCAAGCTCATCCGCTACAGCTTCAGCGGCGGCGCCAAGTCCTTCGGCGGCAAGCCCTGCGACATCCGCCGTTTCTTTCACCTGATCTGGGAATGCTCCCGCAGGCTGGCGAATGTCATTGTGGAGAACAAGGACTTCGAGGAGGTCATCCGTCAGTACGACCGGGCAGGCGCCGTGATCTACTGTGACCCGCCCTACTACAAGGCGGAGAGCTGCTACGAGGTGGAGTTTCCCCCGGAGGATCATCAGCGGCTCCATGATGTACTGGTCACCTGTGAAGGGTACTTCATCGTTTCCTACAACTACCAGGACTACATCTGCGAGATCTATCAGGACTGCTATATCTTCCGCACCTCCCGTCCCAACAGCATGTCCCAGACGGCAGGCAGCGAATATGAGGAGGTCGTCATCACCAATTATGACCCCCGCAAAGCCTGCTGGCAGCTCTCTATGGATAGTCTGCTGGGCGGCGATGGCGACACCCGCTACGAGCTGATCCATGAGCCGGAGCATCCCTTAAAAATCTGAACAATAAAAGGAGAAGCAGCATGAAATTTGTAAAATACAACGACAACAAGAGTGTCACCATCCCGCCCGCCGTTCTGACCGTCTGCGGGCTGGAGGACGAGGGAAAGCTGGAAATGGCCGGCGCCAAGGGTGCGGTCATTTTGTCAAAGAGCGAGATGACCGCCATGGAGATGGTGCGCACGATCCTCGCCCTGACGGACCGCGCCGGTCAGCTGATGCGGGAGCTGACAGACCTTTGCGGCAGCTGCGAGGGCTGCACCGAGGGGCACTGCACCTTCCGCGACGCGGACATCGAGGAGCTGATCCGCCCCGCCGTCACCGTCCCTGATTGGGCAAGAGCGGAAGCGGACATCGCGCCTGACGCCAAGCTGGACTGCCATGTGGACGAGGGCTCCGGTGTGATCACCGTGTGCGAGACATTTTACGACCACGACCTCTCCGATATTCCCGCCGAGCTGCTGGAGGCCCTGCGCAAGTCCGGCTGCTGCCTGTCCGTACTGGAGGATATGCTGATGGACGACGATGTCATCTACGATAAGTGATACCGTAGGCATTCAAAGAAGAAACGAGGCGAGAGATCCAAATGAATGAAACCTATCTCTATCCCTACTCGGCGAAGGAGGCCAGAGAACGAAATGAGCTTTCGCTCTGGAGGGAAAGCCATCGCGCCAACATCGCCTGCCGGGAAGCCATCGAGGACACCATCCGCCGGAGCTTCGACGGAATGCATCTGGACAAGGACTGTATCACACCCGTGCTGGACGAATACGGCTTCAAGCGCACCGCGTGGGTGCTTGCCAACACCTTGCATGAGCTCAAGTGGGACGGGCGTTTCAGCCCCGCCAATAAGCAGTGGGCAGCACGGCACTACATTCCGCGGGATGAACGGCACATTGCCGATATCACCGTTCGAAGTCATCCTGCCGTACTGGACGGCTTCGTGACTCTCTGTCGGAAGGCGTATCAGAAGCTGGGACTGTTTGGCTCCGAGCATTGTTTCGGTGACCGCGCCGAGCAGGACTTCACCGGCAAGGTGCTGGTGCTGTCGCCGGATACGCTGAAGGAATCCTGCTGGAGTCAGGAAAACCAACTCTGGTATGCCCATGACGGCTTCGGATGCAGCCCCCATGCCATTGGCCGCTCGGTGCGCTGCACCTGCCTGGGTGACGGCGAGACGACACGCTGGAATCGGCACGAGTTCATCGGCGTGCTGGACGAAAAATACCTGCCGGACTGGGCGCGGGAGAAGCTCATGGAGCTGACCGCACCCCGGCAGGAGGAACCGACCGCAGGTGAGATGAAGCTGGAATGATCGGAGGTGAAATAAGTGCAGCGCATCTTCATTGATAACCATGACCGCATCCTCTATTACAGCAATCCTGCCGGATACATCGCGGGAAAGGAGGCGGTGGTGGACACCATGTTCCAAACGCAGGAGCTGGAGCGTTTTCTGCAAAAGCAGTCGCTCACCATCCGCTGGGAGGACGGTGTCTATGACCGCCTCCTGCTGGGGCAGAGGGGCGGCCGCTTCGACCCGGAGGCTCCGCCCCTGAAAAGCTGCCGTGTGTGGCAGCTCACGCGGGACAGCCCCATCAATATGCGGTTCATCCCGTATGAAGCCCTGCTGGAGCGTTTCGGACAGCCTGACCGCAGGCACTACGAAATCGTCTATGACGGTCTGGTCGGGACCAATGACCCGGAGGAGATCTACACGCTCTTCCGCGACCCGGTTCCCGGCTACGACGGCAGACCCATCGGCATCTCGGATGTTCTGGAGCTGTACGACGCCGACGGCAGCGAGTTCTACTACTGCGACCGTGTCGGCTTCCGGCAGATCGAGTTTGCACCCCCACAGGAAATGAATATGGGCCTGTGAAATGAGCACCCGGCCGGGTGCTTTTTTCATATCAACATCAGAAAAGGAGGAATCCCAATGCCCAAAGCCCAAACCAAGGCAACAGCTCCCACCCCTGCACCGGATACCCCGCTCCCCGTGGAGTACGCCGTGCGCATATATCCCGTGAAGGACAGCAAGTACACCCTCGCCAACGCCAATGTGGATATCAACGGCGTATTCGCCATTCGCGGCGTGAAGGTCATTCGCGGAGAGAAAGGCCCCTTTGTCGCCATGCCGCAGTACAAGGACAGCCATGGGGACTACCGCGACATCTGCTTCCCCTGCACGAAGGAGGCCCGCCAGCAGTTCAACGACACGGTGCTGAACGCCTACGAGCAGTCGCTCCGGCAGGCCCAGCAGCCGGACAATGCTCCCGCCGCGGAGCAGGTCATGTAAGTCACCCACAACACAAAACATATAACTTGTAGGAGGAAATTATCACATGAAGAAGTTTATCAAGAACACCGCCAATTCCATCCGCACCAAGGCCATCCGCCTTGCCGCCACCCGCCGCTCCGGTGAGGGCTACATCGACACCGCCGTCAAGATCCTAATCGCCGTGGTGCTGGGCGCGCTGCTGCTGGCGGGCCTCTACGCTTTGTTCGGCGATGTGGTCATGCCCACGTTGAACCAGCGTATCAAGGATATGTTCAACTACGCCGGCGCGCTGGGCGGCTGATCCGTGGCATCTGTCCTGCAGGGGACGCTGTTCCTCATCGGACTTATGAGCGCGGCATGGACGGATCTCCGGCGCAGGCAGATCTATGACCTTTCCGGTATCGTCATCGCAGGGGCGGGGCTGATTTCCTTCAGCCCCGCCCGGCTTCTCGGCCTGACGCTGGCCGTCCCATTTTGGCTGGCAAGCCGGAGAGGACGCGGCGGCATGGGAGATGCGCTCCTCATCGCCGCCTCCGGCTTCCTGCTGGGCTTTCTGCGCGGAGTCGCCGGACTGGTGCTGGCACTGGTGCTGTACTGCCTTTTCTACCTTGCAATAGCCGCCCTGCACAAGATCCGCAGGCAAGAGCGCCCACCGGAGAGCTATCCATTCGCGCCATTTCTTGCAGCGGGCTTCTTTACCGCATATATCATCTAAGAATAAGGAGGACTTGCTCCATGAGTATTTTCAAAAACCGCACGGTCATCGGCGTCATCTGCATTCTGCTGGCACTGGTGATCTGCTTCGGCATCACGCCGCTGTTCAATCAGAGCATCAGCCAGAAGGCAGAGATCGTCCGTGTGACGAAGGACATTCACGCCGGCGAGCTCATCACCAGGGACATGGTCGCCACGGTCGAGGTCGGCTCCTATAATCTCCCCTCCGGCCTTATGACCGCAAAAGACAATGTGGTGGGCAAATACGCCAAGGCGGACCTTGCCGTTGGCGATTATATTCTCGCCGCCAAGCTCTCGGACGCGCCTGCCGCCGAAAATGCGTATCTCTATAATCTGGATGGCACGAAGCAGGCCATCTCCGTCACCATCAAGAGCTTCGCCACCGGGCTGTCCGGCAAGCTCCAGAGCGGCGACATCGTATCGGTCATCGTGGCAGACTATCCGGAGGACGGTGAAACCACCATCCCCGCCGAGCTGCAGTACGTGGAGATCATCTCTGTTACCGCCAGCACCGGCTATGACGCCAATACCGGTGAAGCGAAGGGTGACGAGAAGGAGCTGCCCTCTACCGTGACCTTCCTCGTTTTGCCGGAGCAGGCCAAGGTGCTGGCGGAGTTAGAGCAGGACGCCAAGCTCCATTTGGCGCTCGTCTACCGCGGCACAACAGACGGTGCAAAGCAGTTCATTGAGGCGCAGGACGCGCTCATCGAGGAACTGTACGCAGAGCCGGAGGAAGATCCCATTGAGGAGGGCGAAGCCGCCGATTCCGCCGCAGCCACACCGGAGAGTGAGGTGACAGGATGAATTTCAGAAAGGCCAGCATCTTTCAGCGCGACACAGAGAAGCCGGAGGAGCAAAATGACAGCGGCGGTATGCTGGCGGTCTGGGGCAGCCCCGGCAGCGGAAAGACAATAACGGCAGTGAAAATCGCAAAAATGCTCTCCGCCAGGAAGAAAAATGTCATCCTTCTGCTCTGTGACATGGCCGCACCCATGCTGCCGTGCATCTGTCCCGCGGACGCTCTGGAGAGCAATGGCTCTCTTGCCGGCGTCCTGGCAGCCGCCCGTATCAGCGAGAACCTCATCAAGCATAACCTTGTCACCTTTAAGCGCAACAGCTGCCTTGCGGTATTGGGGCTGCTCGAACGGCAGAATGAGTACAGCACCCCGCCATTTACGCAGAAGCAGGTGGTAGAGCTGCTGGACGGCCTGCGTCAGATCGCGCCCTATGTCATCGTGGACTGCGGCAGCTACATTGCCAACGACATCCTCTCCGCCGTGGCGCTGATGGAGGCGGACAGTATCCTGCGCCTTGCCAACTGCGACCCCAAGAGCGTCAACTACTTTGCAAGTCAGCTCCCTCTGCTGGACGGGCCCGAGTGGGACATGGACAAGCAGTATAAGGTGGCGGCAAATGTTAAGTCTTTTCAAGCAGCGGATCACATCGGCAAGGTGCTGGGCGACACGGCCTTCGTGCTGCCCTATTCCCAGGAGCTGGAGGAGCAGTATCTGGCGGGCAACCTGCTTGCCGACCTCACCCTCAAGGACAGCCGCCCCTTCCGCAAGGAGTTAGAGCGTATCATTGCAGAGGTGTTTTGAAAATGAGAAAGGAAAACTTATCGTCCCCCTCGGAGAGCAGGGGGTTCCCCAAAGGGGGACCGGTCCCCCTTTGGAGGCGCACCGCGAACGAAGTGAGCAGGCATTTTCCGCAGAAAATGTGTGCGCCTGGGGAGGTGTTTTAATATGGCTCTTGGCGAAAAGCGAAACGGTTCGGTCTTTGCCACAGCTGCACAGCGGCGGGACGCGGCGGAATATCAGGTCACCTCGGAGCCGGAGGTCGTCCCCGTAGTGGTGGACGACACGCCGCAGCGGACTCTGAACACCGATATTGGCACCCTCGGACGGGCGCACAACCTGTTCTTTACCCCGTCGGCAGAGGGCAGGGACTTCAATTCCGTGCTGCAGGAGGTGCAGGAGTACATCTCCGGTGCCTACGCCGCACTCATCACCGAAGGCGGCGAGGACTCCAAGGAACAGCTCATGCGTTACATCACCAAGTACCTGCAGGACCGGCGTATCGCCGTAGCAGGCATGACGCAGACAGAGCTGGTGGACGCCATCTATTCCGAGATGGCGGAGTTCGGCTTTCTGACCCGCTATATCTACGCCGACGGCATTGAGGAGATCAACATCAACTCGTGGCGGGATATCGAGGTGCAGTATTCGGACGGTCGAAGCGAAAAGCTCACGGAACACTTTGACTCGCCGGAACACGCCCTCGCCGTCATCCGGCGAATGCTCCACGCCTCCGGTATGGTGCTGGACAACGCCAGCCCTCTGGTCACGGGGCATCTGACCCGCAACACCCGTATTGCCGCTATGAAATCCCCCGTGGTGGATGAGGATGTGGGCGTTGCCGCCTCCATCCGAATCGTCAACCGCCACAATCTCAGCCGTGAGGATCTGCTGCGCAGCGGCACAGCCACAGAGGAAATGCTGGACTGGCTTTCCGTATTTTTACGCTATGGGATCTCCATCTGCGTGGCTGGCGCCACCTCCTCCGGCAAGACCACGGCGGCAGGCTGGCTGCTGACCACGATCCCCGACAGCAAACGCATCTTCACCATCGAGAACGGCTCCCGTGAGCTGGAGCTGGTGCGGGAGGAAAACGGTAAGGTGGTCAACTCGGTGGTCCATACCTTGACACGTGACAGCGAGAATGAGCGCCAGCGGATCGATCAGATCGCGTTGGTGGATATCTGCCTGCGCTTTAACCCGGACATCCTGGTGGTGGGTGAGATGCGCGGCGCCGAGGCCAATGCCGCGCAGGAAGCCGCCCGTGTCGGCGTGGCGGTGCTGACCACCATCCACTCCAACTCCTGCGAGGCGACCTACCGCCGCATGGTGTCCCTGTGCAAACGAGCCGTGGATATGTCGGATGAAACGCTTCTCAGCTATGTGACGGAGGCATATCCCATCGTGGTCTTCTGCAAGCAGCTGGAGAACAAACAGCGCCGCATGATGGAGATCATGGAATGCGAGATCCTGCCCAATGGGGATCGCCGCTACAACACGCTGTTCCGCTATGTCATCACGGAGAATCACATGGAGAATGACAAATTTATCATTGAGGGCCACCATGCGCAGATAAACGAGATCTCCGTGAGTCTGCGCAAACGCCTGCTGGAAAACGGTATGCCCAACGAGGAGCTGCAAGCTCTTTTGAAACCCAAGAAGGAGGTGAACGCCACTTGACAGCCCTGCTGCTGACTGCGTGCGTCGGCATGATCACCGGCGCATTTCTTATCTTCCGTATCTCGCCCATGGACTTCACGCTGGGTGTGTTCCGCCGGTTGACCGCCGGGCCCAAAAGCATCCGGGATGAGATCAATGAGACCACCCGTCGCAAAAAGCCCGGCTTCTTCCGCCGTGAAATCATGGAAACGCAGACGATTCTGCAAGCCACGGGCAAGGAGGAGCGCTTTCCCATGCTGTGCGCGGCGTCCCTGCTGCTCTTTGCCATCGGTGCGGGCATCGCCATCATCATGAATAACCTCTTGCTGGTGCCGGTGCTGGCGGCCGGCATGATGTTTTTGCCGTTCTGGTACATCAAGCTCACAGCCGGACACTACAGGAAAGCTGTTACCGCCGAGCTGGAAACGGCGATTTCTATCATCACCACGGCCTACCTCCGCAGTGAGGATCTGCAGACCGCCGTGGAGGAGAATATCAATTATCTGAACCCGCCCGTGCAAGGCGTGTTCCGCAGCTTCCTCACCCGCATCAAGCACATCGACCCGGATGTGAATGCGGCGTTGGCGGAGCTGAAGTCTGCCATTGACAATGAGGTGTGGCGGGAGTGGTGTGAGGCACTCTCCGCCTGCCAGTATGACCACAGCATGAAAAGCACTCTTAATCCCATTGTGGCAAAGCTCTCGGATATGCGCATCATCAATGGGGAGCTGGAGAATCTCGTGTTCGCGCCCCGCAAGGAATTCATCTCCATGGCGGCGCTGGTGGTGCTGAATATCCCGCTGCTGTACTTTCTCAACAAGGACTGGTATGCAGCCTTGATGAGCACTATTCCCGGCAAGGCAGTGCTGGCGGTCTGTGCCGCCGCTATCTTTCTCTCCTTTGCCAGAGTGGTCAAGCTGACCCAGCCCATTGAATATCGGAGGTGACGGACATGACGATCTTACTGTTCCTTTTCGGTGTGGCCGTTGCCGCGGGCTTATTCTTCATTCTGGCAGACATTCTGAAGCTGCCCCGTCTCTCCACGGAGAAGGCACTTCTGTCCGCAGGGCGAGCCGAGAAAAAGCGGATGAAGTCGCTGGACGCGATCTTCCTCGGCTGGGCTATCAAGCTCTCCCACTTCATCCGCATGGATGAGTACAAGCGTCACCGCATGGAGCGCACGCTGAGTGCTGCCGGCATGGACATGACGCCGGAGGTCTATTTGGCCTATACCATCCTCAAGCCTGCCGCCGCATTGCTGGCGGTCATTCCGTGTCTGCTGATCTTTCCTCTGCTCTCGCCCATCGTGGTGCTGCTGTCGATATTGCTTTACTTCAAGGAGAGCCGCAAGGCGGAGGAAAAGGTCACCGAACGCCGCGAGAAGATCGAGGGGGAGCTGCCCCGCTTTGTTGCCACAGTGGAGCAGGAGCTGGGAGCCAGCCGCGACGTGCTGACGATCTTGGAGAACTATAAGCGGCACGCCGGTCCCGACTTCGCCCGTGAGCTGGATGTGCTGACGGCGGATATGCGCTCGTCCTCTTACGAAGCGGCACTGGTTCGCTTCGAGGGCAGGCTGGCGTCGCCCATGCTCTCGGACATCGTGCGCGGGCTCATCGGCGTCCTGCGCGGCGATGACGGGCGAATTTATTTCCAGATGCGCTCCCATGACATGAAACAGCTGGAGCTTCAGCGGCTCAAGGCGCAGGCGGCGAAGATCCCGCCCAAGATCCGTGTGTACTCCTTCGTCATGCTGGTCTGCTTCATGCTCATCTACATCGTGGTCATCCTCATGCAGATCCTCACCTCGATGGGAGGGCTGTTCGGATGATGAAGCACAAATGGAAGAAACGCTCCGGCGAGGGCTACATCGACACCTGCGTCCTCATCCTCTGCGCCATGCTGGTGATCGCATTGGCGGTGAAGGTGCTGCCGGTGTATGTGGCGAAGCAGCAGCTTGACACCTTCGCCGCCGAGCTGGTGCGGGAAGCTGAGATCACCGGCAGAGTCGGGAGTGAAACGACCTCCCGTGCGCAGGTGCTTTCCGAGCGGTTGGAGATCGACCCGGACATCCGCTGGTCTCGCACCGGCCGCATCCAGCTTAACGAGGAGGTGACGGTGACGCTGACCATGGATGTGGACATCGGCTTTGGCGGGCTTGGCAGCTTTCCCATTGAGCTGACGGCGCAGGCCAGCGGCAGATCGGAGGTGTATTGGAAGTGAGAAAGCTGCTTTTTCGATCCCGTTCCGGCGAGGGCTATCCCATGGTCATCGCTGTGACGCTCTGCCTGCTCTTGCTCTTTATGGTCATAGCGGAATACTTCCGGGTGAACATCATCGTACAGGGTGTGCGGGACGCGGTACAGCAGGCGGTCATTGCCACGGTCAATGAGAACTATGACGATGTGTACCACTCCGTGCGGGAGGGTTATGCCGCAGGCTGGTTCCCGGAGGGGGACGGCGAGTGGTTTGAGTCCATCGACGCCGGTGACATCTACGGCAACCTGTCCTATATTCTCGGCCTTACCACAGATGGCGAGGGCTACATGAAATACGCCGGAAACGAGCTGGAGTATACGCTCTCCGACTTGTCCGTTCATATCTCCAACAACGCCATCGCCTCAGGCCGGAGCGAGGGATATCTCGCAACCGCCACCCTCCATCTGGAGGTCCCCACTCGCTTTGCCGGACGGGTGCTGCCGCCCGTGAGCCTAAATCTGCAGGTGCAGGCCAAGTATATCCCGAAGTTTTAGTCCTTTTCGCTTCTTCCAGTAGACTTCCGAAGAAAGCTGTGGTATGTTCGGGATAAGAAGAAAAACCACTGACCCCTACAAAGGAGGAGTTCGATTATGACAGACAAAACAAAACGCATCATCCTCATTGCGGCAGGCGGCCTGCTCTGCGCAGTGCTGGTGGTGGGGATCGTCAGCCGCCTTGCGGCGGTGCCCATGCCCATCGACCCCGCCATCCCGGACGATACACCCAACACGAAAGATCCGGTTGTGAACATCAGCGATCCAGAGGTAAAGGTGGATAGCAAGACGGATGGCGAACGGCATGACCCCGGCAGGGATGCGGACAGCTCCGGCACAGAGCAGACCATTCAGGGTACGCCCACCAAGCCGGACGCGCCGGAGCATCCCGGCAAGACGGAAAAGGACCATGCGGCGGATGATGTGCCGGAAGCGGACCGCAACAAGGAAACGCCGCCCACCTACAAGCCGGAGCAGACTGAGGTAAAGCCCCAGTCCACAGAGCCTGCGGGCGGCAGCACCAATGATGCCGGACAGGTGTATGTTCCGGGCTTCGGATATGTAGACTATGAGGGTGACAATGTCGGAATCAAAGACGATTCCATGTATGAAAACGGCAACAAAATTGGAATCATGGGCGGCTAAGTCCGCATAATCACGGGAAAGACACGGCTAAGAAGAAGCCGTGTCTTTTTTATCTTCATGACGAGGAGGAATGCGCATGAAAAGGCTTTTGCCCCTGTTGCTGGCACTTGTGCTGGTAATAACCGCCATCGTTCCCGCCTATGCCACAGGGGATGGCAACTTTGACGGCGGTGGAGGCAGCATGGGGGACGGTACCAAGACCAACTACTGGAATCCCGGCATGGACGGCGTGAGAGTGTCTGTGATTCATGCGGACAGTCAGGCTGTCACAGGAACTGTTTTTGATTTGACTAACAAGGTCCCTTCAACAGGACTTGCTCACTTTGGAAAGGTGAGCAAACTGTCATATAACACAGGAAAATCCATCGCCCCTAAAGCTGGAAACTACACATATATCAACCCAAGTCAGAGTCTACCTAAGATCATCTCTACGAGCAGCAGCAAGGCCAGCATTGCTGCCATCCGAAGCTATTTCACCGATGAACAGGTTATCCGTTCCATTGCTGGATACGCAGGAATGGACTTCGATACGCTCATTGGCGGAGACTACAAGCTGGTAGTAGAGCCGCTGGCCTATCTCTGCTACAACGGTCAGCAGTTCGCCATGACCGCCACGGAAGCGGCTCTGTATGACCAGGTCGTCAACGGCGATCTCAGAAAGAAGCTGGGTACGCTCACCCATAAAAATCTGCCGCTGGCGATTTTTCTGGAGGAAGCGGATCTCGGCTACGCTGCGTGGTCAGGAAGCCGCACGGAGAAGGCGTCCAACGGCGACATCATCTCATCCCTTGGTATCGGCATTGTCCGCTTCAACGAGGTGACCACGCCACCGGAGATCAATGACTTTGATTATGAATACCGTGTCAACACAGAAGTTATCACCTCCGTGGAGGTGCGCGGCGGACAGTCCGACCCGGACAACCCCGTATCGGTACGCTTTAACATCCAGGGCAGGACTTACACTGTCAGCAATGTTTACTACCCGGACGGCGACAGCCAGCTGGCATGGGTGCGCTGGCGTACTCCCGCGGAACCCTGCGTCATAACGATTTCCGTCAGCGTGTACGGCGGCGGCTCGGCGCAGGGCACCATCACCTGTAATATCGTGGATCTGGACGGCAATGACCCGCCCAATCCCCTGGCGGATGACCGCAACGATGCTTTCCGTCTGTCCTCTATTCCAGAGAAAGAGCAAGTGACTTCGGCGTCCTGGGGCATCTGGTCACCATGGTGGCAGGAGAATTGGGAGTGGGTGGAAAACTGGCAGAAATGCTGGCACACAGACCGCTGGACGGATGCGGACGGCAAGACCCACACGGACCGCTGGTACCATTGGGTGGACAACGGCTGGTGGGAGGATCACGGCTGGTGGGAGTTTGACTATAACGGCTACTCTGCCGGCTTGGCCGGCAGTATGAAGATCACGCCGGATGAGAAGAGCCCCACGGCGACCGCATCCACTCTGAAAAGCGGCTATGGCGTTCAGGAAAAGGTGACCGCAAGAGTCACTACAAATCAGAGTGCGGCAGTAACAGCCGCCCAGAACGCAGTGACCTACTTCCCGGAGTTTGGCTATGAGAGCTATTGGCGGCTGCTGGAGACAGAAATCTCCGGGCGAAGCACGACCTTCCAATTCAAAGCCAACCCCTACAGCACCTACAACCGCCGTACCCACTTCACGCCCATTTGGTATCCGGACGGCAGCTATACGCCCTACACATGGCTTCTGGATTGCTGGACGCCGGCGGGAATGCTCTCCATGAACCTGACGGACAGCGTCACCATCCGCGGGAATCTTTGGGAGGAGTGGCATATTGCTCCCGCAAAACAACGATAGAAACGGAGGAATCTATGAACAACACAAAACGCAAACGCCTTTGTGCGGCACTGGTGCTGTCCCTGCTGTTGGTCTGCGTGATGGGAACCACGGCCTTCGCTGCCGGTACCGGCGATGTGGCAGGCGCGGTGGAAAGCACATGGCAGACGGCATCCGGTCAGATCAAAACCGTGGTGAACAATGTGGTCTTTCCCGCCATCGACCTGATCCTGGCGGTATTCTTCTTTGCCAAACTTGGTACGGCTTATTTCGACTTCAGAAAAAACGGCCAGTTCGAGTGGACGGCGCCCGCCATTCTGTTCGCGTGCCTGGTGTTCACGCTGACGGCTCCGCTGTATATCTGGCAGATCATCGGGATTTGAGGTGCAGACCATGACATTTTACGAACAGGAGCTTCGGAAGATCGTCGGGGCGCAGCACCCCGACGCCACCTATGTGGGCAGAGCCTGCTATGTGCGCCTGAATGACATGAATCGGGCGAAGATCCAATTCGTCACCGGCATGATCGCCAGCCAGTACAATGCCCTGCAGCTGACGATCCTCAACCGCAGCGAAGGGCAGGTGGATACCCTGCGCCTGCGCTTCTCGGATCTGCTTGGGATAAAGATGACCTCACATCCCAATTTCCGAAACGGCGTGGAGCCGCACATTTGGGATGACTATGGAAAGGTGAGCTGGTATGTGTATCACCCTACCCAGCAGGACTATGAGGTGCTGTCCGGCGCGGTGTCAGACTATCTGGAGGTATTTCAGGATATGAGCCAGTCCGCTGACCGGGCGTGGGAGCAGACAATGTAACAAAAGCGTGATTTGAAGGCCGTACCAGCTGTACGGCCTTTGCCATATCCCAAAGCAACTGGTACGGCCTCACCCGGAGGAGGTGAAACCGATCAATGTTTATTTGGGATTTTGTTGCTGACAAGGTGTTAGGTCAGATCGTGGACTGGTTTTACAGTCAAATCGTGGGCTTTCTCGGCAACTTCTTTTCGGAAATGGGAAACATGGGCGCGGAGCTCTTCACCATGGATTGGGTGCAGAGCATCGTGCTGTTCTTCTCCTATTTGGCATGGGCACTCTACGGCACAGGATTAGTGGTGGCCTGCTTTGAAACCGGCGTGGAGTATTCCAGCGGCCGCGGCAACATTCGTGAGACCGCCCTCAATGCCATCAAGGGCTTTATGGCTGTCAGCCTCTTCACGATTGTTCCGGTACGGCTTTATGAGCTTTCAGTAACGCTGCAGGGACAACTCACCGCAGGGATCACCGGCTACGGGACTTCCATCGGGGATGTGGCCGGAGAGGTCATGCAGGAGTTCAACGCCGTGGAATCAATATCCGACCTGACGGCAGGGCCGCTGCTGGGCTTCGGCAGCATCACCAGCGGGATCATGATCCTGTTCTGCATCATCCTTATGGCGTATGCGATCATCAAGGTCTTCTTCGCCAATCTCAAGCGCGGCGGCATCCTGCTCATCCAGATCGCCGTGGGAAGCCTTTATATGTTCAGCGTCCCTCGCGGATATACGGATGGCTTTATCCAATGGTGCAAGCAGATCATCGGCCTATGCCTGTCGGCATTTTTGCAGGCGACGATCCTTGTCGCCGGACTTATGGTGTTCAAGGATCATGCCCTGTTAGGGCTTGGACTCATGCTCTCTGCCGGTGAGATCCCCCGTATCGCCGGAGCCTTTGGACTGGATACCTCCACCAAGGCAAACCTCATGAGTGCTGTCTATACCGCGCAGGCCGCCGTCAACACCACGCGCACGGTCGTACAGGCGGTGGCGAAATGAGCAGACTGACGATGGGCAGCTTGTTCGATGGCATTGGTGGATTCCCTTTGGCCGCGATCCGCAGTGGCATCACGCCGGTGTGGGCGTCGGAGATCGAAGCCTTTCCCATTGAGGTGACAAAGCTGCGTTTCCCTGATATGCTCCATGTGGGCGACATCACAAAGCTGCATGGCGCGGAGCTGCCGCCCGTGGACATCATCTGCGGGGGCAGCCCATGCCAGGATCTGTCTGTTGCCGGCGCAAGGGCAGGTCTTGCCGGAGCGCGTTCCGGCCTGTTCATGGAACAGGTCAGGCTGGTAAAGGAGATGCGAAATGCAGACATACAAAGAGGCCGAACAGCTTTCGATGTTCGGCCAAGATTTATGGCATGGGAGAACGTGCCCGGCGCCTTCAGCTCGGGAACGCCAAAGGGCGAGGACTTCCGGATCGTTCTGGAGGAGATCGTCCGCGTTAAATGCGATTCCGTTTCAGTCCCTCGACCTGACTCCGGGCGCTGGGAATCTGCTGGGCGAATTCTATTGGGAGCTGATTTCTCCCTGGCGTGGCGGTGCCTCGACGCTCAATACTGGGGTGTCGCCCAAAGACGCAAAAGAATCTTCCTTATCGCAGATTTTGCAGGCAGATCCGCCCCTAAAATACTATTTGTCCCCGAAAGCCTGCCTGGGAATCCTGCGCCGAGCCTTTGAGCGCGGCAAGGAGCTGCCGAAGAAGCTGGAGCGTGCCCTAAAGATCCAGGCGGGGCTCATGCGCCCAGACGGACAGCCCACAGGATTAGAAGCGTACCATATCAACCAGCGAGACGAGGGCATCGACCTGCACGGCGTGTCAGGCGCGTTGATGGCAACCACCAATATGCAGATGCAGACCTTCGTGACACAGCCGGATGAAGCTGTGGAGGGCTTTGACGGCTACAACGGCGACCTGACAGGCGATGTAGCGGCCACGCTCGGCGTCAACTGCGGGATGTCTACTGGAAGAAATGGCGTCATGGCCTTTGCCGCCAATCAGCGGGATGAGGTGCGCGACCTGCACGATTTGGCTGGCGCGCTGGGCGCACAACCAGGGATGAAACAACAGACCTTTGTAGCTTCAGGCGTTGTGACCAAAGGCAATGGGGATTGCTTCCTTTCCGAGGAACGGCACACGGCATTGACTGCCGGAGGTGGGCAGGCAGGACAGGGTTACCCCTGTGTGCTGACTGCTGCCTTCTCCGCTGGTCAAGGCAGCAAGGCCGGTGGTATCGGGTATCAGGAAGAATGCTCTCCTACGCTGAAAGCAGCGGAAAGCGGCACGAACATGGTGCCGTCCGTTTTGTGTCTCAACGACCAGAGCGGCAGCGTGATGGATTGCAGTGAAAATGTATCCGGCACGCTGCGGGCGCAGGAGCATGGACACCAGCCTCTCGTATATGAAAACCACGGTATTGACAGCCGCTACACCGGCCCGCACAAGGTAGCCCCTACCATGTCCGCACGATACGGTACGGGCGGCAACAATGTGCCGCTGGTCGAGCAGGAGGCAGATGCCATCTGCATTGCAGGAAATACGGTCGACCGGCAGCCGCAGAACGGCGGCAACGGTCTTGGCTGTCAGGACGAACTGGCGTATACGCTCACCGCCACAGATCGGCACTGCATCTATGCCCGTCAGCGGGTGGATGAGTTCAAAGACGGCGAGGTGGTCAGCACCCAAAGTGCCCGCCAGCATAAGGACGCCACTGACCTTGTCGTAGATGTGGCAGGACTTGACTGCCGCAATGCTGCCGAGAACGGGGATTTATGCGGGACTCTCCAGAAAGGAACTTCCGGCAGTTCCCTCAACTCCATTCATCCGATCCGCAACGGACTGCTTATCCGTCGTCTTACGCCGCTGGAGTGTGGAAGACTGCAGGGCTTTCCGGACGGCTGGACAGATATACCCGGTGCTTCGGATAGCGCCCGTTATAAAGCGTTGGGCAACAGCGTGGCGATACCCTGCGTGGAGTTTATCATGTCGCGGATCGCCGCCGTGCTTTTATGAAGCAGAGCGTTGACAACAGGGGTTAAGTCGGGGTATAATATCCTTGAAAGACGAGGTGACAGACATGAATAACAGGGAGCAGCTAAGGCGCATCACGGAACTGACCGAGCAGATCGCCGGACTGCCGAAGGGGTATCTTTCCAAAAAAACCATCGGCGGAAAGGTCTATTACTATCACCAGTGGTCGGAAAACGGTGTCAAGCAGAGCCGCTATCTGCACGACAGTGAGATCGCGCCGCTGGCAGATAAAATCGAAAAGCGCAAGGAACTGCAGGCGCAGCTGTGCATGCTGAAATCACAGAAAAGCAGACGAAATGAGGCGACAGGTATGAAATGCACCTTTATGCATAAACGAACCCCCGTGGCAGAGCTCGAGCTGGACGATGTGACCGGCTTTATACAAAAAATTGGCAGTGTCTACGCACCGGAGCATCTGCCTATCGGCATCCCTGTGCGAAACGAGATCGCCGACCGCGCGGCGTTTAACGACTGGTGGCGGGATCGCTCTATTCCGGCAAGCCGCAGCGGTGTGCGGGAAGCACTGGAATCGTTGGGGGTGGCAGACACCAAAATGCTGCTCATCCGCTGCTACGGGCTGAGCCTCTCGGATCAGTACTGGATCTGTCCGGAAGGCGCGGAGCTTCGGTGGGAGGATATCAACTTTTTCCAAAATGATTTCTCGGAGGACATCGGAGATGTGCTGTTCGGAGAACGAAAGAAGAAGGACGCACTCAATTTCAGCTCCCCCGACAGCACATCGGACGGCAATCTGAAAAAGCGGTGGAAGATCATCGATGGGAAGCGGTGCCTGATCAAGGGCGGCAGCAATCCGTTCCGGCAGCAGCCGTTCAACGAGGTGATCGCCTCCGGCATCATGGAGCGGCTCGGCATTCCTCATGTATCATATACAGTCATCTGGAGCAAGGATGCACCCTACTCGGTCTGTGAGGATTTTGTTACGGAGAATACGGAGTTGATCCCGGCGTGGAGGCTGCTGCAGGCGAAAAAGCAGAAGAACAGCACCTCCCGATACCGGCATCTATTGGAGTGCTGCGAGCTGCTCGGCATCGGGAACATTACGCCGTTTTTAGACCGGATGCTGGTGCTGGACTATATCATCGCAAACGAGGATCGCCACTTCAATAACTTTGGGGCACTGCGAAACGCGGAAACGCTGGAATGGCTCGGTATGGCTCCGATCTATGACAGCGGCTCCTCCCTTGGCTATGATAAGATGCCCGGTCAGATGCGCTCGGAAAAGGATGTGGTCTGCAAGCCCTTCAAAAACCACCACGCCGAGCAGCTGAAGCTGGTGACCGATTTTGATTGGATTGACTTTGATCGTCTCTCCGATGTAGACGAGCTGATCTCCAGCGTACTATCTTGCGAGGAAGCTGCCGACTATATCGATGAGGGACGTATCCATGCGATCACGGAAAGCGTGCAGCGCCGGATCGGTCATCTGCAGGAGCTTGCGATGACGCAGACGCCACGGCAGCTCGATACCACCGAGGACGATGTCCGAGAGGAAGTTGCCGCGGATTACGCGCCGAAAATGGAGCTGTAATGCAAATACAGCGTAAGAGCAATGGATCAGCCGCTTTGCGAATCGCAGGGCGGCTGATCTTTTCATCCGCTTTCCTGTTGGCTGTGGGCGGCATAGCTGCTTTGGTGGTATCGCTTCTGTTTTGCCATGCTTCTTCGTTAGACTTGGTGAATAGCTTTCCGCGCCTTCTTCCGGTATGCTTTGCTTGCAAAATCGAGGAAAGGAGCAGGACCGATGGAGGGAAAAAAGAACCTCTGTGCCATGATATCCACCGATCTCCACGCAAAAATCATGGCAGAAAAAGAACAGCTGGAGCTGAACACACTGGCGGAATATGTGGAGCGCATCTTCACCGAACACTTTGAAGGAGGACAGATCAGCATGAAAGCAGAGCGCACCCTGGCGGTACAGATCCCGGCAGAGCTCTTCGAGCGGCTGAAGGAATATCTGGCAGCCCGCAACCTCAAGCAAAAGCAGTTCCTCATCCAGCTCATCGAGAATGCGCTGGATGACACGGAAGCGGAGTGACCAAGCATCATAGGAGGCCGCGGGAACACCTGCGGCCTCCCTCATTCTCATTGGAGGTAATCAGCCATGTACATTTACCCGGACAACCTGTCCGCAAAGGCCACGCTGTGGCTGTGGGAGCTGCGGGACATCGGCATCATCGGCGTGGGACTTCTTCTCTCCGTCCTGGCGCTGACCCAGACCGGCATCGCCCTGCCGCTGGTGCTGACGGCAGTCTTCGCCTTCCTGACGATCCGGCATGAGGGCACCAGCATTCTGGATTTCATCCGCTATGCCGCTGCCTTCCTGATCACAAAACAACAATACTACGAATGGAGGCTCGACTCATGAGTAGAAAGCAGAAAAAGAAAGATGCCCGTGAGCAGTCCACCCGGCAGCTCATGGGCATTGATGACATTACCGACTATGGCATCGCCACCCGCATGGGAGAACTGGTGTTCTTTGCCATCAAGCCCACCAACATCTCCGTTCTGCCGGATGCCGGCGTGGGCGCAAGGATCTATGCCCTGCTCAATGTGGTCAAGGGTATGGCGGAGATCGAGATGCTGGCGTTAAATTCCAAGGAGTCCTTTGAGAACAACAAGGCATTCTATCGCCAGCGGGCAAACGAGGAGGAGCTGCCCGTCATCCGAAAGCTGCTGGAGCAGGACAGCAAGCACCTGGATCGTATTCAGGTACTCATGGCATCCAGCCGGGAGTTCTATATCCTCGTTCGGCTGCAGGGCAAAAAGGAATCCGATGTGTTCAGCTATCTTTCCCGCATCGAAAAGAGCATCAAGGATAACGGATTCACCGTCCGTCGTGCCACCGAGGAGGATCTCAAAAGGATGCTGGGAGTCTACTTTGAGCAGAACGTGACCACCGAGCGGTACGAGGATCACGACGGCGAACGCTGGGTCCTTTTCGGAGAATAAGGGGGGATATCACTTGGCAGCAAACAAGAAAAAAGCTACAGCAAGGCACACGGAGGACACACCTGTCAAATCCTTTCTGGATATGATCGCACCCTCCGTGGTGCAGTTTAATCCCGACCACTTCATCTGCGGCAACACCTTCCGCTGCGTGTGGGCTCTGCGGGAGTATCCGACTCAAACTGACGAGCAGGCACTGCTGCGGCACTTGGGCGAAAAGGACGGCATCACCCTGCGCATCTATACCCGGCAGCTCACCCCGGCCGAGGAGGATCGTATCCTCCACAATGCCGCGAACAAGAACCGCATGAACAAATCGAACCCCAATGACTTGCGGCAGACCATCATTGCAGAGACGAACCTGCAGGACATGATCTCCATGGAGGGCAGCCGCCACCGCAACAAGGAGCCGCTGTTCCACTGCGCGGTCTACATCGAGCTGACTGCCCCGGACTATGACGCGCTGAAGCTGCTGCAGACCGACGTGCTGACCGAACTGGTACGGAGCAAGCTCAATGTGGACAGGCTTCTGCTCCGCCAGCAGCAGGGCTTCTGCTGTGTCAGCCCTGTGGGATACAATGCCTTCGGAGCGCAGTTTGAGCGTGTGCTCCCAGCCAACTCTGTGGCAAATCTCTATCCTTTCAACTATTCCGGTAAGACGGATGCCAAAGGGTTCTATATTGGCAAGGACAAATATGGAAGTAATATCCTTGTGGACTTCGACCAGCGTGATGAGGATAAGACTTCTGCCAATATTCTCATCCTTGGCAACTCTGGTCAAGGTAAATCGTACTTGATGAAGCTCCTCATCCTCAATCTGCTGGAGTCCGGCAAATCCATTATCACACTGGATGCCGAGCATGAGCAGCAGGAAATGTGCGAGGCCGTGGGCGGCTGCTTTGCCGACCTTATGGCGGGAAAGTACATCATCAATGTGCTGGAGCCGAAATGCTGGGATGACGGCGGCGCCTCGGACGATACAGCCGCCCCGGAAGCCTTCCGAAAAAGCACCCTGCTGGCGCAGCACATATCCTTCCTCAAGGACTTCTTCCGCGCTTACAAGGATTTTTCGGATGCCCATATCGACACCATTGAGATCATGCTCTCCAAGCTGTATGGGAAATGGGGCATCACAGAGCGGACCAATTTCCGCCGTATGCGCTCGGAGGACTATCCCATCCTCTCTGATCTCTATGACCTGATCGAGGCGGAGTACAAAAGCTATGACATGGCCGCCCACCAGCTCTACACCGAGCAGATCCTGCGTGAGGTGCTGCTGGGGCTGCACTCCATGTGCAAGGGCGCGGACGCGCAGTTTTTCAATGGACACACCAACATCACCTCCAGCCGTTTCCTCGTTTTCGGGGTGAAAGGACTGCTGGGCGCAGCGAAGAATGTTCGCAACGCCATGCTGTTCAATATTCTGTCGTTCCTGTCGGACAAGCTGCTGACCGAGGGCAATACCGTGGCGGCGCTGGACGAGCTATATATCTGGCTGTCCAATCCCACAGCCATTGAGTACATCCGAAACTGCCTCAAGCGTGTTCGCAAAAAGGAATCCGCCATGCTGCTGGCTTCGCAGAATCTGGAGGATTTTGATCAGGAGGGTATCCGCGAGATGACAAAGCCGCTGTTCAGCATCCCGCCTCACCAGTTTCTGTTCAACGCTGGGTCCATCGACAAGCGCAGTTACATGGAGATGCTCCAGCTGGATGAGGCAGAATATAACCTCATCAAGTTTCCCCAGCGTGGCGTGTGTCTGTACAAGTGCGGCAACGAGCGGTATCTGCTGAAAGTCCACGCTCCCGCCTACAAGGAAAAGCTGTTTGGCACAGCGGGTGGCAGATAAAAAGTGAGCAGAGGTTCTATCAAAAACCTCTGCTCTAATGTTTGGCGAGACGGCGGGGATTCGAACCCCAAGGGGGATAATCCGTTCTTTTGCAGCCACTGTTTACACAGCCCTGACTTTGCCAAGATTTCTCAGCCTCGCGTCTCATTAACCCCCAGGCTCACCATAGATACTTTCTTTGTCATACGAACATTCCTCCAATCGACTACAGACATCAGCAAGCTGACAGCTGACAGCGCAACGGAGACATCGAAAAGGTTCCACCAGTGACTGGCAATAGAGACCGCAAAAGAAGCAAGCAAGTTATTACAGGGCAACTATAACACAAAAGACAGTTTAAGTAAAGGAGTTCAATACAAAATGGCAGTAACTGCAGGTATAATCGCCAGAGCCGCGGCGACAGCCCTTTCCAACGAGAAGCTCCGCAAAGGGATCGGCTGGGGGCTGGTCGCTGCTCTCTCGCCCGTCATCCTCCTGATCGCCGCGCTGTGCTCCATCGGCACAGGCGGTGCGGATCACAACAACCAGGCGGTAGCCGCAGCCTTCTACGGGACGAGCTATTCGACCGAGGTGCCTATGGCATTCCGCTCTCACATTGAGGATGTGCGCACCGCTTTTTCTCTTCTGGATTCGGCAGTTGCCTCCGTCAATGGGCGGACGGAAGGCGGAAACAGCCTTGACCCGATCCGAGTCAAGGCTGTTTTTTATGCTCTCTGCTTTGGCGAGGACGCTCCCGGCAGACGAGCAGCGAATCGCTTTGTAGAGTGCTTCTACAATTGGGAAATCCGTACCCGCACGGTAGAAGTGGAGAGCGAGGATGGCACGGTTACCAGCACAGAAGAAGAATACACCGTCGCTGTTCCGGTTTCGCTGCATCAGGCGTATGCCAATCTCGAAACGGAGCTGAACCGGACGATCACGGAGGATGATAAGAGCAACATCAACCACATCTATACCATGATCGCCGGCGCCGCAGGCGGCGGCAGCTACAGCGGCGAGTTCCTTCGCGGGGATGGAAGCAGTATCGACTTGGACATCTCCGCCTTTGTTGATCCCGCCAATAAAAATGCAGCCGACCTTGTGACCTACGCCATCCACGCATGGGAGTCCGGCTGGGGCTATGTATGGGGCACCTATGGTAATGTGTTGACGGAGTCACTCCTCACCTACAAGGTGTCGCAATACCCGGACGGTGTTGGCGATCATGAGGACATCATCCGCGCCAACTGGCTGGGCGGCAGGACAGCCGACTGCGTAGGACTCATCAAGGGCTACGGCTGGCTGTCCCCGGAAACGATGACCATCGACTATGGTACCCATGGGATGCCGGATATCGGTGCAAACCAGATGTACTATAACGCCACGGAGTCTGGGGCCATCGATACCATGCCGGACATCCCCGGCCTTGCGGTTTGGCATGAGGGGCACATCGGTGTTTACATCGGCGGCGGTCAGGTCATCGAGGCCATGGGAACAAGGTATGGCGTTGTCAAAACAGAGCTGGCTGGTCGAGGTTGGACGCACTGGCTGAAGGTGCCGTATATCAATTATGACTGAGGAGGATCGAATGGAATTTCCAAAAGATGAAGTAAAGAACAAAATCGTCTGGACAAAAGGCGCAGACTTTACTGACGGATCACCTCGATACACCTTCGAGGGACGCGACCCCGCCACGACCTATGAACGATTTCAGGTCGTTATCTATACAGAGATGGAGCGCCGATATGCACACGACCCCGGAAGCCTCTGTAATCACTATTATGGTTATGTGCGTGACAACAAAATGGAGTGTGCTGAAACGATTGGACCGTACTATTCTGTCCGGGAGGCAAAGCAGAGAACGCTGGAATTGTTCAATTTGTTTATGCAGCAATACGCCAATCAAGAATTAGACAGTGCCACATCGGAATCAGCGGTTCACGGACATGATGATCAGCAAGAGCATCTTCAATACCAATGGGCAGGGGGAACACCGCAGAGGAAGTATGCAGATATGCTGGACAACCTGATTCCGCAGCACGATGCGCACACCACCGCAGCGTGGATCGCCTTCGCTGAGGCGTTGGCAGACGGTGTGGAAAACGGCTTTGAGCAGGAAATGTCTTCTCTGGTAGCTGCGTTCCAAGAGATCTCAAAGCGGTTCAGCCCTCGTGCCGTGGAGCCGGTCTATCAGGTGATCCATGCGCCAGGCAATGCGCTGCTGAGCAATGAGATCTTACCCGCAGCGGAAGCCGCGGAGCAGGGTGCGAGTTCACAAGAACTGTCTGATATGGCGGCAAGCGGACTGTTCGGTGGCGAACCGGTGCCTGAACTGAAGATGTAGGAGGAATATAGAATGGCCTATGTAAAAGTGCCTGCACCATCGGTGGTGTACCACTTGGCAAAAGCAAATCGCCTCGACAGCATTCTGGATGACGGTCAGATCCGCCGCTTCGAGGACAGCGAGTGTTGGTTCTGTGAGAGCCTCCCTAAAATGAAAGCGTACATGGAGCAAACCGTGATGTGCGAGGGCAAACCCTACTATGCCGTAGGTGGTCAGCTTTGCCGCTATCCAAAGTTCGTGCCGGAGGACTATGTCCTCCTTAAACTCGCTCCCTGCCAACCGAAGGATAACTGGTATCGCTGGGATCAGGAAGTCCCGCCCGGTAGTCCGAAAGAACTGATCAACGCAGCAAAGGAGTTTTCTGCTTTGAAAATTGGTTACCGCGGTGACCTTTGGTTCAGTACGGTGGAAACCATCGATGTACCGGCCTTCCTTCATGGTGAGATCATTAGTCAAAAGCAACTGACATCTGGCGAATCGTGGTCAGCTTTGTTCAACAAAACAGAAAACGAGATGGCAGGGTACATGAACCGGCTCGACCAGCTCTCTCGTGACAAATTGATTCAGGCTGCAGATGAGATCTCCGCCATGATGACCTGCCACTCCGAGCTGATGGCGTTTGGAGAAAATCTTTCCCGCAAGAAGATGATTTTCCTGCTGCAGCAGGAGAAGCCACTGGAACTTCTGAGTGAGGCTTGGATGGAGCATCAGACTGTGGATGTGGGCGAGACCTTCCAAAGTCTGCTCACAGGTCTATATGACGAGACACGGCAAACGCAGGTGCGTGATATGGTTTATGCAATACAGCCGAAGACTATTGAGGAACTGCTGACAAGCTATCCGGATGATTACTTTCAGCTCATGACGCCGTGCGGTTTTGTGGATCTGACTCCTTCCGAAACGGAGAAGCTCTTACACGGCGAAGCGACTATGGCACATCCCGGAGTCAGCGGATGTCAGATGCCGGTCGAGGCGCAGGAACTTCTGGAGATGGAGGTGCTGTCCTTAAAAAGAGACGAGCATGGTTGCTGGTATGCACTGACCGACCACCCACAGCAGAAAATGGAGCAGGCTCCGCAGGAGCCGCAGATGTTGTGATCGGAGGTGCATTGCATGAATATGGCTTGTTATGAGCAGGAGACCATTATCAACTTCAACGAGGAAGAAAAGACCGCCGGTATTTACACCCACAACAAGATGCTGCGTCAGAAGCTGGCAGCACTGGCGCGGGACAGGCCGGAGGACTGCAGGCTCGTCAAAGCGTCCCGCAGCGGACGGGCAGTTGACTACACCATTCCAAAATCATGGATAAAGATCGTACCGCCTCGGATCGCAAGTGAAGCGCAAAAAGCAGCTCTTGCAAGGGCTCGGAAAACGGCAAGTAAGCCGCTATGACCCCTGCGCGCGCAGCGTTTCAACAACACCTGTCTCGTGCCGAGGGTAGTTACACCACCCACAACACAAAAACGCTGAAAATAGCATATAGAAGGAGGACACGCACATGAAAAAAGCAACTGTCACCGTCACCTTTGACGATGAGAAGCTGGGCGCACTGGAGTTCTCGCTCCGCAAGGAACACTCCTCTGTGCAGGAGCACTTGGAGGATGCGCTGAACGCTCTGTATGAAAAAACCGTACCGGAGCCGCTGCGGGAGTATCTGGACAGCAAGGCCGCTCCCGCAGCGGTGAAGCCCAAGCGCCCGGTCAAGCCCGCCGCACCCAAGCCGCAGAGCAGTGAGCCGAAGCCTGCGGCAGTGAAGGAGGGCAACTGAGATGGCGGATCATGTAGACATCACACTGTGGATCGACCGGCGTTGGAAGGATGCCATCGAGAAGCATCTCAAAGGTGAAACCCTGCAGGAGCATCTGGAGAATGTGCTGGATACGCTGTGCAACCAGCTCCCGGAGCAGGAATACAAACGCATCAGTGCCGAGATCTACGCAGAGGATGCCGCAGAGCGTGAAGCGAGGGAGGCCGCCCGCACCTACGCCGCCTACCATGTGACGGAGCGCGGGCAGGCGTGGTACTTCAAGACCTCGCCCGGTGAGGAGCTGTTGGTCGCCTGCAAAAAGCTGCGCGGCTATATCACCGCAGAGAAAGGCACTGCGCCGGACAAATTTATCGGAATGTTTTTCGGCGGGCAACCCATCACAGCAAAAGAGTTTGACGCCCTGACCGCCCTTTGTATGGAGAACACCGGCAAGGTGCGCGGCGTGTTCGATGTGAACTTCGACAAGCGGGAGTTCTCCGCCGTACACATCATGGACGGCTGGCGAACCTGGGCGATGCGGGATGTCTCCCCGTCCGTCTACCATGCCACAAGGTCGCGCTTTGCTTCGGCGGATGAACAGCTCTCCAAACTATTGGAGCTGCTGGATGGCATGGGAATCACCTCGGCGGGACATCTCTCCGCGCGGATTTTTTCCTTCAGTGATGAGATCATGATGGAGGAAGACGGTACGCTCAACTTCTATGTGGATGCAGATTTTGATGTGGACGCCGCCTTCGGAACCTTCGTCCTCACGGACAAAAACGATGACTGGCTCAACATCTATGCCAACTACGACATCGCGGAGGATAGACCCTGCGACACGCTGGAGCTGACGCTCTGCAAGGGTGACGGCTCCGAGGAGAGCTGGAGCTATCCGCTCAACGCAGCCGAGCAGGATGTTCTACTGCGCAAGATGGATGCGTTTTGCCAGCAGCAGACCGGCATGAGCTTGCGCGAGTATGCCCAACAGCTTCGTGAGGAACAGGCACAGACTTCGGAGATGCAGATGTAACCGCCGTGTCCGCCCCTGTGAGCCGCTGTGTGCGGCTTTGGTGGCGAGGGTGGCATCCCTGCACCCCGGACAGGCATCGGCGCTGTTTACCCCCGCTTTCGCCCCTCCTATGGGGAACTGTGCTGGGAGCCTGCCTGTTCGATAAAAGCACAAGATAAAGGCCCGGTGTCGTTTCCGCCCCGGACCGGCCACAAAGCCCCGCAGTGCGGGGCTTTTCAGCGTTCGGAATTGTAGGCGTTTTCACTGGATTTCAAATGAGTTGTAGGCGCATTTTCCGAAAAACTACCGCGTCGCAGGGGGTTGCGCCCACAATAAGCGACATCAACAGAAAGGACGGCAACTATGTCAAAAGAACAGATGACTATCCGGCTTTATCCCGAAACGCGCAGACAAATGGATAGCTGGCTGGAAGAAAGCAACAGCAAAAACCGAAACGAATTCGTGGAAAAGGCTCTGCGCTTTTATATGGGCTATCTCGGCACGGAGAATATTACCGAGTATCTCTCGGACGCGCTGGTGGCAACGCTGCGTGGGATCATCGCAGACAGCACCAACCGCACCAACAGCATTCTCTTCAAGTGCGCGGTGGAGCAGGGCATTATGGCGCACACCATCGCCGCCCACTTCCGGGATACGCTGGAGGATCGCCGCGCCCTGCGTGGGTATGTGGTGGACGAGGTAAAACGCACCAACGGTCAGATCAAGTTCGAGGATGCCCAGGATGTCCAGCGACAGTTGCCTGATGATACATGGCTCGAATAATTTTTATCTCGCCCTATATGAAGGGCGGTAGAGATTCTGCTCGGCTGGCCCATCGTACCCGCTATTTTGCCACTCGCGAGGGGGTGCAGCTTCTCAAGGATGATAATTCTCACCTTCCTGCTACGAAAAAACAGCAGCAGTACATTCGGCGTTTGCTCCGCAGCTTCCCAGAGGCAAGGGAGCTGCCGGAGCATGAGAACTATGCAAACATACCTAATCGGCAGACAGCCTTTGCGCTCATCGCGCAGATCCACGAAGACTTCATTGAGCCCATGGATGGCCGGGAAAACTATCTTGACTATGTCGCAAACCGCCCCGGCGTAAAAGCGATGGGCGAACACGGCTTGTGGGACGCCAACGGGAAGGTTCCATCGCTGGAGAATGCTATTGCCGAGGTAGCGCAGCACACAGGGAATGTGTGGACACCTATCATCTCCCTCTCCCGTGAGAATGCGGAGCGTCTGGGGTACACAGATATTAAAAACTGGCAGGACCTCATCAACGCCTCCATCACCGACATTGCCAAGGGCTATAAGATCCACCCGGACCGCCTTCGCTGGTACGCAGCTATGCACGAAAAGGAGAAGCACATCCATGTTCACATGGTACTCTTCTCAACCGATCCGAAGGAGGGCTACCTCTCCCGGCAGGGTATCCGCAGCATCAAGTCCGCGCTGGTCAGCACGATCTATCGGAACGACCGCCTGCACATCTATGAGCAGAAGGATGAACAGCGCGGCCTGCTCCGGCAGGAGGCGGAAGCACGGATGGCAACGCTCATCGAGCAGATGGCAACCGGTACTCTGCAAAGCGATAAGCTGGAGCTTTTGGTGGCGGATCTCGCCCAGCGGCTTCGGGAGGTCAGCGGCAAAAAGGTCTACGGTTATCTGCCGCCCCGTGTCAAGCGCATCGTGGATGAGATTGTGGACGAACTGGCAAAGGACGAACGGGTGTCGTCCGCCTACGCTCTATGGCAGGATCTCCGAGAGCAGCTTTGCATTGACTATAATCAGACACCGCCAATGCGAGTACCGCTGTCGCAGCAAAAGGAGTTCAAGACGGTGCGCAACATGGTCATCCGGGAAACGCTCCGGCTTTCGGAGATGCACTTCACCTTCAAGGATGATGCCATGCAGGATGAGCCAAAGCCGGAAGAACCGCCTATGCCTCCAGATCCAAGTGCGGAGCGGATGATCCATCAGCGGACTCGGTTTTACCGCAGAGCAAAAAGCATATTAGATGCTGTGGACGCAGATCCCAGCGAGAAGTCAATGGCATTGGTCACCCTCCGCCGTCTGTGGGAGGAGGGCTATACCATTGCCGCCCATCAGCTTGGCAAATCGTATCGAGATGGAGTTGGAAGTTCAGTTGACCACGAGTTGGCGGCAGAGTGGTTTCAAAAATCGGCAGAAGCCGGGAATCCTTGCTCCGCATACGCGCTGGGCAAACTGCTGTTGGAGCAGGAGCAATTCCCACAGGCCCTTCACTGGCTGCGGCAGGCAGCGGAGCAAAACGATCCATACGCGCAATACCGGCTCGGCAAGCTGCTGCTTACCGGCGCGGAGGGTGTGCCAAAGGATGTAGATGCGGCCATTCAGCTTCTGAAGGACTCTGCCACGCAAGGGAATTCGTTTGCCCAATACACGCTGGGAAAGCTCTATTTGCTGGGACAGGAGGTGCAGGCAGACCGCGAAGAAGCTCTGCGCTATTTCGCACAGGCAGCGGCACAAGGCAACACCTACGCTCAATATTTCATTGACCATCAGGATGACTTCTCCGGTGCGGCGGTAGGAACCGCTATCCTTCGGATGCTCCATCAGATGAGCCGTATTTTCCGCGAGAACGCCGCCCAGCCTGCCATCTATGCAGGGATGCAGATCGACAAGAAGCGTCGCCGCAGATTGCAGGAGAAGCGCATGGCAATGGGACACAAGGCGGATGACCATGAGGATCGCGGACTGACGCAACAGACACAATAAGGGAGGAATTATGTCAAAGTACATTCCGTTTACAACCGAGCAGAAAGAACGAGCCGCCTCGGTGGACTTGGAGGAGTTCCTCCGCCGCCGTGGGGAAAAGCTCATCACCTCCGGCAGGGACAAACGCCTTGCCAGCGACCACAGCATCACCATCCGTGGCTGCGAGTGGTTCGATCACGCCACCGAGCAGGGCGGCAGAGCCATCAGCTTCGTCAAGCAGTTCTATGGACTTAGCTACCCGGACGCCATGTCTCTGCTCCTCGGCGATGATCTCGGCGGAAGTTACCCTGCGGCAAGGGAGAAGGAGCCGGAGCCTGCAAAGCCCTTCGTGCTGCCGCCGCAGAGCGAGTCCATGCGCCGTGTGTATGCCTACCTGCTGAAAAAGCGTTGCATCGACCGTGAGATACTCAATGCCTTCGTGCGCAAGAAGCTCATCTACGAAAGCTGTGAAAGATCCAGGGACGGGACAAAGGAATACCACAACGCCGTGTTCGTCGGATTCGATGAACACGGCGTTCCCCGTCATGGGCATAAGCGCGGGCTGTACACCATAGGGCAAAGCTATCGCGGCAACATTGAGGGCAGCGACCCAAAGCACAGCTTTCACTATCTCGGCGGTGATGACACGCTCTATGTCTTCGAGGCCCCTATCGACCTGCTCTCCTACATCTCCCTCTTCCCGGAGGGATGGCAGGCGCATAACTATGTGGCCTGCTGCGGGACATCCTCCATCCCCGTGCTGGAGATGCTGCGGCAGCTCCCCCAGCTCCGGCAGGTGTACCTCTGCCTGGACAATGACGCTGCCGGTCATGCCGCCAGTGCGCGCATGGCGAAGCTGCTGGAGGAGCGTGGTATCTCCGCAGAGCGGCTCGTACCGCAGCAAAAGGACTGGAACGACGATCTCAAGGCAGAACAGGAAAACAAAATGGAAAGGAGCGAGCTATGCCAAACCTTCTGCTGACAATGTGGGACACGATCAAAAGCTCCAACATCGGAATATTGGTCGCGGCAGGGCTGGGGATGTTCGTCATCATTGGGGGACTCTCCATGCTGTCCTACCACTATACACTCAGCGGCATCAAGTCCCGCACCGTGGGTGACGGACAGCACGGCACGGCGCGTTGGGCGACCGATAAGCAGATCCGCCAGACCTATGCCCATGTGCCGTTCAAGGTCAGAGACTGGCGCAAGGGAGTAAGCCTTCCCACAGAACAGGGGCTGGTGCTGGGCTGCAAGGGCAAGAAAGATGAACTGACCGCGCTGGTGGACAGCGACGATATCCATTGCCTGATGATCGCCGCCTCCGGCGCGGGCAAGACCGCATTCTTCCTCTATCCCAACCTTGAATATGCCTGCGCATCCGGCATGAGTTTTCTGGCGTTGGATACCAAGGGTGATCTCGCCCGCAACTACGGCTCTATTGCCAAAAAGTATTACGGCTACAAGCATATCTCCGTCATTGATCTGCGTAACCCCACCCGCTCGGACGGCAACAATCTGCTGACGCTCATCAACCGCTATATGGACATCGCCAGAAAACAACCGGACAACCTCGCTGCCCGCGCCAAAGCCGAAAAGTACGCCAAGATTCTCGCCAAGTCCATCGTCAGCCCGGAGGGAAACTCTGACCACGGGCAGAACGCCTTCTTCTACGATGCGGCGGAGGGCTTGCTGTCTTCCACGATCTTGCTGCTTGCGGAGTTTCTGCCGCCGGATGAGGAACACCCGGAGGAGCGGCGGCACATCGTGTCGGTATTCAAGCTGGTGCAGGATCTGCTGGAGCCGGCGCGTGGTGCGCGGGGACGCTCCCGCTTCCAGCTGCTCATGGACAAGCTGCCGTCCGAGCACAAGGCACGCTGGCTGGCAGGCGCCGCACTCAACAGCTCGGAGCAGGCGATGGCTTCTGTCATGTCCACGGTGCTGTCCCGGCTCAATTCGTTTCTTGACAGTGAGCTGGAGCAGATCCTGTGCTTCGACAGTGCCATTGACGCCGAAATGTTTGCGGCGGAGAAATCCGCCATCTTCCTCATCCTGCCGGAGGAGGATCAGACGAAGAACTTTATGGCTGGCTTGATGATCCAGAACCTCTCCCGTGAGCTGTTCGCAGTAGCGGATGAGAACGGCGGCAAACTGAAAAACCGTGTTATCCTCTTTTGTGACGAGCTGGGTACCATGCCGCCCTTTGATATTTTGCCGCTTTTCAGTGCTGGACGCTCTCGCCGCCTGACGATGGTACCAATCATCCAGTCAGTGGATCAGCTTGTAAAAAACTACGGCAAAGAAGGCGCATCCATCCTGATGGATAACTGCCAGGATGTGATCTGCGGCGGCTTTGCGCCCAACAGTGAAGCGGCAGAGACTTTTTCAAAAGCCCTCGGCAGCCGCACGGTGCTCTCCGGCTCTGTGAGCCGAGGGAAAAACGATCCCAGCCAGAGCCTGCAGATGATGGAGCGCCCCCTGCTGACGGCAGATGAGCTCAAGTCCATCCCCAAGGGCAGCTTCATCGTGCAGAAGACCGGATGCCACCCCATGCGTACCCGCTTGCGCCTGTTCCTCGAATGGGGCATCACCTTCGAGGAGGAATACCGCGTGGAGGAACAGGCGGCCCGAAAAGTATATTATGCCGACCAGAATGCGCTGACCCGCGCCATCATGCGAAAGTATCCTCCCAAACTGACGGAGCAGAAGACTACCCGCTCCGTTAAGGGCGAGGGTCAGCTCCACGACACGCCCGTGCAGGAGATGGTGGTAGCGGAGGACATTGACTATGACCGTATGCCGCACAAGCGCGCCCCTTATAATCTTCCCCGACAGGAGGTAGATCGGTGAGCTACTTTGACAGCATTTACGCCGACACGCTTTTGCCGCCCAGGGCAGTATCCGTCTATATGTACCTCAAGGATCGGTCCAATAGCGCGGGAAGCTGCTGGCCCGGTATCAAGACGATTGCGAGAGATATGAATCTCTCCCGCAGTACCGTCAAGCGGGCGCTGGCGGATCTGGAGCAGCACGGCTATCTTGCCAAGCTGCCCCGGTATCGTCCCAATGGGAGTAACACATCCAATCTCTATACGCTGAAATAAATGAAAAGTGGATCGTACAGCGCCCTGGTACGATCCACTTCATTAAGCCAAAAAACAAAAATCTCCACGCCAAGGGGTAACTATACCTGTTTGCTGAACCGAGGAGGGGTTCAATATGAACCCACCGGAACAGCCCACTCTATCGGAGATTAAGACAGAGAAAGAACAAGCGGGAGTAAACCAAGCCTTATTACTTGTTATGGGCGCGGTACAGGAAGGTCACGATCTGTGCGCGGGTGCATTCCTCATCAGGACTGAAGATGGAGAACGTTGTTCCGACTGTGATATTATGTTTGACCGCCCACAGCACAGCATCGATATAGTAGGTGTCTGCGGCTACATCGGCAAAAGGATTGGCCATGCCCGCTGCCGGAGACTTCTGAGAGCGCCACAGGAAGGTGACGATCTGCGCGCGGGTGCAGGTGGCGTCGGGGCTGAACATGGTGTCGCTGGTGCCCTTGGTGATGCCCTGCTCCACGGCCCACAGAACCGCATCATAGTAGTAGCTGCCAGCCTTTACGTCGGTAAAGGGCATGACTGCGGACTTGGCGGCGGGGCTGCCGGCAGCACGCCACAGGAAGGTGACGGCCTGCGCACGGGTGCAGATGCCGTTGGGATTGAAGGTGGTGGCGCTGGTGCCGGTGGTGATGCCCTTGTCCACGGCCCAGATCACGGCGT
>OOCX01000245.1_pt1 | contig 49857 bp, 41 predicted proteins | sample 1671231 | NCBI WGS metagenome assembly OOCX01 (sample SAMN06348135, study PRJEB24527) | human gut metagenome | biome: human gut; feature: ankylosing spondylitis patient; material: feces | host: Homo sapiens | place: China | collected 2015-10 | reverse complement strand
CTTTATGAGGACTTTTATTACGTTCTTCTGGAGAAATTCAGACACGAGATACAAGGGCGCCTCGGAAACAAATTCACCAAGCCGGTCTTCAGTTTAGATTCCACGACAATAAGCTTATGCCTTCGCCTGTTTGAATGGGCTCAGCACCGCAGGCGCAAAGGCGGAATAAAACTTCATACGCTTCTGAACAACGATACGTCACTGCCGGAAGTCATCGTGGAAACGACGGCAAAGACGAGTGATATCAAAGGAGCCAAAGGAATATTAGAGAACATCCCTCCCGGCTCTATTGTCGTTATGGATCGGGGCTATAACGATTACTCGTTATTCAAAAGATTAACGGACAAGGGAGTAGTGTTTGTTACTCGTTTAAAAAACAATGCGCAGCATACGCCGCTGCGTCAAGGACTTATCAAGGCCGACCCTGATGGCTGCTGGGGCCTCTACGAGATGAAATTTACGGGCGCTAAAGCCAAACTGCATTGCTCAGAGACTAACTTCAGAGTCGTTCAATGGTTGGACAAAGAAACAAATCGTTGGTTTGAATTTCTTACCAATAGCCAAGAATTAAGCGCTACAGAAGTGGCCGATCTCTATAAGGAGAGGTGGCAGATAGAGCTTTTCTTTAAGCGGATCAAGCAAAACCTTGTTATCAAGACCTTTGTCGGAACAACCGAAAATGCTGTCATGACGCAGATTTAATGACATGGAACCCGCCGCCTGCCCTAAGTGGCAGAATGGATTTGTCTAAATCAACCAAAGAGGAAAAGTTCCATGCCAAGAAAAAGAATACTCGTAAAAAGCATTGATACATCGATCTCGTATCAAGTAATCGGTATCGATCTTGCAAAGCATCTTGTTAGCGCCTGTCTAATCACGGGTGCAGGCGAGATCTTTGGTATTGACCGACTCACCTATGATGACTTGTTGAAGTCTGCAGAAAGAATGTCTCCGACGCTTTTTTGCATGGAGCCGTGCCCGGAAGTGCATTATCTGGCAGAGAAACTACAAGGTTACGGTCATCATACAAAAGTGATCGACGGAGCTGCTGTTAAGGAATACATCAAAACTCATTTCGGCGGCCAAAAGACTGATCTGAACGATGCGCAGGCAATAGCGTTTCTTTCATTAGATACAAATCTTCCGGAGATAACACCCAAAAATACCTCTAACTCCGTCCTTTCTTCCATACAAGCTGTTCGCGAACAGTTCCGTAAAGAATACATTCAATCATTCGTTTCACTGAAAGGCATCTGTCAACGATGGGGACTCCCTATTTCTAAAGGCGTAATGAATAAAAACAAAGTCGAAGAACTGGTTAGTGAATCGAAAAAAATACCGCAAGAAGTTAAGGATTGGTTACTTGAGTTGCTCCAAAGCTGTAGAGAACTTCAAAAACGTCTGAATAAGATCAGTAAGTATCTAAAAGAGTATGCCGATAATGACGAGATTTGCCAAAAAATTATGTCAGTCCCGGGGATAGGGCCGATAACCGCCACTCGGTTAAAAGCAACTATAGGAGATATCCAAAGGTTTGAGAAGCCCAAATCAATTGTTGCTTACTACGGCCTAGTACCAAAAAGTAAGGCTACAGGGCACAACGAAAAAAAAAGGCGGCATAACTCGTCGAGGCGATCGAGTTGCCCGTTCTCTTCTGATAGAGGGTGCGGGAGTAGTTTTGAATTTGGCAGCAAAAGGATTCCTAAGATCAAAGCCTCTCAATAAATGGATCGAAAAAAAGAGAAAACTCAAAATGCCCTGGGGAAAGCTTTGTTGTGCATTGGCGGCAAAAATGCTGAGAATAGTTCGTGCTATCCTAATCCAAGGAACTTCCTTTAACGCAAAAATTGCGGGAGTAGCGCGGTGTTCGTTGCCAAAAGAATCTCGCAACAATGTCATGGGTAATAACAAACTATCCGAAATTCCCTCACCAAATGGGAGCGTCTATATCCATTGAAAGTTTTAGCAACCATACGGACCACATCTAATTAAAGTCAATTGTTAACAATCTGAGAGCAATCAATACAACTATTCATGAGAAAGCCGAAAGGCCTGCCCAACAGCCATTAGCTGTCCATTGTCTTACAGACATGTAATTTTATTTGGCATGGGCAGTCCGTTCAGGAAGTTCATGGTGGGCAAATAAAGATGAAGTGATGTCTTTTCTAACAGCCCGGAGAGATTGTCTGATGGCCTCTTCCCAGTGGAATATTCTGATTTGCAAACAGTTTGTTACTTGGTGCAAACAAATAATTTAAACCTAAAACTTATGCAGTCAGTGCTGCAGGGCAATTTGTTCTTGACAATTAGGCGTGTTCCAGAGATGGACAGCTGCCATAGCGATCTTGTTGTTAGAGCTGATGCGGCGGCGGTCAAGTTATAAATGGACTTATTGTAGGCTGGCTAGATACTTCAAACTAAACCTCATGACCTGCAAATGCCTACTCCACTGGCTTAATCAGCCGGACATCAAGGAGTGGGAGAAGCCCCCGAAGCTTGCACAGCTTTCTTTATTTGATTAGCAGGGGCTTGTTTATGACTTTTAACTTTCTGGGGCCTGGATTAACTGTAAATGTTGAGGCCAAAGTCAAAGAGCAAATTATTTTGGACAGCAGTGAAAAAAAACATCTTTAACCGTTTGACTATACGAAATTTTTCGAGCATAATTTCGCACTCTGCGCGTTAAGTTATTTGAGCAAACAAAAAGGCTTCAGCAGAACGCAGACTGCATTGAAGTGTTAAAGGTATATACATGTACGCAATTATTAAAACCGGCGGCAAACAGTACACTGTTGCTGTTGGCGACAAGGTTAAGGTCGAAACCCTCCCGGGTGACGTTGGCTCCCAGATCAAACTCGTGGAAGTCCTCGCTGTTAAGAACGACGAAGGCCTTAAGCTTGGTAATCCGACGATTCCCGGCGCTTTTGTTACTGCCACAGTCCTGTCTGAAGGACGTCATGAAAAAGTTCGTATTTTCAAGTTCCGTCGTCGTAAACACTCCATGAAGAGTGCTGGTCACCGTCAGAACTACACCGAACTCAAGATTGATGAGATTTCGGCCTAATTGGATTTTTAAATAAGAGGTATTTGAAATGGCACATAAGAAAGGCGGCGGATCTACACGTAACGGCCGCGATTCCAACGCACAACGTCTTGGCGTTAAAGTTTTCGGCTCTGAAATGATTCAGCCGGGCGCTATCATTGTTCGTCAGCGCGGTACCACATTCCATGCCGGTGAAAATGTCGGTATGGGCCGTGACCACACTTTGTTTGCTAAAGTTGCCGGTAAGGTCGAGTTCGTTGTTCACGGACGTCTGAACCGTCACTACGTTAACGTTGTTCCGGTTGCTTAATTAGACCGCGAATCAAACAAAGAAGCGCCCCATTCCTAGCAGGGAAGGGGCGCTGATTTTTTATCAGCTATGCCCGTAAAACACTGTCATTTATGACGGTGATATAAGGGCCTAGTCCGAAGGACTGGCTATGCTAAACTGGCTCTATCTTTTCAGATCTAGGGGCGGGCTGTCCCGAAGTGAAGTCTGTGGAGAGATGTGAGACCTGAAGGAGTATACGGTTGTGTCCAAGCACGTGAAACTCCTTTTGGAGAACGTGCAAAAACCAAGCTGTACTCCTTTGGGCAATCCCGCTGAAGCAGAAACCCGCCGAGGCAACTTCGACATTAAGCTACGGCTGTCGGAGAAGCGGCAGGAATCCTCTTCATTTATGGAGGGGAGGAAGTCAAACGGCTATCATCAACTCCGTACCTAATAAGCCCTTTCGGACAGGAAATAAAAATGAAATTTGTAGATGAAGCGAGAATTGAAGTTTTTGCGGGTAAAGGCGGAAACGGCGTAGCTTCTTTCCGACGCGAAAAATTTATTCCTAAAGGCGGCCCTGACGGCGGAGACGGCGGCCGCGGCGGCTCTATTTATGCCGTTGCCGACAGAAACCTAAATACTCTGATCGACTATCGCTACACACGTAAATTCCAGGCTAAGAACGGCGAAAACGGCCGCGGCAGTGACTGTTATGGCAGAGGCGCTCCCGACATCGAACTTCGTGTTCCGGTCGGAACAGTGATTACCGACTTGGATACCGGTGAAACGATTGCCGACTTGGATAAGAACGGTGAAAAAGCGCTCCTTGCCAAAGGCGGTAAGGGCGGTTTGGGCAATCTGCACTTTAAGACCTCTACCAACCGAGCTCCTCGTCAATGCACCCCTGGAGAACCTGGTCAGGAAAGAACACTCAAGCTTGAGCTGAGAGTTTTGGCTGACGTTGGTCTTTTAGGTCTTCCGAATGCCGGCAAGTCCACACTGATTTCTGCGGTTTCTAATGCCAAACCCAGAATCGCCGACTATCCCTTTACAACATTGCAGCCGCACCTTGGTGTTGTCCGTGCGGGTCCTGAATCCAGCTTTGTGATTGCCGATATTCCGGGTCTGATCGAGGGCGCTTCCGAAGGCGCCGGTTTGGGACATCAGTTCCTGCGTCATTTATCCAGAACCAGCTTGCTGCTTCACGTCATTGACGTGGCTCCTCTCGATACAGAAGAAGATCCTATCGCAGCTGCTCGCGCCATCGTTGAAGAACTGAGAAAGTTCGATCCGGCCTTAGCAGAAAAGCCGCGCTGGGTTGTTCTCAACAAGATGGACTTGGTTCCGGAGGAAGACCGAGCCGCCGTTGTAGACAAGTACCGTGAAGCATTCGGTACAGATGTTCCGATGTTTGCGATTTCCGCCGTAACACGTGAAGGCACTGAAGCTTTAGTCAAGGCAATTGCTGAAGATATTCACGAACAGCGCAGACAGCTGATCAAAGAAAGCGAACCGGACGTCCGCTTTGATGAAGATGAAGAAGTCTTCCCGCCCGAAGGCGGAGAGCCTGAAGAAAGCGAACAAAAGTAAGCTAATCGCAAAAAAGAAACCGCCGAAAGCTAGAACTTCCGACGGTTTTCTTTTATTTCCTTTCCTAATCTTCTCCAGGAAAGGGAATCGGTTTTAATGAGCTAACAGAGATTAGAAGCTGTATCTTACGCCGATGCTGACCTGCCACGGATTGCGGACAGGAGAGCCTGCGGATGTCTTGACCTGACCATAAGCAGAAATGTTCTTGGTCGGGTTAAACGTACCGCCGACAGCGAATTCGCCCCATGTTCCGCCAAGGTCATCTCTGTAAGTGCGTTTTGCACCGTTGGAGGAGAAGGTGGACTTCACTTCGCCTTTCCAGTCGTGGAGGACAGATGCCTTAGCGTACGCATTACCTTTGTTTTCCGGGAAGGTGTAGCCGACAGCAACACCGGCTCTGCCGACGAAGGAGTCGATGCCGTCCTGTTCAACCTTAACGCCCTTGTTGGTCTTATAGTCGACAGAATCTAAACGACCGAACTGCAATTCAGCCTGAGGTTCGACATAGAAACCGGTATCCGGGCACTGCAGTCTCCAGCCGGCTTCGACGGATGCAGAAGTTCCCCAGTTGTGGAAGGAACCGGAGTTGCGTCCCATTGTGTTGTAAAGACTGAAATCGCTCTTCACACGATGGCGTTTGATGATCACGTCAACGAACTGACCGGAATCACCGAGCCAGCCGCCGTAGATGCCGAAATTGAAGTTCTTGTCGTCTGTAGAACCGTTTCTAAGGTCTCCGTCACCGTGGGTATAAGAGAAAGTACCGCCGAGGTAGAAGTTGTCGTTGATGAATCCATCACCGCCTAACTGAACGGTATTGTATTTTTCGCTCATGTTGCCGCTGGAATACTTGTTCTTGCCGCCGTAGTAACGTACCCAAGCGCCGGCTGTCTTCGGCATGGAACGAAGGTCACCCAAACGAGCTGAAACGTCATTCATCTGAGAGCGGAAGAAGAGGAAATTGGAAGCAGCAATGTCAATGAGAGAAGAGTTGACAGTGTTCTGAGCTTCGTTCACAACAACAGAACCATTCTTAGCAACTTCGGCGGTCAAGGCGCCGACAACAGCACCTTCTGCAATGTTAAGCGTTGCAGTGGCGTTGGAACCATCAGCGAGGTCAAGCGCGTTTGCATAAAAGGATTCCATTGCTTCCTTCTGATTCGTAATTTCATCCGAAGTCAGGCCAACGGCGTTAACCGTAAGATGCGGAGCCCCCGTCACTTCGTTGGTAACTTGTAACTGCGCTGAAGTAATGGTAGTTCCGTTAGTTGTTGCAGCGACATTCACAGTACCACCAGAACCTTGCAGAGTTTCAATCGCTACTTTTTGATCCGCTTTTGTGATGTTGATGATGCCATCGTTAAGCGTGAGAGAATTTACTGCTATAGGGACGACACCTGCTGTATCGTCCCTAGTTATGATCGTTGGATTTCACTGGGCGTTGTCGGCAACTTTCAGTTTGAATCCTGTGACCTGGGCTTTATCGGCCTCTGGTGCTGTGTCGTGACTTCTTCGAACATTGCCTGTCCACTGAGAAGAAGCGCCGGTAAGATTTACCAAGACATCCGCTTCAATTTTAGTTCCAGAAGTGACGCCATCGTAATTGAAATCAATATCTCCGTTTAGAACTACGGTATTAGTGCCGGATTCGTTAATTCGTACTGTTGAGTCTCCCCTGGCCACAATGACCTTGTCTGCGTTTATTTCAATATTGCCGTTGGCACGTAAAACCCCCTGAGATATGGCGACGATGCCGCTTGACTCTGCATTGTCGGATGTTGCATTTATCACAGTATTTTTTGCATCAATAATCACGCTGGCCTTCCGGTCTCCCTCCGTTTCACTTGTAGTATTGTTTTGTACATAAATTCCTGAGGCCTGACCCTCGGTGGAATGTACATTGATGTTTAAATTCTCGCCGTTTAAGGTTATCTTTCCTTTATTAAACGCAAATAAGCCAACGGCGGGGTTGCTGCTGTCCACGTTGACAGACACATTGATATTCTTAGTTTGAGCTCCGCCTAAATTTAAGAGACTTGAAAGACCGCGACTTTCTACGCCTTCAATCCAGCCAGTATTGCTTGCTCCCGTGAGAGAGATCGAGATGGAAGGGCCGTCTAACGTGACGGTCGCACCATTAGAAAGGTCGATTCCGTACTTGTTTCCCTGCGAAATATCGACCGCAACTGAAATAGGGGCATTAGATGAACTGTTTGCCGTGTAAACGAGATTTTGTGCATTGACAGAGCAAGCAGCTAAAACCATTGAAGAAAGTAAAACTACCTTAAATTTTTGATTCATTTTGTTATCCCTCGAGATTTTGCTAACCCCTCGTAATATAGAATGGTTGAGAGGGTAAAGTAAACAGCTAAATTAGGGTATTTTGGACAAAAGATATAAAAATTACCCTTTATATGAATTGATAGACTCGCTTGAAAGTGTGATGTTTGTCATAATTTTCTGTCTACCTTCAACAGCAGTTCGAGAGGCAATTTGTCCTAACTGAATTTGGATATACTGAAGAGCTACATATTCAGAGTCCCGTTTAACGTCTAAAAAGGGCCGTGAAGTTTTGTCTCGTTGGGAAAGACGGTTGCTGTCAAAAAAGATCGGAAGAAATAAGATGGAAGAAAACCTCAAGATTTGGAACGATGCAAAAAGAATTGTCGTAAAAGTCGGCTCTTCTTTAGTAACAAACGAAGGTCACGGAGTAGATACAGAAGCAATTGCGCGCTGGACAGCTCAGATCGCTAAGCTCCAAGAAATGGGCAAACAGGTTGTTTGGGTCAGCTCCGGTGCCGTCGCAGAAGGAATGGCTCGTCTCGGCTGGACCAAACGACCGAAAAAAATGCACGAACTCCAGGCCGCAGCCGCTGTCGGACAAATGGGTATTGTGGAAGCCTACGAAAAAAGCTTCGAGCGTTACGACATTCATACGGCTCAGATCTTGTTGACGCATGCTGACCTTGCAGACCGTGAACGTTACTTAAACGCTCGCCAGACACTCACAACGCTATTGGACCTCAAAGTTGTTCCGATCATTAACGAGAACGACACCGTCGTAACCAACGAAATTAAAGTCGGCGACAACGATACATTAGGTGCGCTGGTCACGAACTTAATCGATGCCGACGTCTTAGTGATCTTGACCGATCAGATCGGTCTCTTCACCGCCGATCCCCGATCCAACCCGGAAGCGAAATTAGTAGAAGTCGGCGAAGCCGGAGATCCGATCTATGAAGCGATGGCCGGAGGCGCCGGTTCTTCCATCGGTAAGGGCGGTATGCAGACAAAAGTACTGGCTGCGAAACGTGCTGCCCGCAGCGGTGCGTCCACAGTTATTGCCAGCGGACGCATTCCTGATGTTTTGGTTCGTTTAGCCCAAGGCGAATCCATCGGAACGCTTCTGAAGACCGATCGCAAACCGATGTCAGCACGCAGCCAGTGGATGGCCGACCATTTGCAGCTGAAGGGCAAACTCGTTATCGACGAGGGCGCCGTCGAAGCTGTTCGTAAAGGTAAGAGCCTGCTGCCGGTTGGTGTTAAAGCAGTGATCGGAGACTTCCTGCGCGGCGAAATCATTCAGGTCGTGGATCAAAACGACAAAGAAATCTGCCGCGGCATGATTAACTACGGCTCCGATGAGTCTCGCCGAATCATGGGGCTGCACAGCGATGAAGTTGTGGAAGAGTTAGGTTACTTAGAACAGAGAGAACTGATTCATCAAGACAACATGGTGGTGATGAACAAGTAATCTCTTAAAGACAATTATTTGTAAAGGCGGAAGTGTCCCGGACCTTCCGCTTTTTCCCATCCTGCAGGCGGAACAAGGTGTTTCTTGTCGGTAAAGAGGGCAGGAGCTAACTCTTTCAACGCTTCTTTATAAACACCGCGTTTGAAGTCGATTACTTGACTCAGCGGAACCCAATAGTCATTCCACTTCCAGGCCTCAAATTCCGGATGGCTGGTGGCTTTCAAGTTGATATCTTTGTTTTTACCGAGAAACTCCAAGAGGAACCAAATCTGCTTTTGGCCTTTGTAGATGCCGCGAAGGTCGCGGCGAATCCAGCGGTCGGGAACGTCATAGCGTAGCCAGTCTTCGGTGCGGCTGATGATACGAACTTGGTTTTCGAAGAGGCCAAGTTCCTCCCAAAGCTCTCTGAACATGGCTTCGCGAGGCGATTCCCCGCGGTTGATACCGCCCTGAGGAAATTGCCAGGAATGCTGACCCAAACGTTTCCCCCAAAAAACTTGTTTGAGAGGATTGGTCAAAATAATCCCGACGTTTGGTCGGTATCCATGTTGATCAAGCATAAAAACTTTAAAATAACTTATTTGTGTCTGCCCATTATATAGAGGCAGGAAAAGAAGTCATAAGATCCGAACCTAATCGTAGACTGCCGGCCTGCCGGCTCGTTTTTGAGAATTCGTAATGAGAGCAAAACAATTTTTTATTTCAACACAGAAAGAAGCTCCTGCAGATGCAGAAATCGTTAGCCAGAAGCTGATGCTTCGCGCAGGCATGATCCGTAAGCTTGCAGCCGGCGTCTATAACTACATGCCGATGGGCCTTCGTTCTTTGAAGAAGATTGAACGTATTGTTCGAGAAGAAATGGACCGTGCCGGCGCCATCGAACTTCTGATGCCGATCGTTCAGCCTGCTGAGCTTTGGCAGGAAACCGGCCGCTGGCAGAAATACGGCGCTGAACTGCTTCGCTTTAAAGATAGACACGACAGAGACTTTGTTCTTCAGCCTACCAGCGAAGAAGTCGTGACCGACATCGCTCGTCAGGAAATCAAGTCCTGGCGTCAGCTCCCGGTGAACTTCTACCAGATTCAGACAAAGTTCCGTGACGAACGTCGTCCTCGTTTCGGCGTGATGCGCGGCCGCGACTTTGTCATGAAAGACGCTTACTCTTTTGACCGTACGGCTGAAGACGCCGGCAAGAGCTACGACAAGATGTTCGAAGCTTACTGCCGCATCTTTGATCGCTTGGGTTTGGTTTATCGTGCAGTGCGCGCTGACTCCGGCTCCATCGGCGGCTCTCGCTCTCAGGAATTCCAGGTGATCGCTGATACCGGCGAAGATTTGATCGTTTTCTGCCCGGACAGCGAATACGCTGCCAATATCGAATTGGCCGAAGCTCCCTGCCTGATCGAAAAACGCGCAGAAGCCACAGAGACCATGGAAAAGGTTCCGACTCCGGGCCGCGACAAGTGCGAGCTTGTTGTTGAACTTCTGAATAAGCCGCTGACAGCCAGCGTTAAATCTATTGTTTTGGCAGTTGATCACCAGGACGAAAAAGGCAATCCGCTGCCTGCAAAAATCGTTCTTCTGCTTCTCAGAGGCGATCACACTCTTAATGAAGTTAAAGCCGAAAAGCTGGAAGCGCTTAAGGGCGGATTCCGCTTTGCAACCGATAAGGAAATTGAAGATACCTTCGGATCTAAACCGGGTTATCTCGGACCTGTCGGTATTCCTAAGGATGTCACCATCGTTGCCGATACAACCGTTGCCAACATGAGCGACTTCATTGTCGGCGCCAACGAAGAGGGCTATCACATCCGCGGCGTGAACTGGGGCCGTGACCTGAGAGAGCCGGATGTTGTTGCTGATATCCGTAACGTCGTTGAAGGCGATGTTTCTCCAGACGGCAAAGGCACGCTCAAGATGCAGCGCGGCATCGAAGTCGGCCACGTATTCTTCCTCGGCGACAAGTATTCTGCTCCGATGAATGCGACTTACCTGGACGAAAACGGCAAGCCCCAGCTGCTTCAGATGGGTTGCTACGGTATCGGTATTTCTCGTCTGCTGGGCGCAGCTATCGAGCAAGGCCACGACGATAAAGGCATTATCTGGCCGGACAGCATTGCTCCGTTCACCGTAGTGATCTGCCCCGTCGGATATGACAAGAGCGAAGAAGTTCAGAAGGCTTCTAACGAGCTTTACGGTCGTCTGCGCGAAGCCGGCATTGACGTCATCCTCGATGACAGAGGTCTGCGTCCCGGGGTCATGTTCGCTGACTGGGAACTGATCGGTGTTCCGCATCGCGTCACGATCGGTGACCGCGGCCTGAAGAACGGTGACGTTGAATACGCTCACCGCGGAGATCTCCAGAACGAAAACGTTCCTGTCACCGAAATCGCTGACAAACTGATCGCCAAGATCAAAGTCCGCTAAGCGAAGAAGCGTTTCCTTTTAGGGCGTCGGAAAACCTGCTGCAGGGATTTTCTGGCGCCCTTTTAATTTCTTTAGGTGTCCTTCCGAGGCTGGCTCAGAAGCCGTCTGCTTCTGCGGCTTTCCTCTGCTTTTCCTTGTATGTATTTATCCTCTGCTTCAGAATTTTTTGTGCGGCTGGGTTGCTGACGATTTCTGCTAACTCTGCCAGTCTTCTTTGACCTATTCGTCTATCGGCGGCTCGAAGAATGTCTGTGAGTCCCCAATGATCTCTTAGTCATTAATTCCGACAAAGGCGTATCAATGTATTCTCGAAGCATGTTCGAAATCTCAGAGGTTTCGCTGCTATACGGATAGATAGATAAAGCTTCGTAAGCGATACGAGAGTTTTCGTCTGGGCCTTCGGAATGGATAAAGTGCTTCGGATAATCGAAGATGGTTTCTTTGCCTAACGTGATCCAATACTTTGGTAAGTCAGTACTTCCATATTGGCTTCCCATTCGGTAGGCTACACAATGGATCTGAAAGTCTAATTTTGGATCGACAAGCAAATACACTTCTTTCTGTAATTTGCTCCAAGGCCTAATCTTTCTTCTTTGCATCATAGTAGTAGCGAGAAAATTGTCAGCAGGGTTGGGTTATTTCTTCCGACCTCGGTTCACAAGTTATTCTGTCTTTGCGAAAGGCGAAATGTTCGCTCTCTAACAGATATAAATATAGTAGTCTTGAGCGAAAAATTTTGACGCATTAAATCAATAAATTCGATTATCAAACTATCGAATTTATAGAAAATCATTTTGAGATATTCTGCCTATGGACTGTTTTTACTAGGCTTTTACCAGCTAGGCCCGTAAAGCACCGTTATTAAGACGGTGAAATAAGGGCCCAGTCCGAAGGACTGGCTATGCTAAACTGGCTCTATCTTTTCAGATCTAGGGGCGGGCTGTCCCGAAGTGAAGTCTGTGGAGAGATGTGAGACCTGAAGGAGTATACGGTTGTGTCCAAGCACGTGAAACTCCTTTTGGAGAACGTGCAAAAACCAAGCTGTACTCCTTTGGGCAATCCCGCTGAAGCAGAAACCCGCCGAGGCAACTTCGACATTAAGCTACGGCTGTCGGAGAAGTGGTAGGAATCCTCTTCATTTATGGAGGGGAGGAAGTCAATAGTAAAAAGCGAACTATGAGGAAAACCCCGTTAGCCCATTACTCAGCTTCAAGTCCCAAATTCAACGGTTAATGCAATGCAAAACTCAACAGCTGGAGTCGGTAGCTGCGTAAGAGGCTGCCGAGTTCAATCAAGAAAGCCTGCGTTCATTTAAACTTTCGCTGAAGGTTTCGACGAGGAACTTACTTGAAGAGTACAAAGCGTGACTACGAAGCTTGGCAAAGAATTTGACATCCAGGACTACCTTATCAATACGGAAAACAATCCCGAAGCTTTTTTCAAGGGCTGTGTTGAAGAAGATCTGGGAGATGGATCACTCGTTAGAAGGGCACTTGGCGAAATGGCGAAGGCTAAAGGAATGGTTCAGCTCGCAAAGGAGACAGGTCTCTCAAAGCAGTGTTTGTACAGAGCGCTCAGCCCCGAAGGATCACCTAAATTCGAAACGATATTTAGAATCAGCAAGGCCTTGAAGCTGACGATTCCAACTCATCGAGCCTGATTTAAATTCTCCGATCTCCGCTGCGGCTGGAAAGCTCTAACAGTTACTCTGTGTCCGCTGGCGCTCTCTTGAAAAGTTTTGTAAGACCGGCAAGCCAGAATTTCACAAAGATGCCGACGCATAACGCCGAAATAACAGTTCCTTCCCGCAGCCCGTGTATTTCGTGGAAAACGCAGTAACTAAGAAGTAAAGCCGACAAAACCAAAATAACCTCATTGGCGATTTTGACGGATGAAAATGGCTTGTGCAGAACCGTACTGACCGCAAGTACGAGTCCTTCCCCGGGTAACGCTGCGGCGCCGGCAAACACTTCTAAAGCAACGCCGAGTCCGAGAACCACGTTTCCAAGCATCGAGACTGCAAAACATTTCCAATAAATATCTGAAGACAAGAACTCAGTGATCTGCATAGATGTATCGATGAAGTAAGAGAAGGCGAATGTGATCGGAATTTGCGAGAGAAGTAGAAGCTTGTTGATGGATTTTCGGAGCAGCGGCCACTGTGCAGCAACAAAGAGCAAGTTAATGAAGAAAGTAGTTTCACCGAAGGTTAAGCCGCTGGCATAAGACGACACTAATGGCAGAGAGCTGATGGGCGTGGTTCCGAGATTGCCTCGAGTCACGAGTGCGATACCTAAACTCATGACGAACAATGCAGCGACGAATATGAACCACGGGCCTAACTTGCGAAACATTTCGGAAAAATTTGAAAGATGTTGGACTTGAGGATTAGAGATTCAAGAAAGAAAAGTCGAAGGGCTGAGCTTCGACTTTTCAGATTGATTAGAGGTTAGAAACCGTTATGTTCCTGCTTTTGCTTCGGACTTCGATGGGGCAGGAACGTCGTTTTCGACTTTGCATATCACTTCCGGCATCGAAATGATATGCAGATCCCTCTGCTGGAACGGAATGTTGATCTTGCGCTTGTTGAATTCACGGAACATCGCGCGACCAATGTTGGACCTCAAAGTCGCGGTGCCTTTTTCGGGGTCGGGAACCCAGAAGTACGACGTCAGTTCAATACCGTCGGCTCCGAAGTTCGTCAGAATGGTGTAGGGCGCCGGATTGATCAGCACGCGCGGCTGTTTTCGGACGATATCGGTCATGAGCTCAATGACTTCATCAATGTCGGCGCTGTAGTCAACGCTCATCATGACGGTCGCACGTCCCGGACCCAACAGGTACGAGGTATTGCGAACGCTGCTGGTGACGAAATTCTCGTTCGGGATAATCGTTACGCTGCCGTCGTAAGCCTTAACAGCTGTGTAGCGCGTCTTGATGTCCGTCACAATACCTTCAACGCCGGAAACGTTCACCAAGTCTCCGATTTTGATGCTCTTATCCAGAAGAATAATGAATCCGCTGACGTAGTTAGAGGCAATTTTCTGTAAGCCGAAACCTAAGCCGACACCGATGGCACCGCCGAAGACACCAAGCACGGTGATGTCAATACCAACGGAAGCCAGACCGATCAGAATCGCAATCGTCACTAAAACGACCTTGACTACCCGGATGATCACAACGCGGACGTTGGACTCCATGGTCGGAAGGCTGTTGATCCATTTCTCAAAGAACTGACCGATCCACTTCGCGATAAAGAGCGCTAAGGCAATCGAGAAGCCGGAAAGGAAGACAGACCAAACCGTTGCGTTGGTGCTTCCCAGCGGAATTTTGGTGGTCTGCATGAATTCGACGCACTTAGGCAGTACACCGACGATCTGAAGCGCGACACCGACCCAAATCGAAAACGTCAGGAAGTTATCCAGGCTGCTGTTGTATTTGCGCGAAAGTGAGTGCAGCAGAAATACGACTGTGCGGATCACAACGTAGGCCCCGAGAATCAGCCAAGCAATGGATTCCAGCGGCAGGGCTTTCTTAGGAAGCAAGCCGAAAAGTCGCACGGTAAAGGTGCTGACCGCGATGAAGAACATTCCAAGCAGCGGGAAACTCAGCCGCAGAATCAGCGTCTCAATGCCTCGTCTTACCTTTGCCCAGAAAGCGCTCTCGCGATGTTCAGGCTTGACCGGGGCTTCGCCTTCTTCCGCTTTGATCTCGTCGCTTTCGATGATTTCATTGGCGGCTAAGTGCTTAATAATCCGCATGCGGATGTATTTGCCGAGCAGCCAAGCCAAAAACAGTGAGCCCAGAATGGAGGCCAGCTGCCAATAGATGATCGGCTGGTTAAGCCCTTTTTCAAACATCAGCAGGAGTTGATCCAGGATGTTGCTGTCGCCGCTTAAAAGTTCTTCTGTCGTAACCGCTGTTTGTGCGACTTTGGCGATTTCGGCGGATGCGGCTGCCGAGGTACTCATAGGCTGTCTCCGTTAGGTTAACGACCGTTTGCGTCGTCAACCGGATCAAATGTCAATGTAATAGAAGAAGGAATGTCTCCTACCGGGGGTTTGGGGAAGGGATTGCACATCAGAATCGCTTTTTCCACCGCCGTATCGAAAGCCTTCAGACCGCTGCTGCTGATCATCTTGGGCGGAACAGCCTTCTGACCGTTCTTGAGCAGACGGACATCGAACTTGGCAACGTACATTCCGCGTTTGGCGCCGGCCGGCGTATTAAACGTAATATGCGGACGGATGCAGGCAACGATACGGTTGTTGTACTGGGCTTGCTGGAAGTTCGTCATGGCGCCGGAGCCTGAACCCATGGCAGATCCGCTCTGGCCGGTTAAGCGGCTGAGCATTTCTTTTCTGCGGGCGGCATTAGCCTGTTCTTGGGCTCTCTGACGATTGAGTTCTTCTTGAGCCTTGCGTTTTTCAGCTAGGGCTTTTTCTCGCTGAGCCTTTTCTTCAGCGATCTTGCGTTCGCGTTCCTGAGCTTGTTTCTTGAGTTCTTCCTGCTTAGCTTTGCGTTCGGCTTCTGATTTTTCTTCAGCCTTACGTTTTTCTTCCGCTAAGCGTTTCTGCTCTTCTTGTTTCTTCAGCTCTTCCTGACGCTTCTGTTCTTCGATGCGTCGTTCTTCTTCCTGACGGCGCAGTTCAGCCTGGCGAGCTTCTTCGGCTTTACGCTGCTCTTCAGCTCGTTTGGCTTCCTGAAGCTGACGTTCGCGCTCAAGAATGCGTTGTTTTTCCTCTTCCTGCTTCTTCTTTTCGCGGTCGAGTCTTTCTTGGACGATGTCCGGATCCTCAAGCAGGTTGGCTTGACGATCTAAATCCGTCTGAGCGATAGGAGGCGGGGGCGGAGGCAGCTGCTGCTGAGGCTCTTCCGGAGCAGGAGGCTCGGGAGCGGGTTCCGGTTCCGGCTGAGGTTCAGGCTGGGGCTCCGGTTCTGACTGAGGCTCGGGTTCCGGCTCAGGTTGCGGTTCCGGTTGCGTCTCTGCCGGGGCTTCTGCCGCCGGCATGTCGCCGTTCCACAACTCGGCATAGACGGGTCCTGTCGGCTCCGATCTCCATTGCATGGAAACGAAGAGCAGCACAAAAAGAAGCCCGTGGGCGATTAAAGCGAGCACAAAAGCCGTGCCCCAATACCCCTGAGCGCCTGAGAGCCGATTCGCTTGATTCGGAGATAAGTCGTCCATTACTTGGCACCGCTTCCTTCAAGTTGCAATGACAGACCGATACGCGTGATGTTGGCCTTTTGTAGATTGCGCATCACGTCGATGACTTTTTCATATGCGACGGTTTTATCCGCAGCAATGACAACCGGAACCTGATTTCCGTCGGTCTGCATCGATTCGACCGTAGAGACTAACTGAGGAAAATCAACCGGAGTTAATTTCTTTGCGGTATCGCGGATCTGGAGTTTGCCGTCTGGCGAGATAATGACTTCGACAACTTTATCCGGAGTGCGAGCCGCTTTATTGACTTTCGGCAGATCGACGATCGAAGGATTGACGTATGGGGCGGCGACCATCAGGATCACCACGAGAACGAGCATCACGTCAATGTACGGGACGACGTTCATCTCTGCTAAAAGACGTCTTTTGCCGTTACGTGCCATGTTGTGTCCTTAGGCCTGACGACCCAAAATGTTCTGGAATTCCTGCATGAAGCTTTCGTACTGGCTCGAGAGACGATCCAGACTGTAAGCAAAGCGGTTGTAGCCGATAACGGCAGGAATAGCGGCAAACAGGCCGATCGCGGTTGCTACCAGAGCTTCGGCAATACCCGGGGCGACGACAGCCAGCGAAGCGCTTTCCAGGTTGCCCAAGCCGGTGAAGGCGTCCATGATGCCCCAGACCGTGCCGAACAAACCGATGTACGGGGAAACGGAACCGATGGTGGCCAAAACGCTCAAGCCCGACTCGAGAATGTCGAGTTCTCTCTGATAACGGGCGCGCATGGCGCGAGACACACCGTCAATGACGCCGAAGGTGCCGGCGCGGGCTTCGAGATTGCTCGCGCGGCTTCTTAAGAACTCGGTCATGCCGGAGTAGAAGATGCCCTCCTGAGGGCCGATGGAAGAGCGGCGCTCGGTGGCGCTTTCGTAGAGTTTATTTAAATCTGCACCGCCCCAGAAACGCTTGTCGAAGTTGCGGGCTTCTCTTCTTGCACGGCTCATCTGGAACCATTTCTGAAAAATAATGGTCCAGCTCACTAAAGAGAAAATCAAAAGAATAGCCAAAACAATCTGAACAACGGCGCTCGCATGAGCAACCAAAGTAATGATTGATAAATCGGCAGATGCTTCCATCACAGTCCCTTGTACTAACGAATGATTAATGATTTAAAAGTTTTTTGAGTTGTTCTGAAATAGGCTCGGGCATAGCCACCGGGCGGAATGTGTGCGCGTCGAGCGTGCCGCAGCGAACGTCTCCGACGTTGAGCACTTCATCTCCTCTCAGAATTTCCTGATGAAATTCAAAAGAAGTACGGCCGCACGCGGTGACCGTTGATCGAACCACTAATTCATCATCCAGCCGAGCCGGTTTCTTGTACTTGGCTTTGGCTTCGGCGACGACAAAGACGACGCCGAGCTCTGAGTACAGCCGCTCCTGACTCCAGCCCAACGCGCGCAGCCATTCCGTGCGTGCGCGTTCCATGAATCTGAAGTAGTTTGCGTAATAAACCACTCGTGCACAGTCTGTGTCTTCGTAGTAGACGCGAACCGGCCAGTCGAAATAGTGTTTTTCCATCAACGAATTCTCATCCGAGCGCGCTTAGACGCGCTCAAAAAGGCTCCTTGAAGCCCAGCCTCACATAACAGCGCATTTTAACAAACGGGTACCGGAGAATCAGGCTTGAAAACTCTTCTTTGTACCCGTTTTTCTGAATCAATAAAATCTTGTGTGAAACTTAAAAAGATAGGAATACCCCTAGGTGTGCAACTGTGCCTAAATGTTTTATTTCTTTGGAACTTTTTGCGATCTGATAAGATATCACGTCCCAAAATAGGCGAAAGGAAGAGCAGTGAAAATTAAAGGAGGATACGGCGCAGCTTACGGCAGACTTTTTAAGCTGTCGGCGGCCGTCTTTGCACTGGCCGCGCTGACCTCCTGCAAAGAAATTCCGAACTCCGTTCACACGGAAAAAGAGCTTGCCTCCAACACGCTCTATACGCCATTCTCAGGCCGCAGTCCGAAGCATTTAGATCCGACGAGTTCTTACTCTTCAGATGAGACGCCTTACACCTATAGTATCTATGAACCGCTTTATCAATATCACTTCTTAGAGCGGCCGTATCGTCTGATCCCTCGCTCTGCCGCTGAGGTGGTCAAGCCAGTTTATTTGGATAAAGACGGAAAGGTTCTTCCGGAGACTGCATCAGCGGAAGAGATTGCGCTGAGCGTTTACGAGATCCCGATTAAGAAGGGCATTTTGTTTGCTCCTCATCCGGCCTTCGCTAAAAATGAGAAAGGCGAGTACGTCAATCACGCTTTAGCGCCTGAAGTCATCGACCAACTGCACAATCCGATGGATTTGCCGCAGAAAGGTACGCGTGAACTGACCGCCGAGGACTTCGTTTACTCGATCAAGCGGATGGCTAATCCCCGCATCATTGCTCCGGTCTACGGAACGATGGTGAACTATCTTCCGGGCTTAAAAGACTTTGCCGTTCAGGTGCGCGCGGAAGATAAGCGTCTTCGCGCTGACCTCAAACCTTCCGATCGAGACTTACCGTTCTTAGATTTACGGAAGTTTGAACTCAAGGGCGTATCGGCGCCGGATAAGCACACACTGCGGCTCGAAGTCAAAGGAAAGTATCCCCAGTTCCCCAACTGGCTGGCAATGACTTTCTTTGCGCCGGTTCCGTGGGAAGCAGAAGCCTTCTACGCCCAGAAGGGTATGGCCAAGAATAACTTGTCTTTGAACTATTGGCCTGTAGGCACCGGTCCTTACATGCTGGTGGAATCGATTGAAAACCGCAAACATGTCATGGAGCGCAATCCGAATTTCCGAAAGACGGAGCTCTATCCGTGCACGGGTGAACCCGGAGACGAAGCAAAAGGCTTTTTAAAAGACTGCGGAAAACCGCTGCCTTTCATTGATCGGATTGAAATCACGGCAGAAAAAGAAAGCGTGCCGCTACGCACGAAGTTCTTGCAGGGCTACTACGACTCTCCGCAGATTGAACGCCTCGACAACGGTCAGGGCTTCTTGATCGGCATGGCGGACAGCGCGGAAAAAGAGAAAGAGTACAAAGAAAAGAAACTGCAGTTTCCGCAGACCATAGAAGCGCAAAACACGTACTTCGGCTTTAACTGGATGGATCCGGTCGTAGGAGAAGGCAAGACGCCCGAAGAGCGCGAGCGCAACAAGAAGCTTCGTCAGGCGATTTCTATTGCCATGGACTGGGAAGAATATATCCAGATCTTTGAGAAAGGGCTGGCGTCTCCCGCGCATGGACCCCTGCCGCCGGGACTTTTCGGATATCGAGAGGACGGCGCTGCGGCCTTTAACCCGATCGTTTACGAAAAGACCGAAGACGGACTCGTCCGCCGCAAATCCATTGAAGAAGCCAAGAAACTCTTAGCTGAAGCAGGCTACCCCGGCGGCCGTGATGCAAAAACCGGCGAGCCTTTGGTCCTGAATCTCGATTTCCAAGCGGCGGCTTCTCCATCGACGAAAGCCGTGCTCGACTGGTATCAGAAGCAGTTTGCCAAGATCGGCATTCAGCTCGATATCCGGGGTACGGACTACAACCGTTTCCAGGATAAAGTGATTTCCGGCAATCACCAGCTCTTCCTATGGGGCTGGCTTGCCGACTACCCGGATGCAGAAAATTTCCTGTTCCTGCTTTACGGTCCAAACGCAAAGTCCAAGACCGGCGGCTCCGGAGAAAACGCGGCGAACTATCAAAATCCGAAGTACGACGAACTCTTCAGCCGAATGCGTTATATGGACGAGGGTCCGGCTAAGGCCGAGGCCATCAACGAACTGATCAAGATCGTCCAGGAAGACGCACCTTGGACATTCGGATACTTTCCGACAAGCTCCGCAGCGTTCCATCAGTGGGTGCACAACGGCAAACCCACGCAAGTTGTGCGCAATCACATTCAGTATCTGAGGCTCGATCCTGAGACGCGTGTAAAGGCCATTAAAGAATGGAACAAACCGATTTACTGGCCGCTGCTGGTTTTTGTTCTGCTGTCGGCCTTGGTGACTATTCCGGCCGTGGCCCTTCATAGGAAGCGGGAAAGAATGACCGCACGCACCACAGAGGAGCAAGTCAAATGATTCGTTATCTTTTAAGACGCATCGGCTACGGCTTCCTGATCCTGATCGGCGTCAATCTTCTGACCTTTATGCTGTTCTTTACGGTCAACACGCCGGACGATATGGCTCGCCTCAATATCGGCGGCAAACGCGTGACCGCTGAAGCGATCCAGAACTGGAAAGAAGAGCACGGCTACGATAAGCCGCTGCTTTGGAATGAGAAGGCCGAAGGCTCGGATAAGCTTACCGATACGATTTTTTGGCAGCACAGTGCGCGTCTCATGGTAGGAGACCTCGGCGCGTCAGACGCAGGACGCGACATTGCCTATGAAATCAAAAACCGAATGTGGCCCTCGGTTGCTTTGGCATTTCCGACCTTTTTGCTTGGCGTCTTTGTGATTGTTGTGTTTTCTTTAGGTTTAGTGTTTTTCCGGCACACGAAGCTTGAGATCGGCGGCGTGGTCTTTGCCATTGTCATGATGTCGATCTCATCGCTTTTCTACATTATTTTCGGGCAGTGGCTCTTCTCAAAAGTCCTGCGGCTCGTTCCGATCTCAGGTTTTGAGACGGGAACGGCCATGATTTCGTTCCTAATTCTTCCGATTGCGATCGGTGTTTTCTCCCGCATCGGCGGCGATGCGCTGCTGTACCGCTCGATGTTCCTGGAAGAAATCAACAAGGATTACGTTCGTACTGCTCGAGCAAAGGGCTTGAGCGAAACGGCAGTTCTCTTTAAACACGTGCTGCGCAACGCCAGCCTGCCGATTCTGACTTCAACGGTTGCCGTGCTCCCGATGCTGTTTTTAGGTTCCTTAGTGATGGAAAGCTTCTTCGGCATTCCGGGCTTAGGAAGCTTCACGATTGATGCGATCAATGCTCAGGACTTCGCGATTGTCCGTACGATGGTTTTTGTAGGAACAGTCTTGTATGTCATCGGTCTGATTCTGACTGACGTGGCTTATACGATTGCCGACCCGAGGATCCGTTTGAAATGATGCCTAAATTTGTTTTGCTTCCGACGGATATCGTGGTTGTTGTTCTTCTTGCGGCACTGACGTTTTATCTGATTCATGTTGCCCGCTCCGAAGAGCTCAAAGCACGCTGGCGTTATGTTGTGAGTTCCGGCGCCTCGCTGTGCTCGCTTTCGCTGCTGTGTTTCTTTCTTCTGCTCTCCGTCGTAGATTCGGTGCACTTCCGTCCCGTCATTGATGTTCAGGACGGCCGCGCGATCTATGACGTCAAAGCCTATTCCCTTCTGGATAAAGCGCTCGGCAAAGCGTCTTCGGCGGAAGAGAAGTCTTATTCGATGCCGCTGGCGACTCAGACCTTTGAGAAAATTTCCCGCTTTGAAGACGGCAAACCTGTACGTGATTACGAACCGCTGAAAGCCGGCGGCGCGCATCTTAAAGCTCGAGCTGATTGGGCAGAAGACGTCATTATTAAGTCTGCCAGTGGCTTAGGCGCGGGGCTGGCGCTTAGCGCTTTGCTTTGGTTCTTAACGGTCGGATTGATTTCCCGTTCTAAAGGCCGCTCATTTAAGGAAGAAGTGCGCACTTTATTTAAGCGCCGCGACGAGGTTCCTTATGAAGCAATTCTGACGACATGTTCTGTCTTAATAGTTCTCGGGTGCCTGATCGGCGCGCTCTGGCCGTACTATCACGTGATGGGGACGGATCAAACAGGAAACGATGTTCTTTATCAAGCCTTTAAGTCCGTGCGTACCGCCCTTGTGATCGGAACACTGGCGACTTTGACAACGCTTCCTTTTGCCGTGGTGTTGGGAATCTGTGCAGGCTTCTTCAAAGGCTGGGTGGACGACTTGATTCAGTACCTCTACACCACGTTGTCTTCGATCCCGAGCGTTCTTCTTATTGCGGCCTCGGTTCTGATGATCCAGGTGTTTATTGACTCTCATCCCGGCATGTATGCAACCGGCATTGAGAGAGCAGACCTTCGTCTATTCATGCTTTCGATCATCATCGGTTTGACAGGCTGGGCCACGCTCGCTCGTCTGCTGCGTGCCGAAACTCTGAAGATTTCTCAGCTTGATTACATTCAAGCGGCTCGTGCCTTCGGTTTGGGACCGTTCAAAATCATGAAGCGTCATGTTTTGCCGAATGTCATCCACATCATTTTGATTGTGGCGGTGTTGGATTTCTCCGGCATTGTTCTTTACGAAGCTGTGCTTTCGTACGTTGGTGTCGGCGTTGATCCGACAACGCACAGTTTCGGCTCCATGATTAATGCCGGGCGTCTTGAACTTTCCCGCACTCCGGTTGTTTGGTGGAACCTCTGCGCGGCTTTCACTTTCATGCTCACACTTGTGTTGTCTGCAAACTTATTTGCATCAGCCGTTCGGGAAGCGTTCGACCCGAGATTGGTCCTCAAAATCGGGAGGAAGGAATAATGCTTCAGATCTCTAATATGGTGACTGAAATCCTCACTTCCGAGGATACGGTTCGCGTCGTAGACGGCCTGAGTCTGACGTTGAATCGAGGAGAAATCTGCGCCTTAGTCGGAGAATCCGGATGCGGCAAATCAATGACGGCGTTTTCTCTATTGAGACTTCTGCCAAGCTCCGGACGAGTCTCGAGCGGTGTTGTTACCGTTGACGGAACGGAAATCATGGGTCTGCCGGAAGCGGCGATGCGCAATATTCGTTCCTCCAAGATCAGTCTGATTTTCCAAGAACCGGCGACGTCGTTAAATCCGGTGATGACCGTCGGGGATCAAATTGTCGAGACGATTCTGCTTCATACTCCTCTGCGCGGCGATGAAGCGCGAGCAAAGGCACTCGACTGGCTGAAAAAAGTCGGAATTCCCGAGCCTGAACGCAGAATGAAATCATTCCCGTTTGAGCTCTCCGGCGGCCAAAAACAGCGTGTGATGATTGCTATCGCGCTGGCGGCCGAGCCGAACTACCTCATTGCAGACGAACCGACAACGGCGCTGGACGTTTCCGTTCAGGCTCAGATTCTTGATCTTTTAAAGCAGCTCAAGGAAACCGAAAACATCGGCATTCTGCTGATTACTCATGATTTGGCTGTGGTAGCACAGGTCGCTGACAGAGTGGGGCTGATGTATGCCGGTGAGTTAGTGGAAGAGGCATCGGCGCGTGAGTTCTTCTCCAAACCATTGCACCCTTATGCGCGCAACCTGTTAAAGGCACTGCCTGAAGGAAAGCAAAAGAGCCAGATGCTTGAAGCGATTCCGGGCATGGTTCCTCGCCAGAACCGAGAGTTCCACGGGTGCCGATTTGCCGAACGCTGCAAAAAGGCGCGTCCGGAATGCTCTGAGCATAAAGTTGCCTTACAGGAGATTGGCGGACGAAAAGTTCGCTGTCTGTTCCCTGAAAATGATCCGGTTGAGCTTCCGCGAAGTGACGTGGTTGTCGAAAGGGAGCAGAAGGATGTGCCTCGTATTTTGGAAGTCAAAGATTACAGCGTTTGGTTCCCGATTCGCGGCGGATTTCTGTGTCCGACGGAGTACGCCAAAGCCGTCAACAATGTTTCCTTTGATGTGCGCAGAGGATTGACCACAGCGCTGATCGGAGAAAGCGGCAGCGGCAAAACCACCGTTGCCCGAGGCATTCTCCAGCTTCTGCGACAGCAGGCAAAAATCACGGGTTCTGCGCTCTTAAATGGAAAGGACTTAGGCAGCTTGAACGGTCCCGAACTTCGACAAGCCCGCGTCGATATGCAGGTTATTTTCCAAGACCCGTTCTCCAGTTTGAATCCAAGAATGCGCGTTAAGGAAATTCTGCTTGAGGGCCTGGAAAGTCTGCATCCTGATATTCCTGCAAATGAAGCGCTCGGCAGAATTGAAGGTGTCATCGGTCTTTGCGGACTTCGTTCCGATTCATTGAATCGGTATCCGCATGAGTTCTCGGGCGGTCAAAGACAGCGTCTAGCGATTGCTCGTGCGTTGGTGGTTGAACCCAAACTTCTGATTTGTGACGAACCGACTTCGGCTTTGGATGTTTCGGTGCAGGCTCAAATCCTGAACCTTCTGAACGAAATCCAAAGAAGCCGCGATATCTCGTACTTGTTCATCACTCATAACTTCGGTGTTGTGCGTTATCTCGCTGACGAAGTCATTGTGATGAAGTCCGGAGAAGTGGTAGAGGCGGGATCGGCGGAAGAAATCCTTAATCGTCCGAAAGATCCTTACACCTGCCGTTTGCTGGAAGCAGTTCCAAATTTCGACTCCTTGAAGTAACGATCAAGAAGTTCGTACAAGGTCGACAGAGGCGCCTAGATACGGAGAGAAGTTCTAGGCGCTGTTAGCGAGATTCAGCGAAAGACGAAATAAAAATTCAGAGGGGACTTTTATCTTTTAAGGAAGGATTTAAAGAAGGCCTTGCTGGTTGATCAGAGAGTTCTGGCTGTCAAAGAAAACCTCTATTTTGAGGATTGAGCAGAAATTGAACAAGATTGAACAAGTATTTTGAGTCGGCCTAGCTTGAGAGGGAGCCACTTCATCTTTTATTTCGAAAATGACAGCAGTTTTTTCAGCGAAATTTCGCTAAAGATAAAATAAAAATTTAGAGGGGGTTTTTATCTCTAAACGATCGGATTAAACAGACTTTTCCTTCTGGGGCTAAGCGTTCTTGATGTCAAATAAAGTACCTATTTTTTGGAATTGAGTAGAAATTGAACAAGAATCGCGCAAAGATTGAGCAACTATTGAACAAGTATCGTGCATAGGCCGAGCTTGAGAACGAATTTCTCTTTTCAATCCGGAAAGAGTAACCGAGCGTTTTCCGTGATGTCTCGCTGGGTGGCTGCGATGTCTATAAAAACGTCTCCTAAGCGATCTTGATCAGATATGATCTGGATTCCGTTGTTTTGACACAAATCTAAGTAGACTGCCTGCGCCGTTCTTTTGTTGCCGTCCTGGAAGAAGTGACCTTTGAGGAGGCTGACAACGATGCTGGTTATCTGCTCTGGGACGGTGCCGTAATAGGAATAGCTGGACAGACATCCGCCGACTCGCTGTCTTCCTTCTTCTGAGCAGCGATTACCGGAGAGAGCCTCATTGATCAAGACAACCGCATCAATATCTAATGGTGTACTCATTTGTCTTTTAGATAATCAAAAGTCTTTTTGAAGGTGCTTAGATTTTCTTTAAAGCGCTTGAGCATCTGCTCTTTAGTATTTGGACGGAGCTCTTGTTTTTGAGAACCTGATTTCTTATCTGTCATGGTGTAGAAAGAGAAGAGCCGTTTAGATTTGATTAACCGGCTCGGCTTCTTCTCTCAAGGAGAACTAAAAATTAACCTTGTTCGCTGAAGCGCTCTTTAAGCCGCTGAGGCAGTCCTCCGGTGCGTTGCGTGACGGTCTTTAAAGACATGCCCAGAACATCCTTAGCCCCGAAAATCTGGCACGTTTTTTCCGAACGAGTAATGCCGGTATAAAGAAGTTCGCGCGTGCATAACGAGGCAGCATCACTTCCGGCGCTCAGCGTCGGCAGGAAGATGGCGACATCACGGAAGCCGGAACCCTGCGATTGGTGAATAGTGATGGCAAAGGCAGTGTCATATTTTGGCAGCAGCTGAGCCGGAACGATTTTCTTCAGATCACCGATGAATGCATACCACGTCGGTTTGTCGGAATCAGCTGTCTTCAAGCCGAAAATAATAGCCACGTCGCCGTTGGCAACACCGAGACCGGAGTCGTTTTGACGAACAATGATGACCTTGCCGTTGTACATGTCATCGGCGGATGGGACTTTAAATGCCGATTTAACAAAATCTTCGCAAAAGTCATTGACGGCGTTGACGCCTGTGGGACCTTCACGCTGTGCGCATAAGGGCCGGAAGGTACTCAACTCGTTCCAAACCTCTTCAAGAGCTTGTTGTACATCACTAGGAAGGTTTTCGAAGCTGGCTGATCTGGGATCTACTTCGTTTTTATCTTTCGAAGTTAAAGTCAGGTTTAAGTTTTGGACTGCTTTGCAGTAGGTATCGAGTTTTTCTTCTAACCAATTCTGAGCCCGCAGAGGAAGATTTCTTCCTGCAGATTTGAAAAACACGCCGGTATCCTTAAATCCTTCGAAGGGACGATCGTCCGTATATTCAACTTGCGAAATAAAGCTGGAAAGGTCGGGATCTTTCTTTTCTTCGAGCGCGAGCATGCACTGAGCTAACCTGCCGATAGCGGATTTGTCATTGAAGCGAATGCTCTCTTTTAATTCAACGATGTGCCCTTTTAAAACTCCTGAATTATCAGAGATATCCGCAAATACCGAACCCGGCCCGACGGCTGCCAGCTGATGCTTGTCGCCTAAGAACACTGTTTGAGTTCTGGCCGGGTCAATTGCTCTGACAAGCTTCAAAGCCAAGGCCGAGTCAATCATTGAACTCTCATCCACGATTAGCAAATCTGCTTCAATCGGATTATCCGCAGACGGCCGTTTTCCGTTGGATAAATCCGTAACCAGTAATTTATGGATCGTTAAAGAGGTCAGCCTGTCTTCGGCAAGAGCTTTGCGAACCTCGGGATAGTAAGGAGCAGAGGTTGGACCGGCATCCGCCTGATTTTTTACGGATTCAAGGAGGCGGCTTGTGGCTTTCCCGGTTGGTGCGCACATTTGAATGATGCCCTTCGGATGAATCTCCAAAAAGGCTTCGATGAACTTCACAACGGTAGTTGTTTTGCCGGTACCGGGACCGCCGCAAATGACGGAGAATTTTTCCGAAACCGCAAGTTCGGCTGCTTTCAGCTGTAGGGGATTTAAAGAGTAGGCTTTCTTGTCGCCCTTTTCTCGTGCATTCTTTAACGTCTGTTCTAGCTGTCCCAAGGCCTCTTTTACCTCGTTGACTTCGCTGGCGCTTGCAGAGCACATACCGTGAATTCCCGCAGCCAAACGGCTTTCAGAGCAAAAGTTGCGGCGGGAATAAATTCTCAGCTTTTTCGGTTCGCTTACGTCAAGAATAAAGGGCGTCGGAGCGACAGAAAGGTTGTTGGGTTCATCAGCAATTTTGCTGCTGCCGTCTGTTAGCAGCTCTGCTTCCCTAAGCAGCTCCACGTATCCTTTATTTTGCGGCGTTGCATCAAGCTCGACACATAAACCTCCGAGGTGTTCTGCTTGTCCGAGATGCAGCATGAAAAACGCCAGCGCATTTCGCTGCTCTGCCGTCACAGTTTTTCCTCGACGAGCTAAAAGATCAAGCAGAATGGTGCCGAGGTTTTCAAATGAATTTTGGTTTTGCGAAATCATTTCACGCAGCTCCTTTAGCACGAGATTCCAGGAGTTCACGACTAAATCCGTTTTTCAGGAAGTCGTCTAAACATTCGATAAGGCCATCTTTGGGACGCTCAAAGTATGTTCCGCGCCCTTCTTTGTTGATACCGCGTAAAAAGCAGTAAATCGCGCCTCCGATGACTTTATAACCCTCACCTTCAGGCAGATTTAAACGAACCTCGAGCATTCGTTTGAGCGCAACCAGGTAAAGCGTCAACTGGAGCTCATAGTGATTGTTTTTCATCAAGGCGTCTACGGCTTCTGGCGTGTACAGCTCGGGAGCATTATTGCGGTAATCAATTTTGTTCGTCTTCCAGTCGATGACCCAATATTTGCCGTCTGCGGCAAATGCTAAGTCGATGGAGCCCGTGAGGTATCCGCGCATATCGAGTTCCGATAAATGGAAGTCTTTATAACGAGAATCAAAGGCTGTTAGTGTTTCAGCCAAAAGACTCGCCGTCAGACGTTCTCTGCCCTTTATCGGAGCTCCGACGGAAAGCATGAATTTCAATTCCGGACGGCAATCTTTAAGATTTTTAAAAAGCTGAGCGAGGTGGAAGCCCGGCGCGGAGGGCAGAATCTTTGCTTCGAATAAATTTTCGAAGAACTCTTCCGTCTTGGTCTCGATTTCGGCCTTTCGTTCTTCTGTTTCCGGAGCGACATACCCCTTAAAACGATCATCTAAAAATTTGTAGACTCTGAGCTTCCAATTATGAAAATTTTTGTCGAAGATCTTTTCCAATAATTCATGGACTTTCGTGCCGAATTCGGCAGCGCTCTGAGAACCTTTGAGAACCTCCAAAATATCCTCTTCTTTCGATGCTGCGACTGGTTCCTCTGATTCTGAAGCTTCTGTTTCATCAGTGATGACGGCAGAATCCTGTGCCTCCATGGTTCTCAATAGGCTTGTGAAACTAGAGGAAATCCAGGAACGATTTTGTCTGTCACCGCGACCGGCTCTGAGATCAAGATGTTCGATCTGTTCTCTAATGGAGACTTCGAAGTCACTAAATTTGCCGGGTTCGAAGTCAAAACGAATATCAAAAGGAGAGTAAACATTCAAGGCTTTTTCAGAGAGCATGAGAGGATGTGCGTTGTTTTTGTTGTGCTCGGATATTCCTTCAAGCAGGGCTTTTCTCACTTCCCTTGCCGACGCTTCCTTCGGGCTCAAAGCTTCCCGCAGCCGGTTCAGCCCGTTAATTATGGCCATTCCTCCTGACGTTTCTCCGCTGATAGCCTGCGCAAGCGGATATTTTCCGCCGACGCTTCCGTGCGGCGCCCCTGATTTAGTCTTCTTAAAGAAATAAGGCAGGACCACTCTTGCTGTTGCCCGCGTCATAGCGACATATAACAATCTCATTGACTCTTCATAAGATTTCTCAACAAAGTCGTCGGGAGCCTTTTGTTCGGTTTCATAGAAGGTAATGACACCTGTTGCATCGTCTCTAAATTCTTGACTCTTGGAAAAGCTTATTGGCCGATCAAGGTAGTAAACAACCGGGTATTGAAGTCCTTTACTGCTGTGAATGGTCTCTACCCGAACCACATCGGAATCGGTTTCACGTCTCAGGGTATAGCTGTCGTTGTTCTTTTTTTGTTCTTGTTTTAACCAGCGCAGCAGCCCCTGCAGATTATCTATGGTGTTGTGCTGCTGATGCAGAAGCTCCAAGATGTGCTGATAGTTCGTGAGGGCGCGTTCTCCGCCGTATTGCAGTAAACGCTCTTCGGTTTTGGCGCCGGCGAAAAGGTTAGAGACTGCAGCGATGATTCCTCTCTTTTCGTAGATTTTCGCTGAATTCTCCAATAGCAAGCGTGCCTGGGCAGAGGCCGCATCGTTGTTTAGTAAGTCATTCAACGAGTCGCCGAAAATTCGGGTTGCCTGAGCCGCTGCCACAAGACGCGTATCTCTCGGATCGTACATAGCCTCCAGAACGCTCTTGAGTTCGTGCGCTTCTTTAGAACATAAGACGTTTTCATTCGAGGAGCGAAGAGTTCGAATGCCTCGCTTGCGCAACTGCTCAATAACTTTGTCAGCATGGAAGCGCTTTGCGACCAATATGGCGATGTCACTGGGCCTCAGTCTCCGGCCTTCATAGAGAACGTTTTCCTTTAGTAAGGATTCGATTTCCTCTGCGATGGCAATAGCCTCCATATCGCGAAGAGCCTCTGCATTGGACAAGGCCTTAGTGTCGGCGTTAGACCAGAAAGCGAAAGAGGGGAGGGGTTCGAGTTTACCGTTTTTCTCTAGGAGGAGCGGTAGTTTTTTCTTATTAAACTGCACCGGCGAATAGGTCAGAGCCTGATTCAAAAAGCCGCCGTCGGGCCCTTTTCCTTCCGGATTGAAGTATTCATTAACTCCGGCGATGATTCCCGGCGTTGAACGATAATTCTTCACTAACTGGTAAAGGTTGTTGATTTCATTTTTGGCTAACAGATACGTTTCGAGACTGGCATTCCTGAAGCGATAAATAGACTGTTTCGGGTCGCCGACAAAGATGACGGGTTTAGAGCCTTCCGGATCATCTAAGAACAGATGTTTGAAAATAGAGTATTGAATCGGGTCCGTATCCTGAAATTCGTCAATTAATGCAGCGCCATAAAGATTTTGAATGGCTTTGGTGAATTCCGGATCTTTAACAATGCGTTCTTCTGCTTCAATCAGCAGGTCATCGAACGTAAATAGACGCTCATCTTTCTTGTTTTTTTCGTAGAGAGTTGTTGCCTGATCAATAAAAGTATTAAAAAACTGATTGGTTTCTTCTTCAGGCTCATGCTCGGAGTCTTTCATCAGCTTCATTTGCTGAGTGAGGGGCTTAGTTCTGCTCAGGCCGGCAGCAGTCGATAGGATGTCTGCCCATGGAATGTCGCGAGCTAGAGATAGTTGTTCCGTAGGGCAGGTTGGATAAGCCTTGGGAAGATTTGTACGAAGAAAAGTAGTTAACGCTTTATCTTTCGCATCTGAATCATCGCCGATCTCAAAGTCGTAGTTCCCTTTTGAAGAAAAGACAAAGTCTTGCAGGATTCGCTGGCAAAATCCGTGAATAGTAAAAATGGCAGCGTCGTCAATCTTATTGAGCGCCGTTTGCAGTTTTTCAAGAATTTCTGCCGAACAATATTTCTTTTCTTCCCAGCTATCCAGCAGATCGTTGAAGCTGCCGTTCTTCTTCAGTCTGATTTGTTCAATGAGTTCCGTCAGGTTGCTGCGCAAACGAGATGACAGTTCATCGGTGGCCGCATTCGTGAATGTCACAACCAAAATCCGATCCAGCTCAATCCCTTTCTCGACTAAAAGCCTGAGCAGCACCCGCATCAAGGAATACGTTTTTCCGGTGCCGGCGCTGGCTTCCAAAAGCATGTGCCCCTCAATCGGCGTTGTGGCTGCATCAAATTCTTTAAAAAGCATAAATACTCCGATTAAGGTTTAAGTTTCTCAACGAAATCAATTAGCGCTTTGATTGCTTCGGAAAGGTAGATGTCTTTCTTTTTGCCATCTCCTTTGAGGAGTTTGTAGTAATCGCTGAGTTCTTCTTTGAGAGCTGTGGATAAATCAGCCGCTTTCCGTACGTTTTCCTCTGAAACACCTTGCCAAAGCAGGGCATCATCCGAGGCATTCATTCCCAGTGCGTGCCTGCAGTGACACTCAAATAACTTCAAGAAAGCTTTAAGCGGTTCGCCGCCGTGGTTCTGAATAATCGAAGAGTAAGAAATACTGAAATGATCTGTGTCTGAACTATCGTTAAAGACAAGCAAATCGTATGGCTCTCCTGCCTCCGTCCAAATAATTTGACGCAATAGTTCACGATTTTGTTCTGATCCAGAGCAAAAAACGCCGAGTTTGACGCGCAAGGTCTCGCCTTCCGTTTTCCAAAGGAAGAGATCTGTTTTGTCCGTGAGGCGACGGACGTATGTCGATATTTCAGGCGGAACTTGATAGTCAAGCGTCGCAGAAACAGTTGTTAGAGTTTCAGTCTCCATAAATTGTTTTCTTGCGGCATATGCCTCGGTAACTTCTGAGGCTTCAAAGCTGAGAACTGCACGCCGGACGCTTTCGATGCCGTACTTAGGATTAAGGGCCAGAAGGTCGAGCGCCTCTTTGTCGGAGAAGCTGTTCTCAAGCAAAGAAAGAAATTTTCGGCTGACGGTTGAGTGCATGAGCTTGTCATCTTTGGCAGGGACGATCATTCTTTCGTCGGCTTCGAAGTCTGATGATTCAAGTTTGAGCAAGTTAGCTGTCCACTCATCGTAGGATGTCAGAAACTTTATGAGGAAATTAACCTGCAGTTCCCGAAGCTTGGAGTTCTGCATCGTTTTGGGAAGTTTCTCATCGGGAATCCCTGTGTTGGCGAACATGGATTCCTTCGCATCGGGGTTCCTGTAGGCGTGCTCGATTGATTCGAGAACGTCTTTCCGCGGGCTCTTCCAGAAAAGGTTGTTTTCCCGTTTTTCTAGGGATTTCGGTTCCTCTAAGAAATTTCTCATGGAAAAGCGATTTAAAGGAACCTTTGTAACGATGCTCTTCCATAGTTCGTCAGCCTTTTCCTGAGCAGTGCCGTCCTCCATTCCCACGCTCATGGCATGAGAAAGGAAGTAATTTTTGAAGTTATCAATGACAAGCGACGGATTATTTTCGCTTTGCGGCTTCGTTCCGATTGTGTAGGAAATCAAAAGGTTTTCCCGAGCGCTGAGAAGCGTGTCAAGGAAGACAGCGTTATTGTCTTTTCTCGCGTCTCGGTCACCGCGGCGCCGGTGGTCCTTGGTTAAGTCAAATTCTTCAAATTTCGGTGTTCCCGGGAACCCGCTTTTCTCATCAAAACCCAAGCAGCAAATGACCTTGTAGGGAATACCTCTTGCCAGCGAAATGGATGTGAATGTCATGGACCCGGAGCTTGTCACCTCGCGTTTTGTTTTGGAGAGTTCGCTTCTCAGCTCGCTTAATACAACATCGAAGCTGACCGGTTTTTCTGTGCCGCCAAAAGCGGCGGTCAGACCTTTGCAGACTGTCTCAATGATTTCTGTGAAGTTATAGGATTCCTCAGGATCGCAGCTGCTGCCGAAGAAACGGTTTTTCATGTCCAGAAGCGATTCTCTCCAGCCCTCTGCCGGAAGTGCAAAATCGCTGGCGAGCAGTTCGCGGCGCTGATCGGCAAGGTTCAGGTAAAGCTGAGAAAGCGCCTGGATTAAACGACCCGAGTCGTCGGAAACAGTGTCAAAGCCGGCTTCTTCGTCGCCGCGGATAGGAAGCACCTTCTTAAATGGCAGGGGAGAGGCCTCATCAAGGAAGAATCCGAGCGAAAGCCGTTCCATGGCGTCTTGAAGAGACGTGTCTTCATCTGTGAAATTAAGCGCTGCAAGCTGCTGGTGATCGATTCCGACAGAGTACCCGGCGGAATAAAGCCAAGTTTGGATGACAGAGATATCGTCCAAAGAGAAGCCCCACTGCTGCTGAACGGGGAGTTTTTCTAGCCAAGCAAAGAACTCTCTGGCGGAAAAATCAGACATCAAGAGCTTGCCCAAGCCCACAAACGCATCCGCGAGCGCGTTCTGCTTTTCTTCGCTGAGACCGATGATCTTCCAAGGAATGAAAAGATCCTTCGGCAGTGATGCCATGACGCCTTCGATGACGGGAGCTGCCTTTTCGATGTCTGGGACCACGACCAAAACATCGGATGGTTTAAGGACGCGCTTTTTATCCGTGAACCAGTTCTGGAGAATATCGATGGTCGCTTCGACTTCTCGGACGAAAGAGGGCGCTTTAAGGATACGAAGACTGACGTCGTTCTCATCAGGCTCAGTGGGCAGAAGTGTGCTGTCCATTCTAAGAATGGAGTTTTGGAAGCTATGCAGGAATGACTCGGAGGGGTACTCTAAATACGCAGAAGCTGATTCAGCACTAACCTTGGTTTTAAGTTCTTCTTCGGGGTTTTCAAAAGTTTTTTCTGTGCTTAAGAAATTCCGAGATCCGGGTTGTTTGACGGACGCATTCTGACGTTTCTTTTTTGCCTCCTCTGAAATATCTGTTTCGATCGCTGAAGCTTCCTCCTCAGAGAAAAGGAAGCTGTCCAATCTGTCAATGGCGGCTCTCGTACTTGCTGCATTTGTCAGTAGGTAGTTCAGGCAGCTGTTGTCGACTTTGAAATTTTCTGACCAATCGAACTGCGCTTTCGGTACGGACTCAAACCAGTATTCGGCACATGGATTAAGAATGTACAGATTAAGTTCTGCCGGGGAATCTTCATAGGCTCGAATCAGAGGCAGTAAGTTTGGCGGAATCGAGAACGGCAGGAAAAGATGAATCGGCAGGCTGTCTTCAACCGGCTTGTTCTTGCGGATTCGTGTAATGGTATTTTCAAGCCAACCGAAGATTTTTCCCCTGTTGTCAGCGCCGGTTTGTTCGATTAATTCTTGCCAAAGACGTTTTTGCCATAAAAAGTCAGAGTTTTCCTTCAGCCTCGCTTCTTCGATCTTTGCATTCGGCGCCGGGAGCGGGTTGTTAAGTTCAAACTTTTCTAACGCCCACTGCTGCAGCCAATCAAAACGATAAGAGCCGTAGGTAATGAAGACCGTGTTCAGATGGCGGGCAAACTCCAACACACCCACGGGGTCCAACGTCTGAATGTATTCATAAAGACGCTTTTCTTCTTTAGGAAAGGTCTTTTCGGTTTGCTTTTGCCTCAGGATCTCGTAAAAAGTCCAGTCCATGACCTGGGAAGTCTCAGTGTTAGAAAGAGACTGCCCGAGAACTTTGAACATCCAGCTGGCGACGTTGGAGAATTTAATTCCCGGCGTTGCGCCGAAGTGATCGGCTAAGAAGCGGTTGAGGTTGTCCTCGACCATCGTCGTCGGGACGATAACTTCGATTTGCTCAAAAAAGGAGGCGTTCCTGTTTCGCAGGTCCTCCAGATTAAAACCGATTTTTGTGGCAAGAACCGTCCGAAGAACTTCGAACGAGTTCGAATAAAAAGTAGAAATCAAGAGAGGACCCTCCAAAAAGGGAAAGCCGACGATTTAAATTTGTTGTGAGTTGCTGAGTCAGGCTTTTTTCAGCGGCGGCACGCGCACACAGAAGGTATAGGCGTAGTCGCCGATGGCATCGAGTTTGTAGCGGGCACCGCGCAGAAGCACGTAGAAGACACCTTCCTTATCAACTAAGAAGTTGGGGTGTACTTCAAGATCGTTTTTCTGGGCATAGTTTTTAAAGTCTTCTTTGGATTCTTCGACAGTCTTACCCGGAGTTTGATAAACACCGACTAAGAAATGATCATCGAAGTAATCGTTGGGAATGTCCAAACGGTCGTAGATCGAGACGGCTTCAATGCTCTCAATGGTTCGAATCTGTTTTCCGACGAGTGTGTCGGAAACAACCTTTTCCAGTTTACCGGGAATGGCCTGGATGTCCTGTCTCTTTCCGACGCAGACGAGCGCAACGGTAATTTCTCCGTCTTCCGTGTCGCAGCTTGAAGTGTCGCGCGGGAAGCACTGCACCTGGCGGACACCGACGCACTCTAATCCCATGACAAGCAGAAACTCCTCAGGGAAATAAATCTGAGAAGCAAAAGACGGGTGCATTGTGATGGTGATTTGAGCTTTATTGTCAGGGCATGCAGAAGCTTCAAGATCTTGGACGTCGTTCCAGGTCTGACGCGCCTGTTCACTCAATACTTTGACGTTGTCTTCAAAATCGTAGGGAAGAACGGACAAGTCCAGCTGCGTCTGACGCTCAGACAGGTTGTAAGCACTAATATTGGTCGTCATCGAATAAAAACCCCAAATCTTTATGTTTTCTATCGAGCCCGAAATGGCTGTATGCGCGTGGTGTAGCCACGCGTCCCCTTGGTGTTCTCTGAACAAAGCCTTCTTTGATCAGATAAGGCTCGACCATGTCTTGAAGCGTATCAGACTCTTCGCCGACAGCGGAAGCCAGGTTTTCGATACCGACGGGACCGCCTTGGAACTTCTCAATGATCGCGAGCAGGAACTGGCAGTCGAGACTGTCTAAGCCGATTGGGTCAACTTCCAGCATCGTAAGAGCGTCTTTTGCGATCTGCTCGGACAATTGGCCTTGATGACGGACTTCAGAAAAGTCACGAATACGTCGAAGCAATCTGTTTGCGATTCGAGGCGTACCGCGGGAGCGTCTTGCGATCTCACCGGCTGCGCCTTTGTCTGCGGGCATGTTCAGCAGGTGCATGGAGCGCAGCACGATGGTGGTCAGATCCTCAGGCGAGTAATACTGAAGCTGAGCTCGAATGCCGAAACGATCCTGCAGCGGCTTGGTCAATGAGCCGGCTCGCGTAGTCGCACCGACAAGCGTGAAATGCGGTAGATCAATTTTGATCGAACGGGCAGCAGGGCCTTCGCCGATCATGATGTCGAGTTTGAAGTCTTCGAGGGCCGGATAAAGAATTTCCTCTACAACCGGGGAGAGACGATGGATTTCGTCAATGAAGAGGACGTCATGAGGCTCCAAGCTCGTGAGCATTGCAGCCAGGTCACCTGCCTTTTCAAGGACAGGGCCGGAGGTTTGACGAAGTTTGACGCCGAGTTCGTTGGCGATGATGTTTGCCAGAGTTGTTTTACCTAAGCCCGGAGGCCCGAAGAGCAAAACATGGTCCAGGGCCTCGCCGCGGTTGCGCGCAGCCGTAATGAAGAGATCGAGCTGCTCACGAATCCCGTCTTGGCCGGCATAGTCTTTGAGACGTGTCGGACGAAGGGCCTTGTCGATAACTTCTTCTTTTTCTTTTCTTTCAGAGGAAAGAATCGAATTGCTGTCCGCCATGGATTAACCTTTCTGAGCAAGTTGACGCAGGCAGAGACGAATGCCTTCGGAGGCGTCGGCATCGGCAGGGACGTTTTTCGCAGCGCCGCGAGCTTCGCGTTCGCTGAAACCCAACGCAACCAAAGCCTGAATGACTTCTGTCTGAACGGAAGAAACCGTGGGCACAGAAGTGACGACCATCTTGTCCTTCAGCTCAAGAACGAGACGTTCGGCCGTTTTCTTACCGATGCCGGGAACCATCGTCAAAAGTCCGACTTCATTATTGGCAATAGCGTTGCCGATGTCTTCTGCGGACATAGAGGAGAGCATGGCCAGCGAAATTCTCGGACCGATGCCGCTGACTTTCAGAAGCTGGCGGAAAACCGATTTTTCCTGAGCAGTCAAAAAGCCGTAAAGAAGCTGAGCGTCCTCGCGGACGATCATGACGGTTTCCAGAAACACCTCTTCGCCGATGTTCGGAAGATTGTAGAAAGTGGACATCGGGACATCGATCTCGTAGCCCAGTCCGCCGCATTCAACAACAACTTGCGGAGGATTTTTTTGAAGAATCTTTCCTCGAATAGTTGCAATCATTATTTAAACCTTTCCTTCATAACGTTTCGTCCACTCGTTTCTTGAGCGGCGAGCACTTGAGCCTCTGCGGGACACACCGGTTCCGCTGCTGCCGGCCTTGGTTCCGAGTGTCGGTACGAGGCCGAGCAGGATACTGGAGCTGCCGTAGCAGATTGCGGTTGCCAGGGCATCCGACTCGTCCGGACTGAAGCGCGTGTCCTCAAGCTTCAGATGCCTTAGAACCATTTGCTGCACTTGATCTTTGTCAGCGGCGCCGTAGCCGGTCACGGACTTTTTTATCTCGCGAGTGCTGATTTCTTTGCATAGGATAGAGTGACATGCGACAGCACACATCGCAGCGCCTCTTGCGTGCGACAGCAGCATGCTGGACTGAGCGTTCGTATTCAAGAAAGTTTTTTCAATCGAAGCGACATTCGGATGATGCTCCTCGATCAAAGCCGACAAGGACTTAAAAATGAATCCAAGCCGGTCAGAAAGCTCGCCTGCCGGTACATTCAATACGCCAGAGGCGACATAGGTGAAATGACCGGGCACAAAATCCACAAAACCGTAGCCGGTGTGATTCAGACCCGGGTCAATTCCGAGAATACGAACAGCCTTTTGGCTCACTAGAAGCCTCCGCCCATACCCGGGAAGCGGCCGCTAAGGCTTCTGAAGGCGCGCATCATTTTGCCCATGCCGCCTTTTTTCATCATCTTCATCATTTCGCGGCTCTGCTCAAACTGTTTGAGCAGACGGTTGACTTCCTGAACGGTGGTGCCGGCGCCGGCAGCGATTCTGCGCTTGCGGCTTGCTTTGATGATTTCGGGTTTTCTGCGCTCATGCGGTGTCATCGAATTGATGATGGCTTCAGTACGGGCGAGCTGTTTTTTAGCCTGTTCGTCGTCAACCTGGCCGGCGGCCTGGGCGAACTGTGCCGGGAGTTTCTCAATTAAGGAGGAGAAACTGCCCATGTTCTTGACTTGAGCAAGCTGATCCTTGAAGTCTTCGAGCGTGAAATCGTCGCCCTTGCGCATTTTTTCAGCGAACTTCTGGGCCTTTTCGATATCCACGTTCTTGCGGACTTCATCGACAAGAGAAACGATGTCGCCCATGCCGAGGATTCGGCCGGCCATGGCCTGCGGATCAAAGCGCTGGAAGCCGTTGAGTTTTTCGCCCACACCCATGAATTTGATGGGCTTGCCGGTGACCATGCGGACGGAAAGCGCCGCACCGCCTCGGGAGTCGCCGTCGACCTTGGTGAGAATCACGCCGGTGAGCGGGAGTTTCTCGCCGAAGGCTTTGGCAGTGTTGACCGCGTCCTGACCGACCATGGCGTCGACCACGAAGAAGGTCTCGATCGGATTCAAGAATTTTTCCAGATCGCTGACCTCATTCATCATCTGTTCGTCGATCGCTAAGCGACCGGCCGTATCGACGATGAGTACGTCGTAGTAATGAAGCTTTGCGTATTCGAGGGCCTTGCGGGCAATGTCGAGCGGTTTTTCGTTAGGGGTGCTCGGGAAGAAATCGATGTTGGCTTGCTGAGAAACCGTTTGCAGCTGATCAATAGCGGCAGGACGATACACGTCGGCGGAAACGGTCAGAACTTTTTTCTTCTTTTCTTCTTTAAGCCATTTACCGAGCTTACCGGCGGTCGTCGTTTTACCGGCACCCTGGAGGCCGGCTAACAGGATGATTGCGGGAGGCTGAGTGGCGAGATTGATCTCGCGAACATTTTCAGGATCCTCTCCGCCGATTACTTTTGTTAATTCGTCGTGAACAATGCCGACCAATGCCTGGCCCGGAGTCAGGCTTGTCTGAACTTCGGTACCGAGGGCTTTTTCTTTAATTCTTGCAATGAGATCTTTGACCACGGGAATGGCAACGTCTGCCTCAAGGAGGGCAATACGAATTTCACGCAGCATGTCCTGCATGTTGGATTCGGTCAGACGAGCTTGTCCGCGAATGGTTTTGACGACTTTGGTAAGACGCTGAGTAAGAGAATCGAGCATTACATTAATTCAAAGGAAAGAGTTAAGTCATACAATACGATCAACTATATAAAAAAGAGTCGTAACGATGACATTGAATGCCATATTTTACGTTTTTGCGGCCGTATTGTATTTAGCCGCAGCCTTCGGAATTTACAAAACGTTGCAAGAGCCTGAACCTACGGAGAAATTCTGGATTCGCCCCCTGATTTGCGCGGGTCTTATGATCCAGGCTTATCTGATTTACGAGGCTTTGTTCCTGTACGGGACTCCGCACTTCGGAATGGCGCTTGCCTTGACGATTACGCTGTTCACCTGCACGTTCCTGCTGCTCTTGGAAAGTTTCTTCTCCAAGATCGGCGCCATGCTGGTTTTTGTTCTGCCGCTCTCTGCGGTCAGCATGCTTCTTCCGCTTCTGCTGCCGGGCTCTCCCCTTGAGCCCGAAACCGCGAGCGGTCCTTTCAGACTGCATCTGCTTCTGGCGATTCTCGCTTACAGCGTGATGACGATGGCGCTTATCCAGGGACTTCTCTTAATGGCCGTCCATAAGAGAGTTCGGTCTAAGGACTTTATTTCTCAGGACGGCGCAAAGCACGTCAATATCTTGGACAACATGCCGTCTATGATGGAAATGGAGAAGATCCTTTTCCGTCTGATCTGGGTCGGATTCATTGTTCTGACCGCTGCGATTCTATTCGGCGCTGTCTATTCACAGGAACTTTTCGGCCAAGCCTTCCGTTTTGACCACAAGACTGTCACCACCTGCATGGCCTGGTTCATTTTCGGAATCCTGCTTCTCGGACATCATCTCAGAGGCTGGAGAGGAAAGTTTGCCGCCCTTTGGACCGTTATCGGCTTCTGCGTTCTGATGGTTTCTTATATCGGCGTTCGCTTTGTTATGGAAGTTGTTCCGGGAGCCTAAGTCATGTCCAGGATCATTTTCTTCGTACTGATCATTGCCGTTATTTACTTTGCCTGGCGCTCTATGCGTTTAAAGCAAATTCAGCTTGAAAAACGCCTGGATAAACAGGAAAAAGCCAACCTTGCGGAACACAAAAACGATATGCCGGGCGAAAAGATGGTTTCGTGCGCCAACTGCGGTTTGTATGTTCCGATCAGTGAAGCCATCTACAGCAACGGGAAGTACTATTGCAGCCGTCAGCACGCAATGAAAGGCCCGAAGGCGCACTGATGCGAATTTTTCCTAACGGCTGGTGTGACGAAGCAGCAATTCGGCCTTCCGAGCATTTCAACGAACGACCGGAAGGCGAGGAGATTTCTCTTCTGGTGATACACAACATCAGTTTGCCTGCCGGTCAGTTCGGAACCGGGGACGTAGACGCGCTTTTCTGCGGGACGCTTGACTGCTGCAAGCATCCGTCCTACCAAGATTTAGAAGGGCTGCGTGTTTCTTCGCACTTCTTTATTGACCGAATCGGACGCTTGTTCCAGTACGTTTCCTGTTTGGACCGGGCCTGGCACGCCGGCGTTTCCTCTTTCGAGGGCCGTGAGAACTGCAACGATTTCTCGATTGGCGTGGAGCTCGAAGGCACGGATTCGACGCCCTACGAGCGAGTGCAGTATGAAACGCTCGCGCGACTCACTGACGCGCTTGCCGAAGCCTATCCCATCAAATATGTCACGGGTCATTCCATGATCGCGCCGCTTCGCAAGACGGATCCGGGCCCCGCTTTCGACTGGCTTATGTATGAGAGTCTCTGCAAGACCGGTAAGCCGTTGTGTTTTCCTTACGTCTAATTGAGCGGTCCAGGCCAAAATTCTGCATTGTTGGCCGCCGCCTCATTTAGAATGACTAACAACAAAACAAGTAAAACGAGAGGATCAGAAAGTGTCCGCGATTTTTTTATTAACTCTTAGACTTCTCTGCACGGTTTTCGCGTGCCTGCTCTTATTAAGAGCTTATTTAAAGTTTTTGCGTGCTCCCGGAAACGATCCGATCACTTCTTTTGCCTATACCACGACGCAGTGGGCTGTCGGTTCTGTCTCTAGATTTATCCCGAGAACACCGACTATTGACTGGCCTTCCATTTTTGTCTGCTATTTAGTCGCCGTTATCTATCAGTTTTTCCACTGGCTGATGGGATCCGGTGCCGGCGGATTCTTTCCGTTCTTCTTGGGCTCTGCTGTGCTTGTGGTTTACTGGGCGATTGAGCTTGCAATGTTTGCCGCTTTGCTTTTCTGCATTCTTTCTTGGGTAAACCAAACAAGCGCTCTTTACCGTACGCTGAGTTATCTCTGCTATCCCTTCCTGGCTCCGATTAAGAAATTTATTCCGGTCTGGAAGAACATTGATTTTTCTGCGATCGTCTTCTTCTTGGTTGCCAATATTGTTTTAGCGCTGCTCGCACCGCTGACATAACTCCTTTGATGCTCTGCCTGCTGCTTGATTTTCCACGGCGGCAGACGCAAATAAAAGCTAAATTCCCGCTCAGATTAAATAAGGCTCGGCGGGAATTTTGTTTTGGATGGACTCGGGGAGGGGCGCTATTCTAAAAAGCATCTCCAGTGGCTCTAAGATGGACCGAAAGAGCTTTAAAGATAAAACAACGGGTTGCAGTTGCCTTTTAATTGATGAGTTGGAGATGCTGAATCGGGATATTCTCAGCAAGGAATAGTCTGACAGAAGGCTCAGTGTTTCTAAACAAGCCTAAACGAAACGGCCTTCGCTTTTTGGGCGAAGGCCGAAACTTCACGAGTGAGTAACTACTGACTTACTCTTGATTTTGAGCTTGAAGGTTGTTGGGGATCTGACCCTTGTCATTGCTGAAGACTCGGTAGGCTTCAATGAACAGGGCGGCAGACAGAACAGCCAGACCGGCAGAGATGCCGACGATCAGCCAGTTCTTGCCAAGGTTGGCATAAATGAGCTGACCAAGAGAGCAGAAGGTAACGGCAAACATGAAGTACATCGGGATGGTGACCATGAATGTCTTTCTGTTTTCTTTTCTGAGCCATGCTGCAATAGCGAGCAGAGACAGAGCGGCAAGCATCTGGTTTGCAGTACCGAAGATCGGCCAAATTGTGAGGTAAGAACCGATGGACATGTACCAGGCCAGAGCGATCGTGATTGCAGTTGCGACATAACGGTTGCCGAGGAAAGCAGCGATGGGCTGTTCCTTACCGCCGTTGCGGCTTTCGACGGGACGTGTAACCAGCTCTTGGAAGATGAAGCGTCCGAGGCGGGTTGCGGTGTCCAGCGTAGTAAGTGCAAAGGCGGAAATCGTCAAAGCAACGAACTCTTTAGACAGGTTGAAATCAAGACCCAGCGCGGTCATGAAGGTTGCGGTGCCTTGAGAGAAGGCATTGACCGGGCCGCCGGCTTTCAGGAGAGCAGGCAGTTTGTCAGCGGCAACGTAAGCAACGGAAATGATGGCGCAGATTGCCAGGAGGCCTTCAATTAGCATGGAGCCGTACCCGATGAGCTTGGCGTTCTTTTCGTTGTCGAGCTGCTTGGAGCTGGTGCCGGAGCTGACTAAAGAATGGAAACCGGAAATGGCACCGCAGGCGACGGTAACGAATAGAACCGGGAAGAGCCACTGGCCCCCTCCGAGATCAAAGCCTACGAACGGAGAAATCTCCATGGTTGGCTGATAGAAGCAAATGCCGAGGAAGGCGGCAATGATCATCAGATAGAGCAGGAAGGAGTTCAGGTAGTCGCGAGGCTGCAAGAGAATCCAAACCGGTGCGATGGAAGCAACAAAGATGTAGCCCATCATAATCAGGAGCCACATATCCTTAGAGAGGACGATCGGGAAAATATGGCCGATGTAGAAAGCGGCAGCCATACCGATGAGGCCCAGAACCGTACCGAGGAAAAGAGACATGCCGGTACGATAGACGAGCAGGCCGAAAGCGACAGCGAGCAGAATGAAGAGCAGGGAGGATGTGCCGGCGCCGGGGTTGGCTACGAAAGTAGCAGCAACGATGTTGGCGAAGGCGGCAATCACAACCAGCAAGGTAATCCAAGCAAAGATGGCGAAGAGAATCTTGGCTTTTTCTCCGATGTTGGCTTCGATAATTTGGCCGATACTCTTGCCTTTATGGCGCAAAGAAGCCACCAAAGAACCGTAGTCATGTACGCCGCCGAAGAAGACGCTGCCGACAATAATCCACAGTGTGACGGGAACCCAACCGAAGACAGCAGCCGTAATCGGACCGACAATCGGGCCGGCGCCTGCAATTGAAGAGAAGTGATGTCCGAGGAGAACAGCCGGTTTTGTCGGAAGGTAGTCAATGCCGTCCTTCTGAGTTTCTGCCGGTGTTTTGCGCGTCGGGTCGATGCCCCATTGCTTGGCAAGCCAGGAGCCATAAACGACATAGGCGATCAGAAAGATGACCGCTGAGCCGATAAGTAAGGTAAAACCGTTCATTTCCATTCCTAGGTGTTTGAGATAAATTAAATAAAGCTTTTAGTCAGACTTCTTTGGGAATCCGAAGTTTCTAACAGTCCTTTTGCCGAACGAATTGGAATAAACCTTTTCGTTTTTAAGATCGACCAAAATGAAGGCTAGATCGGCCCAACCGCGAAGAGAGAACCAAAAGTCTTTATGAAACTTTTTGGCAGACGCCGTCTCAACAATCTTCGGGTCAATTTCCTCCTCGGAAATCAACGCCGCAGTGAAAATTGAGGACATATGCTTTTCGTCCGTCGGTAGTTCCGAAATCAGTCTTTTGAACTGTTCGAAAACGGCTTCGATGTCTGTTTTCTTGATTTTGTCAGTACAGCCATAAAGCCCGACATACTCGTCATTGTTCACTGTGTATAACGAGATGCTTTTAGAGAGGAAGTACTTTTCCGAAGTTCGATTGTGTACTGCCCAAAGCGCCGGCTGAGGATTGAGTCCTTGAGGCGTTTCTTTGAAATCGAAAGCTGCGGTGAGTCGATTCCTCATCAAAGTTAAATATTCAGATGTATTCATTGGTTATCCGTAAAAATGCCTGCGGTTCGCCGAGAACACGCGCTGAACATGAACTTATTTTAGAGAGAAAAAACAGCTGATTTTCGGAGAAGAGACAGAAAAAACCCGATATTTAGAGGTAGGACTAATAGGTAAAGAGAGGAAATTACCCGTCACCGGAAAGGAAGAAATACGGCAGCTGCCATGCTCAATCTTGGATTTTTGCCTGAAACTCTTACCTCTAACGGGTTATAAAAGAGGTACCAATTTCTTTGCCACCTTTTAACGGACTGATTATGAAACGTTTGGTTTTGATTGCCTCTCTACTTGGGTTTGCCGTATGTATGAATCCGGCTATTGCAAAAGACACTTCCGAGCATCTCACCGCTCAGCAAAATAAGATGTCTTACTGCAGCAAGGAAGCCGCAGCTAAAGATCTTCACGGCGATAAGCGTAAAGAATTCATGAAGGAATGCTTGTCTAAGAAAGTTGATGACGGGAAAAAGAAACTGACCAAACAGCAGGAAAAAATGGTCAAGTGCAGCAAGGAGGCTAAAGAAAAAGCGCTTAAAGGCGAGCTTCGCAAGAAATTTATGTCTGATTGCCTGAAGAATTAATCGCAGAGGTACCGATAATTCGGCCGCGCTGGGATTGCTATTTTGATTACGAAGGTGCGGCGCCCCAATCAATTTGGGCAAAGAAAAAGCGCATTTTTGACGATGCGCTTTTCAGAATTCTGGCTCCCCGAGTTGGACTTGAACCAACGACCTGCGGATTAACAGTCCGTCGCTCTACCGACTGAGCTATCGGGGAATCAACAAGACGAGACTATATACAAGTTTTTGAACTCGTGCAAATCAAAAACTAAATTTTTTTTCATTCTTTTTCGTTTTTATATTGCCTCTTATTTGAACTCTTTGATTCAAAAGGAAATTTAAAAATGTAAAAAGGCTCCGATTTTTTCGGAGCCTTCCGTAAAAACGCGTAGTTTCGAGCTTAGAGCACTTCTTTAATAGCTTCTGCCGTGTATTTCACGTTGTCTTTGTTCAAAGAGGCAACGCACATACGGCCGCTCTTAACGATGTAGACACCGAATTCGTCTTTCAGACGCTGAACTTGTTCGGGGTTCAGACCGGAGAAGGAGAACATGCCCTTCTGCTGGGTGACGAAGTCAAAGTCTTTCTTGGCGCCGAGTGCTTTGAGTTCAGCGGCCAGATCCTTGCGCATTTCCTTGATGCGTTCACGCATTTCGCTCAAGTCTTCATGCCACTGAGCCATCAGTTTCGGGTCGTTGAGAACTTGGGCAACAATCTTTGCGCCGTGAGCGGGAGGATTGGAGTAGTTGGCGCGAATCAAAGCCTTCAGTTTGCTCATGACGCGGGATGCTTCTTCCTGGTCTTTGCAGACGACGGTCAGAGCACCGATACGTTCGCCGTAAAGCGAGAAGGACTTGGAGAAAGAGCTGGAAACGAAGAAGGGGATTCCGGCGTCGGCAAATTGACGGATGGAACCGGCGTCTTCTTCAAGACCGTCACCGAAGCCCTGGTAAGCGATATCGAGGAACGGAATCAGCTTGTTCTTGACGCACACGTCAACAACCTGGGCCCATTGTTCTTGAGTCAGGTCATAGCCTGTGGGGTTGTGGCAGCAGGCGTGCAGGATCACAACGGTATTTTCTTTCAAACCGTTGAGGCTCTCAAGCATGGCAGGGAAGTCGACACCGTTGTTTTCTTTGTCATAGTACGGATACTTGCCGACCTTGAAACCGGCCTGTTCAAAAATCGCAACGTGGTTCTGCCAAGTCGGTGTGCTGACCACAGCTTCCGGATCTTTGAGAATGGCTGCAAGGAAGTCTGCGCCGACTTTAAGAGCACCGGTTCCGCCGAGAGATTGAACGGTAACGGCACGTTTTTCTTTGATGATCGGAGAATCAGCACCGAAAATCAGTTTCTGAACCCCGGAAGTGAAGGCAGGAATACCGGAAATCGGCAGATAGGTGTGCGGTTCGCCGGCTTCAAGAATTCTCTTTTCGGCTTCGGCAACGACGCGCAGCAGAGGTACTTTGCCGTCTTCAGTGCTGTAGACGCCGATACTCAGATTAACTTTTTTGTCGCGGGGGTCGGACTTGAAAGCTTCGTTGAGGCCGAGAATAGGATCGTCGGGAGCTTGTCCGACAACATCAAAAATGGATTTGGACATGAGATTCTCTAGAGGTGTTAAAAAATGTCAATTACTTAGCCTAATTCAAAATTGGCGGCAAAATCGTTTTTCCAACGAAAATATTTGGCATCTCGGAAGCTGAAATGAAAAAGGACTGCCGCACGGACAGTCCTCTAAAAATTCAAAGAGCTAAGACTAAGTTTTATCGCTGACAAAGCGCGGAGCCAGCAGCCCCCACAGTGTCCAACCGAAGAACGTGGCAAGCGAACCGTAGAAGACTTCCGTAATGCCGGTGGAAAACAGTGCGTAGAAGCTGTAAAGCGCACCGATTAAGGCGACAAACGTATAAAGCTTTGCTTTAGAAGGCTCAACACCGGCAGCCTTCATAATGACGCTGACTGCTGCCATTGAAAGCAAATACGGCATGATGTTGGTGACGACGGCCAAGTCGACCAAGCGGTTGAACTGATTAAAGAGCTCCGGACTAATCGTCATGAAGCAGAAGCACGTCTGGATGGCGACAATGATGACCATGCCGAGAACCGGCGCGCCCCACCGATTAACTTTCGCAAAACACTTCGGGAAGAAACCTTCCACAGCGGATTGCTGGAACACTTTGGCGATCGTGAATTGCCAGCCCAGCGTGGAAACCGCGCAAGAAAGAATCAAAAGGAATGTCACGAACTTGCCGATCGTAGAGTTGAACATCAAGCTGAAAGTCAGTCCAAACGGCGCATTGGATTTCACCAGCTCGGTATTCGGGACGATGCCCGCGATGATGTTGGTGGATGCAATATAAATAATGGCCACGCCGATTGTGGCTCCCATCACGGCAATCGGTACGTTCTTCTGAGGATTCTCAACGGCGTCGCTGTTGGCGCAGGCACTCTCCAGCCCGAGGAAAGCCCAAAGCGTCATGGAAATAGAAGATCCGACAGCAGAGAAGAATGGATGATGGTGCGGATTCCAGGAGTCAACGTACATGGTCGGGTTGAACCAGAACCATCCGATGACACTCAGAAGAAGAACAGGAAGGACGACGCACCAAACAGCCAAAGAACTGAACTTGCCGGTAATGGACGCACCCATGAAGTTGGCGGACGTGCAGATCCAGAGGACGACAATCGTGGAAAGACAAACATTAACAGGGGACAGGCTGATGCCCAGCAGTTCGGATCCGTAGCCGACACAAGTCAGAGCAATGGCGATATTGGCAAAGAGCAGAGAAATGCCGTAGGTGTAGTTGGCCAGAAAATTTCCGGCTTTGCCGAAGGCATACTCGGCGTAGCCGCCCATGCCCGGTCGTTTGCTGAACATTCCGCATTTGGCGAAAGCATAGGCAAGACACAAGGAGCCGAAGGCGGTGATCACCCACGAGAGAATCGAGATGGTCCCGATTTCGGCTAACTTTGTCGGCAGCATTACGATGCCGGAGCCCATCATATTAATAGCGGTCAGAAGCGTCAGTTGGGTAACCGACATCTTCTTCGGATTTTGTTCAGACATAAATATCCTCTGAATCGACAAAGACCGGAGCTAAAGCCCCGGTCCCATCGTACTACTGACCTTTTGCTTTCAGGCGTTCGACAATGTCTTCTTTGAGCACGTAGCAGTAAACCTGTTTGCCGCCTCTGCCGTTGTCTTCGACGTAAACACCCTGCAGTTCGGGTGCAAAGCCCGGCATTCTGCCCATAGCTTCCTGCCAAGCCAAGAAGTATTTAAGAACCGGACCGCCCCAGACCTCTCCGGGGAAGCAGCATAAAACGCCGGGAGGATAGGGAAGTGCGCCTTCTGCGGCAACACGTCCTTCCGCATCTTCCATACGTACGAGTTCGGCTTGACCGCGCAGGAAGGCGAAATGAGCGTCCTGAGGATTGATCACGCTCTTGGGCATGTATTCGCTGCGGAACATCTGTTTCTGAATTTTTTTAATGTTCCTTTCTTTATAGAAGTCATGCATCTCTTGGCAGAGCTGGCGAATCGAATAGTCGTGGTAACGGTACTCATAATGCTTATAGAGCCCCGGAAGCACGTCTTCGAGAGGTGCGTCTTCGTCGAGATACTTTTCAAAACGGGCAATCTGACTGACGAGATGGTCCATCTTTTCTTTGTTCTCTGCGGGCGTCATAAGGAAAAGAATGGAGTTAAGGTCATTTTTCTCGGGAATGATGCCGTTTTCTCGCAGGTAATTCGCAAGAATGGTGGCAGGCACACCGAAGTCTTCGTACTCACCGGTTTCGACATTGATACCCGGTGTCGTCAGCATAAATTTGCACGGATCGACAAAATATTGGCTCTCCCCATAGCCTTCAAAAGAGTGCCATTTTTCACCGGGCACAAATTTAAAGAACTCCAGATCCTGCGAAATAAGATTCGTCGGATAAGACTTCCAGTCGGCGCCTCGTACCTTGTTAGGAATAAACGGCTTGATGTGGTGGCAGGTATCCAGCAGCAGCTTGCGTGCATCGATAGTGGTCTTGACGCAGTCGGCCCAAAGTCTGCGGCCGGCTTCACCTTCCTGCATTTTGGCGTTGACATCCAGAGAGGCAAACAGCGGATAGAAGGGACTCGTGGAAGCGTGCATCATAAAGGCATTGTTCAGCACCTTGTGCGGAATGAAGCGGTCCTGACCTCTGATGTGGGCGTCTTTCTTATGAATCTGTGAAGACTGAGAAAAGCCGGCTTGCTGCTTGTGTACAGACTGTGTGACAAAAATGCCGGGATCTTCCGGCCCGAGTTCGAGAAGCAGCGGTGAGCAGTCGCGCATCATCGGAATGAACTGTTCATAGCCGACCCATGCGGAGTCAAACAGAATGTAATCGCACAGATGTCCGATTTTGTCGACGACTTGTCTGGCGTTGTAAATCGTGCCGTCGTAAGTGCCGAGCTGAATGACGGCAAGACGGAACGGGCGCTTGGCGTCGGCTTTCTCGGGGCACTTTTCTCGAATGAGGTCGCGAAGATATTTCTCGTCAAAGCATTTTTCGTCAATGCCGCCGATAAAGCCGAAAGGATTGCGCGCAGTTTCGAGATAAATCGGTGTGGCGCCGGCCTGCAGCAGAGCACCGTGATTCACGGACTTATGATTGTTTCGGTCGTATAAAACTAAGTCTCCCGGTGTGAGGGCCGCATTTAAGACGACCTTATTGGAGGCAGAGGTTCCGTTGAGAACGAAATACGTCTTGTCGGCGTTATAGATTTTTGCGGCGGCTTTTTGTGCTTTGAGCGGCGCGCCTTCGTGAATCAAAAGGTCGCCCATCGCAACGTCGGCGTTGCAGAGGTCGGAACGGAAGAGTTCTTCGCCGTAGAAATCGTAGAAAGCGCGTCCGGCCGGGTGACGGCGGAAGTAAGCACCGCCCTGATGTCCAGGGCAGTCAAACTGAGATTTGCCTTTATAGACGTACTGCGCCAAAGCGCCGAAGAAAGGAGGCAGGACTTTGTCTTCGTAGCGTTTAGCCGCCTCATCGATCTGGCGCCCGAATAAGCGTCTGTCCGTCAGATTGTCGCTGATGACGCCGACAACGTGTCCGACGAGTTCTTCCGGAGTGTTCTCTTCGTCTCGAAGGTAAAGGAAGACGGGAATGCCAAGGGCTGTTCCGTCGACTTTGTTTAGACCGCCCTTGCGGTAGTCTTCAATATCAATAACAACAGCTGAGACTTCGGTAAAGTCTGCCGTGGAGAGCTTGACAACTTCACGGTCGACCTGAAGTTTATCTTTTAATACGGCAGAGGCTGCGATCTTAAGTTTTTGCATGATTAATGTTCTCCGGACTAACTTGAATGAATCCGCAAAAAATTTAATTAAAGGTTTCTCAATTATTTGTACTATATGCTAGTCGGTTTCCGTCTTTTTCGGC